>Ga0182027_10010197_pt1 | contig 13385 bp, 14 predicted proteins | sample 712E1DmetaG_FD_121300 | JGI IMG/M metagenome (GOLD analysis project Ga0182027, IMG submission 121300) | Permafrost microbial communities from Stordalen Mire, Sweden - 712E1D metaG (Illumina Assembly) | ecosystem: Environmental > Terrestrial > Soil > Wetlands > Permafrost | place: Sweden...
CTGCGGCGCCTGCGAGCCCGAGTGCCCGGTAAACGCCATCTTCACCGAGGACGCTCTGCCGGCCCAGTGGGCCAACTACACGGAGATCAACGCCCTCTGGTTCACCGACAAGGACGCCGCGCGAGCCCTGGTGAACGCGGCCAAGCCGGCCTGAACCTCCGCGACGCCAGAAGAAGCGCCCGGCCGGCCGGCCGGGCGCTTCTGCGTCCGGGTCGGGGGGCCCATAGCCATTCCGCGACCGCGCGCCGCCGCGGGCGATCACCAACGGCGCCGGGTCCGACGCGCCCGCCGCCTCGGCGGCCCCTCGCCGGCCCCTCGCCGGCCCCTCGCCGGCCCGGCGGCTGCCGCGGGCTAGACTTGACCGATGCGCATCGTGTCCCTGCTTCCATCGGCGACCGAGATCATCTGCGCTCTCGGGCTCGGCGACCAGCTCGTCGGCGTCAGCCATCGCTGCGACTACCCGCCGGAGATCGAGGGAGTGGCGAGGGTTACCCGGCCCGGGGGCGGCCCGGAGGGTGGAGCCGCGGCCGCGAACCCGAACGACGAGATCGGCCCGAGTCAGCTGGATCGGGCCGCGCTGCTCGCCGCCGGGCCCGACTTGATCGTCTACCGCGACGGCGGCGCCGGACCGGGCGCCCGCCAGCTCGAGGCGGCTCTGGTCGGCGCGGCAGTCACGCCCACGATCGTCGCCCTCGATCCGATCGCCCTGGAGGGCATCTTCCATTCCGTGACGACGATCGGGGCGATGACCGAGTCGGAGGACGATGCGATCGAGCTGCTCGAGTCCCTCCGCGAAGACCTCGGTGAGATCGAACAGGGAGTGATTGCCCGGCACGATCAGGGTCTCCGGCCCAAGCGGGTGGTCGTGCTCGAGGGCCTGTCGCCGCTGCTGGCCAGCGGGCGCTGGGTGCCGGAGCAAGTTCGTCGGGCCGGCGGGTGGGACCTTCTCGGGCGCGAGGGGGAACCCGCCTCGGCTACGTCGTGGGAGGCGATCCGGGAAGTCGACCCCGAGATGCTCTTCTTCGCGCCGGCAGGGCTGACGCTGCTCGAAGCCCAGGCCGCCTGGCGCGGGATCGAGCGGCCGGACGTCTGGCAGGACCTGGAGGCCGTTCGGCGAGGCCAGGTCTTCTTCGTCGAGCCGGTCTACTTCCACCGACCGGGCCCACGGGTAGTGGACGGAATCGCGATGCTGGCCGAGATCTTCGACCCCGAGGGCTTCGTCGAAACCGCGCCGCCCGACGGCTGGACGCCCTTCGTCGAGTAGCCGCGAGGAGATTCCGGCGGCCGGCCGGGGACGCACGCAAGAATCTCTCAGTACGCCCGTGCGATTTCAGGATCTATTCAGTCTCGCGGGCCAATATCCTGGTCAGTTCCTCCCTACTCCTCCCAGGGCAAAGACGAGATATCACAGACCGGTCGCCCCCCTCCCTGAGCGACCGGTCCTCGTCTGTTTGGGGCCTCCCAGGATCTGTTTCTACTAGCCGCAGACGATCTGCCCTCGCGCCTCAGGGCACCCCACAACCCCGTTGCGCCGGCCCCGCGTGATCCCGTCTCGACCGATTGGAGCTCCCAAAGTCAGGTCGAAGGGTCCGCGAATCAGCTGCCTAGTTTCAGGATTTATTAAGCCCGATCGACCAATATCCTGACCAGCTCCTCCCTCTCCTCCCAGGGCTAAGACGAGATATCGCAGACCGGTCGCCCCCCTCCCTGAGCGACCGGTCCTCGTCTGTTTGGGGCCTCCCACGACCCGACTCGATTCCCGAACCGTCGCCCCGGAGGACGCAATTACGCGCGAAACCACCCGTCATCGCCGGCCGGCCACGCCTATACTCGCCGGCATGTCGCCTCTTTCGAACCGAACCGTAGCGACAATCGGCTCCGGTGTGATGGCCGAGTCGATCATCGCCGGGCTTCTGCGGGGCAAGCTGGTCGAGCCTCGCCAGATCGTCGGCAGCGAACCCCGGGCCGATCGGCGTGAGGAACTCAGCGCCCAGTACGGCGTGCGCATGCTTGCCTCCAACATCGAAGCCGCCCGCGATGCCGACGTGATCCTGCTCTCGGTCAAACCCCAGACCCTGACCAAGGTCGGCCACGAGCTCGGCGGGCATCTACGGCCTGAGCAGCTGGTCGTCTCGATCGTCGCCGGCGCGACCTGCAAGGTGCTCACCGGACTCCTCGAGCATCGCGAGGTCGTTCGCAGCATGCCCAACACGCCGGCCCAGATAGGGCGCGGCATCACCGTCTGGTATGCCGCGCCGGAAGTCACGGAGTTGCAGTGCTCCCAGGCCCGCGTCCTGCTCCGCGCCCTCGGCACGGACCTTCAGGTCGACGACGAGCGCTTCGTCGAGATGGCTACCGCGGTGAGCGGAACCGGACCGGCGTATGTCTTCCTGGTCATGGAAGCCCTGATCGATGCCGCCGTGCACCTGGGCTTCCCGCGTCACATCGCCCACGACTTGGTCATAGAGACCCTGGAAGGCAGCACGGCCTTCGCCAAAGCAACGGCCCAGCACCCGGCCGTCCTGCGGAACATGGTCACTTCGCCGGGCGGGACGAGCGCGGCGGCTATCCACGAGCTCGAGTCCGGCAGGCTCCGGACAGTTCTCTCCGAGGCCGTCTGGGCCTCCTATCGGCGGACGCTCGAACTCGGGGCCGATCTGGAGAAGGGGATTGGGCTCGATGAAGGCAAGATCGAAGGGGCAAACGGCAAGGCCAGCGACGTCGCCGGATCGAACGGCGCCGGACCCAGGTCCCGAGGGGCCAACGCCGCCGGGCTCAAGCCCGCGACCGCGCGACGGGCGGGCCGCTGACGTGGCAGGCGTGAGCGATTCCCCGGCGCAGGCGGAGCCGAGCGGTCTGCTGGCCATATTCGCCCACCCGGACGACGAGAGCTACGGCGCGGGCGGCGTGATGGCCCTGGCCGCGGCTGCCGGCAACAAGGTCTGGGTTCTCTGCGCCACGAACGGCGACCAGGGCGGACGCCCCGGCGAGGTCGGCGTCGATCACTCTCTCGATCCGGAGATCCGGCGGGCCGAGCTTGCGTGCGCCTGCAGCGCGCTGGGGATCGCGGAGCCGATCTTCCTGGGCTATCGCGACTCAGGCATGGAGGGCTGGGGCGCGCCCGAAGGATCGCTCAGCCGCGCTCCCCAGGACGAAGTCGTGGAGCGGATGCTCGCGGTGATCCGGCGGCTTCGGCCGGCGGTCATCGTCACTTTCGACCCGGGCGGCGTCTACGGCCACCCCGACCACACGACCTGCTCGGCCACGGCCACCGCCGCCTATCGGCGGGCCGCGGCGGAGCAGGGCGGCCCGATCGCGCTCTACCACCAGGCGCTCCCGCGCTCGCACGTGGCCGGCATGCGGGCCGCCATGGAAGAGGAGCGACGTCGCTCCGGCGATGACGCACCGCCGAGCGAGGACGACCTTCGCCAGCAGGAGGCCTTCGAGAAGCTGGCCAGGCCCGACGAAGAGATCACGACCGTGGTTCCGATCGCCTCCGTCCTGCAGCGAAAGGTCGCCGCCCTGGCCTGCCACGACAGCCAGATGCGCGGCCGCCAGTGGGACGACCCGGAGACGCGGACCGAGATGGAGCGGATGTTCGGGACCGAGACCTTCGTCCGTGTCGACCCGCCGCCGCAGCCGGGCGAAAAGGAGGATCGGTTCTCGGGCCTGGATTGGGCCCGGCAGTGACCGATCGCGAAAGCGGAGGAGGCTCGTCGCCCGCGGGCCCGGCTCGCGCCTCGGCCGAGCCGGCGCACCCGGCGCTCGAGAACGGCAGGACCCGCCGCTCGTCCCGCGACGGCTTCACCATCGAACAGGCAGCCGCGGTCGAGTCGCCTCGCGAGTTCCGACTCTCGCCGGACGGCCGCCGCGTGGCCTTCACCGCCGAAGCCGGGGGCGCCCGCCAGATCTTCCTGATGCCCATTCGCGGCGGCTATCCGGAGCAATTGACCGCGACCGATAAGTCGGCCTCCGACCCGCAGTGGTCGCCCGACGGACGCCGTATCGCCTTCGTCCGCGACGACGCCGTCTGGATGATCGACGTGGAGGGCTCGCATCAGGTCGTGGTCACGCAGCATCCGGCCGGAAACCGCTCGCCGCGCTGGTGCGCGGACGGCCACCAGATCGCGTTCATCTCGCGCCGTCGCGGCTGGGATCAGGTCTGGCTCGTGGATGCCCCGGTGCCTCGCCGCGGGCGTCCGGCGACCCGACCGCGATCGGCCGAGCCGGCGCCGCTGACGCAGACCGGCGTCGATATCGAGGAGTTCGTCTGGTCGCCAGACGGCTGCAGCATTGCCGTCACCTCTCAGCGACTGCCGGACCTGCTCACCGCCCAGATCCACGTCGTCGACGTGGCCACGGGTCGTGAGCGGCTGATCGCCGGGGAGTCGGCCTGGGAGACGGGGCCGCGCTGGCTGCCCGACGGCTCGGGTCTGCTGATGATCTCCGACCGCGACGGCTGGTTCCAGGTGGTCCGCGTCTCGGCCGACGGCTCTGAGCGCACGGTCCTGACGGCCGGACGGCGTGAGCACGGCGAACCGAGCGGCGGTTGGGGCTACGCGCCGCTGGCCTCTCCCGACGGCAAGCGCTTCGCCTGCGTCCGGATCCACGACGGCGTTGTCGACCTGCTGGTCGGCGACCTGACCGAAACGCACGGTCCCGGGACGCACGCGGAAGCGGCCTCCGAAGGGGCTCGCTACGCGGCCCACGAGACGCCTGCCACCGTGTTCCCCGACTCAGCCCGGGCTGCCGTCTCTCCCGCGGCCCATCGGTCCTCCGTCGTCAGCCCGTTCGAGGGCGTCTGGCTTGCCGCCGGCTGGCTGCCCGATTCGTCGGCCATCCTGGCCGTCGGTTCCAGCGAGCGCGCGCCGGAGGACCTGTGGCTTCTGCCCGTGCCCGAAGCGGGAGCCGATGGAGCGAAGCCGCGCCAGCTGACTCATTCGCTGCCGACCGTGGTCGACGCTGCCCATTTCTCCGCGGGAACGCGCATCGCCTTCAACGCCCGGGACGGGTCTGGTATCCAGGGAATCCTCTACCTGCCCGCCTCCGCCGTTGGGGAGGAGGCGACGCGCGTTCCCTGCGTGATCCACTCGCACGGAGGACCCACGCATCAGGCCTTCCGCGACTGGAATCCCTTCCGGCAGCTCGTCGTCGAGGCGGGCATGGCCTTCCTCTCGGTCGACTTCCGAGGTTCGACCGGCTACGGCCGCGAATTCCGCTGGGCCAATCGCGGCGAGTGGGGGCACGCCGACGCACTCGACGTGATCGACGCCGCCGGCTGGGCCGCGGCGCAGCCGTGGTGCGACGGCCGCCGGGCCCACTACGGCGCATCGTACGGCGGCTACATGACGCTCTGCGTTCTCACCGAGGAGCCGTCCCTGTGGCGGGCCGGCATCGACCTGTACGGCGACTCCGAGATCGCCGAGAGCTACCGCCACGGCGACCGGCCGGGCCGAATCGACCTGGAGCGGATGATGGGCAGGCCGGACGATCCGGAGGCGTCGCCGGCCTACAAGCGCGGGTCGCCGCTCTATCGCGCCGAGCGGATCGAAGCGCCGCTGCTCATCCTCCACGGCCGCAAGGACAAGCGCGTCGCGCCGCTGATGACCGAGAAGATCGTGGAGGCCCTCGAGATCGAGGGCAAGCACTACCAGGTCCACTGGTACGACGAAGAGCCGCACGGCTGGAAGAGGCGCGAGAACCGCCGCGACGCGTGGAAGCGCTGCCTGGACTTCCTGCGCCGCCATCTGCTCGAGCTGGTGGACGAGGACTGAGGAAGGGGATCGGCCGATGTGGGGTCGGCGACGGGGAGTCAACCTGGTCGACACGGCGGAGATGGACGTCTTCTTCGAGCGGCTCGATCGCCTGAACAAGCTCCAGCTGCTGGCGATGCGGGCGGCCTGGCACTCCATCGGCAGAGGGGAGCACGAGGAGGCCTGGACGGCCGTTCGAGAGATCGGCGCTCGGGACGGCCTGGCGAGGGAAATCGACCGAGTGCGCGACAAGGCCATGACCTGGGCCCTGCGCGGCACCAACTCGATTCCGTACTGGGGCGACAACGACGACCAGGTGTTCGTGAAGGGCGAGGCCAGAGAAGCGATCGTCGACGCGGCCCTGGCCGTCGCGCTCGGCAGCCGGCTCGACGCCTCCAGCCGAGACGTGCTATTGGGCCCGTGGCTGCGCGCCACCAAGGCCACGGAGTAGCCGCACGGCGACTTCTCGGGATCGCCGCGCCAGGCGTCCGTACCTTCATCCCCGACCCGATGTAGGCTGCGTTCGTGGCAGATCTGCGCGTCGAACTGCTTGCGCTCGAGGATTGCCCGCACCTCGAGGAGGCGCGGCGCGACCTTGAAAGCGTCCTCCGCAAGGGCATCATCGAGGTGCCGATCCAGCTGATCTTCGTCAGCAGCCCCGATGACGCGGAGTTCCTCGGCTTTCAGGGCTCACCGACGATCCGGATCAACGGTGACGACGTCGTCCCCCAGCCGGAACTGCCGGTCGCGATCGGCTGCCGAATCTACCGCGACGCCGAAGGTCGGATGCTGGGTTCCCCGCCGATCGAGGCGATTCGCGCCGCCGTCGACGCTCATCGACGCGGCCGGCTCGAGGTCTTCCAGCGTGAGGAAGCGGCCAGGGTCGCCGCATTCGCCCGCGAGGCCGACGCAGCCGAATCCTCAGGGGAACCCGGAACCTTGCCTCCGAAAGGCTGAAGGATGACCGTCGCCGAGAACGTCCGTCTCCTGCCCAACCGGGCCATGCGGTCGATGCTGGTCTCGCTTTCGCATCGTCGGTCGCTGGCCCGCCTGGCCGTTCGCAGCCCGCTGACCCGTCCCGTGGTGTCGCGCTTCGTCGCCGGGCAGACGCTCGACGAAGCGCTGCCGGCGCTTGCCGCCCTCAAGCGGGCCGGGCTCCGGACCACCGTCGACGTCCTGGGCGAATCCGTCACCTCGCCGGAGCAGGCCGTCGCCGCCGTGGACCAGTACCTGGCCACCGTCGCCGCCCTGTCGGAGCGCGGGCTGGACGCCAACGTGAGCGTCAAGCTGTCGCAGATGGGCCTCGAGATCGGCCGCGATTTCTGCAGCGACAACGTGATGCGGATCGTCGAGGCGGTGCGGATCGTCGACGGTTTCGTCCGTTTCGACATGGAGGACCACACCTGCACCGATGTCACCCTCGATCTCTGGCGGGAGGCCCACGCGGCGTATCCGCGGGTCGGAGTGGTGATCCAGTCGGCCCTGCGGCGGAGTTCGGCCGACGTCGACGCGATAATCGCCGCCGGCGGCAGCGTTCGCCTGTGCAAGGGCGCCTACGACGAGCCGAGCGGCGTCGCCTACAAGACCAAGTCCGCCGTGGACGCCAACTACGCGCGGCTGATGGAGCGGCTGCTCCTCTCCGACTCGTATCCGGCCCTGGCCACTCATGACCCCAGGCTGATCGCCAGGGCGACCGAGATCGCCGAGCGCGAGGGTATCGGTCGCGACCGGTTCGAGTTCCAGATGCTCTACGGCATACGCCGCGACCTGCAACGGACGCTCCTCGACCGCGGCTACACGGTCCGGATCTACGTCCCGTACGGCGGGGAGTGGTATCCGTACTTCATGCGCCGCCTGGCCGAACGCCCGGCCAATGTCGGCTTCATGCTGCGGGCGATCGTCAAGGAAGAGGGCCGGCGCCTCCGCGGCAAGTAGTCCGCGTTTCTTCGCGTGCCCGAAACCGGCGGTCCCGCGGGCCGGCGCTCCGCTCGCCGGGCGGCTATTCGACCGGCTGGCGCAGCACCGTTTTGAGCCTGGCCGGATCGGACCGGCGCGGGTCGCCGAGGTAGATCTCGTGGTGAGCGCCCCGCTGCCTCAGGCCCTGCTCGGCGATGAAACCGTGGAGCCGTTCTATCGTAGGCCGCTCCTCGCTGTACGGGCCGATGTGCATCACCTGGGCGCAGCGCCCCTCACGCCAGCGTTCGAAGTGGAGACGGCCCAGGGACTCGGAGTCGCCCTTCTTGCGCCTGACCTCGGCCACGGCCTCCTCGAAGATCAACGGCGTGACGTCGTGCGAGACGGCCACCAGAACCCGCCAGCCCCATCGCTCCGGTGGAACGCTCATGTCGAACCCACCGTCCGCGCCGGTGAACCCAGAGTGCCTCCAGCGGCAGGATGGGCATGGCGAGTCCGTCCCGTTTCAGCCGGAACTTGATCGTGTAGACGACCGGAAAGATGGCGCCGAAGGACTGCTGGAACTCGGTCGACGGCTGGGTCGCCGACTCCTCGGGCGCACCCTGCCCATCGATCATCAGGTAGCCCAGCTCGGGCACGTCAACGAGCAGGGGGTTCCTCGGTGGGTTGAAGAGCGGCGACAGGGCCTTCTTGAGATCGGCTCCCGATGCCGTGGCGGCATCGACCTGGACTGCGACGGCCATCGATTCCCTCCTCCGGCGCTCCGCGTCCCTTGTTCGGTCTCCCGGGTCAGAGTCAAGCCCTGGCGACAGGCTCCGCGTCGAGTGCGGTGGCCAGCTGTCTGCAGTGTTCCTCGATGTGGTCGGCGAGCATGACCTCCACGATCTGCCTGATCGTCATCTCGCCTCGTTGCTTGTGCAGGCCTCGACGAGCAACCTGGCGCTCATCAAGTTCGAGGAGCCGGCGAAGGACTCGCTCGAGCGAGTTGTCCAGGCGCGCGTAGAGCTCGGGGATCGGCAGGGTCCGGTCCCGATCGACCGTGAGGGTTCGGACGAGATCGGTCGGAGGCCGTCCGAACGGCACCGGCTCCAACGGACCGGCAAGGACCCGTTCGATCTCGCCGAGCCAGTAGGGAAGCATTTCGTCGATGTGGGCCAGGACTTCGCGGGCAACCCAATCGCGGTGGCGCGGCAGGGCTTCCGGCGGGGGCGCGCTCAAATCGACCCGGCTGCGAGCTCGAACCAGATTGTCGCGCGCGGTGCGCATCCGTTCGACCTGGGCATAAAGAGTCGCCATCTTCTCGCCGTGTCTCCCCGGTGGGCCGAGCGATCATGCCGGCCGCATCAGCGGGAAGAGTAGCGACTTCCGGGCCGGATGCAATTCCCCAGCCTGCAACAAGTTCCCGCCGGCACCGGGCGGTGACCGCGCGCACCGGGGTGGTTACCGCAGGCACCGGCCCACTGAGGCTCGATCGGCCCGCCGATCGAGGCGACTGCAATCGCGAATCGGGGCTCGTCATCGGCCGGCGTGGTCGGCTCTACGGCTCTTCCAGGACGACCCGCCGCGACTCCGATGGTGTCGCGAACTGGGCCAGCAGGACGCCGGTGAGCACGACGGCGGCCCCGACCGCCTGGATCGGGGCGAAGGCCTCGTTCAGGAAGGTGATCCCGAGGAAGATGACGACGATCGGCTCCACGGTCGCCATCAGCGAGGCCTGGGCTGCTCCGATCCTGGCGGCCGACGCGTAGAAAGCCTGGATCGCGATCGCCGCGGCGAAGACCCCGATGCCGACCAGGCCTGGCCACGCAGCCGCCGGTATCTCGGTCGGCAGCAACGGTTCGCGGGCCGCCAACCCGAGGACCAGCGTCGCCAGCCAGGTCCCGGTCATCATGACCGCGCCGGCCACCGGCGGCGCTACTTCCGCGCCCTGCCCCTTCGACCTCATGTCCGCCGTCTGGCCCGGCCGCTCGCCGGCCGTCCAGGCCGTGAACACGATGTAGACCGAGTAGAAGACCGGCGCGAGGAGGGCCAGCGCGACGCCGGCCTCGTTCGTGTTCGCGTTCACGCCGCCGATCGTGAGGATCGTCCCGAGGATGACGATGGCCAGCGAGCCCCAGGCCAGTCTGCCCTCGAAACGGTAGCCGAGCCTGAGCGAGATGACCGCCACCAGAGCCGGGTACGCGCTCATCAGGAGCGCCACCAGCGATATGTCGATCTTCTCGATGGCGGCGTAGTACACGCTCGCGTTGACCAGGAAGAACGCGCCGTTGAAGAGAAGCCGGGCGATCGTCCGACGGTCCAGGTCCAGGAGAGCCGCCCGAGCGCGGGGCTGGACGAGCAGCCATAGCCAGCTCACCAGCGCGGCGAAGGTGAAACGCCACACCAGCATTGCGATCCAGTCGACTCCGGCCGGGTACACGTAGGCCTTGAAGAAGAGCGGCCCCGTGCCGTAGGCGGCACCGGCCAGTGCGCCCAGCCCGATCCCAACGACTCGGCGTTTATCCATCGCACAAGGCTATCAGGCGGCCGCCCGCCGCCGCTCCCACCCCGGCCGGCCGGGGTGGTGACGGGACGCACCGCTCCGGTGACGGCCGGCACGGTGTGTTCGCATTAGTACCCACCCCACTCCTGGAGACCTACATCGAGACTACCGCCCGAGTACCTCTCGTGCGGTACGAGTGAGTCATATGCCCCCGGAATCCACGCCCCTAGGATCTCCATTACGACGCGGTCGAACGACCGCCACGTCTGAGGTCGGATGCGATGACTCGGGCTCGCGAACGCTGCCCCCGCTGCGGAAGGCGCCTGGTAAGCACTCGCTTCGATACCACTTTCCGGCTGCCCGACCGAAGCGAGCGCCTGTGCTTCGGCATCCCGGGCGGCCTGTGCGAAGACTGCCACCAGCTGTACATCGACCCCGAGCTGATCGAGCTCCTCGATCTCGGCCAGGGACGCTGCGTCTTCGCGATCGAGAGCGACCTCGTAGTCCAAGAGCAGGCCTGGTCCAGCGCCGACTGACCCGGCGCCGTCGTCTTCCATCTCGCTGCCGCAGATTCGATGTGCCCCGGCCCGTGTCGCGGCGCGGAATGGAAGCGCGGTTGGGGGACTTGCGCGGGCGGCGCACAATCGACCTCGTGAACGAGCCGGACAGCCCAGCCGAGGTTCCCGTCCCCGGCGGCGGCGCCCCCGCCCGGCGGCCCGCGGGAGTGTGCCGTGGACCGGGACACATCGTGGTCTACGGGAATCCGGCGTTCGTTTCGGCATTCGGGTCTCGGGCGGTCGGTCTGCCCGCACGCGAAAGTCTCCTCGACCTGCCGCCCACTGCCTTTGCTCTGCTCGACGCGGTCCTGTCTCGCGGCAAGCCGCTGGCGCGCTGGATACGCCTTGCGGGCGAGGACTGGCGCATGACAGGGGTGCCTCGCGTGGATCCAACCGGTGAGGTGTACGGCGTCTCGTTCCACCTGCGGGCGAGATCCGATGTGCCGGTCGTCGCGAGCGAATCGAGCTGATCCGCGCGAGGCGGCGCCGGGTTGCGGTTCGACTGTGGGCGGAGCAGGCGGCGGCCCCGCGACGCAGCTCGCCGCCGGTGGCCCCGCGACGCAGGCCGCCGCCGCCGGCCCCCGGCGCCGAGATGCGTGGTCTCCGGAGGCTCGTTTGAGCGCTCAGCGTTGACCGGGCCGCCTGACTCTCTCCGCGATCCAGAGGCTGACCGCCGCCCGGCGACGCAGTTCGCCGCCGCCGGCGCGACCCTTGAGCGTGGCGTCGAGCTCCAGCAGCCCATCCAACGCGGCGTCCAGTTCGGGCAGCGTCCAGGCCCGGGCTTGCCCCGCGAGCTTCTCGGCGACGTAGGGGTTGAGCTTGAGCATTCGAACGAGATCCCGCGCCGGAGTCCCTGAGTCGAGCAGGTCGGCGACCTCGATCAGCTGCTTGATGCGGCGGTGCAGGTGCGTGATGAACAGAGGAGCCGGCACGTCCTCGAGGCGATCCGCGAGTTCGGCGGCCTCGGCCGCCCGCCGCATGCCCACGGCGTCGATGAAGGCGAAGGTCGATCCCGGCACCGCGTCGGCCACGAGCTCCTCGACGTCTTCCGGCACGATCTGGCCGTCGAGGCGGTAGAGCGCCAGCTTCTCCAGCTCCGCGACGGCCAGCTCACCCTGGCGGCGGCGGTCGACATCCCGCTCACGTACGTTTGCCCCGACGCGTTCCGCGAGCAGCGCCGCCGCGGCCGGCGAGATGCGTATGTCTCGTTCCCGGGCTCGATCGCCGATCCAGCGCGCCATCTGGTCTCGCGTCGGGGCGGCGAACTCGCGCACGTCGCCGCCCGCGTCGGCCACCGCTTTTCGAAGGTTCTCCAGCGAGGCGGGGCGGCGGGCGGTGCCGTCGACGCCGTCCAGGAACGCCAGGCCGTTGCCGGGTGCCACTGCCTCGAACGCAGCGGCCAGGGTCGCAGCCAGCGGTTTCGTCGCCACGAGGGGTGCCGGATCGGAGACGACTACGAGCGTGCCTCCGCCGAAGAGGGTCCCTGTGGCCACTTTCTCGGCGATCTCGGCCGCGGAGGTTGTTGCCCCGGTCAGCCGGAGCCGATCCAGCGGCGGCCCGTCGCCCGCGAGCCGCGCGGCGAGCGCGTCCGGGGCGTGGTTGACGCCGTAGGCGTCCTCTCCCCAGTAGTAACCGAGCGGCGCGATCGGCGGCATCAGCCAATCCTCGCGGCGGCCGTTGCCGAAGCGGCGTGAGCCGAAATAGCGTGAGTCGCCGCCGAGCGGGCCGCGGCGATCGCGCGGCCCGTCCACTCAAGCCGGCGCACATCAGACGGCTCGATGCCCGCCAGGCGGCAGACCCGACGCTCGAGCTCATCGGCGCGCAGCCGCACGAGCCGCAGCGTCTCGGGCGTCCAACTGCCGCGAGGTCGTTTGGCTCTCTCGGCCGGGGGGTAGCGGCGCTCCCACGAGGCGAACCGATCGGTCATAGGCTCGAGGCGCTGGCCGGCGCGCTTGTCGGCATAGGCGACGATCAGGGCCTCGGGCGGGGCCTCGTCGATCCAGCGATCGAACCAGCCCGCGTCGGCGAGGCGCGTCACCGGGTGCCCTTCTATCACGGGCCCAAGCTCCGGGTAGCCCCGCGCCGCCAGCCAGTCGGCCGACCCATCGGCATGGGCCAGACCCGCGACCTGCGGCTTCACCAGGTCGAGCTTGTCGACGTCATGCAGCAGCGCGGCTGCCTCGACGAGGCGGCGGTCGAGCGATCGACCCGCCGAACGCGACCGCCAGGCCAGCCACGCGGCCGTCTCGGCGACGGCGCGCGAGTGGCGAAGGTGCCATTTCGGAGGTTCGAGCGACAGAAGCAATGCCGCGCTCTCGCGACGGCTCGGGACGGACATCCGGTGAATCGTACAGGAGCCCCGATGGGCGGGCGGCCGCCGCGGACGAGAGACCCGGCGTGCCGGGGGTCGCGGCGGCGCGGGAGGTGGTAACCATAACCCCGGTCCTGTCGAGCGTCGTCTCGACCGTGCCCTCCTGGTCGGTCCGGGCCACGCGCGAGGAGTGGGCTCGCAGCCGGGCCACGGTGGCGGCATTTGGGTGTCCATATGGATTCTTCGCGCCGACCGAGACGACTGCCACCGCCGGCCGAACTGTGGCGAGCAGCGCGTCCGATGAAGCGGTGGCGCTGCCGTGGTGAGCCACCTTGAGCATGTCCACCGCCGGCAGGCCCCGACTGAGC
>Ga0182027_10010198_pt1 | contig 13385 bp, 16 predicted proteins | sample 712E1DmetaG_FD_121300 | JGI IMG/M metagenome (GOLD analysis project Ga0182027, IMG submission 121300) | Permafrost microbial communities from Stordalen Mire, Sweden - 712E1D metaG (Illumina Assembly) | ecosystem: Environmental > Terrestrial > Soil > Wetlands > Permafrost | place: Sweden...
CTTTTATCAGCATCAAGATGGAAATGTACTGGCGGTCGAACCCTGTAGGGAAAGTGCACTACAATCTCCCTTCCCTTCGTAACTTAATCGAGGGTAATTTCACACAATCTACTTGACTTCACCGGTTGCTATGCTGGACACACTGGCCATGGAGAACAGTATCCCCCGTAACCGTACTCTAGCCGCCCTGGTGCAAGTGGCTCTGCACACACTCGAAGTAGGGGATATTGAAGCGCGCATTGAGGCTCTGGAAGAAATGGCCAAGATTAAGAAATATAAAGATGGGAGGATATTAATTTTGGGAATAGAATATAGGTTAATTCGACTTGAATCGAAGAGGAGGTTCTCGAATCCTTTGCTGGAACATTCTGTTAACGCCGATGAGGTCATCAGACACATGGGGTTCGATCCGGCGGTTCTCCGGAAGTCAGCTCACCATACGGGCAAAAGCGTGGCCGAAATGATGTGCGAAATAATCGGTATTGAACCAAGAGAATTCGAACACATGTTAAGAGAGAAAGCGAAACTCGCCATGTAATTGTGAGCATGAATATAGAAAGGTGACTTAAGAGGATAAAAGAGAAAATGAACAAAAAGGCTCCGGATATCTACAATATTTACGACGATAAACTGACTAATTTGCTATTCTTTAATTGAAGTCACAAAATTGGCGTTAATTTGGCGTTAAATTAAAAATCACGAGGAAAGACAAAAGCCCTTTGACCATACCAGTTTTACAAAACGGCTCCAAAGAGTACAATGAATATTACGACATATATTGTAACAAGAAAAATAGAATTAACAAATGGTTGTCCTGTCCTTAAGATTTACTTGGTGAAAGCTAGCAGGACTAATCAGCATTCTTAGTACCTTAGGTTCCCCTTCGTGGGTAATTTCTTCAAGTTTAGAGAGGTGAAATTGTAATAATATCTCTTCATTTACTGCGTAGTCGTTAGATGCATTGGTACGCTGAAGTTGGACTCAGTATAGTCAAACCCAACGCGTTCTTTTACTCCGGTTTTTGGCAGACCCCAAAATCGGCAGGTGCTCTTTTACGAGGGATGACTCTACCAGTTGCCAGAAGTTTTCACGGTCGGCGCCTGTGATAACTGCTTTTTCATGGGCTTCGCTGAGAGCTACCGGATAATCCTGTCCGCGCCGACACTGGTCTAAAACCAGTGTGTGAACCAGATTGAGGCGGTTTTCATCTTGTGCAACCCATTGCGGAACTTCAATGCGGGCGATTTCCTCATCGAGTTTCAGATAAAAGAAATGGACCCGCTGGTCGCCGTAGCGCTTCTGAATATTCGAGGGACTGATGAATAAAGCAGAACGTTCTCCCGACGCTAAAACTGTGTAGAAGAGTTCCCGGTCGTCGACACCGGCAATAAAATCGCACTCTCTGGTTTTACACTCAAAACAGCGGTCGCTGTCTACTATTTCCCGCGGGCAGAGCGCCACGCGCAAGGCATTGACCACATCCTTACTTCGGGGATAGCTGATATAACTGGCCACGGGAATCATCCTATCCTGATTTAATTTCCTGATTTGTTCGAGATAAAACAAAAAGCCTTTTTCCAGCATGATCTGGCTGACAAATTCCGGGAAAGCCTCGAGATTCCAGAGAATCAATGAGCCGTCGATCAACCCCACCGCCGAACAGGTGTTGGGCAGTCCCGCAGCCAGTTCCGCCAGTTGGTGACACTCTTCCACACTGCGCTTAATGCCCAGCAAAGCGCCTTCGACCGGTTGTTCCCGCCTCGTACCCGGTTGAACGATCGAAAGTTCCTCATCAGTGGTATAAAGGTGAGGGATGCTATCCAACCTGGCATCTGCATGTGAGCCATAATCCAGGACTACCGAACCGATATTTATTAGGTAGCAATTGGCCGCCTGATTCCTATCGACATCGATGTGTGAGCCGTCCGTGGCGAAGACGGTAAATTCTTTGGGAGCGAGTTTTGGTTGGTAGCACCGGTCGACAGACTCTACCGGTTTCGCTACCAGCCAGGTAGTTTTGCTCGCCTCTATCTTCTCGGCCAGTTGCTCCAGATTATTGGATTGGCTATGGAGAATAGCGACAGCACGGTGGAGTCTGTCCGCTCTTTCGTCCCGATGCGACCTCAGCCCGGAGGCCATCCCGGTTATCTGGTCGATGAGCTTGCTGAAATCAAGCGCCATTATGCCTCCGTTGTTATTGCAATAAGTTGCAACAGGATAATTATTGTTTTTAATCAATCTCTACGCACAATGCACTCAGATAAATGTGAGATTGCTTCGGTTACTTACGCGAAGTCCTCGAGCTCGTCTCAAGGGTAACTTCGCAAGGGTATCTGTAATAAGCTATTTTGTCGTGTTGCGAAGTGTATTATAACATAGATTCTCTCTGGCGGGACAGGCATCTCTGCTGTCTTCTGCTTAGGAATTCATGTCATACTGAGCGTAGCGAATGTATCCAGTACCCAAGCGGAAAGGAGACTAGATTCTTTGTCGCTTTGCTCCTCTGAATGACAAGAAAGAATGGATTCTGGACTAAATCCAGAATGGGGGTTAGGAGTGCGGGATATAGACTTTCGTCGGAATGGATATTGAGCTTGCTTCAAGTACTCCTGGAGGGTCTGGTGGGACAGGCGTCTCTGCCTGTCCCTATCTTATGGATTCCTGCCGGAGTGAAATCCCGTGAATAACGGGACAGGAATGACAAAAATATGTTGTGTATTATAGCTTAGTTGATACACATTAATGATAATATGTAGTGTAGGTGAAACCCATCACGTTGTTCCCTTACCGTCGTAGAATTTGACTCTGCCACGCTTACATCGTATAATAAAGAATGTAGTTTCATCCGGTCATCATTTTTGCAGGAAACCTTCTCATCCCTCCTCAAAATGAGTTCAGACGGCACAGCGATTGAATCCAAAGAAAAAAACATGATGCAGACAAATGTTGCACAGTTACTAAAGTCGCCGATTGGTTCTTTGCGAACCATTACGGTCGATGATAAATTGGAAGAAAACGGCACTAAATATACCGTGAAAGGTGACGTGACACTCACGCTGACTAATCGCAGTATATTGGCGCAGGGCAAGTTGACCAGTCAGACCAGGATCGCCTGCAGTCGCTGTCTGAAACCTTTCACCTGTAAAATTTCCTTGAATCTCCAGGAGGAGTATTTCCCGACAATCGACATTACCTCCGGCGCCAGACTGCCCGAGCCGGAAGACCCCGGCAGTTTTACCCTTGACGAACACCATGAACTTGACTTAACCGAGGCGATACGGCAATATATTGTAACGGCGATGCCGATGAAACCTCTTTGTAAAGCGACCTGCGCCGGTTTGTGTGCTACCTGCGGCAAGGACTTGAACCTCGGCAAGTGTGATTGTACGACGGAAGCAGTCGACCCGCGCTGGGTGGCATTGCTTAAACTGAAAAATAGTAATAAAGTAAAGATATCAAATCGTAACAAAGGAAGAAAGTAAAGATGACACCGCTACCTAAACGAAAATACGCCAAAGCCAGACAGGGAAGAAGACGCGCGCATCTCGGCAATACACCCGTTGCAGTTATCGATTGTCCGCAATGTCATACCCCCAAACTGCCGCATCATGTCTGTAAGACCTGCGGCACCTACGATGGCAGAGACGTAATTACAATCAAGAGTGCCAAAACCCCCAAGAAAGCCTCCTGAGGATTATAACAGCGATTGGTAACTTTATTGGCAGCAAGCACCCGATACAGGGAGTAATAATCGATATTAATGCCGCCGGACTTAGCCTGGCGGTTTCTGGTATCGATACACCCTTAATTATCGGGTGTAGTTTTTTATCAACCACGTCGTGTTACACAATTATTCCGCTTCCATAATTTCAAAACAGGAGACAGCTGTGTCGGAAACCAAAAAAACGGCTTATGTTTTCCCCGGCCAGGGCGCGCAGACAGTGGGTATGGGCAAAGACCTTTATGATGGATTCGACTCCGTCAAGGCGCTTTTCCAACAGGCTGACGAAGCGGTGGGATTTACTTTATCCAAACTCTGTTTTGAGGGACCGGAAGAAGAATTAAAGAAAACGAGCAATGCCCAGCCGGCGTTGGTCGCGGTCGGCATCGCCTGTATCAGGGCAGCGCAGGAAGTCGCCGGAAAAAATCTGCCTGTGCCGTCGTTCATGGCCGGACATAGCCTGGGGGAATACACGGCTTTAGCGGCCGCCGGCGCAATCGATTTCAGCACCACGGTTTATCTGGCCAAAGAGCGCGGGCGTTTGATGTATGAAGCCGGACTGCAAGAACCCGGCACGATGATGGCCGTGATCGGCATTGAAGAAGCGGCGCTAGCGGAAGTCTGCCGGCTGAGCGGCACGGTCATCGCCAATTTCAATTGCCCCGGACAACTGGTCGTCAGCGGCGCCGGTGAAAATGTTGCCAAAGCTGCGGAACTGGCTAAAACCAGAAGCGCGGCACGCACGATTCCGCTGCAGGTGAGCGGCGCTTTTCATTCTCCATTGATGCAGCCCGCCGTCGACGGTATGGCGCAGGCGCTGGCCTCGGTTACGTTCAAAGACCCGTCGGTTCCGGTTATCGCCAACGTTACGGCTCAGCCTCTCATCAGTGGCAGTCAGATTAAAGATGAGTTGCTGAAACAGCTCTACAACGGCGTGCAGTGGCAGCGCAGTGTCGAATATATGCTGCAACAGGATACAGGCAGATTCATCGAGTTTGGGCCCGGCAAAGTGCTTACAGGTCTCATCAGGCGGATTAGCCGGGACGTTGAGACGATGAATATCGGAGATATTAACGCAGTCAAGGCACTGCAGGGATAACAGCCCTCCCGTCTCGTCATACGGAGCCCCTCGATGTCTGAATACCAGTTTAAGTAGCGAAGTATCCAGTCTCTCCATACAAAAAATCAATAAAACACGCATTATTATGAAAAGTGTGAGATTGCCACGCCCGCCTGCGGCGATCTCGCAATGGATGTCGGGTAAGCGGAGAGGAGACGAGATTCTTCACTTCGTTCAGAATGACAATCTCCCACTTTCCCCCGGATTCGTTCGGTCGCTTTGCTCCTCTGAATGACAACCCCACCTTGTCATTGTCACTTACACAACGACTCATCTCCCTCGACGGGCTCGGGACTATAGTCTGTCCCCTCTCTTTTAGAGAGGGGAACCTTTTTCCCAAAGAGGGGCTTAACGTCCCTCTTGAACTCCCTTAGATACCCAGCCTACACTTGGATTCTAATGACAACCTCACGCGCTTCTGAAGCTCTGGATGATAGCCTTGAGGTCCGGCCTCTTTCCATACATCAATAAATAAGTCCGAAAGAGTTTGGTCGCCAGCACAAAGCAACCCCAAATGGTCAAAATCAGAATCAGAATACTGAGCCCCAGTTCCCAGATGGGAATCTGCGACAGCCCTAATCGCACAATGACCGTAATGGGTGCCGTGAAGGGGATGAATGTGAGTATTTTCACAACGATATTCTCGGGATGTTCCATAATCAGAGCCATAAAATAAACGGGAATGAGGACCGGAATAATGAAAAAGGCCGACATCTGTTGTCCCTCACGCGCTGTGGCGCTGACCGAACCAACCGCGGCCATCAGCACCGCCATCAGCAGGTAACCGAGAATAAAATAGACAATGCCCAATATCAGGAAATCCGGGGTCACTTGCAAGGATCCGATGACCTTCCCGAAAGACGAAGACGCTATTTTCAGGATGAAATCAGCGGAGATAAGCCAGACCACAATCTGTAACAATCCGGCAGCGCCCAGACCGATGACTTTGCCGGCCAGTAATTCTTTCGGCGAAACGGAAGACAGTAAAATCTCCATGACGCGATTTTCCTTTTCCTCCCCGAGGCCTTGCAGTAAGTAGCCGGACGACGTAAAAATGGCTATCAACAACAGGATGCTAAAGATATACGGTAGAATCAAAGCCCCGAAGCCGCCCTGGCGCGGGGCAACCGCGCCGGTACTGGTCAAAGTAATGCTGGCGATGTTCATCGGGGATTTGGCACGGTCGATAATCGCTACGTCATTTCCCTTTAACAGATTACTCAGCAAAAAATCCCTGACAACCGTTTGTACGGCGCTGCTGGGGGTGATTTCATTTTTTAGCGTATAGTGCTGTACCAAACCGGTCGCCACATAATTTACCGGAATGACAAAATAGTCGGTGATATCCTTTTTGATTAAAGCGGTTTTAGCGGCATCTACATTATTATATTGAATAAGCTGCAGTTGATTTTCGGTCAAAGTTCCGCTGAAAATACCAGTATTATCGACGTAGCCGATTTTCTCGATTGTTACGGAGGGTGTGATCATTTTCGGTATTACCTGACCTGCCAGAATACCGAGCAGTGCCACTACGGGAAAAGCAATCGTCAGAATGATAAAGGCTTTTCGCCTGATGGTGGCTAAAAATTCGTGCTTGATTAAAAGCATAGTTTTATTCATGTTCGTCACCGGCTACTTTAATAAAGATTTCGGTTAATGAAGGCGTGGCTAATTCAAAACGGTTGACGACAATGTGTTTCGCGACCAGCCTTTCGAGCAGCATTTGCGGTGTGGTTTTACCATCCAGTACCAATTCTATCGCGGAGTTATGGCGGCGTTGTTCGGTCACACCCTCGATGTTGCCTATTTCCCCGACGCATTCTACCAGCACCGCATTATTTCTGTATTTAGATTTAACTTCCGCCAGACTGCCGTAAAGCACCTCCCGCCCTTTATTGATCATCAGCAGACGGTCGCTCAACTCTTCGATATCGTTCATCAGATGGGTGGACATGATGATGGTCTTACCGCCGTTTTTCAGTTCCCGGATCATGTCCTTGAGCAGTTGGGTATTGACCGGGTCCAGGCCGGAGAACGGTTCGTCCAATACGACTAAATCAGGTTCGTGGATAATGGTCACGATGACTTGGATGATCTGTCCCATGCCGCGGCTCAATTCTTCAATCTTCTTGTTCTGGTGCTGGAGCATATCTGCCCTTTTCAACAATACCTCGCCCCGCTTTCGGGCAAGCTGATTATCTACCCCTTTAAGCGAGGCAAAATAAATAATCGTGTCCATGACGCTCATTTTTTTATAGAGGCCTCTTTCTTCCGGTAAATACCCGATTTTGTTTTTGCTGCCGTCGTTCAGCTTTTCACCCATAATTTTGATATCGCCGGAATCGGGCTTGATGATATCCATCATCATCCTGATGGTGGTGGTCTTGCCGGCGCCGTTAGGCCCGATCAAACCGAAGATTTCCCCCCGGTTGACGCTGAAAGAGACATCGTTGACGACGGCCCGGGTGCCGTAGGCTTTCAGGATTTTATTGACTTCAACTGAATACATATTTGTCTACCTCTATTCAAAATAGTAATTATAGCATAATAGCCGAAGGTATAGGCCGGGAACTCCGGCAGCAAAATAGTGACTGATGGCTGAATACCCTGGTTTCATTCCAGTGAAAACTGGAGTCCAGATGACTATTATTTGACTTTATCCTTACTTCGGTTTGGAACAATCGCTGGCAAAAATTATTATCCTCGAGTCGGTCGTAATCGTGTAGTCACGTCTTTGACATACCTGAAACAGTTTGCTAGAGTATACCTAGACATACAAGCAGGATGTCCGAAACCACGCAATTGAATAAACTAAACTCTTCGAGTTAATACGCCTGAAGCCTTAAGGTATGGGATATTAACCGTTGAATTTCTCAAGAAGTTCAAAGGGTATTATGGGAAACTGTAATGCCACCTTTTTAGGGAAGGAGAGAAAGTTCATAGCTGCTATTTATGAGCGCCTCTTTCCGGGGCGCTTTTTTTATGTGGGAAAATAAGGAAATATAAGGAGAAAAAAGATGAAATTGAAACCGTTACTAAATCCCGCCCTCAAGATTCTGTTGGTTATAGCTGTTTTAGCCGGGTTGTTAGGCGGCCTGGCAGGTTGCAGTACAACCACTGCTACTACGGCGCAGCTACTGACAACTACAGTTACAGCTACACCAACAACCCCCAAACCGGCTGACCCGCAGTTAATCCTGGCCACTACTACCAGTACTCGCGACACCGGACTTCTGGACCTGCTTGTGCCTATGTTCGAACAACAGACCGGCTACCAGGTTAAGACTGTAGCCGTGGGCTCAGGTGCCGCCATTGCCATGGGGCAACAGGGACAAGCCGATGTTTTACTTGTGCATATGCCGGATAGCGAGCTTAAATTGGTACAGGACGGATACGGCATCAACCGCCGGTTAGTTATGCATAACGATTTTGTCATTGTCGGTCCGAAGGCCGACCCGGCGGGCATTACCGGTATGACTGACCCGGTTGCCGCCATGAAAAAAATCGCCGATAGTCAGTCCCTTTTCGTAAGTCGGGATGATAATTCAGGCACCAATGGTTACGAACTTTCTTTGTGGTCCCAGCTTGGGATAACAGCCAAAGGTCAGAGTTGGTGGCTTTCAACCGGGCAGGCCATGGGCGCCACCCTCGTCATCGCTTCCGAGAAGAATGGCTACACCATCTCCGACCGCGGTACCTATTTGACTTTCTCCAACTCCAAAGCTATCAATAGCGTTTTACTGGTACAAAACCCCACTGTGATGGTTAACCCTTATCATGTTATCCAGGTAAACCCGGCGAAGTTTACCGGTATTAACGCTGCCGGCGCCCAGGCTTTTTCTGATTTCATGGTAGCCCCGGCAACACAAGCTGCCATCGGCGCTTTTGGATTAATTACTTACGGTCAGCCACTCTTTATACCGGATGCCGGCAAAACAGAGGCATCAATAGGAAGCAAATAATATTTATAGGGGTATATCGTGGCTCAATGGAGTGAGCCACGATATACCCTTTGGATAACAAATGAACCTGATTTGGCAAGGCATCGTCGAGGCTTTCCGGCTATTAATTCACGGCGACCGTGAGATGCTAAGAATTGCAGCCTTGTCCCTTGAGGTGTCTCTTAGCGCTACGGCAATAAGCCTTATTTTAGGTATCGGCGCGGGGACAGCTATCGGCCTGAATAAATTCACAGGCCGCAAATTCGTTATCTCCCTGGTGAATACCGGCATGGGCTTACCGCCGGTGGTCGTTGGCCTGGCGGTGATGATTTTCCTCTGGCGTGGCGGTCCGCTGGGCTTTCTTCATATCCTTTTTACGCCTGTCGCGATGGCCGTTGCGCAGGTTATTATTTCTTTGCCGATAATCACCGGGTTTACTGCTGCTTCCATCCAGCAGCTCGACACAAAACTTCGTTTCCAGATACTTGCACTGGGAGCTTCCCGTTTCCAGATGGTGTGGCTTGTTATTAAAGAGACCCGTCTTCCCCTGTTAGCCGCAGTGATGGCCGGGTTCGGCGGCATCATATCCGAGGTTGGAGCTTCAACCATGGTAGGTGGTAACATCATGGACCAGACCCGTGTCTTAACCACTGCAATTGTGATGGAAGCCGGCCGGGGCGATTTTGGCCTGGCGATAGCTTTGAGCGTCATCCTTATGATTCTGGTTTATGCGGTCAATCTGGTACTCACGATGATTCAACAGAGGAATAAAGCACAATGAGTAAGGATAGTTCTAAAGTTCTATCAGTTGCCTCAATAGAAGCTAAAAACCTTTCTGTTGTTTTAGGCGGCCATAAAATTATCGATATCCCCTCGTTTAGCGTGTTCCCAAATGAAGTCCTGGTGGTTATCGGGCCCAATGGTTCAGGAAAGACCACTTTGCTGCTCACACTTGCGACATTATTGAAACCGGAGAAAAAAGCTATTATTGCTTATTGGGGGCAGCCGGTAAAATATACCTCAGATATTCTCAAACTCCGCCGTCAATTCGCCGTTTTATTCCAGGAGCCGCTGTTATTGTCTGGGAACGTATGGGATAATGTTACGCTGGGATTACGTTTACGCGGAATAAAGAAGGATGAGATTATTCTCCGTGCGAAAAAATGGATGGAACGGTTCGGCATCCTTGGATTGGCAAAACGGCAAATAAAAACACTCTCCGGCGGTGAAGCCAAACGTGTCAGCCTGGCAAGGGCATTCGTTCTTCAGCCGCAAATCCTCTTCCTCGACGAACCTTTCACAGCGTTGGATAGCCCCACCCGGGCAGCATTACTTGACGATTTCGAGAGTGTACTACGAGAAACGAGGGTCACCACGGTTATGGTAACCCACGACCATAACGAAGCTCTCATTCTGGCCGACCGTGTGGCCGTACTTATCGCCGGGCAATTGCGTCAGATCGGAAAACCAAATGACATATTCAATTATCCGGTGGATGAAGAGGTCGCGAGTTTTGTGGAAATCGGAAATATCCTTAACGGCACAGTCAGTCAGCAAAATAGCGGAATAGCGACGGTCGCAATCGGGTCGGGTCAAATAGAAGTTGTTTCTCCGGTACTTGCAGGTACACGAGTGACAGCTTGCTTGCGTTTTGAGGATATTTCATTGTCTATTCCCGGTAATTCTGATACTGTCACCAGCGCCAGAAACCAACAAAAGGGTATTATCACCAGAGTTTTACCGCTGGCCGCGCAAGTCAAAGTTATATTGGACTGTGGTTTTCCGCTAACCGCCCTCATTTCCAAGCGTAGTTATGAAGAAATGGGATTGATGGCCGGGCAGGAAATCATAGCTGCCTTCAAGGCTTCTGTAATTCACCTGATTCCGCATAAATAGGTTTTCATCTTTTTATTGACCAGGGAGAAAAGCTTACATTGATGAATTGACATTTTGATGTTTTGATGATAACGTTGATATGAGGTGGAAAATGGCTCAGGTAAAAGACAATTTTAAAAGAACAACGATAAGCTTGCGTCCGGAAGAATACGAAGCCTTGCGTTTTGTAGCTTTCAAACATAAAACATCGGTGGCGGGTGTAGTACGGGAATTGATATATGAACATCTGGAAGAGGAGGAAGACATCAGGGACGGACTGAAGGCTCTCGAAGAAAAAAGAGACATTATGGATTGGGGGACTTTCAAGAAGGAATACCTTGGTCTATAGGATACGAATCGTCCGCGCTGCGCAGAAACAACTGCTAGCCTTTCCTAAAAAGGCGCAAACAGAAATCGCCCGGACGATTGATAGCTTGGGAAAAACCCCAAGACCTCCTGGGTGCAAGAAGTTGCATGGTGCTGAACTCTGGCGCCTTAGACTCGGACGTTATAGAGTAGTCTACAAGATTGATGATGAAACCAGGCTGGTGCTAGTAGTAAAAGTAGCCCTGCGGCGAGAAGATACTTATCAGGGACTATAAGACATTCTGACTGATTGGCATAAACTGGATAATCGGCTAAAAGGGCTATCTGACACGAGATATGTGGGTGTTCCAGTGTTTGGCTCATTAAAATTTAACCAATCTGAATTAGCCTCTGTAATTCATTTGATTCCGCATAAATAGCGGGATAATTTCCCCTTATCGATAAATATCTTTACGGTGGCCGATTTTTACGATCCAAACGGTAAGTTCAGTATCTTGAATTGAATATACGATGCGGTAATTTCCCTGACGCAGGCGATATCTTTCCAGGCCGGTTAATTTTTCACAGCCCGTTGGTCTTGGTTCTTCCATTAATAAAGTAATCTGTTGCAGTATCTTTTTGATATCTTTTTTGGGAATTGCTTTTAAGTCCTTTTCCACTGAGGCTCTGAAATAGACTCTATATTTTGCCATCTTTCTTTAGCCTTTTGACCATTTCATCGTAACTGATTAGCGGTTCTTTTACTCTATCTTCGAAAGCCACCAGATCCTCTGCATCCTTTGCAAGAGATTCTCTCACCGCATCATTAATCAGCTCGGTTACCGACCGTGACAGAGTGGCCGATTTTAAACGGAGAGCCCGGTGTAAATCGGCGTCTAAATATATAGTGGTTCGTTTATTTTGAGTAGTCACAATAATACCCTCCCGAAACATTGACACCATAGCATTATAACATATAAACATTAATATGTTTTTATCATACTACGTTAATAGTACGATTTGTTGTTGGCGAAAAAGTATAATCTGCCCGCTCTTGACAAATCTTTCACATCGTCATATAATTCAGGTAAAATTACGTGAAATATTATAGGAAATAGTTCGTGAAATGTTACGTATTACTGAATTAGCCAGAAAAACCGGCGCCTCTGTGGATGAAGTGCACTACCTGGAGAAGAAAGGATTTATCCAATCCGTTAAAACCCGGCTGACAGAACGGGAGGTAAGGCATTTTGAAGATACGGACACCCGTAAAATACAGCTTATTATCAAGTACCGTCGTCAGGGTTTCACTTGGGATATGGCTTTCCAGAAAGCCCAACAGGAACTGAATAAACCCACCCTTTTCGATCGTGGGTAATAATAGACAGGCAACAAGGTAACAGGAGGTGGTTTATGGCTAAAGTAACATTACACACCGGACCGGGCGTCTTCGAAGTACTGGCACATGTTTGCCGGAGTCCATCCGAAGCTCTCAAGCAGTTTGTGGAAAATGCGGCGGATGCCATTGAACAGGCGAAGACCGAAGAAGGGCAAATTTTAATCAAATTATCCTATCAGCCGGTGCTCAACGGCTTGGGCGCGCACGCTTTGCAGAGCATTACCGTCGAGGATAACGGCGTCGGTATCAATCCGGAAAAAATGAAACAGGTGCTGCAGCAAATCGGCGATTCCGAGAAACTGCACCTGGCGTTAAGAGGGGAGCAGGGCATCGGTCTGCTGGCTTTTGCCTTGATCGCTGAAGAGCTGCACCTTGCCTCCACGGCGGAAGAAGGTCAACCCTCCAGTTGTCTGGTGCTGAAACGCCAGTGGCTGAAAAAAGGATATGCGGAAGTAATTCAACACTGTCCCGCTCACGAACATAAACATCGCGGCACTATCGCCTACCTCGAAGGTATTTTACCGGAGATTTCCATCCAACTTTCCAAAGACCGGATTAAGGAATACCTGGGTCAGCAGTTTGCCAGCGACCTGCGGACCAATATGTATGCCATGTCCATCTCGGATAATCATACCTTCGAACCGATTCATCCGCAGCGTTTCCGCGGTGTGAAAGTAATGTCGACCAATCTGCATGTGCCGAAAGCCGGTTCGGCCTACATCGAACTTTATGTTTTACCCTGGGAGATGGCGGATGCCTCGATTAATCTTTACGGACGGGGCGGTACGCGAATATGCTCGTTAAAAGACTTGCAGGATTTCAATTTATTGCCGTGGATCGACCAGCGTCTTGAGGGCTATATCCGGTTCGACCGCTTAGCGCGGACCGCGGACAAAACGGCTGTGGTCCAGGATGAAGTCTTCCGGGCTTTCGTCAACGAATTAAGGCAACTGGAACCTAAAATACGGCAGTTGATTGAAGAAGTCAGCGCGGAATCGCAGGAGCAAAGGTTCAATATCATTC
>Ga0182027_10010199_pt1 | contig 13385 bp, 11 predicted proteins | sample 712E1DmetaG_FD_121300 | JGI IMG/M metagenome (GOLD analysis project Ga0182027, IMG submission 121300) | Permafrost microbial communities from Stordalen Mire, Sweden - 712E1D metaG (Illumina Assembly) | ecosystem: Environmental > Terrestrial > Soil > Wetlands > Permafrost | place: Sweden...
GATCACACCAAAGATATCGCCGACCGTTTTGCGCAGCAAGGCTACGTAGCCTTGGCCCCGCACCTTTTTTCGCGCCCCAGCCTGGCCAGTATATTGAATCCTGCCAGCATTGGCGAAGCGATGCGTTTCAACAACGCCTTGCCGCGCGAACGCATGGCCGATGCCGCCTTTGTGCAGCAGGAGCTAGAAAAATTACCGGCGGAATCACGCGAGCGACTCCAGAAAGTCAGGGGGCTCATGTTTGGCGGAGGACTGCCGCGGGAAAGCCTGGTCAAGGATCTGGTCAAAGCGCGCCAGTACCTGGCGGGACAAAATTTTGTGCTGGCGGATAAGATCGCCAGCATCGGTTTCTGCTTCGGCGGAGGGATGTCGATCAACCTGGCCTGTGAAACACCCCTGGCGGCCTGCGTAGTTTTTTACGGGAATAATCCCGAGCCGATCGAACGGGTACAGAACATTGCCGGCCCTGTGCTGGGCATTTACGGCGCCGAAGACCAACGAATCAACAGCCACCTCGACGAATTGGTCAGGAGTATGGCACAGTACAAAAAAGATTTCGAAATGAGAATATATCCGGGCGCCGCGCATGCCTTCTTCAATGATACCAGCCCCAGCACCTACCGCGAGAAACCCGCTCACCAGGCCTGGGAACAAGTATTGCATTTTTACCAGCGAACCTTGCAGCAAGAGCCAGCTTAACAATAGTATTAAGGCCCTTTTTACTTGATTTTCTAGAAACTTAGTATAATCAATGTATAGAGTGGACTTAAACGCTCCGATCCCCACCAGGCAACTATTATTGATAAGTTGAGAGGTTCTATGGCAGATTGTCCGAATTTACCTACATGCCAATTCTTTTCCGGTAAAATGGAGCGGATGCCTTCGGTTTCCCTCTACCTTAAGAAACAATTTTGCCAGGGTGACAATAAGACCTGCGCCCGCTGGATGGTATATTCAGCATTAGGCGAAGGAAATACCCCCGACGATTTATTTCCTAACGAACCCAAGCGTGCCTACGAACTCATTAGCAAAGGTCATAGTAAAGAAGCAAAAAGGTAAAACTTTCATTTTTCATGGCAATTCAGCGGCGGCGCATATAATTTCAATGCACCGCCTTTTGCTTTAATAACGGGCATACGGGATAAATGATTTTTCCTAAACTGAACTAAGGTAAATTAATTGTGTTCCTGGTAACTTTGTGGTTTAATCTTATATACTTTATGGCCTTATCACAAACCAGTTTTTTATGAGTGAAATTGAAAGGGTTAACTATGAACGCCTATCCTAATCGTTTGATTGGCAGCCAGCCTAAAATCGGCATTCGACCAGCAATTGATGGACGCTTGAACGGAGTGCGTGAATCGCTTGAAGTGCCCACCATGGGGCTGGCTAAAGCCGTAGCCGAACTGCTCAACTCCAACCTGCGCTATGCCAACGGCAGCCCCGTAGAGTGCATAATCGCCGACACCTGCATCGGCGGTGTAGCTGAAGCTGCCCAATGCGCCGAAAAATTTGCTCGCGCCGGGGTCGGCCTGTCAATCACCGTTACGCCGGCCTGGTGTTACGGCTCAGAAACGATGGATATGGATCCATTCATCCCCAAGGCGGTGTGGGGATTCAATGGCACTGAGCGCCCCGGGGCAGTTTACCTGGCGGCGGTCATGGCTGCCCACAATCAGAAAGGCCTGCCCGCTTATAAAATTTATGGGCGAGACGTGCAGGATTCAGGAGATACTCACATCCCAGCCGATGTAAAAGAGAAACTGCTCCAATTCGCCAGGGCCGGCCTGGCAGTCGCCAGCATGCGTGGCAAATCCTACCTGGCCATGGGCAGCACCTCGATGGGCATTGCCGGCTCGATGGTCAACCCGGATTTACTCGAATCCTACCTGGGCATGCGCTCCGAATCGATCGACATGAGCGAGTTTGTGCGCCGCTTCGAAGAAAACATCTATGACCCCGATGAATTCAAACGCGCCCTGGCCTGGGTCAAACAGAAATGCAGTGAGGACGTGGACTTTAATGCCTCCAATCTTCAGCACTCCCGCGCCCGCAAAGACCAGGAATGGGAAATGTCGGTCAAGATGACTCTGATTGCCCGCGACCTGATGATCGGCAACCCGCGCCTGAAGGAATTGGGTTTCGGCGAAGAAGCGCTGGGACACAATGCCATCGCTTCCGGATTCCAGGGTCAGCGCCAATGGACCGACCACTTCCCTAACGGCGACTTTATGGAAGCCATGCTGAACTCTTCCTTCGATTGGAACGGTATCCGCCCACCCTTCGTCGTCGCCACCGAAAACGACCACCTGAACGGGCTCAGCATGCTCTTCGGCAATCTGCTCACCAACACCGCCCAGGTCTTCGCCGACGTGCGCACCTACTGGAGTCCCGAGGCAGTCAAGCGCGTGACCGGTTTCACTCTCAGCGGCCAGGCAGAGGGCGGGTTCATCCACCTGATCAACTCCGGATCAGCCTCGCTGGATGGTTCAGGCCAGCAGGAAATCAACGGGAAGCCGGCCATGAAACCCTTCTGGGATATTTCCGACGCTGAGGTTGAAAAATGCCTGGCGGCTACTTCCTGGCACGCCGGCAACCTGGGTTATTTCCGCGGCGGAGGCTGGTCTTCACACTTTATCACCCGCGGTGGGATGCCGGTAACCATGTGCCGCTTGAACCTGGTTAAAGGTCTTGGTCCGGTGCTGCAGATCGCCGAAGGCGTAATCGTCGACATGCCGGAGGATGTGTACAATAAGATCAACCTGCGCACCGATCCGAGCTGGCCAACCACCTGGTTCGTGCCCCACCTGACCGGCAAGGGTCCCTTCACGGACGTCTACTCGGTGATGGATAATTGGGGCGCCAACCACGGAGCCTTCAGTTACGGGCACATTGGCGCCGACCTGGTCACCCTGGCCAGCATGCTGCGCATCCCGGTCAGTATGCACAACGTGCCGGAAGATAAACTCTTCCGCCCGGCAGCCTGGGCCTCCTTTGGCACCGCCGACCCCGAAGGCGCCGACTTCCGCGCCTGCGCGGCGTACGGGCCGTTGTATGGGTAGGAGTCGTCGGTTTTCAGTCGTCAGTTAAAAAATCTGACAGCTATAAGGTTATAGCTGTCAGATTTTTTAACTGACGATTGATGACTGAAAACTCTTCTACCCCAAACGTATCCCGTCCACCCTGCCCCACTTCCCCTGCCCGATCGAGGCGCCAAAGACCAGCTCGGTTATATCGAATTCCAGGCGGGTCAGTTCGGCGACGATATGGTGCTGGGCTTCCTCCAGGGCTTCGATTTGATCGAAGAAACCCACGGTCATGTGCGGCACCACCGCAAAAGGCGGGCGCGGGAGTTCGATGAATTCCGGGAAGTGCGCCTGCAGCAGGTGGAACATGCGCACGATCGCCCCACCATCCTCCGGCTCCAGCCACAGCACCAGCCCTGGGGTCACGAAGCGATTCAAGCGGGTGATTTCGACGTGGAAAGAGGGGCAACCTTCCAGGCAGGCGGCAATCGCGGCCCGCTGTGCCGGCCAGTCTTGCGCCGTCAGGAGGAAGGGATAGACCAAAGTGATGTGCGGCTCGATCGAATCCACGTTCGGGTCGTAGACCCTGCGCCAGCGGTTGACCACCTGGGCCACTTCGGCCGGCGGGAAGAAAAACAAAGCGCTGTCGGGTCTATCGGGCATCTTACGCCTCTATGTGCTTCCCTTGCAAAGATCACGAGGTCTTCCCTTCCGAAGGTTTCTTCACCTTCGGAAGGTTTTGTTCACAACCTTTCGAAGGGGAAGAAACCTTCGAAAGGAGAAGAATTAGAGCACTTCGAACTCACTTACCAACGCCGCGGCGGCTCCCAGCTGCTGCCCGCGCCCTCCCGGCGAACAACTTCCCACCGTCAGGCGGAACTTGCCCGGCTCCAGCCTGGGCTGTCCATCGTCGCCCACCAACAGCATCCGCTCAGCCGGGATGCTAAACGAGAGGGTTTTGGTTTGCCCTTTGGCCAATTTCACGCGCCGGAACCCGGCCAGGCTGTTCAAAGGCGCCGGAACAGACGTCTCCAGGTCGCTCAAATATACCTGCACCACTTCTTCTCCGGCTCGCTGGCCGGTATTGGCCAGCTTGAACTCAAACTCAAGTGCATCTCCAGCCAGCAGACGATCTTTCTTAAAGTGCAGGTCTGAAAAGGCAAAACTGGTATAGCTCAGGCCAAAGCCAAACGGGTAGAGCGGCTCGGCGGCGGTGTAGCGATACGTGCGCCCGGCCATGGCGTAATCGGTGAACGGCGGAAGCTGGTCGAGCGAGCGGGGAAAGGTCAGCGGCAGTTTGCCGGAGGGACACACGTCGCCGAATAAAACCCTGGCCACGGCGCGCCCGCCTTCCTGGCCCGGATACCAGGCAAAGACCACCGCATCCACGATATCCTCGATTCCGTTCAGGGCAATTGGACTGCCGCCAAACAGCACCAGCACGATCCTGGCACCGGCTTCGGCCAACTTACGCAAATAATCCGCCTGGGCAGCCGGTAAAGAAATGTCGGCGCGGTCGCCGTTTTCGGGTGAAAGCAGGGCGTCGCCTTCCTCGCCTTCCATGAGATGGTTGAGGCCCATGCAGGCGATTACCAGGTCAGCGCTGGCGGCCTCCATCATCGTCCAATCATTAACCAACCGGGGTTTGCCTTCCAACTGGCAGCCGGCGCGGTATTCGATCTGCATGCCTTCAGGAGCGCGCCCGGCGATACCTTCCAGCAGGGTGGTGAATGAATCGCTCATCCCAAAATAATTGCCCAGCAAGGCATCCACACTGGCCGCACTGGGGCCGAGGACCAGGACGCTGCCCAAATTTGCATCGATGGGCAGAATATTGTTTTTATTTTTGAGCAGCACCACCGACTTGGCGGCTGCTTCGTAAGCCAGGCGGCGGTGCGCCGGGCTGTTAACCACGCTCATCGGGATGCGGCTGTACGGTACCATCTCCTGCGGATCGAAAAGACCCAGCTTGAAACGGGTGGCCAGGGTGCGGCCCAGCGAGCGGTCAACGTCCGCCTCAGTACACAGGCCGGCCTCGATCGCCTCACCCAGGTGATCATAGGTACACACGCAGCTAATATCGCAGCCGGCCTTCAGGGCCAGGGCGGCGCTCTCGACCACGTCCCTGGTGAGATGATGCCCCCCATGCAAATCAGACAGGGCGGCGCAGTCGGACGTCACGTGGCCGGCAAAGCCCCACTCCTGGCGCAGGGTCTTTTCCAGCAAGAATGGGCTGGCGCAGCAGGCCTCGCCGTTAGTACGGTTGTAAGCGCCCATCACCGCTTCGACCTTGGCTTCGGTGACCAGTTTCTTGAAGGCCGGTAGATAAGTGGCGTTCAGGTCGCGCAGCGAAACTTCGGCGTTGAACGAGTGGCGATCCTTTTCGGGGCCGCTGTGCACGGCGTAATGTTTGGCACAGGCGGCCGTCTTTAAATACTTGGCGTCGTCGCCTTGCAGACCGCGTACGAAAGCCGCTGCCATCTCGCCGGTCAGGTAAGGGTCCTCGCCCCACGTCTCCTGGCCGCGTCCCCAGCGTGGGTCTCGAAAAATATTGACGTTCGGCGACCAGAAAGTCAGCCCCTGGAACAGAGCCGTGTGCCCTTTGCGGCGCATCGTCTCGTGAAACTTGGCCCGGCCTTCATCGCTGATCGCTGTAGCCACGCGCAGGATCAGTTCTTCGTCCCAGGTGGCCGCCATCCCAATGGCCTGCGGGAAAACCGTGGCCCGGCCATTACGGGCTACCCCATGCAGGGCTTCGCTCCAGTAGTCGTAGCCTGGCATACCCAGGCGCGGGATTCCCGGGCAGCCGTTAACCATCTGGCTGATCTTTTCTTCCAGCGTCATCCGTGAAAGCAAATCCTGTACGCGTTCCGCTACCGGCCGAGAAGGGTCCAGGTAAACAGGTTGGGGTGGGGAAGAGGATGAGGGGGTCATGAAGAGTCCTTAGCGGAAGATTATTGAATTATACAAGGGATTGGAAGAAGAGGGGTCAGGTTTCAGGGGTCAGGGGTCAGAAAGAAAGTGAGAGCACCACCAGCCCCACCAAAACCAACCCAATGCCCAGGCCGGCGGTCAGGGTCAGGTGTTCGCCCAATACCAGCACGCCCAGCAACCCGGCGGTGAGCGGTTCGGCCAGGGTGAGGGTGCCCGCCATGGCCACCGGCACGCGGCGCAGGCCGGCCCAAAACAATGTGTACCCCACCCCCACGGTGACCAGGCCCAGGTGCAGCGCCACCGCCAGGCCGCGCAGCTGGAGCAGCCAGGCCATATTTTGGGTGAGCAATAACGGCAGTAAAATCAGCGCCCCCAGGCAAAATATCACCGCCAGGGCCATTTCGGACGAGCTGCCTTCCAACAGCCCCTTGCTGACCAGGATAAAGGTAGCATATGCTCCCCCCGCCCCAATTGCCAGCAGCAGGCCGAGCGGCACTACATGCAGCCCTCCACCGCCTGAGGCCAGGAGGCTGCCTCCTGCCACCGCCAGGACGGTGGCGATGACCCACTTCCAGCCCGGGCGTTCACCGCGAAAAATAAATGCCAAAGCCCCGGCCAGGATGGGCGAGCTGCCGATGCCCACAATCGTGCCGACTGCCACACCCGTGCGCGCCACGCCCGAGAAAAACAACACCTGGTAGGCCGCCATACAGACCGCCGCCAGGATGATTGCCTTCCAGGGCCACGCCCTTAGATCGAGGCGCTTGCCGCGTAACAGGGCAAAGGCCAGCAGGCCGGCCCCACCCACCAGCAGGCGCAGGGTACCAATCGCCAGCGGGCCGGCGCCCTGCGGCGCCAGGGCCTGCGAGGTGCCGGTGGTGCCCCATAGCGTGGCGGCGGCGATGACAAACAAGGCCCCGGATTTTTTCAAGACTTTCCCTTCAGCCGCGCCACCAGCACCGGCGGTATCTCGCTGAAATTTGCCCCCCACCCCAGCCGATTCTTCCCGGCCGGATGGTCGGGCGGAAAGCCCGGCTCTTCCATCCCATCTAGCACAAAACCCGCCTCGAAACCGGCGCCCAACAGTTCATACAAAGGCCGGTGAAAGACGAGCTGCTTGCGCGGCTGGCCGAAAATCGCCTGGGCATACTCGGACGTAGCGGTCAGGTAACCAGAAACTTTGACGGCATAAGTGGTAGTGACATCGCCATTGGCGTAATCCACTTCGGCGGTATGCGCCATGCGTGAACTGTTGAAACACGGGTGCAGCACGGAAAAAACGAAACGCCCGCCCGGGCGCAAAAGGCTGCCCAGGGCGTGCAAAAGCGGTTTGATCTCGGCCATATCGAACAGGGCCATGTTGCAAATTGCCGAGTCGAACTGCCCAACACCCAGCGCCAGCAAAGCCGCTCCGTCGGTTGCATCCAGTACGCGATAATCAATCTTAGGCGTTTGGCCGGCCTCGCCTTGCGCTTCGGCGCGTTTGCGGGCAATGGCGATCATCTCGGCAGCGAAATCGAAAGCGGTCACATTTACGCCCAGCTTCGCCAGGCGCCGGGAGCTGAGCCCGTTACCGCAGGCAATATCGAGGATGTGCTCGCCGGCCTGCGGCACCAGCAGGCGCATGGTCGCCGGCCAGACCAGCGTCTCCACAAAATCGTTGCCTTCGCCCATACGTTCATCCCAAAAGCCGGCGTTGTCGTTCCACACCTGGCGGGTTTCCTCGTTGGCATGTTTAAGATCAGCGGACATTTCAACCTCTCAGGAGAAAAAAGATTAGGGAAAGAAAGGAAAAATCTTAACCGATCATTGCATATGACTTTTTCAGATGCTGATACAATAAAGGTAACGGTTCCTCCGCTTCCCATAATATAACACGGCTGGCTAAATCAAAGGAGTTCTCTATGGCCTTGACTGCCAAACTTCCCCCTTACCATCTCGCTCCTGATGAAAAAATGGCCCAGGTGATGATTTACACCGCCAATTCTCTCCTGTGGGGAGACCTGGTGGTGAAAGCCATCATCCGCGTGAGCACCTGGCTGCGCACCAGCGCTGTGCCCGACTGGGTGACGCTCTACAACGCCGGTTTGCTGTCTACCAACCAGGGCGCCAATGCGAAACCGATTAACTTTGTCGAAATGCATGTGCCAGTCCCGCAAATTATCGCCTTCCACCTCATTCCGCCGGCCCAGGACCCCATCGACTTCGATCCAACCGAGCTCAACCGGCGCATGGAGCCGGTCAACGCCATCTTCAGTTCTTTTATGGTGAAAGGCAGCCTGCGAATCTCGGCTAACGCGACCCTGAAAAAGTTCATCGAGCTCAACCGCGAAGCCTTCTCCGCCCTGTACGATTTAGAGATCACCAGCCTGTCTTTGCCGAACTTTGGCGTGGTAAAGATCCCCTATATGCTTGTCCGGCAGGTAAATACGATCTTCACGGCTCGCTAAGCTTCTTTATCTTCCCAAATACGCCCGCTTGACCTCCGGGTTCTGCGCCACTTCCAGCGCCGAACCGGAAAGCACGATGCGTCCCGTCTCCAATACGTAGGCACGCGAGGCAGTGCGCAGCGCCATCAGAGCGTTCTGCTCTACCAGCAGGATAGTCGTCCCGGACTGGTTGAGCTTTTTGATCACGTCGAAAATAGCCTCAACCAGCACCGGCGCCAGGCCCATGGATGGCTCATCCATCAGTAGGATGTGCGGCTTCATCATCAATCCGCGCCCGATCGCCAGCATCTGCTGCTCGCCGCCTGACAGGGTGCCACCTTTCTGGTCGACCCGTTCCAGCAAGCGTGGGAACAACGAAAAAACCTCTTCCATGCGCTGGCTTATCTCGGCTGTGTTGTTGACGGTATAGGCGCCCATTTCAAGGTTCTCGCGGACGGTCAGGCGCGGGAAAATACCCCGCCCTTCAGGCACCTGACCCACCCCGATGACCACGATTTCATGGGGTGGCATACGGGTGATATCTTTGCCATTGAGGTGGATGCTGCCCTCACGGGCATGCAGTAACCCCGAAATGGTGCGCAGCGTGGTGCTTTTGCCGGCTCCGTTCGCCCCGATCAGCGTCACCACCTCGCCTTCTTCGACTACCAGAGAAATACCCTTGAGGGCGTGAATGTGCCCGTAATATGTGTGAACGTTATCCAGTTGGAGTAAAGACATAAGGTCCGCCTCTAAACGGTAAACTCATCATTGGCGCCGCGCCCCAGGTAGGCTTCGATCACGTGGGCGTCCGAGCGGATTTGCAGCGGGGTGCCTTCGGCGATCTTCTTCCCGTAGTCCATCACCGTAATCCGTTCGGAGATTTCCATCACCACATTCATATCGTGCTCGATCAGCAAGATCGTCACGCCCAGTTCGTCGCGGATGCGCCTGAACAGGCGGATGGCTTCCCCTGTCTCGTGCGGGTTCATCCCGGCGGTCGGCTCATCCAGCAGCAGGAGCTGCGGGTCGGAGGACAGCGCCCGGGCGATCTCTACCCGCCGCTGAGCGCCGTATGGCAGGTTGGAGGCCAGCTCATCGCCATCTTCACTTAACCCGACGTAATGCATCAACTGGGCCGCCCGCTGGTAGGCGGCACGTTCTTCATCCTTGAATGATTTTAACTGGAAGAGCGTTCCGGTAGGAGTCTGTTTCAAACGATAGTGCATGCCTACCAGGATGTTCTCCATGACGGTCATGCTGCCAAACAGGCGGATGTTTTGAAAAGTACGCGTGATGCCCAGGGCAGATACCTGGTCCGGGCGCAACCCCACCAGGGAACGCCCGCTGGTTTGAGTGCCAACCTTGCCGCAGAACTCGATGGTGCCCTTCTCGCATTTGTAGATGCCGGTCAGCATGTTGAAAAAAGTGGTCTTGCCGGCGCCGTTAGGCCCGATGATGCTGCACATCTGGCCCTCATCGAGCACGAAATCCAGGCTGTCGACGGCTGTCAACCCGCCAAAAATTTTGGAGACACTCTTGGCTTCAAGCAGCGCCATCGTTCACCTCCGCGGTTTTCGTGACCTTCGCGTCCGGTTCCAGTTCGACTTTGCCATGTTTACGCCGGGTAGCCGGGATCAGCCCATTTTGACGGTAAATCATCATAAAGATGAGGATCAGCCCGAACAACATGCGCTGGTATTGAGCCGGATCGAGCAGGGGGGAGATACTGCTCAAGGGGAAATTAATCAACGGGACCACGATACCACTCTGGCGCAGGCCGCCGATCCACAATGAAAGGCCTTGCAGCACTTGCAGGTTGAGGATCACCACAACTGCTGCCCCCAGGATCACCCCCGGGATGCTGCCCAGGCCGCCCAGGATCACCATCGAAAGCACGCCGATGGATTGGAGGAAGTTGAATGATTCCGGGCTGACAAAAGTGCGGCTGGCGGCGAATAATACCCCCATCACGCCGGCAAAAGAAGCGCCTACTGCAAATGCCATCAGCTTGTACCGGACTACCGGGATGCCCATGGCGGACGCAGCCAGCTCGTCTTCACGGATAGCAGCCCAGGCCCGGCCAATGCGACTGTTATCCAGGTTGATGACCACGATAATGATCACAACCACTGCTATAAGGGCCATGACATAGAAAAACAGGTTGTAGAAGTCACTGTCGGCGACCGGGTGCCCTACCAGGGGAGTCAACACCACATTTAGAGCGCTGGTCAGCGGCGCCCACAATGTGGGGCGTTGGATAGGCGTGATGCCCTGCGGCCCGTTGGTCAGGTTGATCGGATGGTCCAGATTATTGGCCATTACGCGGATCACCTCGCCAAAGCCCAGAGTGACGATGGCCAGGTAATCGCCGCGCACCCGCAGCACAGGCAGGCCAAGTAAGATGCCTACTAAAGCTGCCACTATGGCGCCCAGGATCAAGAACAGGTAAAAGAAGTTAGCCGGCAAGAAAAATGCATTGGTCACCGGGGCCGTGCCTGGAATAGCGTGGAGCATAAAAAGCTGCTGCGAGCCGAAAATCGCCCATAAATAAGCCCCCACGGCATAAAAAGCCACGTAGCCCAGGTTGAGCATCCCGGTAAAACCGACCACGATATTCAGACCCAACGCCAGTGAGGCGAAAACGGCGATCTGGAACATAACTTCCAGATAGAAAATGTTGCGTTCCCCAATCACCGGGATAATCAGGATCGCCATCACCAATCCCAGGATAAGCTTGGAGGAACCTTTCATTGGTAAAGAATAGATCCACAAAGCCGAAACCATAAACACCAGAAAAGCTATTACGGAACGCGGGCTGAAGTAGACCAGCAAAGTAGTAAGCCCCAGATAAATCGAGGTAAATATTACCGCCGTCTTACCTGGTAAGTGCAGACGCCCCCAGCCGTTCCCGATCCATTTGACGATGTTTGAAGACAATTTTGGGGACATATCGCACCTACGCTTTCTGTCCAACCTGCTCGCCCAGCAAGCCCGAAGGCCTGAAGATGAGCACGAGGATCAGGATCGCAAAAGCCAGAATATCTTTATATTCGGCACCCGCCGCTCCCATAGTAAAAACGGCCAGATAGGTGCCTGCGAATGTTTCCAGCATGCCCAGCACAATCCCGCCCAGCAGAGCGCCGGTAATGTTGCCAATTCCGCCCATCACGGCCGCAGTAAAGGCTTTAATGCCCGGGAAGAAGCCCACGTAGGGATCGATGCGGGTAAATTTCAAGGCATACAACACCCCGGCGGCCCCTCCCAAAGCCCCGCCGATCAGGAAGGTCAGCGAAATGATCAAGTTGACGTTGATGCCCATCAGGCTGGCCGAAGATTGGTTCTGCGCTACAGCGCGGATCGACTTGCCCAGCTTGGTAACGTTCACCAAGTAATTCAACCCGATCAGCATGACCAGGGCTGCCACCATCACCCACAAGGATTTGACTTCCATATCAATCTTGAGCGAGGTCGTTCCAAAGTTGAGGTTCATAATGGACAGGCGGTCGTCAAAATTGCCGAAAGTGGGAATCACCCGGTAGAACTGGCCGGTAGTCAGGCTTTCGACCAGGCGGATGGCGTCCTGCAAGAAGAACGAAACGCCGATGGCCGAGATCAGCGGCACAAGGCGGGGGGCGTTGCGCAGCGGGCGATAAGCGGTACGTTCTACGATCACCGCCATCAATCCGGACGCCGCCATGCCACCTACTAACGCCAGGGCCAGCCAGCCATACGCCGACCACAAGGAAGGGCCGGCCAGTTGCCCGGCTTTCTGCAGGGCGATCAGGATTTCCACACCCACGAAGGCGCCAATGGCGAAAATTTCGCTGTGGGCAAAATTAATAAATTCCAGCACGCCGTAAACCATCGTGTAACCCAGAGCAATGGCGGCGTACACAAAGCCAACTGTGACCCCATCGATCAAAACCTGGGGCAGATTATTCAGGGTGTAGCTCATCAAATCGGCATTGTTATTACTGATGGCCAGCTTGTCGACCGCCGAGCCGCGTAGGATTAATGCCAGCAAGATCATGAAAACCGACATCACCAGGCCGCTGCCAGTAATGAATAACACGATCTGGCCCAACGGCGCAATTACACCCTTTATGATGCTCTTGTAAATCGGAGAGGAAAAGGATCGTTGCATGGGGGTGACCTGCGTTGAGACTTATGAAGGGGATATTGGTAGGTTACCAATATCCCCTGTAAGTACGTCTGATGCCCCTTCCCCTTAACAGGGGAAGGGGATAAAGACAGAGGGGACTGGCACGGTCTATTGAGGCGGGTTGAAGGTCAGCGTCTCGGCGACAGTGTTATTGCTCCACTTGGTCGGATCGGGGGATGTGATCTGGATGATAAAGTACTTCGCATCCACCATATCGCCCTTAGCGTTGAAATTGATCGTACCGGTGATGCCGGGATAATCTTTCAAGGCACGTACGGCCTGGGCTACCGCCAGGCGGGTAGGCAGTTTGTTGCCATTGGCCTTGGCAGCATTCTCAATCGCCTTCAGGCAGATACCCATGGAGTCGTAACCCTGGGCTGCGAACGGCTTGGGGGGAGCGTTGTATTTAGCCGCGAAATCCGTCTGGAACTTGGCCGTTCCGGGATAGAGGACTGCCGGGCCTGCTACGGTTGAGTAGTAGGTTCCGGTACCGTCTGTCAGGGCCGATCCGGCGATGTTGGCCGCTTCGGGTGAGTCGAAGCCGTCATCGCTGAGGAACATGCCCATATAGCCCTTCTGGCGGGCCTGCTTGATGAATACGGCGATCTGGTCGAAGATACCACCGAAGTAGATCAAATCAGGCTTGGCACTGACGATGGGGGTCAGAATCGAGTCGAAGTTGGCCTTTTCCTCGGTGCCTTCAAAGCCCAGGATCTTGATGCCACCCTTCTCAGCTTCTTGCTGGAAAAACGTAGCAATACCCTGCCCGTAGGCAGTCTTGTCGTTGAGCACGTAGGCGGTCTTGATACCCTTCTTGATGGCGAAGGTTGCACC
>Ga0182027_10010200_pt1 | contig 13385 bp, 13 predicted proteins | sample 712E1DmetaG_FD_121300 | JGI IMG/M metagenome (GOLD analysis project Ga0182027, IMG submission 121300) | Permafrost microbial communities from Stordalen Mire, Sweden - 712E1D metaG (Illumina Assembly) | ecosystem: Environmental > Terrestrial > Soil > Wetlands > Permafrost | place: Sweden...
AATCATCCACAATTGATCAAGGAACTGATAGAAGCTGGAATCAATGGGTTTATTTTGAAAGATGATCAGCAATCGATACAAAGATTGGGAAATATTGTTAAAATGGTTGCTGACGGTGGGGTCTATTTCAGCGATGGGTTAATGCAGAATTTCTTCTCAAAGATGCCTTCGATGATCTTAACCAAAAGACAGTTAGAAGTAATTACCTTATGTGCTGCTTATCCTGATGAAGACACTTATAATCTTGCCAAACGGCTGAATATATCTGGCTCGACCCTGAGAAATATTCTTTCTTCTACCTATGAGAAATTAGGCGTGCGCACACGAACGTCTGCAATTCTAAAGGTCAGGCAAATGGGCATCATTCCACTCGGTTCACCTTCAGAAAATTACCGGTTCGAAGAAAATAATTTTGGCGATAACGCTTCGAATAAAAAGACCTCTACCAGCGCATGATAAATGTCTATGATAGTAGGCAATTTGCCTACTTAAAAAGTCCATGGGCTTGGGATATATTTATTGCTATTGGTTTCCAATTAAATGTGTTTTTTACTAATATTTAATGGTTTTTAAATGGGCTTTTCTGGATTCGCCAGGGCTTGGAGGGAATGATGGAAAAGATTAGTAAAACCGATCAACCGACGACGATCATGACAGTCCGCGATGTGGCGGATTACCTGCGTTTGAGTGAAGCGACAATTTACCAGATGGCGCGCCAAGGACGTATTCCAGTCTTGCGCATGGGCAGGACCTGGCGATTCAAAAAAGAATTCATCGATGATTGGTTAGAAACCTCGACCCAAAAAGAAAAGAAGACTATCTAAACTTGCGGTTACGACTGATGAAGGGTTCACATGCCTAAACTGTGGCACATATTACGGAGTAAATCGAATAAGGAGAGTTTCCTGGCTGGACAATTGGAATCGCGGAATGTAGAGTTCTACTATCCGCAGTTGATCGTCCAGCCGGTTAATCCACGTTGTCGCAAGATTCGTCCATATTTTCCCGGTTATCTGTTCATCTGCACTGATTTATCAATCAATGATTCCATATTGTTCAGCAGAATACCTGGAGCGACCGGACTTGTTTTTGTAGGTGGTGAGGCCGGGTATATTCCTGAAAATATTGTCCATGCCATTCGCTCTAAAGTGGAAGAAATCAATGAAAACGGGGGCGAACTATTTGAAGTGATTAAAAAGGGCGATTGGGTCAAGATTCAATCTGGCCCGTTCGAAGGATACAATGCCTTGTTTGACTCGAGGATCGACGGTTCAGAACGCGTAAGGTTATTATTGAATATGTTACAGGGTCGAAAATTAGTGGTAGAAATGCCTGCGGGAAATATCAGTTTAAAAAAAGCTACTTCAAGATCCCGGTAAGGATTAAGAAGATTCGGCTGACAGCAAGATAGTTTTTCTGACTTCGCAGGATGTCAGAAGGGCGGAGCATGTTTATTCACTGAGAAAGGTAGTTGGCTCAACTGTTGTCTCAACAGGTTATTGAAAGCATCCATTAAAACCGATTAGAAAATCTCCAACATGGAAAATACTCCAATTACTGATACGAATTCATCAAAATACTGGGACCTCATAATTCGGCCGAAGCGCAATTTATTCGCGCTGCCGATTGCTGAGTTGTGGAAATATAAAGATCTCATTGGCATGTTCGTGCGCCGTGATTTTGTCTCGGTGTATAAGCAGACCATTCTGGGACCGCTGTGGTACCTGATCCAGCCACTATTGACGACCATCACCTTCACCGTGATTTTTGGTAATATCGCCAAACTGCCAACGGATGGCCTACCTCAGTTTCTGTTCTATATGTCAGGTACAGTGATCTGGACTTATTTCGCCACATGCCTCACCAAGACCTCCACCATCTTCGTGGATAATTCGCCGCTCTTTGGCAAGGTCTACTTCCCGCGTCTGGCAGTGCCGATCTCGATTTTGATCTCGAACCTGATTACCTTTGGCATTCAATTTGCTTTCTTTTTGGCTTTCATGGCCTATTTTGCGATCCGAGGTTCAGTCTTCTCGCCCAACCTGTGGATTCTCTTTTCACCAGTGCTGATTTTGATGATGGCCGGACTTGGTCTTGGACTGGGCCTGTTGATCTCTTCCATGACCACGAAATATCGCGATCTGCGTTTTCTGGTCCAGTTTGGCGTAACCCTGCTAATGTATGCCACGCCGGTCATTTATCCGGAATCGTCGATCCCGGTGCGCTTTCAGCTGCTGATCAAAGCTAACCCCATGACGCCGATTGCGGAAACTTTCCGCTATGCCTTTCTGGGGGCTGGGACGATCAACCCATCGGATCTCGTCTATAGTTTTTTGTTTATGGTGGTGGTTGTGATTATTGGCACGGTGGTGTTTAACCGGGTTGAAGCTACATTTATGGATACGGTATGAGCCAAATTGTTATTTCTGTTGAGAATTTATCCAAAGCTTATCGCCTCGGACAAATCGGAACCGGCACTTTGACCAACGACCTCAAGGTATGGTGGGCAAAGAAATTGGGCAAACCGAACCCAATGCTCACGGTGGGCGAAGCGGATCACGGCAACCATGACGGCGAAACCTTATGGGCCCTCAAGGATGTCAGCTTTCAGGTGGAGCAGGGCGAGGTAATGGGAATCATCGGACCCAACGGTGCCGGCAAAAGCACGCTGCTCAAGATTCTTTCGCGCGTGACCGCACCGACCGGCGGCTGCGTGAAGGTGAAAGGCCGCATCGCCAGTTTGCTCGAAGTAGGCACCGGTTTTCACCCGGACCTGACCGGGCGCGAGAACATTTACCTCAACGGCGCAATTTTGGGTATGTCAAAAGAGGAAGTGCGCCGCAAGTTCGATGAGATCGTAAGTTTTGCCGAAATTGAAAAATTTGTAGATACTCCGGTCAAGCGCTACTCCAGCGGCATGTACGTGCGCCTGGCTTTTGCCGTGGCGGCTCACCTTGAATCGGAGATTTTACTTGTCGACGAAGTGCTGGCAGTCGGGGATGCCGCTTTTCAGAAGAAATGTCTGGGAAAAATTGGAAATGTGGCTTCCAATGAGGGACGTACAGTCCTTTTTGTCAGTCATAATATGGAATCAATCCAATCATTGTGCAAGCGAGTATTATTGTTAAAATCTGGACACGTAATACTCGACGGTGGATCTGAAAAGGTAATACATGAGTATATTACCTTGGCAACCAATGATAAAACTGCAGTTAGCTTTGTTGATTTAACTTCACTTCAACCTACTACTTCACCAATACGTATATCCTACGCACGTATAATAAATTCTGATGGAATAACTTCAACCTCAATACCATGCGGAGGTTCTTTTACAATAGAAGTTGGTCTGATAAGTTCGGGTAAGGGAGAGCGGATATTTTTTGATTTTGTACTAAAAGATGAGTATGGAGTTCACCTTGCTCTAATTTCCAGTTACTTTGCTTACTCAGAAGATGTTATTGTGAAAGATAAAATTATAGCTTTTGCTCGGGTAGAAAACACAAATCTTGCAACTGGAAGATATAGTATTGACCTAATGATTCATCGATATGGGGGAGAAAAAATTGTGGATCTTCAAGAAGCGATGACGATCGATATAGTGTCATCTGACTTTTATGGAACAGGAAAAATTCCATCAAAATCACTAGGACTAATTTGCTTACCCTGTAAATGGACGTTTAAATAAAAGAATGAAAGATCAATCAAAACGAATTTGGGTAACCTATCCTTTCACAACAAGTGCTATTGGTGAGAATGATGATTATGTGATCAGGGCGAATAGCTCTAATGCATTTTTCATTGCATTGAGAAAGCTGCACGAGTCAACTTCAAGGATCATTAAAGCAATTTATATGACCGAGAAACACACTAATTATGAAATTGATGAACAAGGCATCGTTTTTCGGTTTCTCCCAGTTACTTTCAATCCAGGCCATGGAAATGCCAGTTTTGGACGTCAATGGTCGTTTAGAATGGTTGGAGAACTAATTCAACAAAAACCAGAGTTAGTCTTTCTCTTTATTGGCGGAGGGTGGTTTGCAATATTTTTCGCCTTAGTCTGTCACCTTCTAAAAGTACCCTATTGTCCAATTATTGCAGGTTGGGGAACATCGACCAGACGTTCGCAAAAACTGTATTACAGAAACGCTTTGCATGTGATTGTGCACACGAATGCACACAAAGAATTATTTAAAAAGGTTGGTGTGGATACCAGTAATTTCTTGGTCATGCCGATGGGGGTTGATACAGACTTGTTTTTACTGAAACCCTCTGAATGTTATGAAATAAATGATCGCCCAATCCGATTTGTCCATGTTGGTAGAATGGTACCAGGAAAGAATCTCTTGGGCGCTTTAAAGGTTTTTGGAACTATTCGAGAGACATATCCCAATTCTTATTTCGATATTATTGGTCCGGCCTCTAACGCTGATTATTATCAACAGGTACTTTCATTCATTCAAGACAATCATCTTGAAGATCAAGTTCTTCTTCGAGGTTTCGTGCCCAATGAAGCAATGCCAGAGATCTATGCCCAGGCCGATCTTATGTTATTTCCAACGCTGTCTGAATCTTTTGGTTTTGTGCTAGCCGAAAGTATGGCCTGTGGTACTCCGGTGGCTGCTCTGAGCGACCGGGGTAGCCCGGATGAAATTATTCAGGATGGTTTGAATGGAATTCTAGCAAAAGATGAGGAAGAATTAACCAATAAGATTCTTTTATTGTTACGAAATCCGGAACAAATGAAAAACATGGGAAAAGCGGCTCGTAATAAAGTTGTGTCGAACTATAGTTCAAACCGAACTTATGATCAATTAGTAGTGATATTGAATAAATTATGCAGATAAAGATAAAAAATATCGCCGAATTTATTCAAAATCATAAGATTTTTTTTCTTATTTTTATAATAATTATTCTGTTTATTCCAATTTATTTTCTGTCTCCATTAAAATCTGATTATCCGATTGGTTATGCTGGGTTATATGCCGAGGCATCAGAAATTATTCGTGGAGCTAATTTTCGTCTTCCAATGCAAATACCTTTTTATGGAGGGAGTGAAAATAGTATCCCATTTACTTATCCACCTTTATCTTTTTATTTAATGGCCTTTATAACAAAATTATTTCAAATATCGGATCTTACTTATCTAAAAATATTTCCTTCCATCTTTTTAAGTGCTGCTGTTGTTCCTTTTTTTCTTTTTAGTCTCGAACTTCTTGGGAATAAAAGAGTAACAGCATTAGCTTCATTTATTTTACTAGCATCAATATCTTATACAAATGAACAACTTACGGCTGCAGGAATCACCAGAGCTTTGGCTTTTTTTACAATGCTGTTTGCTTTATGGTTTGTGTTAAGGGTTTTTAAATATCAAAAATGGTATGACTCGTTATTTGGCTGTCTATTTATTGGAATTACAGGTTTAATACATCCAGGATATGCAGAATTTCTTTTGCTAAGTATTTTCGTGTTTTTATTTTTCCCTGACACAAAAGAAATAAAGAAAAAAATTGTTAGCTTATTTATACTAGGTTTGGGCAGCATATTATTTATTTTGCCTTGGGTGTATATCATGTTAACAAGATACGGGTTCACTCCATTTTTTCATGCCTTTGGATCGACTACGCTTTCCCTAGGGAAATTAACATCAATGGTCGGCTTTGTAAATTATTGGTATTTCGCTTTAGGAATTAATGATAGTCGATTAATAGGAATTGTTTTTATTGTCAGTTTAGTAATTTCTATTCTACAAAGAAAACGGATTGCCTTGTTTGTTTGGTGGTTTCTTGCAGTAATTATTTTTGGTTCAAATATGGGAAGTAGATTTGGCATTATACCTTTATCTTTGATGGTTAGTGGTTGCTTTGAAGATGTTAATAATAATCTGCTAATATTCTTGAATAAGGTTATCGGATTTATTTCTAGTCATAATTTGCATGAGTCAACGATAAAGATAATATTTAAAGCGTCTAAAATTTGTTGCTCTTTTGCAATAATTATCTTGCTATGTTATATGTATTATGTTCAATGGGGATATGTGTCAACCCAAAAATCGGTCTTAGATGCTCAATACATAGAAATGGCCTCATGGGTTAAACAAAATACCCTTCCTAAATCTCGTCTTTTATTGGTTACTCAAGACGTGTATTTGTACGATTGGACGCCTTACTTTTTTAAGCGGAGTTTAGTTATTAATCCATACGGTGCAGAGTGGACGGGTTCGTATCAAAATCAGATTAATTTATCGGGAGAACTCGAATTTTGTTTGAATCAACAATCTATTACATGTTTCCAAGATTTTCTTATAAATTCTTCCATAACATATGATTATTTACTAACTACTAATGAGGGCAAATTATCTTTTGCTCTGAATAAAAATGGATATGAAAATATACACCAAGTGGGTAAGTATACGATTTGGAAAAAAGAAACATAAATATATTTTAGCTCAATGATAATTAATTACTTGGTTGCAAATATCAGAAATTTATCACGACACGAAATAAACACTAAAAAATGAGAATAACTTGCATTGATCATTCCTTTCCCCATCATGGTAGGCATTCCGGTTATAGAATGCTAGGACAGTATCTAAATGCAGAAATCATTGGGGTCCCTTCCCGTCGTTCTCTACTTATCGATTCGATTCCAGAAAAAATTATAAACCGTTATTTAAACCTTCACTCCAATTGGTATTCGAGAGATGCACTGCTGGTGGAGTGGAAAATATCCAAAAGACTTTTTTCGCAATCAAATAACATATTTCATTTTCTATACGGTGAGAATTCCTTTCGGCAAACCGGTAAAGTCAATGCTTTGGCAGGACACAAAGATCGTCTTATTGCTACCTATCATCAAATACCTACCTTCTTTGAACAGCGACGCGAGCAATACTCATTTCTTCATACTTTAGATGCTGTGGTATTGGTTTCTTCGAATCAGAGGGCCTTTTTTGAGAGTATGACAGACGCCAATAAAGTTCATGTCATTCCTCACGGTGTGGATACTATTTATTTTCAACCACCTAAATTACAATGTCCGCATCCGAAGTTCAATTGTCTAACCGTAGGATCAAACTATCGTGATAATGATTTGCACGTTGCTGTCATAGAAGCGTTAAATAAAACCCCTCTGAGAGAAAATTTGGAATTTCAAATCATTGGCGAGCCGCGTTTTTCCGGACTTTTTTCTGGCATCGGCAATGTTCATTATATGAGTGGTGTTTCAGATGCAGACTTATTGTTGTTTTATCAGCATGCCGACATCATGCTGATGCCTTTAGTCGAATCCACTGCAAACAATGCCTTGCTTGAAGCCATGGCTTGTGGCCTTCCGATTATTGTAACGGATGTAGGAGGCATAAGAGATTATATAGATGATTCATATGCTAAACTTTTACCTCTGCACAATATTGATGCGATGGTCGATGAGACGATGAATTTAATAGGAGACATTGAATTACAGCGAAAATTGGGAAAAAGAGCTCGGCAAAAAGCTGAAGAATCCTTTAGCTGGGAAATAATCTCAAAACAGATGCTACAACTTTACCAGTCTCTTTTCTGAACTGAAAAAATCATGAGTGAACAGTTTCTACTGTGTGTGATAATTTGTACATATAATCGAGCAGACTTATTGGCCCGAACAATAGCTAGCTTAAGGAACCAATCAGTCAATAAGTCTATCTTTGAAATAATCGTGGTCGATAATTGTTCCACTGACAACACTAGAAGTCTTGTCGAAGAATTACAAAAAGCAAAAGGCCTGAATATTCAATATCATTATGAAGCACATCAAGGTCTTTCTTTTGCGAGAAATACCGGGATGCTATGTTCAAACGCCAGGTATTTGTTGTATCTAGATGATGATATTTTTGCGGACCCGGGTCTAATTCAAGCTTATTTAAATTTCCTAGGAACCTCAGAAATGGTAGATATCGCGTGTTTAGGCGGTCGAGTTCTTATTGATTGGGAAAATGGCCAAAAACCGGATTGGTTTCCAGAAAGATTCTTGAATTTGTATGGTTATTTTGATTTGGGGTCCACTGTCGTAAAGTCTACGTATGTTCTCGGTGGCAACATGCTCTGGAAAAAAGATATTCTGATAGCATTCGGCGGATTTTCTACAGACCTGGGTCGTATTGGTCATAAGAAATTGGCCAGTGAAGAAACCGAATTAATGGAAAAAGTGATTAATTCAGGATATGAGATTAAGTATATTCCGGGTGCACTGGTTCATCATTGGACACCAAAAGAACGTCAAACTCGCAAATATTTATACAATATGTGTTATTGGCTCGGAATCTCAACGGCGATATCAGAAAGTAAAATGCCTATGCGGCTATCAAGTCGACTGAAACATATTCTTTACTCTCTACGATATATATTTATTGTTATTAATGGATTTTTTATTGCAAAATTTGATGCAAACAAAACAAAATCTGCTAGTGATCTTGTTTACTTTACAGGTAAGGTGAGTTATGAACACGGCTACCTTCAAGAATGGTTCAAGATGTTAATGGGTAAACCCCTGTCATGAAGATTCTCTTATCGTTTAGAAAAGTAAGTAAAAGAGTTTTGTACCTTCAACATCGTTTTTCTACAAGAGTTCATCTTCTTATTTGGACATTGATCTATGATTTGAAAGTGGGTCATGGTACCGATTTTAAGGGGATTGGTTATATTGATACCACACAGGGTAAAATCGAAATTGGAGATAATTGCCAAATCAATGCTTTTGGTTTGGCAGGGCCAATTGTTATTGGAAATAATGTTCTTGTTAACCATTTTTCTGATATCTCTGGGCGAGATGCAAAAGTAATTATTGGCAATAATGTTCTCATCGCTCCTCATGTGTCGATCATGGCTTCCACACATAATTATAAAGAAAAACACAAATTAATTAGACTCCAAGGAACTTCTTCTGCTGATGTCGTGATTGGAGACGATGTCTGGATTGGATTGGGCTCAGTTATTCTTCCGGGAATTAAAATTGGTACAGGATCTGTGATAGGAGCCAATTCTGTTGTTACAAAAGATATTCCGGAAAATTCAGTTGCAGTTGGCGCACCTGCACGAGTCATCTCAACTCGACAATAATATGCATCACTACTTTATTCACAGAATCGAAAAGGTGATAGAAAACCATTTTGACAACTCTTGAATGGGAAAAATTACTCACGGCGAAATTTGAATCTCAGGTAGGTCAAAAATCAACATTGATTGCATCCTGGTTGCATACTGCAATTTCTGGAGTGGACCAAAAAGGAGACCGCTATTTTCGCCGTGCTCAATTTCTTTTTAAAAACATAGAAACCAGTAGAATACTTGATGCAGGTTGTGGGGATGGCTCAATCGCATTACGATTTGCAATCGCTGGTGCCGATGTTGTGGGTTTGGATAAAGATTGTGAATTTGTCGATATCGCTCGAATTCGTGCCAGAGAAATGTACTCTAAAACCCCGGTTCTTTTTTTATGTGCTGATTTATGTAGTTGTAATGAATTTATGTGCACTGACTTCGATTTAATAATCAGTGTTGATGTCATTGAACATGTAGCAGATGCAACAAAGTACCTGAAGAATTTAAAAGAGGTACTCAGTAATGGAGGTAAGATCTGGTTATTTACACCAAATCGTTTCGGATTTAAAAATATATTAAATGATCCCCACTATCATCTACGATTTCTCACATTAATACCGAATAAATGGGCGGAGTATTACGCGATTAATATAAAAAGGGTAACAACAAAATACGAAGTTGAACAACTTTTTACCTGCCGCTTATTAAATAAAATAGCTGATGAATGTGGTTATAAAATAGATTTTCAAACTAAAAAGGATTTTGATCAAAGTCTTAAAAATAGACGATGGTTTAGTTTTTTTGCCAGAATTTCACTGATCAGAAGAATACTATATTTCTTTTATAAATATCGTGTGACTACAATTGAAGCAATTCTATCTTAAATATTTTGTGAGATCATCTATCCTTTTCTTTTTAATCCCATAAATTTACATGCACATTCTACTAATCACTTCTCGTTATCTCCCTCATCGTGGTGGACTTGAAATGGTAGTCTCTCACCTGGCAGCTAGGTTAATCCAAAATGGCCATCACGTAGTTATCGGAACCAATCGGTACCCCCATTTTCTCCCTGCGGTTGAAATGATTGATGATATCGAGGTGCGCCGATTTTCATTTATTGAACCTGAATGGAGTGCAGTAAAGAATAATCGGATGGATCTCTTTGCTGCCGGACTTTTTTATAAATATGTCTCGACCTGGCAGATGGAAAGATGGATGCTCGAATTTCATCCGGATGTGGTCAATTTACATTACCTGGAATCACCTGCCAGCTTTCTTTACAGAACCTGGCAAAAACATACTTTTCCGCTCGTCGTCTCATTGCACGGAGGGGATGTAGATGGAGAACCAGGCCAGTCACAAGCAAAAATGGATCGATTTCTTCGGGTATCGAATGCCGCGAACGCAGTCACAGCTTGCTCTCAATCTCTAGCTTCCCAGGCAGAGAAACTCAATCCTGCGTTAATTGGGAAAATCCAGGTGATTTACAACGCTGTTGATTCTGACCGGTTCGCCGCGGCAAAACCCTGGAATTTAAATTACCCCTATATTCTGAGTGTTGGGCAACTCTCTGAACACAAGGGCTTTGATTTGTTGATTCACGGTTTTTCGATGATCGCTAAAAAATATCCGGATGTAAACTTGGTAATTTCCGGTGATGGTAATCAGCGAGGCATTCTGGAAAGAATGGCTATTACTGAGGATGTGAAGGAGCGGGTTGTTTTTACCGGGAAAATTAGCGAAGATGCAGTCGCTTCTCTGATGAAAGGATGCTTATTCTTGGCAGTGCCTTCCCGCAGGGAACCATTTGGTATGGTAGCGTTGGAGGGGATGGCCGCGGGAAAAATGGTACTGGCTACCAAGGTGGGGGGAATTCCTGAATTTTTACCGGTTCCCCTGAATTCTTATGTATTACCCGATGAAAGTAGCTGGCGTGACGCTCTTGACAATGCCCTTCGGGTAATAAAAAAGGGTAAATTCGCTGGAACTGAAAATCAAATAACAGCCTCTCGATTTTCTTGGCAAAAGTTAACCCAAAACTATTTGAAAGTTTATGAAAATGCAATCTTCGACTTTAAAAAAGAACACTAGACCGCATTGGGCAATTATTCATCCATTTCAACTACGCTTACAACGAGGTATAGAAACCTATGTGTGGGGGCTTACTGAAGCCTTGGCAAAAACAGGGATAGAAATTGATGTAATTACCTGGCACGGTCCATTGCCCGTTCCGGAGAGTGTAAAAGAAGCCGGTGTAAAAATAGTGACAATGCCAGAGCCCCGTTATTTTGAAAGTTTCTTTGCCTCGTTTTTTTATTTGACTCAGCTGTTGAAAAATCATTATGATCACGTGCTTGTCCATTTTGCAGGCTATGGAGAAGGGCCCTCCCTGAATTTGATGCATTGGTTCAAAAAACCACCCTACTCTGTCGTTTTTCATTTCCCCCCAAATCTGGTGCCGCACCGCTATGCCGAATTTCGCCGCTGGCATTTTGATCGTGACGCCGAGCATTTGATCGCCGTTAGCAATTCAACTGCCAGTGAAGTAGCGGATTGGAGCGGCAGGCAAGTGGATGTCATCGGGCATGGTGTCGATTCCAGCTTTTTTTGCCCTGATGCTGAACTGCGAAAAAAGACGCGTGAGCAATTGGGGATTCCTGATGACGCTTTGGTTTTAATCACCGTTGCCGCACTTGAAGAACGGAAAGGCATTCAATGGGGGATACGGGCAATGCAGGCTTATCCATCAATTTATTATCTAGTGGTCGGTGATGGTCCGTATTCTGATAAATTAAAGCAACTTGCAGTCTCATTAAATCTTGAAAAACGCATCCTCTTTTTAGGATTTCAATTGGATGTAAAACCTTATCTGGCAGCCAGTGACCTGGGTTCCCTGTTGGCTTATGGTGAAGCGTTTGGACTGGTCCTGTTGGAATATGCAGCAATGGAACTTCCCATTGTCACTTCTTGCCATGACCCCTTCCCGGAAATCATTCAAGATGCATGGGGGACTATAGTGGATGAGCAAAATACAGTAATGCTCTCTAACCTCCTCGATGAGCTGTCTAATCCAGAAAAACGCCAAAGTATGGGAAAATCAGCACGGGAGTGGGCAATCAAAGAACACAACTGGGATGAAATCGCAGCACAATATAGGGAACTCATCAGATGATTGGCGTCATGATTAATGGTTAAATGTAGATTATTCAACTCCTTCGCCAGAATGCCCTGGAAAGAAGTTCCTTCTTGGATTGTCGGTAACCGCCTGCGGATTTTGATGTATCACAGCATCTCAGAGAATCAGAGAGACCCCTATGCAATTTCTCCTCAGGAATTTGAACGTCAAATGAAAATTCTTCAAACGCAATCGGTAATTTCCTTGGCTGAAGGGTCAAAACTACTTAATAGTGATCGGAGCCTGAAAAACAAATGGGTCATTACTTTTGATGATGGCTTGTTAGATTTCTTTTATTCCGCCTTACCCATTTTGCGCGACTTTGACTATCCTGTTACCATGTTTTTACCTGTTGGACTAACTGGGAAGACTTCAGTCTGGGATAGCTATGATAAACACAAGCCATTGATGAATTGGGTTCAGGTTGAATCCTGCCAGCAGTGGAAGGTCACATTCGGTAGCCATACTGTCAACCATATGCGGTTAACTGAGTGCAACGAAAGTCAATTAAAGGAAGAATGCCAAAAATCTCTAGAAATATTGGAGAGCAGATTGACCAACACAATCCGCGCGCTTGCATATCCCGGGGGATACCACAATCAGATTGTCCATCAGGCGGCTCAAAATGCTGGCTACATTTGTGGGTTAGGAGCCGCAAGCCGCTGGGGGAATAGCAAAGATACGGATGTATATCAATTGCGACGCGAACGAATGAACCGATGACTTCTTTTTCAGTTTTGATCTGTACCTATAACCGTCCCGACTTGTTACAAATCTCATTATCCGCATTAATTGACAAAACAATTGAGAAACCCGACCAGGTGGTCGTTGTCAATGGTGGTGACGAACGCTCGGACTCAATCGTGCAATTCTTTATGGATCGGCCAGGGATAACGGTTGAACTGATCAAGACAGTGAATGTAAATCTTGCCACCAGCCGTAACATTGGTCTGGTACGTTGTAGTGGTGACTTCGTTGCCATGACGGATGATGATGCCGAAGTCTTCCCTGATTGGGTCACAGAAATGAAACGAATCCATGAGGAACATCCAGAAGCCGGTGCAGTGGGTGGCGCAGTTTTAGGTGCAGACAGCGATAAGAGTTTGCTCAGCCGGATTGCTGATGTTGCCACC
>Ga0182027_10010201_pt1 | contig 13384 bp, 9 predicted proteins | sample 712E1DmetaG_FD_121300 | JGI IMG/M metagenome (GOLD analysis project Ga0182027, IMG submission 121300) | Permafrost microbial communities from Stordalen Mire, Sweden - 712E1D metaG (Illumina Assembly) | ecosystem: Environmental > Terrestrial > Soil > Wetlands > Permafrost | place: Sweden...
CAGCCGGAGGCTCTCGTCCACGGGCGCGTCGGGCTCGTTGATGTAGAAGGGCGGCGTCTCGGCCTCGTTCAGGATCTCGATCGAGCGAGCCTGGATTTCGACCTCGCCGGTCTCGAGCTTCGAATTGTCGGTGCCGGCCAGCCTCCGGGCGACGGTGCCGCGGGCCGCGACCACGAACTCGTTGCGAATGCGGTCCGCCACCTCGGTCGCCTCGGGAGCCTCGGCCTCGTTTATGACGACCTGGGTCAGGCCGTAGCGATCTCGCAGGTCGATGAAGATCAGCCCGCCGAATTCACGCCGGCGATGAACCCAGCCCGCGATCCGGACCTCCCGCCCGGCGTCGGCGGCACGAAGCTCGCCGCACGTGACGTCGCGATACGGCGTGGCAAGGCTGAAGGCTTCTTCGGGCGCGGTCGAGGGACGGCTTGGCTCACTCATGTCGCGAATGCTAGCGGACAAGCGTTGCCGGGGCAGGGTCGGCCTCGCCGGGCCTCATGCGGGCGCGACCACGAGATCCCGGCGGACAGCCGAGTCCGATGCAAGAGCGCCCCCCTCGCGAGCAAACGGCCTGTGCCGTCGCTGGAATGCGCGTTCCGGATCGACCATCGGACCACACTCCCGCGGTCGGCGAGCCCTCTACCCGTGATGGTGGCTCTTCGCGGCTCGCGCCAGTTCGTGCGCCAGGTCGGCCAGAGGAACGAGGTGCTGAGTGCCGGCCTCCAGGTCCTTCAGCTGCACGTTCCCCCCGGCCAGCTCGTCGCCGATGATGACCGCGAAATGGGCGTGCTCCTTCGACGCCGCCTCGAGCTGCCGGGCCAGCTTGCGCGGCGCCAGCTCGGCGCGGGCCCATAGACCCTCCGCCCGGAGCAGGCTCGCCACGCGCAGCCGTGCGGCCGTATCCCCGGGATCCGCGCCCACCACGACCGCGAGCGGCGGAACCGCCTGGCCGGGTGAACCTTCGGCGCCCTCCAGCGCGAGCAGGACCCGATCGAGGCCTAGGGCGAAGCCGATGCCGGGCGTGGCCCGTCCGCCGAGCAGCTCGACCAGGCCGTCGTAACGGCCGCCGCCGCCGAGCGCCTGCTGCTGCCCTTCGGCGCCGTGCCGGTAGTACTCGAACGCTGTGCGCGTGTAGTAGTCCAGGCCGCGAACGAGCGTGGGCTCGAGCCTGAAGGGCACGCCCATGGCCCGCAGATGCGCCTGGACGGCGGCGAAATGCACAGCGCAGGCATCGCACAGGGAATCTGAGATCCTGGGCGCCGCGGCCACCAGCGCGCCCATCGCGGGATCCTTGGAGTCGAGCAGGCGGAGCGGATTGGTCTCCAGGCGTCGCTGCTCCAGGTCCGGGAGCTGGGCCTCGTGCCGTCCGAAATAGGCCCTCAACTTCTCCAGGTAGGCCGGGCGGCAGGCCGCGTCGCCGATGGAGTTCAGCAGAACCTGCACGTCCGAGAGTCCGGCCTCGACGTAGAAGCGGTACCCGAGCTCGACGATCTCGGCATCGACGGCGGGGCCCGGATCGCCGATCGCCTCCGCGTCGAACTGCCAGAACTGGCGGTAACGGCCCGCCTGGGGGCGGTCGTAGCGGAACATCGACCCGAGAACGGTCAGCTTGACCGGCTGCGGCCAGGTCTGCAGGCCGTGCTGGACGTAGGCCCGCACGACACCCGCGGTTGCCTCCGGGCGCAGCGCCCACGCTTCCGACTCCTCGGACCGGGGAGCGAGCCGGAACAGCTCCTTCTCCACCACGTCGGTGGCCTCGCCGATGCCGCGCTCGAAGACGGACGTCTGCTCGAAGAGCGGCGTCTCCATCTCGCGGTAGCCGTAGCGGCCTGCCAGAGAGCGGGCGATCGCCTCCAGGCGGCTCAGACCGGACCGGACCTCCGGCAGAAGATCGCGAGTGCCCCTGGGGGCTCGAAATGACGGCATGGAGCCAATCCTAGCGGGGGACTTCAGCGGTCGACGGACCGCGCCCCGGCGTCGAGCCGAGAGCCGCGGTCTGGGCGGCCGATCAGGCTACGACGTTGTCGGCGTCCTCGCGCAGGGCCGAGCCGAGGCACGAGAAGAATCGCCGCACCGACATCACTACGGCCCGCTTCGAGATCCCGCCCTCGACCGAGAGGTAGTAGTCGAAGAAGAACTTGCCGTTCGCCGAGACGGAGGCGCGGATCAGCTTGACCTGGTCGTTGACCTTGTTGATGTACGCCAGCTTCGCTTCCGGGAGCGCCTCGGCATTGGCGCCGAAGATGGCGTAGATCGAGATGAGCCGGCCGTCCGGGTCGGGTCGGAGGTAGCAGCGGTAGTTGTCCTTGACGATGAGGTCTCCGTCCGTGTCCACGGAAACCTCCATGTAGGCCTCCTCGAACAGCTTCTTCAGCGAGTCGGTGCTGATGCCCTCGGGGTATATGAACTCGTCAGACACGGGAACCTCCTTATGACCGGCTCCCCCGGGGCTCGATCTCCCGGAGCGGCGACCTCGCGACGGACATGCGACGGACCAGCTGACTATACCGGACCGGAGCGCCTTCGACGCGTCAGGTGCTCAGGTCGCGCTGGACCGAAATCACGTCCTTGAGCTGCTCGAGCTTGCTCATCACGCGCGCCAGCTGGGCGACCGAGGCGACCTCCAGAGTGGCGCGGACGATGGCGGTTCGGTCGGGCGTAACGGCCAGGTTCGCGGCGACGATGTTGACCTTGTTCTCGGCCACGACCTGACTTATGTCCGACAGCAGCCCGGTCCGGTCGTAGGCTTCCAGGCGGATCGAGATGGGGTAAGTCTGCTGCGCCTGGCTCTCCCATTCGACCTCGATCAGGCGCGGCGTCTCGCGTTCCTCGAGCACCGTCCGGCAGTTCTTGAGATGGACCGTGACGCCCTTGCCCCGGGTGATGAAGCCGATGATCGGGTCGCCCGGAATCGGGTGGCAGCACTTGCCGAAACGGACGAGCAGGTCCCCCACTCCCTTCACCCGCACGCCGCCCTGGCGGGAGGGGCTCGGCGGCGGAGCGGTGGGCGGAAGTGCCAGCTGGGCGTCGTCGACCACGCCGAGGCGCGTGACGACCTGCTGGGCCCCGACCGCCCCATAGCCCACCGCGGCATAGAAGTCGTCCAGGTTGTCGAACTTGTAGAGCCGGGCGATCTCGAGCATCCGATCCTGGCCGACGGCCCCGAGATTGGTCCGGGCCAGGCGCCTCAACTCACGCTCGAGCGACTCCCGGCCATGGGCGATGTTCTCGTCGCGCTCCTGTCGCTTGAACCACTGCCGGATCTTCTCCCGGGCGTGGCTCGTTCGGACGACGTTCATCCAGTCCCGCGACGGCCCGTGCTCGCCCTTGGTAGTGACTATCTCGACGATGTCGCCGTTCTTGAGCCTGTAGTCGAGCGGGACGAGCCGGTTGTTGATCTTGGCCCCGATGCAGCGGTGGCCGACGTCGGTGTGGATGCGGTAGGCGAAATCGAGCGGCGTGGCGCCGGCCGGTAGATCCTTGACCTCACCCTTGGGCGTGAAGACGAAGACCTGGTCCTGGAAGACGTCGAGCTTCACGCCCTCGACGAACTCGGTCGCGTCGGAGACGTCCCGCTGCCAGTCCATGACCTGGCGCAGCCAGGCCAGCTTGGCGTCGTACTCGCGGTCGGCCCGGGAGCCCTCCTTGTAGCGCCAGTGAGCGGCGATGCCGACCTCGCTGACCTGGTGCATCGTGTGCGTCCGGATCTGGATCTCGAGCGGCTGTCCGTCGAGCGCGATCACGGCGGTGTGGAGGCTCTGGTACAGGTTCGGCTTGGGGACGGCGATGTAGTCGTCGAACTGGCCCGGAATCGGGGGCCACATCGAATGCACGACGCCGAGCGCCGCGTAGCAGTCCTTCACCTCGTCGACGAGGACGCGGATGGCGTAGACGTCGTAGATCTCCCCGATCTCGGCGCTCTTGCGCTGCATCTTCTTCCAGATGCTGTAGAGGTGCTTCGGCCGGCCCGTAAGCTCGGCCACGATGCCGGCGGCCTTCAGCTCCGGGCGGAGGGTTTCGATGGCGCGATGGATGAACGTCTCCCGGGACTTCCGACGCGTGTCGAGCATGCGGGCAAGCTCGCGATAGGACTTCGGCTCGATGGTCTTGAAAGCCAGGTCCTCGAGCTCCCACTTGACGCTCCAGATGCCGAGGCGCTCGGCCAGGGGTGCGTAGATCTCGAGCGTCTGGCGGGCGATCCTGATCTGCTTCTCCGGCGGGAGCGCGTAGAGCGTGCGCATGTTGTGAAGCCGGTCGGCGAGCTTGATCAGGACGACCCGGATGTCGTCGGCCATGGCCAGGAACATCTTCCGGATGTTCTCGGCCTGCTGCTCCTCGTGGCTGTGCGTGCTGAACTTGGACAGCTTGGTCACGCCGTCCACGAGCTGCGCTACCTCGGCCCCGAACCGTTCTTCTATGTCGGCCAGGGTGAAGTCGGTGTCCTCGGGGACGTCGTGGAGGATGGCCGCGGTGACGGCCACCGGATCGATGCCGATGTCGGCGAGGATCTGGGCGGAAGCGAGTGGATGGGTCACGTAAGGCTCGCCGGTAACCCGAGTCTGCCCGTGGTGAGCCAGCTCGGCCAGCTCGAAAGCCGCTCTGAGTGGCTCCAGGTTGGCTTGTGGATAGTGGCGGGCGACGGAGTCGCGGACGTGCTTGAAACGGGACTCGATCGTCGGCAGGATCGTCAGGCCGAGGCGCAGGCGATCCGGCAGCGGCAGGCGCACCGAGCGGCGTCGCTGGCTGGTGCCACCGGTCTGAGCTGGAGGTACCGGAGGTTCGATCGACATCGAAAGGAGTCTACCAGCCGATCCCGGAGGGACCCTGCGGATGACCGCCGGCTAGAGACCGAGCAGCGACTGCACGTCGATCGTCCCGACCAGCGTGACGGTGCCGGCTCCCACGGCGATGGAAGTGAACTGGAACGGGTTGCCGGCGCCTGCCGCGATCAGGGGCACGGGAGGAAGAATCGGGTCTGTCGGAACCAGCTCGATCGCACCATCCAGCACGACGAGCCGCGCCGGCTCGGCCTTGCCCTTGACGGTGACGGTGACTTTGGCCGGGGCCGCCAGCGTCACCGTCGCGGCGACGCCGGTCTGGGCTTCGAACTGCGATTCGGCCAGCTGGATCACCTCCGCGCTGGACGTGGTCAGCCTCGCCGTGGCGGCGGTGCCGGTTCCGTCGATCGTGGCCGAGTCGATCGTGATCGGGTCGCCGTTCGGCGCGGGAACGAGGACGCCGGTCAGAGTCCCATCGACCGTGCCGATCTTGCGGTCGAACAGCTCCACGTCGCCGAGCGTCAGGTCGACCGCTCCCGCGTGCAGATCGCCCACGCCGACCTCCGTCGAGGTGATGTGGATCTCGTCGGCGTGGCCGAGGAGTATTCGTGGCGGCAGGTTCGCCGAGACCTGGACGCTGGTGTCGGTACCCGTGAATCCGGCGGCGTTAAGGGCATTCGTCGCCAGCCAGCTCGCGCCGAGCGGCAAGCCGAACCACAGCAGCGCGAAGATGATGACGGCGCTGAGCACGAGCTGGATCAGGCAGGAACGCACCTCTAGCGGCCTCCTCTGGGTCGCGGCTCGCCCGCCTCGCCCGGGTAGCCGAGCCGGCGCAGCGCTCCGACCGCTTCCGACCGCTCGTCCCAGGGCCGCGGCCCGTTGGCCATGATGATCGTCTGCTCATGTCCCTTGCCCGCCAGCAGGACCACGTCGCCGGGCCGGGCTCCCCGGAACGCGGCCTCGATGGCCGCTCGCCTGTCGGCGATCCGCACGATCTCCAGATCCGGGCGGTCGCCGGCCGATCGCGCGCCGGCGGCTATCTGGTCGATGATGGACATGGCATCCTCGCCCCGCGGGTCCTCGTCGGTGACCACGACCAGTCGGCAGCGCTCTCCCGCGATGCGGCCCATCATCGGCCGCTTCTGAACATCCCGCTCGCCGGCCGAGCCAAAGACCGCGATGAGGCCCCCGCCGCGCGCCGACGCCAGCGGCGCCAGCACGTCGAGAACCTTCTCGAGTGATGCCGGAGAGTGGGCGTAGTCGACGACCACGCCGAACGGCTGGCCGCAGTCGACTCGCTCCATCCGGCCGGGCACGCCGCCGACGGCAGCCAGTGCTTCGCGGACTCCGCGGGGGTCCAGTTCGAGGGCCTCTCCCAGGGCGGCGGCAGCCAGAGCGTTGTAGACGTTGAACCGGCCGGCGAGCCGCAGGTCCACGACGCCACGCCAGCGCGGCGTGACGGCCTCGACCCGCATCGAGCGTGCGCCTTCCTCCACGCCGGCCACGCGCACGTCGGCAGAGCGCGAGTAGCCGTACGTCAGGACGCGGGCACCGGCGCCCCGCACCGCCTCTACGAAAAGCGGGGCGGCCGGGTCGTCGGCGTTGACGATGCCGGCGCGCGGCCACGCACGGCCGAGGCGCTTGGCCGGACCGGCCTCGCCCAGGCGGCGGAAGAGACCGAGCTTCGCGTCCCGGTATGCCTCGAAGGTGCCGTGCAGTTCGAGGTGCTCGTGGGTCAGGTTCGTGAAGACGGCCACGTCGTAGGCGATCGCGGCGACCCGGTTGAGTGCGAGGCCGTGCGAGGTCGTCTCGACCACGGCGGCCTTGTTTCCGGCCGCGACCATGGCCCGCAGCATTCGCTGGAGCTGCGGCGCCTCCGGCGTGGTGACGTGCTCCGGGTTGGCCGTTTGCAGCGAGCCAACCCTGGCGGCGGCGGTCGTGATCATGCCGGTCGAGATCCCCGCCGCCTCGAGGACCGCCTTGGCCAGGAAAGAGGTCGTGGTCTTGCCGTCCGTGCCGGTGATGCCGACGATCCCCAGTTCGCGGCTGGGGTCTCCGTACCACCAGGCGGCCGCCGTGGCCAGGGCCCGGCGCGTGTCGTCGACTACGATCTGAGGCACCGCCGCACCTGCTACGGGACGCTCCACGACCGCGGCCGCCGCCCCGCCGGCCGCCGCCGCGGCCACGAAGTCGTGTCCGTCCGAGTGGACGCCGGACACGGCCACGAAGACGCATGAGGGCAGGAGCTGCCGCGAGTCAAAGGCCAGACCGCGGATCCGCAGCACTCCGAAGCCCGGCCGCGGACCAGCCCCACCGGCGTCTGAGGCCTCGAGAACCACGGGCTGCCGACCGGCTGCCTCCAGGCGCTCTATCAGCTCGCCCAGGGGGCGGGACCCCCTCGGTTCGGCCGCGGCGAGCAGACGCGACATCGACTCGGTGGCGGCCGGCTCGGACGGCGCCCCTTCCGGTTCGGCGCCCGGGCTCGTCACTCCGTCGCCTCCGCGGTCGGCGCATGGGGCCGGCCGCGCACCCTTCGGATGCCGTGGCGCCAGGCCCCAACTCGATCCTGCACCACCTGCGCACTGTCGAAGGCGAGCCGGCCGGCCGGATCGAGCACAAGATCCCACGCTCCGACGTACTTGATCTCGCGCCCCCCGAAACCAGCCTTGAAGTGCTCGATCCCCTCGTGCGAGATGCCCCACATGTCGTAGCTCCCGGCACCCGCCTCACGCGAGGTTCGAATCGCCTCCCACTTGAGCAGGTAGTTGGCTCGGCACTCGGCGCCGGCCTCCGTCATCCCGCCGTACGGCTCGACGACGCGGTCCCCGACGCGCAACAGGAAGAGCGTGGCCAGCCCGACACCGTCGGGCCCTTCCGCCATCAGCAGGCGGGCCATGCCGAGCCGAGCGAAGGCCCGCCAGACGCCCAGGTACGACTCGTAGGTTCGGATCACGAACCCGGCGCGCCTGGCCGTCTCCTTGTAGATGGCGTAGAACTCCGGGAGCCGCTCGACGGTCGCCTCGACGACTCGGACGTCGGCCTTGCGAGCCTTGTTGACGTACTGGCGCCACTTCTTGCGCAGGTCGCCCCACAATGCCGCCTCTTCGGCCCGGAGATCCACCTGCCGGGTCCGGGGCGGTTGGATGGGGATGCCGACCCGCCAGCCGCACTGCCGCAGGGCATGCCGGAACTCGCCGTCGACGTCGAGCGGACCGTTCAACTCGATCTCAGGCTCGATTCGGACGTGGGAGAGGCGGGTTGGGCCCGAGGCGATGGCCTGGCGAAGGGCCGCCGTGAAGGCCTCGAGAGTGGCGGCGTTCCAGACCTGAAAGATCGGACCGCGAGGGGCGTAGCCGAATCCCCAGGGAAAGAGCCGCGGCTTCCGGATCAGGATCTGGACGCCGAACTCGGATTGCTCGCCCGAGTCGGATTCTTCACCCGGTTCCTCGTTCTCGCCGCCGTACCCGCCGGCGATGATCTCGCCGGCCCGGGCGACCCCGGCCACTTCAGCGACCCCCGTAGAGCCGGACCCGTCGATCGCCCCTCGTCCGGCCATCGCGACCGGTTCGCCGGCCGCGGCCCGCTCGGCGATCGAGGTGCCGATGAACCTCATGGGCAGCCAGCCGTTCGGTGCCTTGACCTCGGCCCATGCGCTCGTTTGCAGGTAGGAACCGGGGTTCGAACGGCCCACGAATTCGTCCCAGGTCGAGGCTCCCGGTGCCAGGTCCACCACGGACGCCCTCAGCGGCGTCGCGCCGCCGCTCCCCGAAGCGTTACGGGTGGACTGAACTGCCATCACCGACCTCCTCGCCGCCGCGAGCTGCTGATCCGACGTCCGGCCGATTGTAGGCCCCCGGCTCCCCGGCCTCCCGAACGAGTCGCATCGGGGTCGCCACACGCGTGGTGGGGCCGCGCCGCGGCCGGCGCAGAGCCACCAGGGAAGGAGCGATCAAGGCTCTGGAATCGGGTCCGGCCGGGGCGACCGACGCTCAGCGGTCGACCTTCCGCAGTGCCGAGGTCTCCGAGAGAATCGGCCCGGGGTCGCCCGGCGGACCGGGGTCGGCGGCCTCCGGCGCAGGCCCGGCGGCCAGTCTCGCCCGGGGATGCGAAGCGTTGTAGGCGGCCCGCAATCGCGCCGGCGAGACGTGCGTGTAGATCTGGGTCGTCGCCAGACTCTCGTGGCCCAGCAGTTCCTGAACCACTCGCAGGTCCGCTCCCCCGTCGAGCAGGTGCGTCGCGAAACTGTGGCGCAGCGTGTGAGGCGAAACCCCCTCCGGCAACCCCGCCGCGACGCGCAGCCGCTCCAGGCGATAGCGCATCCCCCTGACGCCGAGCCCGCCGCCGGAATGGTTCAGGAAGAGCAGGCCGCGCTCGGCGTCGTCGAGGTCCGATCGGGCGGTCGCGGAAGATCGCTCGGCCGCCAGGCCGGTAGCGGCGCGGCGCCCGGCTTCACGGCGTCCCAGGGCGCCGTCCCCGGCGCCGGCCGGAGAGGCCCCATCGCGGCGCGCGGCCGCGCGGTCCGCGAGGACAGGGCGGCCGGCTTCCATGTAGTGCTTGAGGGCCGCTCGCGCCGGACGTCCCAGGAGCGATACTCGCTCCTTCCGGCCCTTGCCGGTGACGCGCACCTCGCCGCGTCTGAGGTCGACGGCGCCGATCGTCAGGGACGCGAGTTCGCTGATGCGCAGTCCGGCGGCGTAGGCCGTCTCGACGATGGCCACGTCGCGCAGGGCCAACGCCACCTTCAACTCGTGGGCCGCCCTCCCGCCCCGGCCCGGCCCGCTGCCCGTAGGACCCACTACACCCGCGGCCTCGATCAGCCGCTCCGTCTCCGCCACCGTCAGGACTTCCGGCAGGCGCCGCGGCTGTCGGGGAGTGGCCAGCGCCGCCAGCGGATTGCCGGGGGTCAGGCCCTGGCGCGTGGTGAATCTATAGAACGATCTCATCGCGGCCAGCCGCTGGGCAACCGTGCGCTTGCCGTGGCCCTCGCCCAGGATCCCAAGATAGGCTCTCAGGGCGGCCCGGGACGGGGCCCGCCAGTCGTGGCCGTTTGCCTCGATCCAGCCTAGGTACAGATCGAGCCCGGTGCGGTAGGAACGGATGGTGTTCGGCGACGAGCCGCGTGCCTCGAGAGCCTGAAGGAAGCGCTCGGCGGCCGCCTCGGCCGGCGCAAGCTCGGCGTCCGGCCCGGGGGTCATTCCGCCTGGCGCTTGCCGACCGAGCTGGTCGCGGCCGTCTTTCGTCCGGCCGCCGTCTTTGGGCCGGCGGCACTCGCCGTCCGACCCCCGGACGTTGCGCGGCCGGTCCGGCGTGGGCGACTCGACGATGGCCTGGCCAGTGCGGCCGGGTTCGCCTCGCCGCCGGCGAGAGTCATGCCGCTCGGATCGTCGATCTCGGCAAGGTCGATCGCCGCGCCACAGACCAGGCATAGCCCGCCCTCGCCGGACCGGCCTACCGGCCCGGCATCCACGTCGTGCGACGCACCTATCGGCTCGTGAGACGTCGTGTAACGGCAGTTCGGGTAGCGCGAGCAGCCCCAGAAGAGCGACGCCGTCCGGCGGGCGCGGCGCGTCGTCAGGTGGCCCTTGTGACACTCGGGGCAGGCAACCTCGAAGGCGAGCGGAGCCGGCGGAGGCGGCCCGTCCTTCTTGATGTAATCGCACTCCGGGTAGCGCGAGCAGCCCATGAATGGGCCGAAGCGGCCGCGCCTCTGGACGAGCACCCCGCCCTCGACAGCGCCGCACTTCGGGCATATCTCGGGCGTCGGAGTTTCGCCGGAGCCTGCGGGGCCCTCGACGGCAGGCTTCGTGCCGTTACCGGCGGCGCCGGGCAGCTCTCGGGTCTCCTTGTGTTCGGGATACATCGAGCAGGCCAGGAACTCGCCGTAGCGGCCCAGTCGGATGACCATCGGATGGCCCTCCGAGCAGATCTCGTCGGAGGGTCGAGTCGTGAAATCGGCCCGGCGCAGTTCCTTTGTCTTCTCCTCGATGCGCGCCCGGAAAGGCGTGTAGAAGGCGCGAACGACGGGAACCCAGGCTCGCTTGCCGTCGGCGACGTCATCGAGCTCGTCCTCCATCCGGGCCGTGAACTCGAGGTCGACGAACTCGCCGAAGTGGCAGACGAGCAGATCCGTGACGATCTCTCCCACCGGCTCCGGCTGGAGCCGCCGTTCCTGAACCTTGACGTAGCCCCGGTCCAGGATCGTCGAGATCGTGGCCGCGTACGTCGACGGCCGGCCTATGCCGTGCTCCTCGAGTGCCTTGATGAGGCTCGCCTCGGTGTAACGAGGCGGCGGCTCGGTGAAGTGCTGCTCGGGCTGCACGGTCTTGACGCCGGCGACGTCGCCTTTTGCCAGCTCGGGAAGCCGGCACTCCGGCTCCTCCTCCCCGTCGTCGTGACCCTCGGTGTAGACGCGGGAGAAGCCGTCGAAGGTTGTCCGTGTCGCGTTCGCCCGGAGACCGTAGCCGTCCGCCGCGAGGTCGACGCTCGTGGTCTCCTGCTCCTTCGCCGCCATCTGGCTGGCCAGGGCGCGCTGCCAGATCAGCCGGTACAGGCGTGCCTCGTCGCTGCCGAGCCGCCTGGACAGGGCGTCCGGGTCGCGCTGGAACGACGTCGGGCGGATGGCCTCGTGCGCTTCCTGCGCGTTGCGCGTCTTGGTCTTGAATGCCCGTCCCCTGGGTGTCGTGTACTCAGATCCGAAGCGGGATTCGATTACGCGCGCGGCCTCGGCCATGGCCTGGCTCGACAGGGCGCCCGAATCGGTGCGCATGTAGGTGATCAGGCCGACCTGACCTTCGTCGGTTTCGACGCCCTCGTAGAGCCTCTGCGCAGCGCTCATCGTCCGCTTCGGGGAGAAGCCCAGCTTTCGGCTGGCCTCCTGCTGAAGGCTGGACGTCGTGAAGGGCGGCGCCGGAGTGCGGTTGGTCTTCTTGACCGAGACGTCCGTGACGACCGGTCGGCAGGCTCGAATGGCGGCGGCATGGCGTTCGGCCGTCTCGCCGTCTCCGATCTCCGGCTTCTTGCCGGCGATCCGGACCAGGTCCGCCTCGAAAGTCTCACCGTTCGGCGCGACCAGGACGGCTTTGAGCGTCCAGTACTCGCGGGCGGCGAAGGCGCGGATCTCGCGCTCGCGGTCGACGACCAGGCGGACCGCCACCGACTGGACGCGCCCGGCGGAGAGCCCGGCCCGAACCTTCCGCCACAGCAGCGGGCTGAGGGTGTAACCCACGAGCCGGTCGACGACCCGGCGGGCCTGCTGGGCGTCGACCAGGTTTTGGTCTATCGAGCGCGGTTGCGCGAAGGCGCGCTTGATGGCCGACTCGGTAATCTCGGAGAAGGTGACACGGCGGGTCCGGTTCGGGGCCAGATGTACGGCCTCGGCCACGTGCCATGCGATGGCCTCCCCCTCGCGGTCGAGGTCGGTCGCCAGGTAGACGAGGTCGGCCCTGGCCGCGGCCTTCTGGATGGCCGCCAGCTGCCTCTTCCGATCGGCGACGATCTCGTATACGGGCTCGAAGTCGTGATCCACATCCACGCCGAGCTGGTTCTTGCCGGGGTTCTCCGGCAGGTCGCGCACGTGGCCGTACGAGGCCAGCACGGTATAGCCCGGGCCGAGATATCGCTCGATCGTCTTGGCCTTCGCCGGCGATTCGACGATCACAAGGTTGCCACTCACGGGCGGGAGTCTAGCATCAGCCCCTCACCAGGCCGTTCGGGGGGCCCAGGAAGCGGCTTCCGGAGCGTTCCGGCGTCGTACCGCGCGACGGGCCCGGCAGCAAGCGACCGCGCGGGTCAGGCTTCGCGGATGCGCCGCAGGAGGTCGTCGTCGAGCTCGTCCGGGTCGGCCCCCCCCGTGCGATCGCCCGACTCGACCTCCGCCGGCGCGGGATCGCCGGCTCGCCCGCTTGCGCCCTCCCAGTCGAGCCTGGCGAGGGCAAGGCTCGTCGACTTGGCGTCGGCCTCCCCTGCCGCGGCCAGAGCGCGAGCTGCCTCGTCGGCTATCTCGGTTTCATGTGCGGCGACCGACTCCCGGTGGATCTCGATGAAGCGGATGCCGGCCAGCGGCAGAACGAAGATGGAGTCGGCCTCGTCGACGAAGACGGGCTTCTTGCCGTTGATGGTCCGAAGATTCCGGCAGATCAGGACGACGTCGGACGGCTTCGGCTCCGACAGGAGGTCGGCCAGAATCGGCTGCTCATTGAGGATGTGGATGACTACGTCGCGAAGCATTCGGCGCGCCTGATCAGCCGCTCGACCGAGCGGACCTGTGGGACTTATCGGCAGGGCTCAGCGTCAGCCGTAGAAGTCGATTACCACCCTGACGCTCCTGGAGAACCAGACTCCGATGCCAACCTCGCTGAAGTACGGGTCCATGATGTTGAAGTAGTGCTCGCAACGACACCAGTATTCGTTCTGGTAGAAGATCTCGACGGCGACCATGCCGCCCCTGCCGTACGAGCCGGGCGAGGCGATGTTCTCGCCCCACGATCCGCCGCAGTAGCCGGCCGCGCACAGTCGCGAATGCGGCGTCGTCCCTCTCAGGAAGTGGTTGAGTACCCGATTGTCGGCCATGTACTTGGCGTACGGTCGGGAAACCCTGTTCGAGATATTCG
>Ga0182027_10010202_pt1 | contig 13384 bp, 13 predicted proteins | sample 712E1DmetaG_FD_121300 | JGI IMG/M metagenome (GOLD analysis project Ga0182027, IMG submission 121300) | Permafrost microbial communities from Stordalen Mire, Sweden - 712E1D metaG (Illumina Assembly) | ecosystem: Environmental > Terrestrial > Soil > Wetlands > Permafrost | place: Sweden...
AACAGGAGCCTCTGTTCTATCTTAAGTCGCGCGGCATTCCCGAGAAGGAAGCCGAGCGGCTGATCGTGGAAGGATTCTTTGACCCCATTATGCAACGCATTCCATTCGAAGGTGTACGTGCCCGTTTCCAGCAAGCCATCCATGAAAAGACGGCCGCGCAATGACTGCCAAACCGCTTGTCAATAAAGAGAGACCTCGCTACAATAAACCAAGAAGACCAACTCGGGGAGGCCCTATGACACAATTTGCATTCATGCGAAGCCCCGGAACCGAACATGACTATGAAGTCGGCGATACAGTGGAAGTATATTGCGACCACGAAAAAAGCAATGACCGGGTACGCGGCTGGTTGAAGGGTATTGTGGTCCAGGTTGACAGCAAGATGGTGGCCGTACAATTCCGCACCAACGTTTACCTGACGGATGGCTGGATGGTGCCGGACAGGATTCTCTGGTACCCGGTCACATCCGAACATATCCGCCCGCTCGGTACCCAAAAGAAATTAGGAAATAAGGAAATCCTGGAATATTAAGGAACAGGTAATCAGGCAATCAGGGAAAAAGAGGTTAAGTGGAACTTGAAACCCTGATCACCTAATTCCTGTTACCCTAATCCCTAATTCCCTGATTAGTATGCCACTTGACGTTCTCTCCATCCGTAAAGACTTTCCCATCTTGACCCGGGAAGTGCGGCCAGGCGTTCCGCTGGTCTATCTTGATTCCACCGCCACCACGCAGAAACCGCGCCAGGTCCTGGAAGCCATGGAGGCTTTTTACCGCACGAACAACGCCAACATCAACCGCGGCGTGCATACCCTGGCGGAAGAAGCAACGGCCATGTACGAACAGGCCCGCCAGAATGTGGCTAATTTCATCCATGCCGCTTCGGCCAATGAAATCATCTTCACCCGTAATACGACAGAGTCAATCAACCTGGTTGCGTATAGCTGGGCACGCGCCAACCTCAAAGCCGGCGACCTGATCATATTGACCGAAATGGAGCATCACTCCAACCTGGTACCCTGGATCATGCTGTCTTCAGAGCGCGGTGTGGCGCTGGAGTTCATCCCGGTAACATCGGATGGGCTGCTTAACCTGGAATCCTACCGGCGGCTGCTTGAACGCAACCCGAAACTGGTTGCCTTCACCGGCATGTCCAACGTGCTGGGGACGATTAATCCGGTTGCGGAAATGGTGAGCCTGGCACATGCGGCCGGGGCGATAACGCTGGTGGATGGTGCACAATCCGTCCCGCACCTGCCGGTGGATGTGAAGGCCCTGGGTATGGATTTCCTAGCATTCTCCTCCCACAAACTGCTCGGTCCCACCGGTATTGGCGCGTTGTACGGGCGGGCGGAGTTGCTGCAGGCCATGCCCCCATTTTTAGGCGGCGGCGATATGATCAAAAGTGTGCACCTGCGTTCATTCACGCCCAACGATGTACCGCACAAGTTCGAAGCCGGTACTCCTGCCATCGCCGAGGCGGTCGGGTTTGGTGCGGCAATACAATACCTGACCAGACTCGGGATGGAAGCAGTGGCGGCCCACGAGCGGGAAATGGTCAGTTATGCACTGGAGCGTCTCGAAGAAATCCCGGGTGTAAGGGTCTTCGGCCCGACCGCTGAGAAGAAGGGCGGTGTGGCATCCTTCACGCTGGAAGGCGTTCACCCTCATGACATCGCCCAGATCCTGGACCGGGATGGAATTGCCGTACGGGCCGGCCATCACTGCGCCCAACCGTTGCATGAGAAATATGGCATCACTGCCACCGCCCGGGCCAGTTTCTACGTCTACAGCCTGCAAGAGGAAGTGGATGCCCTGGTAAAAGGGATATATAAAGTTAAAGAGATCTTTGGTTGAAAAAATGCCAGAAATTCGTTATTCGTTAGTGGTAAATCGTTATTTCTAACCCGATACCAATCGATACTATCAGACTATTCGACTACAGACTACAAGACTCTCCCATGGACGATCTTTATCGCGAACTCATCATTGATCATTATAAAAACCCGCAATATCGCGGACATCTCGATCCAAACGACATTCATTTCGAGGATGACAATCCGTTGTGCGGCGATCACATCGAAGTGACCCTGCGAGTGGACGGCGAAGGCAATGTGATCGATGGGCGTTTCGATGGCAAAGGTTGTGCTATCTCGCAGGCGTCGGCCGACCTGTTGATCGAGTCCATCATCGGCAAGCCGGTGGAGGAAGTGAAGAAACTTTCCAAGCAGGATGTGCTCGACCTGCTCGGCATCGAATTAGGCCCGGTACGCCTGAAATGCGCTCTGCTCCCGCTGAAAGTGCTCAAAGCAGGCGTTTACGGCCTGGGCGTATCCAGTGATGAATTGGTGGAATAAAACCGCAGACCAAAAGTCTGGAGTCAAATAGACTTATAGCCTGCAATATATTTCAACTATCAGACTATTCGACCACCCGACTATCAACCTATCGCCATGTTCAATTACAGTGTTCTCGACATCTCCCAAGTAGAATTCCTCGAAATAGCCACGGCAGGCGAATTACCTGTAGGGGAACGAATGTTCATCGAGGTTGAAGGTCGGTCGATCGTAATCTTTAATCTGGCGGATAAGTTATATGCCATTGGGGATGTCTGTTCCCACGACAGTGGCCCGGTGGGGGATGGGGAGATCGAGGAGCACGAGATCATCTGCCCGCGGCACGGCGCCCGGTTTGATATCCGCACCGGCAAGGCTACCTCCCTGCCGGCGGTCGTGGACATCCCATCCTATCCGGTGAGGGTGGTAGGGGACATGATCGAGATCGGTCTGCCCAAGAGATAATAAAACGTAATTCGGAAAACTAAATACAGAAAAGCGCAGGCTTGCATGGCCTGCGGTTTTTTAAGATGCTATTGGCAGCAAGGGTCGATTTAATGGATTGTGTGGGAATTTCGGGGATAAATAACGAAAAAAGAAAATTGCCTATTGACAATGACCTCAGAATATTGTATCCTATATTTATGACAACGTTGACGCTAACGATGTCATAAATCGAAAGATATTCCTGAATCTTTTCCCAGCGTCACAATTGAATTAATTGGACATGACCAGCGCCTCGCCTGAACCAGAGCTTGTTCATAAGTCTACTAACCACTTTCCTGCCACTTTACGGGATGTGGCCGAATTTGCAGGCGTATCCATTAAAACTGTTTCCCGGGTAGTAAATCATCAGAATGAAATAAGCGAGGCGACACGCCAGCGTGTTCAGGCAGCCATCGACCAGCTTGGTTACCGGCCAAACGTGCTGGCGCGCAGTTTAATCCACCAGCGTTCGAAAACGCTGGGGGTGATCGCCTGGGGTATTGATTATTATGGACCTTCACGCACGGTAGTGGGGATCGAGCAGGAAGCGAACGAATTGGGGTATTCCCTATTTCTATGCCTGGTAAATCATCCAACCGATAACCACGAACAGATTCTGGACACGTTGATTTCCCGTCGTGTCGATGGGATCATTTGGGCCATCCCAGAAGTGGGGGATAACCGGGACTGGATCCAGACCGATCACCTTGATCAACTTCCTCCAGTCGTTTTTCTGAGCATGGCAGCACGCCCGGGAATCTCGGTGGTATCGGTTGACAATCGGAATGGCGCCAAACAGGCTGTAGAGCATCTGTATAAACAAGGCAAACGCAAAATTGGTATCATCACCGGGCCAATGATCTGGTGGGAGGCGCGCGAACGCTATACCGGCTGGAAAGAAGCACTGGAAGAGCTGGACCTGGATGCCTCACCAGCCTTGGTGGTAAACAGTGATGACTGGTCTGCGGTGAACGGCGAGCGCGGCATGCGCACCCTGCTGTCGCAGGCGCCCGAGATTGACGCCGTTTTTGCTTGTAACGATCAGATTGCACTGGGCGCAATGGGGATCGCGCATCAACTGGGGCGGCGTGTACCGCAAGATCTGGCGATTGTGGGGTTCGATAATACCCCGGAGGCGGCCTTCTTCTGGCCCCCATTGACGACCATCTACCAGCAACTGGTGGATGTTGGCCGAATTGCTGTAAAAAACCTGCACGAAATGATCCTATCCCGCCAGTCGCAAACAGAACCGCTGCCGCCATCCTTCTCCATGTTGAAACCGGAGTTGATTATACGAGCCAGTTCTTCGATCCAAAACTCCGGAAACACACTTCATGGTAATATCAGACTCCAAAGCTAAAAGGAGGTGCCCCGAAAAAAGGACAGACCGTTCCCAAAATCGATTTAACAATGTAATACCGATTTGCGATCTATATTAACCTTTCAGATAAGCTATAAGGAGGCTTAAATGTTCAAGAATGTTTCACGGATTGTTACCGTGATCGCCCTACTGACCCTCGTTCTGGCTGCCTGCGCCCCAGCGGCTACGGCCACAACGGCTCCGGCCGCCCCGGTCACACAGGCTCCGGTTGCGCCGGCCACATCTGCCCCGGCTACTGTAGCGGCCACAACTGCTCCAGTCGCTACCACAGGTGCGGCTCCGGCTGCAGCTGGTGGTTGGTGCTCCAACGTTAAGATCGTTTTCTTCCCCGGCGGCCCGCAGGGCGGTGTCTTCGCCGTGAACGTCTATAATGGCGCAGTACAGGCCGCTGCCGATCTGGGTGCCAGTGTCAGTTATGAGTGGTCGAACTGGGACCCCCAGACGATGACCCAGCAATTCCAGGAAGCTGCTGCCACCAAACCGGATGGCATTGCTGTCATGGGTCACCCAGGCGATCAATCGTTTGATTCGCTCATCGACGCTGCTGAAGCCCAGGGCATCATCGTCACCAGCCAGAATACGCCACTGCCGTTAGCCCAGGCAAAATATGCCGCCAACGGTTTTGGATATGTGGGTGCTGACCTTTACAATGCCGGTTTTTCACTCGGCACGGAAGCCATCAAGGAATCCGGCGTTAAATCGGGTGACCGGGCCATGGTCTGGGGTTTGAAATCCCAACCCACCCGTGGCGAGCGCACGCAAGGCGCCATCGATGCCCTCACAAAAGCTGGCCTGACGGTTGACTACATCGAAATCGATTCTGCCACCAATGCCGATCCGACCCAGGGCACGGCCACTTTCACCGGCTATGTTTCTGCCCATCCGGATGTCAAGTTGATCGTCACCGATCATGGCGGACTGACCGCAACCGTAGGTACCTATATGAAGGCTGCTGGCAAGGCACCTGGAAGCATCTTCATGGCTGGCTTCGATATGTCTGCAGCGACTGTGGATGCCATCAATAGCGGCTACGAGAATCTGGTAATCGACCAGCAGGAATGGTTGCAGGGGTATCTCCCGATCCTGCAAATCTGCCTGACCAAGGTATATAACTTCTCGGGCTTGAACATCGACACCGGCGCAGGCTTTGTCAATAAGAGCAACGTCGCCATCATCGCCCCGCTAGCAGCGAAGAATATTCGCTAAAAGTATCCTGCTGATTTATAATGTGGCAGGTCCTTTAATAGTGTAAGTATATGGGGTGCAGGACACATCGTCCTGCACCCCAACTAGATTATAAAGAGGTAACTCATATGGATGACGTCCTCCAATTAAAGAATGTATCCAAGACCTTTGGGGAAGTATCGGCCCTCCACGATGTAAACTTCCATGTGGGAAAAAATGAGGTTGTCGGCCTGCTGGGCGATAATGGCGCCGGAAAATCGACCCTGGTAAAGATCATTACCGGCTACTACCGGCCGGATGCAGGCGGTGAGATGTATTGGAAAGGCAAGAAAGTTGACCACCTTTCCGTTCCGATGGCGCGCGACCTGGGGATCGAAGTGGTCTATCAGGAGCGAGCGCTGGCGGATCAGCAGACTTTGTGGCGTAATATTTTTCTCGGGCGGGAAATCTCGAATGGTTGGGGACTGCTTGATATAAAGGGAATGCGAACAGAGACAAAAAAATTAATGTCGACAGTAATGGGATTCACCTCTTCAGCGGTAACCCCAGAATCGACTGTTGGCACTTTCTCGGGCGGTGAACGCCAGGGTGTGGCGATCACGAGAGCACTCTATTTTGAAGCGGAACTCATCATTCTTGATGAACCTACCATGGGCCTATCGCTCTCTGAGACCAAAAAATGCCTGGATTTCGTTGCCGGGATCAAGGCTGCCGGCAAATCCTGCATCTTTATCGACCATAATATCTTCCATGTATATCCGGTGGTGGATCGTATCGTGGTGCTGGATCGCGGCACGATCGCCGGCCAGTACATGAAGAATGAATTGACACTGGATGAATTGCTGGATCGCCTGTATCGGGTTGCCCAGACCGGCAATCTGGAACAAAACAACTCTCAACCCGGTGAGATGAAAAACGGAGAAAATAAATGAATGCCACTCTCGAAGCCAAGCCGCTTTCCCCGGTTGCAAAGGGGAACCCGTTTTCCAGATTCTTTCGCAGATGGGCGCTGCAGATTGCCCTGACCATTGTTGCCATCCTGATCTGGGGATTCTTTTTGTGGAGGGCCCCCACCACTTTTAAATCGTACAATATCTACAATTCATTGATGTTGACTACGCCCTTCTTTGCACTCATGGCAATTCCCCTGACCCTTGTGATCATCATCAAGGAAATTGACCTTTCCTTCCCGTCCGTGATGGCCTGGGGTGTGGCTGCCTACGAGCTTGTCTACACGCCAACCCATAATGTCTGGTTGGGATTCATCGCCTGCCTGCTGGCTGGCCTGGTGGCTGGACTTTTAAATGGCATGATCATCGTCAAGCTGGGCATTCCCTCGCTCATCGCAACCATTGGGACCCAGTACCTGTGGCGCGGGGTGGTAATGATATCAACCAATGGCCAGGGCAGTGGTATGGTCGAGGTCAAGAACACGCTGCTTTACCCGTTATTGACCGGCCAACTCTTCCAGAAAATCCCGATGGAATTTATCTGGGTCCTTATCCTCGGTCTGATTGCCTGGTTCTTCCTTAACAAGCATAAATTTGGAGCGCATGTCTATCTTTCGGGGGATAACGCAGATAGCGCCCGCCTGATGGGCGTCAACGTAGACCGCACGAAAATTATCGCCTTTTGCCTGGTTGGATTGGTGGCTGCTTTTGCCGGCTTCATGGTGAGCGAATCGCTTTTGTTCTTCTGGCCCACCATGGGTGATGGGTATTTGCTCAATACACTGGCTTCGGTGTTCCTGGGCGGTACTTCGGTGTTCGGTGGTACCGGCACGATCTATGGCACCGTTATTGGCGCATTTGTAATCGCGATCATTCAACCTGGCATTGTTGCTTCCGGTTGGCTGGCATATTGGACGCAGCTTATTTACGGCTTCATTATCGTCGTATCGGTCGCCTTGCAGGCTGTTCTGCGAAGGCGCTTCATTTAGTTCTTATCCGGAAATTCAGGAGGAGTTCGCATTTTGAGTGCCTGCACTCAAAATGCGATTCTTCTTTAAGTTTCGGATACCAATGCCACTATTTGCTTTCGAGATCAATCTTCCAGGTGCCGGATGCCTGGATGTTGGTACTGTTCCCCGGCCAATAAAGGGTTGTCCAATAGTCGCCGCCCCGCAACACGGAAGGATTCACTCCCATGGTAACGATAATATGATCAGGCGTATAGTGGGCGAAATACGTATCACGGTCGACCAACGAGCGGCCCAAGGTGGGATCCATTGCAACCCAGCCGGCCGTTGGAGTATAGACATCCGGCCAGGCATGATCGATTTGAGCCAGGGCAGCAGTGCTCTTGTCCAGGTACAATAATCCTTCGAAATAGCGCGCCGGAATAGCGCGCGCCCGGCTGAGTGCCACCAGCAAATCGGTGTATTCGGTGCAATCGGCACCCATCGGCCCCAGGGCCGCCTGGGCTCCCCAATTCGCTCCATTGTAGGTATAGACCAGGGTATTACCAATGTAATCATAAAACGCCCGCACCTGCTGGCAAACAGTTCCTTTGCCCTGAGAAAGTTGGCCAGCGAGAGCCACAATCTGTGGATTGGCGGATTCGATGTGCAATTCAGGCTGGATAAAATCGTCCAGAAGTTTTCCCTGGCAGCCGGCAAGGTTATATTCCAGTTCGTTGACGGTAACCCGATAATCGATCTGCACGGTTTGGGTGGTCCCGGCGGGTTGCCCGGAAAAATCAAACTCGGCATAGTGGTTGCCATATTCATCGACAATTGGTGTATAAACTGCAGGCGAAACCTGCATCGATTGCACTTCCTGGTAAGGAGGATAGGTTTGAATCAATGCCACCCAAAGATCCTGCTTCTCCGGCTGACCCGGACCTTTATTGACCAATGTCAATTGCTCTTGCACATGATATGCATGTTTGCTCAAGACAGTGGCATGTGAAGCGGGAGTAACACTGGCCGGGGTCGACGAAACCGCCCGCGACTGGCACCCTAGCAGGAAGAAGATCAAGAAGATCAACGCAAACACTCTGCTGTTTATTTTTATTTGACCTCGATTCGACCCCATTGTATACCTTAACAAGCGGGTCTAAAGGCTTACTGGACTCAGTTCTTCAGAAGTGTTATCATCGTTATACCGTTTGTCAAGCAAGCTGTACTGCCAAAAATTCAGCAAGGTAGATAAAAGAGAAAAGATATGAAATCCCGCGAAAGGGTCATGCAAGCGCTCAACCATAAAGAGCCCGATCGTGTTCCGATAGATCTGGGCGGGACGATCGTTTCTTCGATCGTCAAGAAGACCTATATCGAACTCAAACAACACCTTGGGTTGCCGCTTGAACAGATCAAGATGCTGGACCATGTGCAGCAGCTTCCGTATGTCGATGATGGGTTAATGGAGCGCTTCGGGGTGGATTTCCGCATGGTGCAGTTGCCGGCTGCCACGAGTGTGGGGGTGGATATCTTCGAAGAAGGTGATTATCTGGCTTTCATCGATCGCTGGGGGGCTAAATTGCATATGCCCAAAGAGGGCGGCTTTTATTTCGACTGGGTCGATTTCCCGATCAAAGAAGCGACGATGTCTGCCTTGGACAATTACCACTGGCCGAGTCCTGACTCAGTCGAAGTGAACGCCCAGCTTGGACGGCAAGCCAAGGCCTTATATGAAACCACGGATTATGCCCTGGTGGGCAGCGCGGTGATCGGCGGAGGCATCTTTGAGCAACCCGCCCGCGTGATGGGTTTACAGAACTTTTTAATGGCTTTAATCGCTGAACCGGTTTTTGCCGACCGGTTGATGGAGACCATCACCGATATCTATATTGAATCCTGCAACCGATACCTGGATCAAGTTGGCCGATACATCCAGGTTTTCACATTTTGGGATGACATGGCAGGGCAAAATGGCTGGTTGATCAATCCTGAGATCTATCGCAAGCGCATCAAGCCCAAACAAAAACGCCTGGTGGAAGCAATCAAGAAAAAGACGGATGCCAAATTGTTCTATCACAGTTGCGGGGCCACGCGTGGATTGATCCCTGACCTGATCGAGATCGGGTTTGATATCCTGAATCCAGTACAGGTTTCGGCAAAGGATATGAATACCAAGGAACTGAAATCCGAGTTTGGAAGGGATATCGTTTTTTGGGGAGGCGGCGTGGATACCCAGCACGTCTTGCCTTTCGGTACGCCGCAGGAAGTGGTCGACGAGGTAAAACACCGCATTGATGACCTGGCTCCCGGCGGCGGTTTTGTGTTTGCGGCGGTGCATAACATCCAGGCGCTGGTTCCGCCGGAAAATATTGTGGCAGCGTTTGATACTGCCATGGAATATGGCAAAAGTCACACTTATTCCGGGTAGTGGCTTTAGATCTCCATAGGATGGTTTAGAAATTTTTTCCCACAGATGTAGGCGGATGAACATTTTCCCGAGGAATGAATAATGAAACATCGTGAACGAGTGTTGACTGCACTTAACCACCAGGAACCCGATCGTTGCCCGATGCAGGTCAGTTTCACACCAGAATTTGCTGCCCGGTTGGAAGCCGACCTGCGTCTTAAGGGACAGGGTCTGCACAACCCGCACGGGGGGGGAAACACCTATGAACTGGAGCGGGCACTGGACGAGGATATGCTCTTGACTTCGGTAGGCTGGGTCAACGGTTACTACCAGGATGGCTATCAAAATGTTGACAGTTACCAGGATGAATGGGGTGTAACCTGGAAGACCGTTGAATATGAGACGCCTTACGGGAAAGGCAAGTATACCGAGCCATTCGGCCATTCACTGGCGGGAGACAGAGATTTGGAGACTTATCTTCCCCCAGATCCGGATCGACCGGAGCTTTACACGGAAGCCGAGCGCGTTCTGGCGGAATTCAAGGACGAATACTGGATTGTTGGCGTCACCCCGACCACCATTTTTGAATGTGCCTGGGCCTTGCGCGGATATGAGCAATTAATGATGGACCTGGCCATGCAGCCGGAGAAAGCCAACCGGGTGCTGGATATCCCGTATTCCTATCACAAAACGGTCACGCAACGCCTGGTGAGCATGGGCGTTGATATGATCTGGTTGGGAGACGACATGGGCGGGCAGAAAGGAATGCTAATGTCACCCCGGATGTGGCGTCAATTTTTCAAACCTCGCATGGCCGATCTGATCGCCTCGCTGCGGCTGATTAACCCTCAGATCAAGATTGCCTACCATACCGATGGTGTGGTCTATCCAATCATCCCGGATTTGATCGAAATTGGGGTGGATATCCTGAACCCGATCCAGCCCATGGCGATGGATCCGGTCAGATTAAAAAACGAACACGGTAAGAACTTGTGTTTCTGGGGTTCGCTGGATATTCAACAGACCCTGCCCTTTGGCACACCCGAACAGGTCAAAGCGGAAGTGCTTACCCGTTTGCAAACCATCGGGAAAGGCGGGGGACTGTTGATCGGCCCTACCCACAATCTACAACTAGATACCCCGCTCGAGAATTTCTGGGCGATGATCGAGACCATCCGGAAAACTTCGTACAAGTCACTTGCAAGCCTATGAACAAACGGGAAGTCATTTACACCGTATTGAATGGGCAAACACCTGCGTACATACCCTGGTCATGCGGGTTCACTAAGGAAGCCAAAGCCAAATTGGAAGAGCATTTCAAACCGCTCGACCTCGAAGAGGCGCTACAGAATCACATCCTGAAACTGGGCAGCGATATTGGCTTCTTTACCGATCTGGGGCAGGAGCATGTTCAGGATGTTTTCGGCGTTGTGTGGGATCGCAGCATCGATAAGGATATCGGTAACGTGAGCGGTTGTGTCCTGCCCGAACCAACCCTGGGAGATTACAGCTTCCCAGATCCACTTGACCAGAGGTTTTTTGCAGATATTCCTGCCAAGATAGAGCGGTATGGAGAGCGTTTCCGGGTTTTCCAGATTGGTTTTTCCCTGTATGAACGCGCCTGGACTCTGCGCGGCATGCAGAACCTGTTGATGGATTATTATGATCATCCTGATTTTGTGCATGGCCTGTTGGAAGCGGTCGCGGATTACAATATTGCCCAGATCCAGGAAGCAATGAAATATGATATCGATGCGGTGTATTTTGGGGACGATTGGGGCCAGCAGCATGGACTGCAAATGGGACCAAGGCTGTGGCGCCAATTTATTTACCCGGTGCTCAAGCGCATGTATGCGGTTGTCCATGGAGCAGGCAAATTCGTCTTCATTCACTCCTGCGGGGACGTGGACGAACTCTTCGATGATCTGATCGGGATCGGGCTGAATTGCTTCAATCCTTTCCAACCCGAAGTGATGGATGTGGCGTCCTTGACGGAACGCTATCGCGGGCGGCTGACCTTCCACGGCGGTCTAAGCACCCAGCGGACACTGCCATTCGGTACGGTCGAAGATGTCCGGATGGAAACCCAGCGTTTGTTGAAAATGGGAGCGCCTGGTAGATATATATTTGCACCGGCACATGATGTGGAAGGGGATGTACCCCTGGAGAATATGCTGGCTTTTATCGAACTATTACAAAACCAACCCGGATTCCGGGAACAATAGAGGAGAGACTTCATGACAATTTTGGATGACGTACGCAAAAGCGTGATCGAAGGAGATTTGAATGCCACCCAGGATAAAGTGAACCAGGCCTTGGCGGACAAAATTTCGCCCGAATCAGTTCTCAAGGAAGGGTTGATTTCAGCGATGAGCGAGGTTGGCCGGATGTTCGAAAACGGCGAATTCTATGTTCCCGAAATGCTCATTTCGGCCCGGGCGATGAAGGGCGGGCTGGCAATCCTGCGCCCACTGCTGGCGTCAGCCAATATAAAGCCGATTGGCAAGGTCATTATTGGGACTGTCCAGGGCGATTTGCATGATATCGGTAAAAACCTGGTCGGTATGATGTTGGAAGGCGCCGGTTTCGAGGTGATCGATCTCGGTGTGGATGTTTCACCTGAAAAATACGTGGCGGCGGTGCTCGAACATCACCCAGACCTGGTATGCTGTTCAGCACTGCTGACGACCACCATGCCGCGCATGAAGGATATCGTTCAAGCCTTGCGGGCAGCCAGCCTGCGGGAGGCGGTGAAGGTAATGATCGGCGGTGCGCCCGTGACGGAGCAATATGCAGTGGAAACCGGCGCAGACGGATTCGCTCCGGATGCCGCCTCGGCAGCGCAACGCGCCAGGCAATTAATACAAGCCTAAGATCCAGCCGCAAAGCAAATTTTACCGGAGATACCCCAAATGACGGGTACGAGGTGAACGGAGATAAACCAAGATTATGACTGATGAATAAGCTCAATACCCATCATTTATCCCCATTGAATAAATAGATTAGTGCATGTACCCGTGACCTAGAAAGGTGACGTGCGTAAACTCCCAAATAGGCTCGCGAATGAGTGACCTGATCAAGCAGATTCTACAGACCACCACTTACCGGCAGCTGGATGTTGAAGCCGTGCTGAACCCGGATAAGCCCTCGTGGTGCAACTTTGACCCGGAGATTGGGTATGTACCGCGCAATATTGTCCTGCAGGACGGCATGGATTTCTGCCACACTACATACAGTTATGAGCCGGCGGGCCAACGAAAAATGGTCAATTACGCCGACCAGCCCTGCCGCATCAATACCTATGGCGACAGCTTTACACAATCCCAACAGGTCAGCAATGATGAATCATGGCAGGAACGACTGGCCGCTCATATCGGTGAACCCATCCGGAACTTCGGGATCGGCGGGCATAGTGTGTATACAGCTTATAAACGCCTTTTACGAATGGAAGCGGGGGAGTGTCCGGCGGAATATCTCCTGCTGACCATATACGACGAGGACCACGTCCGCAACCTGGATGCGTCGCGCTGGATCAGGACCCAATGGAATGATAAGAACCGCCCGCGCGAGCGTGCCTGGCCCTTGCATGGCCTGCCCTGGGTACATTTACGCTATGACCTATCCAAGGACAGCTTTGTCGAAGTCCCCAGTCCTTGCCGGAATGCCGATGACCTGCGTAAATTATGC
>Ga0182027_10010203_pt1 | contig 13380 bp, 12 predicted proteins | sample 712E1DmetaG_FD_121300 | JGI IMG/M metagenome (GOLD analysis project Ga0182027, IMG submission 121300) | Permafrost microbial communities from Stordalen Mire, Sweden - 712E1D metaG (Illumina Assembly) | ecosystem: Environmental > Terrestrial > Soil > Wetlands > Permafrost | place: Sweden...
AATTGTGTAATGCTTCCTGATACGAGAAGTGCTCGAAGGCCATCCACCATATAGCTTAATGGATTAATTCTTGCTACAATTTGAAGCCAATGTGGCATTATTTCTATTGGATAAATTGCGTTTGACGCAAAAAATAATGGAAGTGTTATTATCTGTCCAATGCCCATAAATTTTTCTCTAGTCTTAACCAACGATGCTATTATCATTGATAATCCAGTAAAGAATCCTGCACCCAAGATTATTAATACTAAAACACCGATAATTGTTATTAAGGTTATATGCAATTGAATGCCTAGTACTATTGAAAATAGGAATATGATTATTGCTTGACTTAACCCTCTTATTCCTGCTGAAAACATTTTGGCCCATACTAATGCAAGTCTTGGCGTAGGTGTGACCAATACTTTTTGCAATGATCCCATATCTCTTTCCCAGATTATTGATAATCCATAAAATATTGCTACAAAAATCACTGATTGTGCAAGTATTCCTGGAGTAATATATTCCAGGTACGGAACACCGTTAGTTGGTATTCCACGTGTATTACTTAATGCTACACCAAAAATTCCGAGCCAGAGTATAGGTTGAATTGCACGTGTAATAAGTTCAGTTGGATCATGAATTAATTTTCTGAATTCTACTTCAGTCATTACATAAGTTTTTTTCAAAAATTGTGAAATGTATCCTAGCATTTATTATCCTCAATATCGTTTAATCTTATAATCCTTAATATGATTATCCTCGTTTGCGCTCTATCTGTCGTGCATCTCTTATGGAACGTAGATTTCCTTGTTCCTGAAGTTTATTGCCTGTAAAAAATATGAAAGCATCCTCGAGTGTAGCACCTTTTTTGCCTGTTTTCTTTTTAAGATTAGCTGCCGTATCTATAGCTGATAATTTGCCCTTGTTTATTATAGCAACTCTCGTGCATACTTCATCAGCTTCTTCCATATTATGAGTTGAGAAGAATAGTGTTGTTCCAAACTTTGAATTCAATTCTAGTAAGTGTTGCCAAACATTTTGTTTTGCAATTGGATCTAGTCCAGTTGTTGGTTCGTCTAAGAATAATACTTTTGGTCGATGCAACACTGCCTGACCGATTTCTAATTTTCTTATCATACCACCAGAAAATGTTCTTACCAGAGCGCCAGCATTTTTTTCCAGATTAAAAAATTTTAATATTTCATTTATTCTTTTTTCTTGTTCTTTTGACGGTATATCGTATAATTGTGCCATCAACTTCAAATTCTCATAAGCTGTTAGTGCTCCATCAACAGATATCATTTGAGGTACATATCCAATTATTTTTCGGACATCAGCAGAATTAGATACGACATCAAACTTATCAATAATTCCATGCCCGCTTGTCGGGCTTAGAAGAGTTATCAACATCTTTATTGTTGTCGTCTTTCCAGCACCATTCGGACCAAGAAATGCGAATATTTCTCCACTCTTAACTGAAAATGATACATTATTCACAGCAACAAAGTCGCCAAATTTTTTTGTTAATTCCTGAATATTGATTATCTCTGTACTATGTACTACATTTCTTCCTGTGTTGGTCATAAGAGATACATTTATTGTTTCTATTTATAAGAATTGTGAAATATGAGTGCTCAATTATGCTCAGTTTTTCTATTTTTTTAGTTTTATCGTCCGTCATGTTTTAATATTTTTTTTCAATGCATCTACGGTAGTGATTTATCTTTCACAACTTATATGAATATGGCGATTACTTCTTATTGGTGATTTATATGAAACTACAAACTATGTTAATATTTATTGTGATGCTCGGATTTGTTGCGGCTGTAAGCGGTTGTTCAAATAATTCTTATCCTGCAAGTACAACACTCACTAGTACGAATCCAGCTCCTACAACACCGCCTGCTGTTCCCACGACAACTAATAGTCCAGCTACACCCAGCCAAAATACTGTAACTGCGAAAATTACAGATGCACAATATGCAAATAATGCTTATCTAATATCAGGAGATACTCTTGATGCAGCTGCACAAAGTGCAACATCCGGATTCAATATAAACAAAGTAGCAAATAGCGACGGAACTACAACAATAACATTAAGTTCATCTAATCCAGGATATACAAATCAATCATACACGTTGCAATCAGGACAAAAACTTTACTTTATAGAAAAATATTTAGCAGACGACAACGGAAATAGTGAAGGCAATGTAGCTGATGATACAGCAATTGTAACTGATGCAGATGGAAATATTGTCCAATAGAATTTTTTTTATAGAATTCAATAGATTTGCTATGATTATCTTTTTAGAAATATTGCTCCTTGAGGACAATGTTCATGACAGCAATAGCATTTGATACAAATCTTTCTGTCAAATGTAGGATGTGGAGCAAGAGTGATGCATTGAACTGGACATAATTTTGCGCAGATACCACACTTAATGCATTTATCCTTATTGACCTCAGGAATTAGTACTGTTGTCTTTGTCAAATATGATTTAGCTGTTGAGACAAATTTCTTAAAACCTTTGTCTGCTCCAGCAGGTTTATAATTTATATTTGGAATGTTAGACTCCTTATAATCGCCGATTATCTTAACATCAGCTATGTTGATTAGATGTCTATTTATTCCTGCATTTACGGTCTGTATTTTTAGAGGATCAAATCCCATTATTCTTGACTCTACAACATCCAATGCTAAAGCGTCAGTGCTAGCGAGTATTAGTCCAGTATTTTTTGGATCCCCATTTCCTGGGCCTTCACCTTCCATACCGACGACTGCATCCATAATATTTATTACAATCTTGTCTTTGCATTGAGTATATATGTCTATTAGTAATTCTCCGAACGCTGCATCATTTTTTCCTTTTGTATGATACAATGCCTTCTGAAATCCTGGGATGAATCCATAACAATTCTTTACAGCTCCTGTAATCTTCATCAGCATATGCGTCTTCATCTTTGGCATATTTATAATGTAATCTACATCGTCAATGAATGACGTAATCTTAAGTTCCTTCAATATTTTTCCATTAATAGCCTTATCCAATATTTTATCATTTTCAAAAGCGACAATTCTAGCATGATACTTTTCAGCTACAGCTTTTATTCCTGATACGTCAAATCCATGCATTGTATTCCATCCAGAACTTTCGCCTATGATGATTTCACAGTCGTGTTTTGCAAGTATTTTGCATACAGCTTCAATCATTGCAGGATGTGTTGACACTGAATATTCGGGTTTTTTTGCCATAAGAATATTTGGTTTTATCAAAATCTTAGAATGAGGCTTTATACCGATCTTAATATTTTTAAATACTTCAGCAACAGCTTTATCTACAATTTCTGGATTATAATTCGGACAATTAAGGACTAATACATCGGACATAATATGAAATTATTTGAATCTGTTAATAAATCTTCTGAAAAATTATTTTATGTCAGAACTATATACTAATTTGTAGCCCATCTGTTTGAATTCTGCAAGAAATGGATATAATTTGTTTTCTTTAACTGCCGGGCAATCATCAGTAACTACTATAGTATTATGTTTCCAAATAAATAATGGATATTCTCTGCACGCTTTTGGCCTTGCAGGATTTGTATGAATCACACATTTATATTGTGATAAATTCGGGCATCCCAATCCTTTTGACCCTAAATTAAATATGTATCTTTTTGGATCATTTTTTGATCGTATTGGCATTATCTTTAAGTCTTCAATTCGAGTATTTCGCATAAGACCAACTTCTTCTACAGACAGAAGCAGATATCCTCTTCTACAACAATATGCCATACACTCCGAGTAACAGTAATTACTTAATGATTTTCTTGCGTTTAACGCTAACTCTTCAGCAGCGGCATTTGACATTTTCATATCTTCTCCTTATGTGGACAATCTAACGTATTATAGTATGGATATTTTTCGCATAGTTCTGGTCTAGCTTTATCATAGATTTCACAATAATACCCCTTATCAGTATGTTTTAAATGTTTACATGGAATTTTGAATTCTATCCAAAAGCCTGTTTTATCTTCGTGCACTTGAATTAGGTTCGTGTCGAGTAATTTGAATCTCTCAACTTCCGATAATACTTCTTTATCGCTCTCTTTAGAATATCCTATTTGAAATGATTTGCAGCAAAGGCCGCAAGAAGCGCAATTGACTGGATTAATATATTTTGACTTATTCATACATATAGAATTCTGGCTATACTTATAAAGACTAGCATTATTTTAGAAACCTAAATAAACCCTAAAGCAATAATATACTTTAAAATACAGTTTCACCATTATTATACGTGGAGGAGAAATGAAAAAACACATTGTCAAGGGTGCTAGAAATAACATCAAATTAAAAAAGAAACTTAACTGGCAGAGTATAACTATTATTGCAATTGGAATAATTATAGTTGTTCTAATGATATTCTATTCAGTAAGAGCATACCACCATTATATTGAACTTGAAAGTCATAGACACTATTTTAATCAACCAAATGCACCAATTCAAGATTGGATGACTATACGTTCAATAGTGAGATATTATAATCTATCAGAAGAAAAAATTTATTCAGAACTAAATGTTTCTCCAGGAACAATAGTAAGTGAACTCGGCATCGATAATTCAACAGTAATAGATAGATTAACAATTCAAACAATCTGTACAAAAAAACATTTAGATTGCAATGCAGTAATAATTAGACTAAATAATAATATAACAGGATGATATGTAGGCTAAGATGATATTATCAGCAATTTTTGGGACTACGATAATAAACTTAATCGTCCTATTTGTAGTCGTTTTCTTTTGCGCTTTCGGAATTCCAGGAGGCGGCGTGTGGCTTGTGGCATCGGGTGCAGCAGCTAACACTTCATCTGATCTCTTGATTATCATAATTGTTGGAGTTTCAGCAGCAATTTTAGGAGATTTCTCAGCGTATATGATTGCAAGAAAATTTTCATTCAGATTACAAAATTGGCTGAGAAAATTTAAATTCTACAGCAAGAATGAAGCTGAAGTCAAACTAAAATTCAATCAATCAGAATTTTTTATCCTGTTCTTTAGCCGATTTCTTGTTCAAGGATTATGCGCTGCAGCAACATATGTTAGCGGTTTTTTAAGATTAAAAATAAGAAAATTTTTGATTGCAATTGTCCCGGGAGAAGCAATATATGGTTCAGCATTTCCACTAATAGGATTTTTATTCAAGGAAACATGGAAGGATTATACAAATATATTTAACGATGTAGCAGCAATTCTCTTATTAGCAATTGTTGCATATTTTCTAGTACGATGGTCGATCAAATACTATCATTCGAGAAGTTAAGGTTAGATAGGATAGACAGATGCTATTTGGATAGGTTTGTTTTGAAAAGATTTGTAGCTGATAAGAGTTTGGTGGATAGAATTTATGTATTTATACTAAATAAGATTTATATATTAGAAGTGTGTACTAAGTATCATAAATATACTTAATAATGAGTGCGTTTGTACACTTGTGGGAGGTGCCTTATGAAAAATATCTATCCGTGCTTGTGGTTTGACGATCAGGCCGAGAATGCCGTAAAATTCTACGTTTCTATTTTCAAGAATTCAAAAATTGGGACTATCACTCGATATACTGAAGCCAGTTCAAAAGTTTCCGGAAGACCAAAGGAATCTGTAATGGTAGAGATGTTCCAACTGGAAGGACAAGATTTTATGGCTCTAAATGGCGGTCCACAATTTCAGTTCACGCGCGCAATATCATTCTTTGTTGGATGTGAGACAAAAAAAGAAGTCGATACATTGTGGAAAAAATTATCCGTTGGAGGAAAAGTCCTAATGGAACTTGATACATATCCCTTTAGTGAACGATATGGTTGGATTCAGGACAAATTCGGAGTTTCATGGCAGATAATCCTTGGAAAATATGAACAAAAAATCACTCCATTGCTATTTTACGCTGGTTCACAGAGAGGAAAAGCCAAGGAGGCAATAAACTATTACAATTCTTTATTCGGTAATTCAAAAATTACTAAGATGGAACTTTACACTAAAGATGAAGGAGATGAAGGATTTGTAAAACACGCCTCATTCGAACTCTCAAGACAAAAATTTATGGCGATGGACAGTCATAATGATTCTCTTATAGAATTCAACGAATCCATATCGTTTGTAGTAAATTGCGAAGTACAGAAAGAGATAGACGAGTTGTGGGATAAACTTTCAATGGGTGGAGAAAAAGGACAATGTGGCTGGTTAAAAGACAGGTATGGTGTATCGTGGCAAATTGTTCCTACTGCATTGGGCGAGATGGAGCAAAATGCTGATGCAGAACAATCAGAGAGACTTATGAACGCTGTAATCTCTATGACTAAATTAGATATAAACGAATTGCGAAGAGCATATGACGGAAACACAGTTGATAAAAACGCAGACGAGAAAGAATTGGTGATTTCACATGTAGTAGATGCTCCACACGACATGGTATGGAAAGCTTTGACGGAATCCGAACAACTAAAATATTGGTGGGGTCCTAAAGGATTCACAACGAATAACATCAGATTAGACTTACACAAAGACGGAGTATATCATTATAGGATGACATCTCCCGAGGGAAATGAGATGTGGGGAAAATTTGTTTACAAAGATATTATTCCATTGAAGCGTCTAGTATTCATAAATTCATTCTCTGATGAAAAAGGAAGTATTGTAAGAAACCCGATGAGCGCTACATGGCCTCTAGAAGTATTTAACACATTAGAATTGTCAGAACAAAGTGGAAAGACGACAATAATATTGAAAGGTCATCCAATAAATGCATCTGAGACAGAATTAAAAACATTTGAGGAAGGGCGCGACTCCATTAGGAAGGGATTTGAAGGAACATGGGAGCAACTCGATTTATATCTTGAAAAAGTACAGCATGTTCCAAATATAGTTTAATTCAAAAGATTGTTTAAATAGTATTTTTGACGAGGTGTTTTATATGAGCAAGATAGTTTTTCATATGCTGATATCTCTCGATGGACTTTTTGTCGGATTTAGAGATAATACGGATCAAAATAGTTTAGAGGATGAATATAATTCGTTCTCCGTTGATTTCATAAATACTCAAGATTCGTATGCTAAAGACGATGCGAATATCCTATTTATGTTAAACCCTTTATCCAAAATTCCCGTAACTTCTAAAAATTCGTATATAGCCGAAAGGATAGCTAATGCCAATGAATTAGTTTATACAAACACATTACGAAAAATTGGCCTAAACAAAATATCCCTATCAAAGGAAGTCGCTGTAGAAAAAATCCATGAATTAAATGAGAAATATGATCCTGAGACGGTATTATTCGGAAATTCTGATTTATCAAAGCAATTTATTGAAAATAATTTAATTGATGCAATTTCAGACATGTTAAATCCGCTTATTTCAGACAACAAGGAATCGATAATTGACCCGGCTTTCGACGATACAATTGAAAATTATGATCAAAAACTATTGCCTTCAAAAACTTTCATATCAGGAAATATTCTAATGTTTTACGAAACGATAAATTAATCTAGAAAAACTTATTAGACTTGTAATTCCGCTTCTTCGGATAGTATTATTTTCTCGACCGTCATAGCAACTTTTTCGGGCGGATCAATATTTGGAATCGTTCTTCCAGAAGTATTCCAATTCGGCCTTACACCGATTGAATTTTTAGCAAAATTCGTAGCAGTCATCTTAGGCTCGACTAGGTTTACGATGATATTATCCTTTTCGAGTTCTTGTCTTGCAATAAGAGAGATAGCATTCAATGCATATTTGGTTGACGAATACGCTGATAGTCCAGGAAGATACATCTTTGAAACTTGTGAACTTATATTTATAATCATACCACCACCTTGTTTTCTCATGTAAGGAATTACATTTTGCATTGCTATTATGACGCTATACACATTTAGATCCATAATCTGTTTATATTGGTCTATATCAATATTTTCTACAGGACCATACATTCCTTGTCCAGCATTATTGATTAATACATCTACGCGCCCAAATTTATCTATTGTCTTTTTTATCATGTGTATAATGTCTTTTGATTGGTGCATATCAGTAACTATGGCCAAGGAATTCGGTAATTCTTTCTCTAACTCTTTAAGAATATTTTCTGAACGCGCCGTCATGACTAATTTAGCGCCAAGACTAGAAAGATGTTTTGCAATTGCAAGACCGATGCCTTGGGACGCTCCTGTGACGATTATTACTTTATCTCTTATTTCCATAAATTAAGGATACACAATTGTTATATAAAATTTGTGAACATACCTTCTAGTTATTATGAATACAATATTATGTTATAGAGATGCGATGATGCATTTGAAATAGATTCTGAATTACCTTTCACAAAGTATTTAAGACAATTATCCTTACTTTAATGATGATTAAGATTATAACTGGCAATAGTACTGTGGATGGTGCCGGAGTCAAATTGTTTAGAGTTTTCTCGCACGATACAATTGAATTTACAGATCCATTCCTTCTACTGGATAATTTTGGTTCAGATAATCCTCGAGATTATTTTAAAGGATTTCCATGGCATCCACATAGAGGAATAGAGACTGTTACTTATATGTTGAAAGGTGATGTTGAACATCAGGATTATATGGGCAACATGGGCGTTATTGGTCCAGGCGATATCCAATGGATGAGCGCCGGTTCTGGAATCATACATCAAGAGATGCCTCAAGGACCAAGTGGAATGTATGGTTTTCAGCTTTGGATCAATATGCCTGCTTCAAAGAAAATGATTCCACCAAAATATCGCGAAATAAAAAAAGATAAAGTTAAAACATTCAAAAATATCGGAATTAATGTAAAAGTAATAGCTGGAAGTTATGAATCAATTATTGGTCCAGTTACAGATACAGTTGTTGATATAGTTTATTTAGATATTGCACTAAATGGAAATACTGTTTTTGATTATACACCCAAAAAAGATTATACAACATTATGCTACGTTTATTCTGGAAGTGGAAAATTTTTGACTGAAAATATCGTCCAAGGTCAGCTAGTGTTGTTTAGAGACATTAACAAATTGACAGTAATATCCAATAGTCCCTTACGATTCCTGCTACTATCAGGAAAACCACTTCGAGAGCCGGTTGCTTGGAGCGGACCAATGGTCATGAATACAGAAACCGAATTGCAAGAGGCATTCAAGGAATTAAATGGAGGAACATTTATAAAATCTACATGAAATAAAGAAGGTATAAACGTATAGAAGACTAGCAAAATGAAACATTATACATTTATTATATTTGGGGGAACAGGAGATTTAGCAAAGCGGAAATTATTTCCAGCAATAATCGCTATTGTAAAAAAGAATCCTGAATATAATATAACCGTTCTTGGAATCGGAAGAAGAGAATATACAAAACAGGAATATATAGAGCGTAGTATATCGGAGACAGATTTGCCTAAAAATTTGGTTATAGATTATTTTATTGCAGATGTAGAAAAACCAAACGCGTTAAAAGATCTTAAACAGAAACTAGAATCGTTAGAGACAGCAGAAGTCACAGGAAGAATTTATTATCTAGCAACGAGCAGTAACTTATTCGGAAATATAGCTAAAAGCATCCATTCATGCTGCTCTGAGCATAAAGAGACGTTCACAAGAATAATTGCAGAAAAACCATTCGGAAATGACTTAAAGTCATCAAAAAAACTTAATAAGACATTAAGAAAATATTTCTCGGAAGAACAATTATATCGTGCAGACCATTACCTGGCAAAAGATACCATAGACAATATTGTACGACTAAGACTTTCAAATCCATTGTTTGAAAGCATATGGAATTCAAAATCTGTACATAGAATAAAAATGGTCGTAGACGAAGAATTGGGTGTAGGAAATAGGATAAAATATTATGATGAAGCGGGTGCATTAAAAGATATGTTTCAAAATCATATGTTAGAAACGCTTTCTGTTGTATTGATGGAGCCACCTATAAGTTTGGATGATAAGGATTTTGAAAAATCAAAAGTAGAAGCGATTAAAAAATTATATTTTAAAGACGAAATACTAACAGGACAATATCAAGGTTATAAAGAAGAAATAAAAGGGATAAATCCTGGATCAAAGACAGAAACATTTGTAGAATTAAAATTGCATTCGAAAGCAAAGAGATGGAAAGGCACAGAGATAGTTCTAAGAACCGGAAAGATGTTGAAAAAAAGAGAAGCATACATAGAAATAGAATTCAAAAAAGAACCATGCATGCTATATTGCACTTTAGGATCAGCACCAAATAAACTCATAATTCATATCCAACCATCAGATAATATTGAACTTACGATGAATACGACACTTCCAGGAGAGAAAATGAATGTAACACCAGTAAAGATGACATTCAGTCCATCAAATGAATTCAGTGCGAATTCATCAGAAGGATACGAAGTAATTCTAGAAGAATGCATGCTAGGAAATAAACGCATATTCATAGGAGACAAGGAACTAGATGTCGCTTGGTCATTAACAGACAAGATTGCTAAATTCATGAAAGAAGTCACACCAATAGAATACGCACATGCAAGTTCTGGACCAGAATGGAAGAAAAAATAATTCTAAAATAATATATTCAGAATATTAAATAAAAGAAAAAAATAAATAAAAAAATTTAGTTTACGAATGCACAAACCTTAGTTCAATTAATGATGGCCCTGTCTTATATCGTCGTTGGTTATTGTGCATGTCTTAACATCTCCAGCATTTAGTGTTATTTTTCCGTCTGAATTACAATCTCCACTGTACGTTGCCTTGTAATTTTTATCATTGGTTTCTGTAATCTTGTATGATCCTGTGTCAAAGCTATTCTGTATTCCACTATATACTCGAGTTTGGTCTACCTTTAAGACGAAATCTTGCACTTTCTTTGTTCCACCATCATTATTAACAACTATTTTAGTCACAGTTAATTTTGGTTTTGCTATATCATCGTTTGTTATCGTACAAGTCTTAACATCTCCAGCATTTAATGTTATTTTTCCGTCTGTTGTGCAGTCTCCACCATATGTTGCTTTATAGTTCTTGTCATTTGATTCTGTTATCTTATATGTGCCTGTATCAAAACTTTTTTGTACACCGCTGAATACTCTAGTGTCTCCGACCTTTAGGATAAAGTCTTGTACTTTCTTTGTTCCACCATCATTGTTAATAACAATCTTTGTTATGGTCAAATTTGCTGTAGATCTGCATCCCTCATCTATTTTACCATCACAATCATTGTCTAGACCATCACAGCGTCCTGGTGTTGGTGTTCCTGTAGTACAATTTGTTTCAATTCCTGCTGAACAACTTGAAGCTTTGTTTCCTGCAGCACATACACCTGGCTTGAAACATCTAGTAATAGGCACGTAACCTTCATCTATTTGTCCATTACAATTATTGTCGATGCCATTACAAATACTATCATTAGCACCCGGATGTACGTTCGTATTGTTGTCATTACAATCTCCACTATTATTTACCCAACCTAATAGTTGAGTACATAAGTCTATTGAAACTGCAGGGTTACCATATCCATCGGCATCTAAATCCTGATAATATGTTGTTTTGACGCATTCCGGAGTACATGCACTTGGTTGTCCAGTACAATTATATCCTTGTTCTAGTGTACATGTTGAACTGCATCCATCGCCATTAACTGTGTTTCCATCGTCGCAAGTTTCAGGTGATTCTATTATTCCATTACCACAGACTAGTGCTGGTGGAGTTATAATGCATGCTGCATTACTTGCGCAATCAGAATCATTGCAATCTATTAATCCATCTCCATCATTGTCTAATCCATCTGTACAATTGGTCTCTGTAATGGGTGGCTGTGTACAATTGAGTCCTTCATCTACAACTCCATCGCAATTATCGTCTTTACCATTGCAGACTTCTGTAGAAGCGACGCAAACTGTTGATTCACAGTTAGTTTTTCCAAAGTTAGGCGTAAAGATAACTAAGTCTGCAGCATTCACAAATCCATCTTTGTTTATATCTGCGTTATTGCAATAACTGTTTGCAACACAACTTGTATTACCAAAGTTTGAAGTTAGGATAATTAAATCCTGCACATCAACGGTACCATCACCATTTAAGTCTGCTCCTTTACAATCTGTCTTTTCTGAAACTTCTTCCAATTGGAATGAGAACTCTTTTCCAACAACTTCTGGTGAAGCACTTGATATTACTCTATAATAATACGTTGCGCCTGGAGATAATCCGTTCAATATTACGCTATGATTTGTTACCTTTGTCAAATCAATAATTGTCGAAAATGCATAGTCATAATTTGGCGCCAAACCAAGAGTTGCATGAGGTACTGTGTCATAAATAACTCTACTAGTTGAATTCTCATTTGTAGTCCATGCTATCTGCATTTCCGTATCATTATTTCCATAGACAACATTATTCTCTCCACTTATGATTAATCCTGATGGGCATCCATCATTGGATGGCGTTACTGCATTACATATAGTCGATTGTCCGTCTTGTGAACATACTTTGGTTCCTGCAGTAGTTTGATTACATGCATTTGGTGAACTTGTACATGCATCTCCATATCCTGTTGGATTTGGTGGAGCTAAAGATACACTACATGATCCGCTGCAGTTTGTGACCCCAGCGGTTGCGTTTCCACAATGATTTTCTGCTCCATAACATACTTGATTCCAATAGCTTCTTTCAAGAGGAGTTGTTGCATCACATACTGAGCTTAGTCCATCTGTTGAACAAATAAGAGCTCCGCTGTTTTTATCACCACAACTGTTTGTATTACTATCGCATGAATGTCCGATGTTGAATCCGTTGTCTATGGTTCCATCACAATTGTCGTCTAGACCGTTGCAAAGTTCTGTTGCTCCCGGATGTATTGCTGCATTGTTATCGTTACAGTCAGTATTGTCTGCTACGTATCCTATTGGTACAGTGCATGTTTGTGTTAATACATTAGCATCTCCATATCCATCATTGTCTGCATCACGATAGAATGTTGATAAAGTGCAATGATCTACGTTTATGTAATCTATTGCTAATTGTCCCCAATCATTACATCCAGACCATGCATTGCCAGTTGCTTTTAATGTTACAGTATGTATTCCAGCAGTTAGAGTTACTGGGAATGATGTAACGACCCATTCTTCTAATGGATTTAGTGAGTCATTATAATGTCCTACTAAAACATTATCTACTAATACGTCAAAGCTGTCTGCATCGCTCTGTCCGTCTAGGTGATTAATTGTTATTACTTCGTTAGGTAATCCTGTGAATGCTAAATTTAAGGATGCAGTTTCTGTTCCTGCTGTGCACGTTGGTTCCCAAACTAGACAGAAATCTGAATATGGTTTACCACCATATACTCCACCTGCAATTGCTGGAATA
>Ga0182027_10010205_pt1 | contig 13380 bp, 15 predicted proteins | sample 712E1DmetaG_FD_121300 | JGI IMG/M metagenome (GOLD analysis project Ga0182027, IMG submission 121300) | Permafrost microbial communities from Stordalen Mire, Sweden - 712E1D metaG (Illumina Assembly) | ecosystem: Environmental > Terrestrial > Soil > Wetlands > Permafrost | place: Sweden...
AGGGCCGCGCGCACGGCGACGGCGATTCTCAGGCGCTCAGGGATCGGGTCTGGACACTTGCCCTCCCGGTTCAAGCGATTGGCTTTCTCCAGCTCGTCCTTGTTGACTCTCACGGCCTGGGATCGCTCCGGGGTGCGAACCAAATCGTGCGCCTCCTCGAACTCCCGGCAAAGCGTTCTCAGCCTGTACCTGTCGTTTGACGTGCTCCACGCCTTCCCGTCAAGGCCGATACGATTAAGGACGAGCGAAACATGGCGACAGTGGGTGTCCTGATGCAGTACCGCCACCCATTGAGCCGCCCCGAAGGCTTTGGCGACCGCCTCGCAGATCTCTTGCCATTGCTCTCGGGCCAGGGTTTCGCCCGGCGCGGGAGAAAGGACAAAGTGGGCGCATGGGTTCTTGCAGCGGCTGTTTCGCTCCGCTACGGTCACGAATTCAGCGATAAGTTCCTTGGGCGTTGCTCCACACATTGATGAGGCGACGACCTCCGGGCATTTTATCGCCAGGAACGCGTACAACACGACCGCCACAAAACTCGCACGGTATTTGATCCTAGCGACCATGGGTCCCCTCCGCTCCGATCAAAGCAGCTCGTATTTCAGCTAGAATCCGCCGGATTTCCTGGAGAAGCGCCGGCAATTCCGCATCAGGCGCTTCCCCGCTGTTAAGCCTGGCGGCGATTTGGTTGAGGTTGGCCGCCAGTCGCGCCAGTTCCCGCCACTGACTCTCGTTGATCTGTGGGATCACAAGCGGTGGCTGGATCTTCCCGGTCAACGCAGCCTGGCGCATGAATGCGCTCTCAGAAAGGCCCGCGGTATTGGCGAGGGCCTTGATCTTCAGGAGGTCCTCAAGACAGACGCGGGTGGCGAGGATGCACCGCTTGCTGTAGCGGAAGGCGGGATTTTTTGCAGAGGCGACCATGATACATTGTAGCGCAGACGGGGCGCTACAAGGAATGGTTCGGTGTCAACTGCCGCGTTTTCGGTTTACCGAAAACATATCTTGCCAGCCTCTGAAACAATGGAATGGACGTGACCTTCGGCTCACCTGCCTGCCCTGGTGACTCTGGATTTCCGCCCGAACTGCTGGGCCTGATTGTGTGGATCTGATGAGCCAGGAGAACCACTGGCATGCCTCGCCAAAGGCTTGAGACTCTGCGAATCGCCGGCAACCGCCCCGGTTCATCAGAAAGACAGGGGTATGAAACAATTGGCCGAAATCTTCGGCAACCACCGGGCATGATTCCTAGGCCAGACAGCACGTCTTCGGTGAACGAGAGGCCGACTGGAATGTTCTCAGCGACAATGCCCCGCAGGTCTAGGCTAACGGACTGAAAAACCACCCCAAGTCGGTGCTAGGGAACGCCGGTCAATTTTCTTTCCGAAAAATGTTTCCTGCCTGGCGGGAAATGGGTACTGTGTGTGTATGGGTGAACTGCGATTCAAGTTTAACCCGGAAAAGGCAGGCCAAGCAGCCGTCTTCCTTTTGAAGCGTTCCGGAGGAAAGATCTCAAAGGGGCATCTCGTGAAGATGCTCTATGCCGCCGATTGGAGTCAACTTAACCGAGTTGGTGTCCCCATCACCGGCGACCAGCCCGTTTCAATGCCGCATGGACCGGTCCTGAGCACCGTCTTGAATTTGCTGAACGGGAAAACCAAAGACGGTTTTTGGCAGAAGCACATCTCCCAGGCGACCCACGACAATTATCTTGTGGAGCTACTTGAAGATTCGCCTGCCGACATGCTGACTGCTGGCGAGAAATCGACTCTCGAAAAAGTGCATGACTTCTTTGCGCCAAAATCATGGAAAGAGGTTAAAGACACGTGTCACGCCCTTTTCAAGGAATGGGAGGATCCCGGTGATTCGCAGAACCCAATCGAGTTTGAGAAGATGATCCTTCTTTCAGGAAGAAGGACGCCCGCATTTGTCGAGGAACTGGTTGCTCTTCAGAGAGAGAAACAGTTTTTGACGGAAATTTTTGCATAATAATGCCCCCGGTCGTTATCAAGCCGGGGGTCGTTTTCTGGCCCAAAGGGCTTGTGGGTCAGAAAATTCATCCTTGGATTGTCCTGAGCCATCCCGTGGATGGTAATGTTTTGTTGGTCAACCTTTCGGACGAGGCTCATGATGGAGATGCTGAGTGCGTTCTCAATGTGGGAGAGCACCCGTGCATCACGAAGCCCAGCTACGTGTATTTTGCTGAATATGAAGAACGGCCATCCAAGAAAATGGGGCACGTTCTAGCTGAGGGAAGGCTTGTAACGCACTACGCTGATTTGTCCCCGGAAATACTCGAAAGGGTCTTAAGGGCCGCAAGGTCGAGTGCTGATCTGAGTGATGACGTGAAGATCAGATACGGTTTACTGATACCGAGGCCCGACTCGGATTGTCCGTTCTAGGCTGTTTCCGGCCCCGTCTTCTATGCGAGCCGGTCATAGAGTTTCTTGAACCAGACGAGTTCGTTCCGCAAAAGGCGGCGAGCTTCCGGTGTCCAGCGGTCGAGGGGCAATTCTTCGGTGCGCCGATGATACCACCGTCGGAAGTCATCCAAACCTCGAACGAAAGTGACCGCCGGAGTATTTGCATCAGGGGCGGGACGGATGCGAGGCGTTTCAGAAAGGATCCCGGTGGCCAGATAGGCCTTCCGGAGACCGGCGGTGTCTTCGATAACGCTCACATGTGATCGGGCGAGGGACATGTAGCGACGGGCGGTCGGTGCAGAGATTTCGGGACAATGTTCGGCCAGCCATGTTTGCCACGCACCACGCGCCAGGCTCGCTTTCTGCCTGTTGAGTAGCCGGCCGCATTCCAAAGCCCGGGTGACGGCATCGCGCGCCGTGGCAGTCGTGGTTACAGCGGCATTACGGGTCTCCAGAAAGGCGGTGTTGATAGCCTCGGAGAGGTCAACTGCGACAATGATCCCGGACTCGGAATCGGGCTGTAGAGTCACTTGAACGGCATTCACGGGTGGACAGGGGGGGGTGTTGTTTTGGAGGGGAATCGGTTGGGTCACGCGGCTGCGCGGTCTCGCTGTTTGGCGAGGAATGTCAATCGGGCCTTGCGGGATGCACGCCTGGCTTTTTCGGACCGCATGCCCCGGGAAGGAGACAGGCCAAAGGTCAAGGCCCACTGGACAACCAGCCGGGAAAATGCGGCGCGAGTAACGCCATGTCGCTCGGCGAGGTCGGTTTCGCTGAGGCCTTCGACGTCCATGATGCCGGTGGCGAAGCAGGCGGCGTCGAAGGCGAGCAGCGGGTTGGGATGCGAGCGGATTCGGGCGCAAAAGGAGGCCAAAGCATCGGCAACTGATGTGTCGAGCGAATGAACGGATTGCGCCGGCGGTTGATCGGAGTCGATGGCATCGGCCGGATTCGCCTCTGGGGAGGCTGTAAGCTGGAGAATGAGCTGATCTCCTGAGCGGGTTGAGGTACGGCGGCATGTATCGGGTGTTGCGATGCCCTCGGCTTCAAGCTGGGCACGTTCCGCCTGCGAAAGTGAAGCGACCCATTCCCGGTAGGCCAGGGCGTATTGGGTGTCGAGTGCGGCCTGGCGGTCGGCGTAGCTCATGGTGCGGCCTCCGGTGACTTGGGTGGTTGTGCGGAATGGCCAGAGGCCCGGATGAGTGAGAGCCAATCCCTGGCACGCATGGTGACGAGCCAGCCGGACCGATTGCGCGTGTGTGCTAACAGCGGGATCTTCAGTGGGCCAGCATCAGCCTCTGCTTGGGCCATCGCGTCCCATACGTTGAGGCGCTCGACGGCCTTAACTTCAAAGTGAAACCCCGGCAGTTCTGGACACCGCACATCGGGGGAGTCGGGGCCACCGTGATATTGAGCACCACGATGAGCCTGGAAACCGGCGGCGCGCAGAACGTCGCGCCAGCCGCGTTCCCCTCGCTTTCCCTTCTCGCGCGAGTTCATCGGGCACCTCCTGTTCGCCGCGCGTGTCCCATTGTCCTTCCGAAAGAAGTGGGGAGAGCACAGCTTTTGCTCTCCCCATTCTTCTTTAGAAGAATAGCACCTAGGACATATCCCACCCTAGATCCCGTATCCGTATCCCAGGTGCTAGGGAGCGGGACACCGACCGGGACACGGGCGGGATACGCGGCGGGACACGCAACGATGGGAAAGGGGTTAGGCTGCATAGTCGCATCCCCTCCACTTCCGGATCTTCTGATCGAAAACAATGATGCCGCGGTCGGTCTTGCGCGCGTAGTGAAAAACCGCGAGTGCCTTCGTCCTGTCCTTGCCGCACTCGGCGAGCTTATTGGCGATGTAACGGACGACCTCACAACCCTCAGGATCATTGCGGTCGAATGCTTGTGGCGGCATTGTCGCAAGAAGCCCCCGATGACTGCCGATTAAATAACTGGTCCCTTCAGACCTCAGCCGCTCCCGTCCGTGGATAGCGCTGGGGTCCGCTTCAATTCGCGCAAAGTGAGAGCCATTCCACTGGATGACGAATTCAGGCACCGGCGGATGGTCGCGCAGTTTTGGGGTAACAGTGTAGGCCTCCACCGTCTCGTGCGGGGTCATGATTAGCAACGTGTCGGGATCGCGGCCAAAAACGGATGCTCCCGCGATGCGGTCCATGGCATCGCGCGAGGCGAGGTTTCCTTTCGGAAAATGAGCAGCGATCAAAATCGCGGCGTTGACCTCCTGCGCGAGTCTCTCCAGCTCATTCATGACCTGCGCCATCTCTGAGTTGGAATTTTCATCTCTGTCCCCGTAAGTTTTGTAAATGGGATCGATGATGATGAGGCCGATACCAAGGCGCGCGATGTAGCGGCGCAGGCAAGCGACTAGCTCGGTGATCTCGTTGTCACGGCCGCGACGGTTCCACAGAAAAAAACGGGTCAGTTGCGCCTGTGGAAAACCTCGGCCGTTGCAAATAATCTTGATCCTTTTCCTATATGAAAACGGTGCGATTTCGAGATTGATATAAATTACCGGAACGCACGTGGTCGCGAAACCGCACCACGGCTGCCCTAACGCCACGGAGATAGCGAGGTCAGTTACATTCCAGGTCTTTCGGGCCTTTGAGGGGGCGGCGAGAACCATCTTCCCGCCGCGGAAGAGAATTCCGTCGATAATCTGGATGGGGTCGGCCTCATCTTGTGCGAGGAAATCCGAGACTGCGACGATACCGCCTCGGTCCTTGTGGTCGGCATCCCAGTCGGCGTAGGAGGCGGCGCCGATTTTTACGGCAAGCAGCCGCTGCACAGTATCGTTCCGCAAACCGCCCGGACAGCGGGAAAAGCGGGCAGGATTCTTGTTGGCTGTGTCGATCTGAAAGCCAGGTAGCGATGTCCAGATTCTTTCACGACGGGCGTCGAATTCTTCGCGCGTGCGTGCATCGACGCGAATCCAGGCGTGAATCGATTTACCGCCGGAGTCGATAAGGGCAGAGATGGGAAGCCCGGAGGCGCGGAGCTGGCGCTCTTGCTCAGGCTTCGGGAGCGCATCACTCTCGACCAAAACGTGCCGCAGCGTGGTTACGTCGCGATCATTGCCGCCGGCACCTGCGCGAACGGGGTTGATCCTGATGAATAGGCCGTGGCGCGAAGAAAAGACGCGGGCAATGCCGCCGCGCGATGCAGCGCGCTCGATCCATGCGTCGCGCGAGAAGAGATTGACCCCGGCATGTTCCGGCATGACACGTCCAGAATCAGGGTCCGGTGTACCTGGCGCGATGGAGAGCACGTCGGTCGGTTCGAAGCAGCTGCGGACAAAAATCTCGAACTGGTTAGCCTCTGTGATCTCTGTTGCGGGCGACTGGGCGAGCGGGGCAGCGGGGACCGTCGGGCGCTCCGAACTCGGTGCTTCGCTGGTGGGCCGGGCCAGGTGGCCGCGCCCTTGTGGCGGCGGCGCTGCCTTTTCGGCGTCCGTGATTTTATGGTCGAGTTCACTCTCGGTCCAGGGTGGCAGGCAGCGCGAACTATATTCGCGAAGGAGCGGCGTGGCTTCGGCGATGGACAAACCGAAGCCCTGTATGAGAGCGCAGGCGACTGAAAACGTCTGGTCGTGCCCGTGTTGCCCCGAAACGGCAGCGGGCATTTTCGCAACATAATGTCGCGCTCGGTCTAGCAGCCCGATGGATCCGTTAGACGATGGTGTGGTAAGCGGCATAAGAAAGGCCTCCGGGTGGCCGTGCTCACGGGAAAACGTGAGCACGGCAACGATGACGCGGACACGCGGGTTGAAACAGACTTAGAACGGATCCTTTTTCGGGTCTTTCTTGTCGTTGGTAGCGACCGCTGCTGATGGCGATGGACCGCGGTCTACTACAGGTGCGAGCCAAGCCGCGACCTTGTTGGTCTTGCGACCGTTGAATTCGTCGACCTTGAGGCGAGCGCGAAGCGTCTGCCCGACGAGCTCATCCGCGATGAGCTCGACCGTTTCGCCGGGAACGACTTCGTGCCCAAGCGCCTGGCGGAAAGCGTCGTTTTTCCACGCACACGCAGGGTCGGCGACCAAATGATCGAAGAACTTGGCGTTTTCGCCGTTCGGGCCTTCGGCATTGAGCGTGAGCTTGATCATGTCTGCGCCAGCGCGCGAGACCCCGGTGGAGGCGGCGACAATGGTGACCGGATATTCCCCGGGGGGAAGATTGGAAGACTTGGGAGGTTGGTTGGAGGATGTATATTGCATGACGATTTTGACGGTTAGCGATTGACGTTGTTGTTGGTGGGTTGACCGAGATTGTTGGCATCACTGGAGGGCGCAGGGGACGAGCCGGTCCGATTCATCTGCTCGTGTAGCACGGTGATGAGCTTGGCCGCTTGGTCGGAGGTCAGCTCCTCCCATGCGAAATCGACGGAATCGCAGGCGATCCAGGCGAAAGCTTTTGCGCGGTCCTCGGCCGACTTCCCTAACGTACGCCAGTAGAGGTCGAGTTTTTCGACCTGCTCGCGGGTGACCAGGAGCACCGGACTGGGCCGCGCAGGCGCGACAGGAGCGGGCGCTGCGACTTCAGCAGTCGAGGCGGTGCCGGCAAAGACCGGCGCGAGTGCAGCAATATCGCAAGGGAGCTTCTCTGCGAGGCTGTAGCGATTTTTCCCGTCCCATGCAGCTGTGTGGGTCGTGAAAATAATGCGCTCGCGACCCCCGACGGCTTTGTTTTTTCCCTCTTTCTCGGTCAACTTTGTGACATAATTGATGAAGAACAAGGCATCGACCCACTCCTTTGTCATGGCGGCGACCGGCTTGCAGAGCTTCAGCTCATAGCGGTCGTAGCTACCGGCAGCGTCGGGCGCCTCGAACTTGCGGATAGTCGAATGCCCGATCAGAACGACGTGGATGCCGCGCTCCCGGAGCTTTTCGAGTAAGGCGAGAAAGCGGCCAAATTCCTCCGCGAGGTAGGTGTAGCCTTTGCCGTATCCAAAATCCTCCAGCCCTTCTTTGTGTGCCTTGCGGCAAATCTCTTCTGCGAGGAGTCTTTCCAGGGCATCGACGGAGTCGATGATTACGGTGGAAAACTCGTGCTGCTCCGTAAGCAGGAACAGAACGATGATAACGACCTCGGCGAACGTGTGTGGACGAGGGAAACGGGCGACGTCGAGGCGCAAAGTACCGCTTTCGAGGTCGATGAAGACGGATTTCGGGAAGAGCGCGGCGAGGGTCGATTTGCCGATGCCCTCCGGCCCGTATAGGCAGACGCGAGCTGCGGCGATGAGAAGGCCGCGAATGACGCGGAGCGCCTTGGCGGACTTGATTTCTGATTGAGTCATGAGTATTACCGAACGCCAACCGAGCGACATAGTCCCGTGGTCGTCTCGTCTGGCCCCGTTGGTTGCGGGGAGTTAGATGTTGTTAGGGGCTACGTAGATTCGGGGGTAATTACCAAAAGCAGGGCACAAAAAGGCCGCTTGAGTGATTCAAGCGGCCTTAGATCAGACGGTTAGGTCTCTTCGTCTACTACTTCCGGACTGTCAGGGGGTGGGTGGTAATTACCACCCGGCAATTGCAATCTCTCTTCCTCGCCGCGAAGTTTGAAACACGGCCAGAAACCCTTCTCGCTGGAACGTGGATCTTCGTCTGAATCCCATCTGGGAGCGTCGGCACCCTGCTTGACCGGCCTTGTATCCTCATCGAAGGCGATGCCGTCGATCTTAGTGGCCCGACGGAGCGCATCTGAGATCTCGCGGGCGCGGTTTCGGGCATCATTCACTGATTTCTTGGAAGGCCCGATGGGAATGCAACCGATGAGCTGGCAACGTTCGAATGCTGGCCATGCCTCCTTCTCGGATCCGTTTTGGCACAGGAACCCGAGTTCATCGCGGGTATAGAAGCGGTACGGATTGCCATCGCGATGAGCGATTCCGATACGGCCATTCTTCATGATCGTCACAACGATCTGCCCCCAGGAAGTGTTAGGCTTGAAGCCAACAGGTGGAATGCTGTGCGCCGGTTCCTTCCCGAGGTCTTTCCACCTCTCCGTCAATTCAAGGGTAGCGAAGAGGCTTGGCCGCTCGTCGAGGCCTAGGTGATCGGCGAGAATGCCGAAACGTCCATTTGCGGCGGTGACAGTGTCTTGAACCGGCTGGGATTGGGAGGAGGCCGTGGGAACGAAAAAGACGAAGGACGCGTTGCGCTGCGCAGCGACGATTGCGGCATTCTTCCGGTGGTCGGATGGTGAAATGGCAAAAGAGACAAACGCCGGCACGCGATATTTCGTGATTGTGCCAAGACGCCACAGATCGTCTGTGATACCCTCCGGCGAGGGTTCAAGACTCAGGGTTTCGGCGACGTCCTTCAGAATAAAACCTATGTTCAGTTTCCAGACGACCCGATCTTCTTGTGTAATTTCAAACGGCTCGCACTTCCTGCCGCTCTGGCATTGGGCGATGAGACGCCCGTCTTTTTCTGTCTTTATGTCGTGATGGAAGAAGCAAGATACAGGGTGGCGACATGGCACCGTTTTTGCGAGCATGTGCGTGTTCGCGAGGAAGCCGCCCGGCAACCCTTTGAAGCAATGGGGTGATAGTCGTTCCTGCCACTCGGCGGGAACTGCGCGGAAAGATGCGAGCTCGGGCAATTGCTCAAGCAGCCGTTCCAAGAGCCGTGGGTTGGATGCTTGCATCGGTTACTACAAACCCCTCCCTTCGAAGCCAAATCTTAATCAACCGGCCGTCGCAATCGGGCTGGAAGACGGCTTTGTCCGGAAGCGCAATAGTCAGCTCGCGAACGATTTCGTCGTTGGCAAACTCCAGCTCGAAACGCGCTGTCCGCAATAGGCCACCCGGAGGAATGCGCCGGTCGGGTCCCTCGGATCTGGCGGCAAAAACGTCGGTTGCCTTAAAGACGACGGACTCATCAAACGCCCCACCGCGGTGTATCTCGAATTCTACCAGCGTAATTCTCTTTAGACCGTCAATATCTTCGCAGGCCAATGAATCCGCACCTCGCGAGCGCAGTGGCTCAAGCGTGTATTTGTCAGCGACACTTGGAGGCGCGGCACTCATCGGTTGCTAGTCCGCTGCTGGCCTTACGGATTGGAATTTTGCACTGCAGTCGGCGCTACGATGGGGCGACTGCGCAGATGCTTTAGTGCCTCGGTCCGAGTGAGCTCGCGCATGTGACCGGTCGGCTCCATAACCAATATGCGATGGATGCCGCCCCAAGGCTTGCTATGGTCTTTTTGCCCCCGGGCGATTACATCCCCGGGCCGGCAAGCGATGCTCAGTAGTCCCTCAGATCCCCACTTAGCAGTGCTGAAACCGCAGAAGTCGTACTTCAAATCCCCGTCGGCACCCAGACGGACAACGGCAATCCACGGCGGACCCATACGCTTTTCATTATAAGAGCCGGTTTCACGTTCGTACTTGCCTGATGTGAGCCGCTCAGCAGCAAGCTCATCAGCGGCAACTTTCGCGGCTGCCTTCTCCGCTTCTTCCTTGGCGATTGCCGCGGCATGCTCGGCAAGCAGCCTAGGGCGTGCAGCGGCAAACGCCTCGTCATTGAGTCCCTTGTTCTCTTCCGCTACCGCGCAGCGCAGCTTTTCCAGGCGCGCCTTCAAATTGCTGAGCTCATCTTGGAGGGCTGGAGGAACGTTGATGTATGTGTATGCGCTCGGAGCCATCTTGCGGTACCGGCGGCGATAGTGCACGTAGCCCAACTCCGGGTCACGGCGCGACGTCTCATCCTCAAAGTATGTAGGCGAGGCGGCTTCGATGCTGGTGCGCAAACCATCCAAGTCGGTGCGCGCACGCGCCAACGCAGCATTTGCAGCAGCTGCATCGGCATTCAATGCGGCGATGATACCCGCCACGTCGGGAGCAGCGATGCCCAGCCGGAAATTTGGCGGGGTGCTCAAATCCAGGTGCTTGAGCAAGGAGCCCCAGAGGGCACCGAGCAAATCGGGTGATACCTCCACGTCGACCGTGGGGGCGGTGATCAGAAGACCAGCGTCCATGGCGGCTTGGCGGTCGATGGGGCAGCGGATTGTAGTACTCATAGTGATACGATGTTGAATGTAACTGAGGCTCGTCAGCGCGGGCGATTACCCGCGGACGGGTTGGCAGTCCCCGTTTCGCCTTTACCATGGGCAAACGCTCGTCTCTGTGCCGGGGATGATCGGACAAGAGCCAAATACCAGGGCATGCCCCGACCAAAACTCGCGTGAAGCCGGAGAGGCGTTCTTGTCCCAAGGCTCAGGCTCAGATCCCGAGCCAACGAATGCCGTGATCAGGATGTAGCTCTGGGGATCCTCTTCACGCTGCTTCAGGATCGTGATCATGCTGCTGCACGGTTCCGGGTGCCGACCGACCGCAAACCGCGACAAGCCGCGGCGACCTGGCCGTTGGGCAAAAACGACCTTGTCGGCCTCAGTAGTCGCCACGCAGTCCGATAGTCCGATTTCGCTGCCGAACTCGACACGCGCCTTGACGAACGAGCGCCCGCCCAGGGTCACGCGGCTGATCGCCTCATTCGACAACGCGGTCAGGACGTGATTGTGTGAGAGTGGGCGATCAAAAACGGCGAATCCGTCTTTCGACCGGCAAATCTCAACCAGAGCAGGCTTCTGAGGAGCCGGCCAGGTGTGGATCCCATGGCTGGCGTGTCCTGTGGATGGCCGGCGAGCATTCGCCGCGGCATTGTACTGTTTGTGATATTTGGGGTTCATTTTCACTGTGGGTTTAGTTGTTCGCGTTGGGTTTTCTCGGTCTCATGGTGAAGGGGGATATATATGGCCCCATGTGCACAGGGTAGAACGGCAGAAAACCGATAAAACTTCAATGACAAGCGAAAACCATTACGACGATGAATGTAACGCATAAGAAAAACCTATGGCACAGTAATGCCGAAGACCACTAGGAATAATGGCGACAATAATGGCGCAAATCTGACGATATTGTATCTAAGAATGCTTGACGTAACAACAATGCATGCCTAATGTGGTGCCATGCAAATGACAGAACTTCCATACCGCCCCCCAATCGAAGTCATGAGAGCTCAGCTCGAACAGGCCGAGCGTTTTGAAAAGGTCTTCACCCGTTTCGAAGAAGTGACCAAGGAGATGGGATACAAAGGATACGGGGACTTTTGTTCTGCTTATAAGGCCTTCCAGCGAGTTCTTGAAAACCCTCAAGTGGCGTCAAAAAACCGAGCTGCTGGTCTACCCGGTACAGGAAAGAGAGCCTCCCCAGAAGATCTAGCCCGCGGGAAGCAGCTCGAAGCTGAGGGGAAGAACTTTGCTGAGATTAGTCGCCAGCTTGGTCTCAGCTACCAAACTGTTTTGAAGTTCGCGAAGCGTCAGTGGACAGCTGCGTGAGACGCTCGCACTGCAGGCGGGGCTATACCTCGGCGATTGCGCACGGCTTCGAGTTTTGAAGCTTCGCCCATGATCAGGAAGATCATCCCAGGCGCAAGGTGACGCCGGCTGTGGGGCAGCAGATCTGAGATCTGCCCTTCACCGATTCGATAAAAGCGGGGGCGTCGGCGCCGGTCTCTCACGCGACTGCAATCTCTGCAGCGTGAGAGCGTAAGAATTTATCTGGAAACGTAGAAACGCTCACGTGAGCGGTCGATCTTCAGTCATCGATCTCCACGCCTGGCCGGCGCGATACGTGGCTCCAGGGCCAGAGCGCTGTGAGAACCGGCTTCAACGCCTGTTCCTTTTCAAGATTGCCCGGTGGTATGGCGTCGAATCCAGGCCTCAAGCGCCTGTGGAGCGAACCGGATTACCCTCCTGTTAAGCCGCACGTGAGGAACGCCGTTCCGGCGCACAAACTGCCAGAACGAGGAACGATCCCTGTATCCCAGCCTAGCCATCACGGTTTCTGGTTTGAGAAGAGTGTCATCGCCCATGCCACGGGGTTGATGTCAAGCGGCTGCGAGCCCGGCGACCGGCTGAATCTCGAACCAAGCGCAACCCTGCTCCTTCGTCACAAGCTCCCGGTAGTGGCGGTGGATCTTACTGACTGAGTTACCGGCTTCTAACGCCGTCTCCGGCACGTTGCCAGTGGCGGCAACCCGGTGCGAGATGTACGAGTGCCGAAAACAATTCTGAGGAAGGACATGGCCGGCGGTCTTGGCGATGTCGCGCAAGCGGTCGATTGTCTGATTCGGACAGACCAGGCCAACGCGGATTTCGATGAGCCTCAGCCAAGCCACGGCGGCGGGGCATAACTGTACCAGGCGCCTCGCAGGAGTACCGCGCTTGGCGTGGCTTACGTTGAGGAGTCCTCGGTCGAGGTGGATGTCCTCCCAAATCTGATGATGGACCTCGCTACGCCTCAGACCACAGAGGCCCGCGAGGACAGCGGCTGCAAGGTAGTGCGGATGCTTTTCCCTCATTAGTCCAAGCACAGCTGAAAAGGTCTCCGGCGAAATAATGCCAACGACCGGAGCCGACTCCCGAGCGCGGTCCGTCAGCTCTGCCTCGGTCTGGACGTTTCGGGGCAGGAACCCAATCCTGCGAGCCCAGCGCCAGACCGTGACCATGCGTTTCCGCGCGGTATTGCGCGTTACGGGATGCCGTATTGTTTCTAACCAGCCCGCCAATGCTTGAGCGGAAACGTCAGCTATCGGCATTGCGCCAAACCCTGTGACCAAATGCGGCAGGATTTTGTCGTAGGAGCAGGAGACGTCGACTCCGGCCTTCGTCTTGGCTGCGAGAAAACGCTCGATCACCTCGCGTACGGTCAGGTGGTCAACAACCAGTCGACGTGAAGCGACCCATGCCTCAGCCGCAGGGATTATCGCCCCGCCGGCAATCTCACGCGCCTTGATCCATTCCTCCAGCGCCGTGGTGATGGGGACTCCGACCCGAGCAACGATTTGGCGAGCCGCCATTAGCTCGGCGCGGTCATTGGCCGAAAAGTCACCGGCATCGATCTGGCCTTTGGCCAGCTTCTCCGCCAAAAGTCGTGCCTCATCC
>Ga0182027_10010206_pt1 | contig 13379 bp, 12 predicted proteins | sample 712E1DmetaG_FD_121300 | JGI IMG/M metagenome (GOLD analysis project Ga0182027, IMG submission 121300) | Permafrost microbial communities from Stordalen Mire, Sweden - 712E1D metaG (Illumina Assembly) | ecosystem: Environmental > Terrestrial > Soil > Wetlands > Permafrost | place: Sweden...
AAAACAAATCTTGAATGTACAAGAGATACGGTAGTCGTATTTAACGAACGTACCAATAATTATGATTCACTGATAGTGGTAGAAAAATTTCCCAGAAAGGAAATGATCAAATCCGTGGTATTTGAAGAGGAGTGGTTCATTAATCCTACTACCATGGCGATGCGGAAAGATGTGATTTCCATTGCTCCGGTATTGTGGGGCAACCTTGCTAGCAATCCGGATTATTATGAATCCGGAAACACTACATACAACAAAGAATGGCGAAAGAAGATTGCTTATGTGGTGAAGATGAAGAAATAAAATGAATTCAATTTTTCAGGGCTAAAGCCTGTCATTAAAATATGATCTGATAACCCCGTCTTCCAGCCTTGCTGGCTAGGCAGGTAAAGGTGGGGTTACAAATACCACCCGGGAAAAGGACTTTAGTCCTGAATTTCTATTTCCCAAATGAAAAAAATTGAGCATTAATAAAAATAAATTAACTTTGATTTAATTTCTATCCTATAATAAAATATGAAAAAGCACTTTGTTCTCATCTGTTTTGTTGCAGTTCAAATTGGAAATACTTTTGGTCAATCGACCAAAGAAATAAAGTTATATAGTGTTAAGGAATTACAGAACGATATTGATTCTTTAACAAAATATATTGAAGAGACACATCCAAATGCATTTTATAAATTTTCTAAAGACAAATTTTTCAAGGAAGCGGATAGCATAAAAGCTATAATTTCTAAACCTTTGAACAGTATTGATTTTTATATTTTAACTGAATCATTAATTGCAAATCTTGAAGACGGGCATACGGCAATGGGGTTCCCTATGGAATATATCAAAATGGACCCTTTCATGTTTCCTTATAAAGTTAAACTATCAGACAAAGAACCATTTATTATTATTATTAAACCCTTTCAATCAATGCCAAGTGAAATAACTTCTGATGCAGAAATAATGAGTATTAATGGTGTAGAATCGAGCAACATAATTAAAGATATTATTAAGCTTAATTCGGGTGAATCAGAAAATATCAGACTTGATATTGGGGCTAATTACTTCTTTTTCTATTTAAATAAGTTGTATGGAATGAATGATTCCTATCTGATAAAATATAAGATAAATAATAAGGTTGAAATGAAAAGCATTAATGGAATAAAATATGAATCACTGATAAAAAGAATAAAACAAGATACAACGAAGGAATCAACATTAAAACAAGCGGATTATTCCTTAAAATTAGTCTCTGAAAAGAAAATAGCTATCATTGATTTTAAGAGTTTCGATGATGTAAAAAAGTTTAGCGCATTCATTGATTCCGCATTTGATCAAATCAAAATAAATAAAATAGAAAATTTGATCATAGATATAAGAAACAATAGGGGTGGAAATTCTCAGATTGGTGATATCTTTTTTCAGTATATTTCTCATCTTCCATACACACAATATGCAAAAGATAAAATAAAATATAGCAGCTTACAAAAGGAGAGTTATAAAATGAAGTTTTCTATGACTCAGGACAGCTCTTGGCTGTATTATACAAATAAACCAAATGGTTTAATTGAAGAAGAAAATGATACATCTACTATAAAGCTTCAGGATAATCCACTTCGATTTAATGGCAATGTATACTTGTTAACTGGCATTAGCACCTTTTCCTCAGCTGCAAGTTTTGCACAATGTTTTAAATATTATAAAATGGGAAAAATTATTGGCGAAGAAACTGGCGGATGGATTATACATTATGGTGATGTAATAAATGCAACACTTCCAAATACGAGATTAAATCTGACTATTTCTCATAAAATATGGTATGAAATAGGTGCAAAAGAAAATGATTTTCATGGTACAATACCTGACATTAAAGTTCCTTCGGAAAAGGCTTTAGATTATACAATTGAATTAATTAATAAAAAATAATGCCCAACTGCTATCAGGGTGCTTATTTAATGCGGAGTTTGAAGTGTTCAATGAATGATAATATCAAAATGAATTAAAATGAAAACAGAAAGGCAACCCGATAAGAACTTAGTATCCGTCTGTGGTTTATTTTGCCTGGGATGCGGAGTTTATTATTCCACGCAGGAAAACGATGAAGTAAGATTGAAACTCATCGCCGAGAAATTGAATATTTCCTTTGAAGAAAGCCGTTGCAACGGATGCAGGAGCGAAACGAAAACAACTTATTGCAAAAATTGTTTTATGATAAAATGTGCCGGTGAAAAAGGAATTGATTTTTGCGGAGAATGCAATGATTATCCCTGCATAGAGTTAAAGGAATTTCAATTGAAAATGCCGCATCGGGTCGAACTCTGGAAATCACAGGAACGCATAAAAGAAATAGGCTGGGAAAAATGGTATGATGAAATGCTTGAATATTATTCATGCCCTTCATGTAAAACATTAAACGGCTGGTATGACATTAAATGCAGGCATTGCGAAAACATACCGGGAAGCAATTTTGTAAAAAATAATATGGAAGTATTGAAACATGAATAAATAGTAACATGGAAATAAATATTATTAACATAAACGAGACCCACATTGCAGAAATAGTTTCTGATGATCTTGTAATTAAAAGCACTCAGGATGCACTGGGTCTGATGGCCGATTGTCGATATCAGGGAGCAGGAAAAATAATCATTCATGAAAAAAATATAATTCCTGAATTCTTTGATCTGAAAACAGGCATTGCAGGAGAAATACTTCAGAAGTTCACTACATATATAGTGCAGCTTGCCATTGTGGGAGATTATTCAAAATACACCAGTAAGAGTTTACGGGATTTTATTTATGAAAGTAATAAGCATGGCAGGATCAATTTTGTGAATACTATTGAGGAAGCAAAGGAAAAATTGATGAAATAATAAAAAGAAATTGAAAAACCTGATTATTCTTACGATTAGTTTTTTACTTCTTAATCATTTATTTGGGCAGAAGGATACTGTCTTCTTTTTTAATGAATTTGATATTTCATTGAATCGTACAAATGTAAGTGATAATAATACTGAAGATGGTTTTGGATTTGGCTTTGGAGCTTATGGCTATTTCATGGATAAGAAAAAAATCGCTGTATCATTAGGTCTTGAATTCAATAAAACCAATCAGTTAAAAAAACTAGTAGATGATAGTCATTTTAGTTATTCAACGAATGTTAATTATTGCTTGAATGATCTTTCAATTCCAATAGCGGTTCGGTTAAATTTTGGAAATAAAACAAAACTATTTGTTGTGTTTGGTCCCTATTTGGACATAAGTATTGCTTCAAGGAAAAAGGGAACTAGACATATGGGAAATGACATTACTAAATATGTAGATGATGTAAAAGAAGGTTTTGGAAATGTTGGACCTTATCTTGGTGTAGGTCTTCGAATTCCGATAGCAAAGCATGAACTTGTTTTAAAGTGTGATTATAAATATGGATTATTTAGAACAGAAGATGGGTATGACTATTATTCAAATAGATATTACAGGTTAACTATTGGATTTAAAATATAGAAATGTTATGAGTGTTTGGGTTGCTAGAAAATTTGGAAAACTGAAGTTCCTGCTGACATATTTTATTGTTATTATTCTTACCATTGTGCTTTTTGCATTACGTGCAGCAGTTAGTGATGGCTATTCGTTCATGGAGAACATTATTATAGTTTTTATATTTTTATTTCTGTTTGTTATTTTCGCATTGACATATCCGCCAGTCTGGATCATCCGGAAGAAATTTGTAACCCGCCTTGAGATTGATTCTGAAAAGGGAATCATGAAAGTGCTTATCAATAAAAGGATTTATAAGGAATATAAACTGAATGCGATTTTCTATTATATCTATAAACACAAATATTATAATGTTTTGGTGTTTTATGAAATATATGCTGAGAGGCATGGTAAGATCTTTTACAGGATAATTTTTGATATGATAGGAAATATCCTTTTTATACAGTGGGGCATCAGGGATGTGTTGCTGATTGAAGCCGAACTGCAGCATCTTAATATTAAAATGCATCCTGAAAAGGAAAAAAATATGATAGATCGTTTCTGAAAAAAAATATGAATTGACGCCTCATGAGAAATAGCTTTAAGAATGCGGTCATTTTCATACTGAATTTATTTTTTTTATTTTCAGCAAATGTGTATTCACAAAAAATGCATTCTCCGTTGAGGTTTGCTTTGAGCCCAGGATTCAATGTTTCAAAAGTTAAATTCGATACAACAAATACTACAAATGTTGTTTATCCTCAAATCGGATTGGTATTAAACAAACCAATGAATGAAAAGTTAAATCTGAATATTGCCGCCCAGTATTCTTACAGAGGATTAATTGAAGAATATCATCATTACAAGATCAGAAACTCTTATCTGGATTTTCAGCTTGTTCCACAATATACCCTGACTAGTTTTTTGAAATTACAAGCAGGTGCACAATACTCGCAGTTATTGATGTCGGAATTTATAATGCCGAATATTAATGCAATGACTTTCACCAATCCTATTCTTGGAAAATATCATTCTCAATTTGAAGTTTTTGCTGGAGTGGATTTATATATACAGGAAAATGTCGCTCTGAATTTTAAATACAGCTTTCCATTAAAATCCATGGAGTATGATAATTTTCAGGTTACATTAAATATATTTTTGAATAAGGAAACTTTTAAAAGAAAAGATACTATCCACAAAAATATTTATGGAATGAAATTTCAGAATGAAGGCTATATTGAGGATGACGGGATTATTTTCCCTGCTACAATTAGCAGTCCGCCGAAATTCAATAATGGAGAAGCATCCCTGTATCAGTATTTAGAAGATAATATTCGTGTAATATCTAGAGATTACAGAGATTTTGACAGCGACATGATTGATCTGTTGTACGAAATAAAAATAGATACTCTGGGAAAAGTCACTGCATTGGATTTGGTTGAATCTTCTTCCGCAAGTCATGGCACCGGAAATCAGGCAGGGCATTTATCAAATGAGATTATTCAAGTAATAGATGCTATGCCTGCCTGGAAGCCAGCTGTCATAAATGGGAAAGCGGCTGAAATTGCTTTTTATATACCTCTGACAATTCAACTTGATATGAATAAAATAATAATTCATAGTTCAAGATATATACTTATTTATAAAAACAGAAAAAAATGAGAGTCAGTTGATGAAAATAAAAATTCATTGATCTCGGAAAAGTGGTATATATTTTGATGCAAAATGACGCAAAAAAACAAGGACCATGAAATATAAAATTACTCTTTATCTAACCATTCTGCTTTTATCATCCTGCACTATCCTTGAAAAAGCCGGAATTGAAAAACGCAGGTATAGGCCCGGATATTATCTTTCATCGGCTTCTTCGCAAAGTCCTATACATAGGCAGCTACTCGAAAGTATTGCGAATGAAAAAATAAACAAGGAACTTAAAACTAAAAATCCTCTGGCAGAACCTATACATAATAATGATATGGTGGCAATGTCATCTCAGGAAAAACAGGTTCAACTAAGTCCAAACAGAGCAAAAGCAGGAATTGTTCCAAAAATAAAATCAGTAATAGAGAAAATACAATATGATCGTCCTTCACATAAATTGTTCCACGAGAGAAGCGCTCTTTGTGCTACTGAAAAATCAACCCACAGCAAGTATTGGGGTGATAGTTGTATTGATGTTCTGGTGGAGATTACTATCGTGATTCTTGCCGTGATAATTTTATATCTTTTCCCGGGGATTACTCCTCAGGCAGCAGAATTAATTGCTATGGCAATTCTCATTGTTGCCGCTATAGTTGTTGTTATATTTGTAGCAAACAATTAATTTGAAATTCCGAAGTATAAAAATTCTTTTTTCATTGTGTCACTGTTGATGATAAGCGTTACGGTTTTAATTGAACATGCAGTAAAAAAGCAGAAGCCTATAAACTTTATACTTTTGTTCCTCTTTTTCTATATTCATCTATTCCTCTATTCCTAATCTGAGTTCGTCTATAATTTATCTGCGCTGTATATTATATATTACCTTTGATATACAAAAAAATTGTTTTATCGCTTTGCGGTATGAGGTTTGGTATATATGCACAAATCAATTTAAAAAAAACGGTAATTATTTTACGCATATTAGATATATTTTCTAATCATCTTGTGAAGGCTATATTACCGTGGAAAGGACACTATGAAAAAACTAGGCATAATACTATTGATCATACTTGCAACAATTGCAACTGTCAAAGCACAGAATACATTTGTTTCAGGAAAAATAACCGATAAGCAGAATATGACCTTGATCGGCGCGGGAGTGATTTTACTGAATGCTGCTGATTCCGCTTTTGTAAAGGGAGCTATAACGGACGTGAACGGAGACTTCAGTATTCAGGATGTAAATCCGGGGAAATACATAATTAAAATTTCCTTTATGAGTTACGATAATCTTTTTATTAATAAAGTAATTTCTTCGCAACCTGTTTTATTAGGCACATTGATATTAAACAATAATGCATCCATGCTGCAAAGTGTAAATGTTATTGATAAGCTTCCTGCAGTGCAGCAAAAAGGAGATACCTCTCAATTCAATGCCGGGGCTTATAAAGTAAATCCTGATGCTTCTGCGGAAGACCTTGTGGTTAAAATGCCTGGGATCACATCGCAGAATAATAAAGTACAGGCTCAGAACGAAGATGTGAAACAGGTGCTGGTAAACGGTAAACCATTTTTTGGTGATGATCCGAATGCCGTATTAAAAAACATACCTGCTGAAATTATTGATAAAATTCAGGTGTATGATGAAAAAAGTGATCAGGCGCAATTCACCGGTTTTGATGATGGAAATACTTCAAAGACGATTAATATAATAACCAAAACACAATTTCGCAACGGCACATTTGGTAAGGCGTATGGCGGTTATGGATACGATGGTGAATGGGATAAATGGAAAGCAGGTGTAAATCTTAATTTTTTTAAGGACAACAGAAGAATTACCATCCTTGCGCAGTCCAATAATATTAATGATCAGAATTTTACTTCGGAAGATTTGCTGGGTGTTGTGGGAAGCAGCGGAGGAGGCAGAGGATCAAGAGGTGGTCGTGGTGGACCTGGTGGAAGCAGTTCTCAGTATGGTCCTCAGGATAATAGTTCCGGTAATTTTTTGGTAGATCAGAAAAGCGGAATCACCACCACTAATTCATTCGGTATTAACTATGTCAATAAATGGAAGAAATTGGATGTTACTGCAAGTTATTTTTTGAATTATACGGATAATAATGTTACAAGTGATTTATACCGTCAGTATTTTACACGCAAAGATTCAGGCTCTACTTATCATGAGTTAAATTCGGGCAGTAGCACAAATACAAATCATCGTGTGAATCTTAAACTCGACTGGAAATTGGATTCATTGAATTCCATTTTATTCCGACCTAAGATCTCCATTCAGCAAAACGATGGCAGCAACGATTTATCGGGCGAAAACAGGCAATCGGTAAATCTTTTAAGCAGCACTGCAAATGATTACAATTCAAATCTCACAGGATTAAATTTTTCAACCCCTTTACTTTACCGGCATTCCTTTACTAAAAAAAGAAGAACGTTTTCAATTAATGTCACTCCGGGTTATAATCAGAACAAAGGGAGCAGCCATTTAAATACATACACAAATTATTTTGCTGACACGCTTTCAACGGATACCATTAATCAGCTTACGAATATGGATAAACAGGGAATTGTAATGAATTCAACCGTTACATATACCGAACCTGTTTCCGAAAAAGGTCAGTTGCTTTTTACCTATGGAGCGAATTACAACAAAAGTACATCTGACAATGAAACATATAAATATTCTGCAATAGAGGACTCATACGTGTTACTTGATACAATATTATCCAACAAATTTAATACTGAATATTTTGCTCAGTCATTTGGAACAAGCTATCGCTATCAAAAAGAAAAATGGAATTTGAATGCAGGACTTTCATACCAGCAGGCGCATCTTGAAAACAAACAGTCATTCCCTTATGAATACAGTTTGGGAAAAACATTTTACAGTTTTTTGCCCAATGCCATGTTTCAATATAAGTATTCTTTAAAAAAGAATATACGGATCTTTTACCGCAGTTCAAACACAGCGCCAACTGTGAGCCAGTTGCAGGATGTAATCAATAATACCAACCCCTTGCAATTGTCTTCCGGAAATCCTGATCTGACACAGGATTGGCAAAATAATCTGAACATACGGTATACCGCAGTAAACACAGTAAAATCAACCGCCTTCTTTGTCATGTTCAGTGGAACTTATACGCAGAATTATATTTCCAACGAAACTTTTATTGCAACACATGATTCTGTCATGTCACCGGAAATTGTTTTATCCACAGGCTCTCAGTTTTCAAAACCCGTAAATTTAGATGCATATTACAACATTCGTTCATTCATCAATTACAGTTTTGCTATCCCGAAAATCAAATGCAATTTTAATTTTAATCTCGGTGGTTCTTATTCAAGCACACCGGGTCTGATCAACAACGATCTGAACAGGGCTGAAGGTTCCAATGCCGGATTTGGCTTTGTATTAAGCAGCAACATCAGCCAAAAGATTGACTTTACACTGTCTTCAAATTCTTCTTATAATAACATCAGCAATACACTGCAAAGTAAACTTAACAGTTCGTACTTTAACCAGAATACAAAATTTAAAATTCAGTTGATGCCTTGGAAAGGCTTGGTTTTACAGACTGATCTGAATCATCAGTATTATGACGGACTTTCACAAAATTTTAATCAGAATTATTTATTATGGAATGCGGCCATCGGGTATAAATTTTTGAAAGATAAAGTGGCAGAAATTCGTGTCAGCATATATGATATTCTTAAACAAAATAATAGCATTACCCGAAACACTACTGATACGTATTATGAGGATGTGCAGACAAATGTACTGCAAAGATATTTGATGTTTACTTTTACATATAATCTGAAATATTCCAAGAAAACAGGAGATACAAATAATTCACAACTGCCTACATTTAAAAATCATGATGATAACCATTAAAAAAAGTAGTTGGATTATTTGTTAATAATTAAACATCAAATAGTAAACTATATTTTATGTTGGGAAATAAATAGTTTTAAAATGAAAAAAAATATAATCGTAATTCTGTTAGGACTTCTTTCATCGTCTGTGTTCAGTCAGTTTGATAACAAAATAAATTGGCAATCCACTTCAATAAAGATTGATGGTAATGCTAACGATTGGGCAAGTCAGCCGCGTTATTATGAAGACAAGACTAAGCTGGCATTTGATATAAGAAATGATAGCAGTAATTTATATCTGGTCTTTAAGGCTTCCGATGAAAAAACACAGTTTAAAATAGCGAGAGCTGGAATGAGTATTGATTTCGCGACAAAAATAAAACCCAAAAGAAAAGCTGCTATCGTGTTTTCTCCTTTTATTAATGAAAAGCCAGGTACGGGTATGCATGATAAAAATAATAACATTAGTAAGAAGAGAGAACAATCAATAGTCAAACTGAAATATTTGCTTTCTCCTGCATTGGTTCAGGCATCAGGCTTTGCCCATACTTATGGAACTCTTTCTTTAAAAGATAATAATATCAATTATGCTGTTGCCTGGGATTCGCTGAATATTATGATCATTGAATTTAAAATACCATTATCAGAATTATTCGGAGATAAATATGATTTAAAAAAAATTGCACAAAAAGATATTTGTTTGAAGTTGAAGGAAAATGCAATTGAAAACCCGGGCTCTTTAGGTGGAGGATATTCACACGAAGGGCATGGCGGTGGCGAAGGAGGAATGGGACATGGCGGTGGTGGTAGTTATCATCATGGTGGAGGTGAAACCGGTGAATCAGGTGAACATCAATATGGCTCAGGAGGAGGAATGCAGGACAGGACATCCATGTTTGAAGCACAGACATTAAAACAAAAATTCAAATTGAACGGTAACACAAAATAATTATAAATATTGTAATGTTTTAATTTCAATGAAGTAAATTTGATTTTTTAATCTCTGCAAAACCTGCATCCACCGCCGCATTGCGAATAGCAATTTTGTTCGGCACAATTTTCTGAAAAATTATTTATTTTAAAATCTTTTACTTCATTTTTTCGAATAAGCGAAGTGAAATTTTCAGATAATAGATTCCCGAGTATTTGAGGATTCTGTTCACAACATCTTAAGTTTGCCCATGGATCAATCACCCATTTTTTATCACCGCACACACATGTTCCGAAATTTAATTTGGTAAAAGAAGAAGTATCGTAAATACAATGTTCAACAGGAATAGCAATGATAACCGGAATATTAAATGCGCGGGCTGCTTTGTTGGCTTCAGACAGAGTTTGAATTATTTCGCTTTGATTTAATTTCAATTGTGATAAAAATTCTTTTCCTTTTCCACCCGGAACAAAACGGTTCAGCATAAAATAATCTGCACCAAGAGCATAAGCTATTTCAATGATATCATAGGTTTCATGAAAATTAATTTTAGTGATCACGGTTGCAACAGAAAGTTTTGCATTCTGTTTTTTAATTTCAAGAATTGCTGCACGCACTTTCTTTAAATCAATAGATCCACATAATTTTTTAAATATTGCAGAATCACTTGTCGGCATGGATACTTCGAAATTCCTGACACCACAGTTAATCAGACGAAGAACCTTTTCTTGGGTAAGCAAAATTCCGTTTGTGGTAATATTTAATTTTATATTGAGTGACTGTAAATACGATGCAATGTCAAATATTTCATCATTCAATAAAGGTTCACCACCGGCCAGTGTCACACCTATTATTATTGAATCTTCACGGAAGTTTCTGAAGATCTTTTTTACTTCCTCAAGCGAAGGATTTTTATGCGAATAATGTTCATTTTCTTTCCACACATTATAACAATAGATACAATCAAGATTGCAGCTTGTGGTCAGTTCAAGGATGAAATAATTTTCAGTCATTTACCACCAGGTCTTTGATGAGTTCATAGAACTGAGGCCTGATTCTGGAAAATATATCCAGTTCCATTTTTGTGCGGATATAGGAATCAAACGTCAGTTTCGCCTGTTCATCTGCTTTAGCAGCATCATATTTATGCATGAATTCATTATATGATTTATCAAAATTGAGAATTGATCGGTCAAGAACACTGATGGTGTCAGCTTTTGATTTATCAAAATCTCCGTAACCATAATCATACGGATAATACTCAAGATGATTTCTGCCAATGATTTCAAGTACGCTGAATTTACCTATTTCAATATTGATATTCGCGATTGTTTTTTTCAATTCAGTACTGTCAATCTTACCTTTCTTTTTAAGATCAAGAAGTAAATCAATTCGATGTTCGAGAACTAAAATTGATCTTTCTTTTTCCAATAAACCCGGAAGAGGTACCATACGTGTCATCATACTGGTGGAACCGAAAAAAATATAACTGATGCGCGACTGACAGATTTGTTTCAGTAATTTTATTTCCAGGGTATCCAAAAGATTTTTATCAGCCAGAGATTGAAGTCCGGGTTGGAAAGCATCAATTTTTTTTCTCATTCTTTCGGCCAGATCATACATATCTGCATCTTTGCTTTTTGCTTTTGCATAGGGCATGTAAGAATAATTCTTCAATGAATCAAATGGAACACCAGGTTCAATGGCATCAAGGCTTTTCCAGAATTGTTTGAACTCTTTCCATTCATTGGTTTTATTAAGTTCCTTGATCCGTTCCGGATCATCTTTGCCGGGATTATTTTTATTCTGCACCAAATCTTCATTATTATTCTTAGCATTTGATCCGCTGATATCACATCCGATGAATGCCAAAGCGATTAATAATGATGCGATGAAAAAATTTCTTTTCTTTCCTGACAAATTTTTCATTCGCCTAAATCCGATAAAATAAAGAACAGCTGCCGAAGCGACCGCAAGAATAATCAGAATATACCTAAATTTGTTTTCCATAATGAAAGGATTTTATCAAAAATAATAATATTAGAGAATATATAGAATGATATTTTAGCATGTGTCATCTTCAAGTCAGGGCTAAAGCCCATTCAATACATATTTTTATAACCCCGCCATTAACGATGGTGTTACCAAAGGTTCCTTGTTTAAGGGACTTTAGTCCCAATATCATATTTTAGCATAAACTTTAATCGGAATAATCATTACTAATAAGAAAAAGTAATCGACATGAATAAACTGGTAGAAGAATTTGAAGCATACAGACAGAAAATGAACCACAAAATTCTTGCCGAAGATAATCTGGTTATAAAACGGCTTTATAATCTTGATACGAATACCTATCAGGACGGGGCCTTACCGGCAAAAACAAAAGAAATGCTGGGTCTGGTGGCTTCGATGGTTTTACGGTGCGATGATTGTGTGAAATATCATTTACAGAAGTGTCATGAGCAAAAAGTCTCAAAAGAAGAATTGTTTGAAGTATTTGCAGTGGCGAATATTGTGGGTGGAACTATCGTTATCCCTCACACACGCAGAGCCGTTGAATTCTGGGAAGCATTGAATGAAAAATAACAAACGCATCTGAATAAATGATTAATTTTGAATAAAGTTAAATCGTGAATGCCTATTGCATGATAAAATATTTATTGATATTTCTTTTTGTTTTTACAATAAAAATTGGGCTTGCGCAAAACCTTGTTCCTAATCCTGGTTTTGAAGAATATACCGAAAGACCAACCGGAGATAGTATGTTGTATTTACTTAAACACTGGACTAAGCCAAACAAAGGAACTCCTGATTTTTGGGTAGCACAAATTTCAAAAAACGGAGATAATTCATTATGTAATAATCAAACGAGTAACGGATATGTTGGAATAGTTATTAGACCTGAATATTATATTCAAAATTGGGAAGATGCAGGACCTAAATGGCCTGAGTATTACGAATACATACAAGTAAAATTAATTAGTGAATTAAAAAAAAATAAGGAATATGTAATTAAATGCGATGTGTACTTCGCTCATCAGGGTGTATATGTTTTAGATTGTATGAATGCAAGTTTTTTAAATGATAGCTTGCATGAGAACTCAACAAAACGATTAAAAATACCCTTCATTAAACTTGATAGTTCGGGCGAAAGGCTTGATAAAGAAAATTGGACTACAATATGCGGAAATTACAAAGCAAAAGGCGGTGAAAAATATTTCATATTAGGAAGTTTATTAACAAAAGATGAATTCCGAATAAGCAAATATATTTCTAAAGAGGAATATAAATTTCTTGAATATTATAAAAAAATATATAAGATATATTATTACATAGATAATGTTTCTGTCGAAGAATTAAATTCAACTAATTCCTGTGAACAATTACCTCCTGTTAAAAAACCACTGCTTGATTTGAAAACAATTAAAGTAGGCCAGGCGGTTAAAATTGAGAATATTTA
>Ga0182027_10010207_pt1 | contig 13378 bp, 8 predicted proteins | sample 712E1DmetaG_FD_121300 | JGI IMG/M metagenome (GOLD analysis project Ga0182027, IMG submission 121300) | Permafrost microbial communities from Stordalen Mire, Sweden - 712E1D metaG (Illumina Assembly) | ecosystem: Environmental > Terrestrial > Soil > Wetlands > Permafrost | place: Sweden...
ATTGCGGGCAATGCGATCGCGACATACGTGGAATATCCCATTGCAATGAGAATGGGGGGCAATAATGATACCGGTGTTGCACCGACAGCCACCATGAGCGTGCCGAATCCGATGTTGATCATCATGATTTGCACAGCCCTGTTGTCGCTTGCTACGGTTTTTATCATGATGATGATCCGCTTCAGAGCGCCGGTTTTTTCAAGGTATGCCATTTGCAAAAGAGATGCGGCAACGATAAGCGACACCGAAAACGACCGGATCAATCCCGCCACGGTTGAGCGCAAAACGACTTCAAAAGATGTTTGAAAAAAGAAACAGGCGATAATAGCCATAACAAACCATCCGGCAATACCGCTTATGTCGGCACCCTTTTTAAAACCAATAAGCATGACAAGAATGACTGCGATGGGCAAAAGGGTAAGAATCAGATGCAGCATGGACATTGAGGACTCCTTTGAGTTTAATATTATTTGAGTATAAACCGCGGCACCATGTGAAGGCAATCAAATTCCCGACAGAAAGATTGATTTGTGAATAAATTAACGTAATGGCCGTTATAAAATCACAGGCGTGGAACTGCTTTGTGCGGCAGGGAATCGTAAGGTTCTACCGTTGCCGCACGGGCGTTGCACCGGTCACGGGCATCGACATGTCCCGGCCTTTTGAGGACAGAACCGCTTGCACCAGGGCCTGCTGCGGAATTGCGAAACGGGATTTTGAAAATTCCGGGACATTATAGGTCTTGATAAACGAATCATAAAAATCAGGATCCTGCTGCGGCATGACAAACGGTTTTGACGCTTGCCCCTCGTCGTTGATTTTGCAAAAGTAAATACGGCCAAGTATCCCGTTGCCGCGTTTGCTTGAAAAGGCTATCCATGAACCGTTCGACGACCAGCTATGCCATGATTCTGCCTGATCGCTGTTTGCCGACAGCAGGGAAACGACGTGTGTGGTGAGATCCATCATATAGAGATCACTTGATTTTTGCAGGTAAGGCGACGGCCCGTATTCGTGCATGCAAAATAACAAAAATTTGCCGTTCGGCGAAATGCGGGGCTCACTCATGCTTTTTTTGACCGTGTTTGCAGACAATACTGTTTCGACCGCACCCCATGTGTTGTTTGCCTGGTCATAGGGAATTCTCATAAGGCTATATTGCAGTTTTTCAAGGTTTTTGGGTGGGAATGTCTTGAAATCGTCCCAGAGCATCGGTGCGCTGCAAAAATACAGATATTTTCCATCGGGCGAGAAACAGGGCCAGGTTTCCAGCGCTTTTTCCTGGTATATTTGCGGCACCGTAACAATAACCTCTTTTTGTGCATCGTACACCACGAGGCCTGAGGTAAGGTCGAATGCATCGCGCAAATCGCTTTGCATCGATCGGAAACATTGCATGACCTTGTTTACAGAGCAGACCGCGATCTTGCCGCTGGGATGCCACGACGTATACCCCAGTTTTGTTTTGATTTTGGTGATGTTCCCATGGTTGACGACAAGCGCGCAATTGCCGAGGTCTTGGGTGCGCACATGGATCATGGCGATGTCGGGGTCATTGTTCTGCAAGGTATGGCAATTGACGCAGCCCGGAAAAATAGTAAGCGCGTTAAAGACTTCCGATTCACGGTTGGATGTAAGGTCGCGTTGGTAAATGCACAGATCCCGGGAGAAATTGTACAAGACGCTGACGGTGCGGTACATGATATAGGGATCGGTTGTTTCGGTTGCAATCGTGTCGACTATTGTCCTGAATTTTTTCCATGTTTCGTTATTTTCGTGCGTAAAAATATCGAGACAGAGCAATTTTCCTGCATTGCCGGCCAAAAGGGCCGCCCATTGCTTTTTGGGAAAAACCGCCTTGTTTTTAGTGGTGTAAAGGATTATGGGTTTTCCAACGGACGAGGACGCGCGGACAAAACATTCAGGCGATGTGCTGCGGATGGAGAAGTTGAGGGGCCCGAAATTGGGTGGAATGGTTATGCCCGCATAATCGGGCGAAATAACCGGTGCCGCAGTGTCGATAATGCAGGTTTTATCGACAAAGGAAAACCCGGGCCGAAAAATCGGTCCGCAGGTCGCAAAAAACAGGCAAAGAAGCGAAACAAAAAGTGATAAAAAAGGCGTCATGATCGCACCTGCGGGATCACGCCGAATGTATACAAATAATAATATGTGTCTCCGAATTCCCGAAGCATCACCTTCTGGGGCTCCTGATATTGCGAATACGCATCGAGCGTATGCAGAAACCTATCGCAGTCTGCAAACGCTGCTTTCGACAGAGGCAGCAAGGGCAATTTGACCATTCCAGCCGAATCGGGCGCAGTTCGTTGATAAATAACAAAGGCCTCCTCGTATAACGAGGGGAATTTCGTATACCCAAAATCATCGAGCCTGTATAAATTTTGCGCAAAATCGCTAAGTTGCCTTGTGAGAAGATAATATGCCATGAGGTATTCGAAGGCCATTTTGTTTTTCGGATTGCTTTTGAGCGTGCTTTGCAGCAAATCGGCCGTTGTAGCGTGATCGAGGACAAGACTGTCTTTTTCGAGCGACAGTTTTAAACGCCCGATAATCGTGGTGTCGGGAAACGATGCACCGCTTTGCAGAGTATGCAGCACTTTCGAAGCACCGGCATTAAACCCGGGCATGTTTTTTACTTTGTTCAGATAGACTATGCCGCATTGTGTATTGCCGCGGGCGATTTGTATTTGTGAACGAAGCAGGCACAGCGCCGGGTGGGGGCCCATGTTTTCCATTCCTTCACCGCATACTTTTTCGGCAAAAAGGGAAAGCCCCAGGTCGGCGCCGACATCCGCACATAGCACCCAGGCGGGAAAATAGACGGTGAAGGCGGATTCCCTCAGAATGAGCGGTTCAGGATCGCATACCTGCGGAAAGGAAAGCATGTTCGTGCCCAATGAACCGGTATGGAAAAGCGCGCGGTAAATTGCGTTGCTGATCATGAGCTGGGTATTTGAATGATGGTTTGGAAACCCGTCGAAAACAAAGGATTTCCGGAGTGCGAGGACATTGTTCCATTGTTCATGTTTGACATAGTATAATGTCCTGCCGAGCTCGCGCAGGGTTTTTGTGGGAAAATCGGCGGTTGCAAAATAAAGCGTGAATGCGGTGATGCCGAGGGTCATGACGGTGTTTGAAAAACCTGCAGCAAGCGGGCACCTTTGTGTAAAAGGTGTTTGCGGCTGCTTTTTTGATAGGCGATGAATAAATGGTATTTTAATGTTCATGATGGCGAGAACGGGTATAAACGCAAACATATAGGGTAGGGGCTTGGCAAAATCGAATATCCACTGCGTAGGGTAGGCGCGGTCGAAAGGAAAAAATGTTGCTTTGAAAAGCGCAATTGCAAGAAGATTTGCAATGGCGGCGCCAATGGTATATAAAACAAATTTTCTTTTTATGATGCTGTCATGGACGATTGCGAGCACGCAGAAAAAAAGACCCGGGATGCTGAAAAAATAATACGATGCGACACAAAAGCCAAAAAATGAAAGAACCCGAAGTACATTATTTTGTAAAGATAGTCGTTGATATGCGAGTGCAAGGGCAATCGAGCCTAAAAGCGCGAGAATAAAGGGAAAATACTGTGCATTGTACTGGAAAACCGCTGAAAGGAAAAGAATGCTCGGAACAAAATTCAAGAAAAAAGGATACTTGATATGCGCTTTTTTACAGAATGTTAATGTTACAGAGAAAAGGCCGATTGCGGCAAACGTGAGCAATACTGCTCCGAGTATCGGTGTTTCGCATGCCAGGACAAACCATGCCGATGCAGTGGTCGCGATGCCGCCGGGCGCGCAAAAAACGGATGCTGCGTAGACGTTGGTGAATTCAATAATATACGAATAGCGGAAAACGCCATTGAACACCGTGAAAAGTCCGGGCAGGACATACAACAGCGTAAAAACAAAAAAGATCACAAAGAACAGGGCAATTTGAATATAACGGTTGAATCGTTGGAATGGTCCTAAAATCATTATCAGCGGCATAGGCTGGCGAAATGTCTTTGCCTTGGATGATCCCTGCGAACCAGGTTTTCGGTTTCCGGGTAAAACAGGTTGTGATTTAAGCGATTTTTTCATTGATTTTATGCAAAAGGCTTTCCACTCGCTTCGAGGACGTGGCACTTTTCTGTAATATACCTGAATGTCCCGCTCTGATGCATCAAACGGGAAAAGGCCCTTGACATACGCAAGGGCCTTCTGAAATCACACACACGAAACGTCTCATTATTTAATCAACATGATTCTGCCTGTTTGAACGACCCGGTTTTGCGACTGTGCAACAATCGTGTAGGAACCGGCTGCAAGTTGCTTTCCGCTCATGTTTTTTCCATCCCATTGAACCTGAAGGGTTTGAGCGCCTGAAGCGTTTACCATAAGCGTTCGAACCAGCTCACCTTTCATGTTGTAAATAGCAAGCGACGACAATTGTGTTTGCGCGGGAAAATTCAGTTTAGCCATTGAAGTGCCGGACAAAACCGAAAGGCAAACCGTACGGCTGTTTTTTAACGATTGCGTGACCGGATGTGAAACCGCCACGGGGCCACGTTGATAAATGCGCACGTAATCGATGTACATGTATTGAGGAAATACCGCATCATCCGGGTTTTGATTGCCGGTATACGGCGTGTTGGAGCCGCCGACAGCTGTATTGAGCTGCATGTAAAAATCCTGGTCGAACGGCGCATTCGGGGCAGTGGCTTTACTGGCGCCGGAAGTGAACCATTCCGACGCTTTTCGGGTTTCGTAAAGAGTATTGTCGATATACCAGCGGATTTCGCCGGCTTCCCATTCGAAGTCGAACAAATGAAATGCCGTATCATATGTTTGCTTATTGGGCAATGAATAGGATTGACCAATGTATTTCCAGGGGTTGCCGAAATGAATTGTACCTCCAACACTGTTTGTGTTGTCTCCACGCTCCTCCATTATGTCCATTTCGCCGCAAGCCGGCCATCCACCGTATTTGGAAGCTGTCGGCATCATCCAAAATGCAGGCCATACGCAACGGCCTTTAGGCAGTTTCGCACGGATCTGGACTCTGCAATAGGTCCAATCGCCTTTTCTTTGCGAATACAACTTTGCGGAAGTATAGTTGGAACCACTGTAGGATTCTTTCATGGTTTTTATGACAAGGTTTCCGGTTCCGTCGTGATAGCAATTTGCCGTACGATTGGTGTAGTATTCGAGTTCGCCATTGCCGAACCCGCCGCCGCTATTGACCATATTCCACTTTGTCCCGTCACAGGCAGTGTTTGCAGCGCCGTTGCATTCGTCGGCCCATTTAAGGTTCCAAGTGGAATCGGTAGGAGCTGCCTGTGCCGAATTTAAAAACAATCCCACACCAAAAAGCATAAGCAATGAAATGTTGGTTTTTATCATAGACGAATCTCCTTTTATATAAGGCAGAATATCAATTTCTTCATCAGGTAAAGCGCTTAAGTCTTTGGGAAATAAAAAATTACGGGCATTATGCCAATCTGATTTCGTTAAAACGTCTGTGCTGTTCTTTGCACATTTCCTTATTGTATAATGTAACATCATTTTTTTCAAATGTCTGGAATTTATGCGAGTATATTTCTTTTTTTGTATCCAAAAAGGATACGAGCCCTCATACCACTTCGCTTCGCTGCGGGTACTTTGCCCGTTTTACCCTTTCCTAATGTAAAAGGGTAAAGAAGGAAATGCGCAAAAAAAAAGAGACGCATCACTATGCGTCTCTACAAATACGTAAACAATTTAATGAGAATGGTTTATGCCTGTTCGGCAAGTTGCAGAATGAGTTTTTCGGAGTCGTCCCATCCCAGGCACGGGTCGGTGATTGACTTTCCGTAAATATTCTCATCTGTTTTTTGGGTGCCTTCGGCGATAAAGCTTTCTATCATGAGGCCGCGGACGATTGAATGCAAAGCGGCGGAATGTTTCCTGCTTTGCATAATTTCAAGCGCGATGCGCGATTGCTCTTTGTAGCGTTTATTGGAATTGGAATGGTTCGTATCGACCACGATTGCCGGATTGACAAGACCCCGTTTCTGGTATTTCTCCGCGCACATGGTAAGGTCTTCGTAATGATAATTGGGAATATTCTGACCGTAATGGTTGACCGCGCCCCGAAGGACTGCATGGGTTAAAAGGTTGCCGCCGGTGCTTACCTCGTATCTATTGTAAAGAAATACATGGCCTACCTGGGCAGCCTGTATTGCATTGAGCATGACTTCAATGTCGCCGCTTGTGGGATTTTTTGCGCCAACGGGAATGTCGAGACCGCTTACCGTAAGCCGGTGCGCCTGGTTTTCCACGGAACGCGCGCCGATTGCCACATAAGAAAGCAGGTCGGCAAGATAGGGGTAATTTTCGGGATACAACATTTCGTCGGCAGCACTAAGCCCTGTTTCGCATAAGGAACGGATATGCATGCTGCGAATGGCCCGCAGTCCTTCGACGATGTTGGGTTCTTTCTGAGGATCGGGCTGATGCGCCATTCCTTTATATCCAACCCCTGTTGTACGCGGCTTATTGGTGTAAATGCGCGGCACAAGAACGAGCTTTTCTTTGACTTTGTCGTTGAGCTTTGCCAAACGCGAAATGTAATCGAGCACTGCTGTTTCGTCGTGGGCGGAACAGGGACCTATGATAAGAATGAATTTATCGGATTTTCCTGTAAGGGCACTGATAATTTCTTTGTCGCGGGATTTTTTTACTGCAGTGCAGTTTGCGGAAATGGGCATTTCGGAAAGTATTTCCTGCACCGAAGGGATTTTTTGCAATTGTTTGAAGCTCATGATTAATCCATTTCAAGGTAAAAAATAAAATTGAGCTTAAAAATTACTTGCTTTGCCGGGGTTTGGGGAAGAAATAAAAAAGCGTTCCTATTATCCCGCAGCGACATGTCTTCCTATGCATTAGCGAAAAGGGAAGCGCGGGGTTATTTGATTTGGAAAATCAAAGACATCCTTGCCGATTTCTGTTTTGTATCCATGATTTTTACGCTGACGGTATCAGTAGTTGCAGCGGCCGGACCCGGGTACTGTACGAAAAGCCCCTTGGTGTCGAGCCGTTTCATAGTCCGTCCGCTCGAAAGTGTCCATTGCACCTGGGCAATCGAGTCTCTCAAAGCGACGTCAGGATCATGCGCATAAAGCCTGACCTTTACCGAGTCAAGAAGCCCTATGGTTGCATTACCTGAAATCAACGAATCCGTTGCCAAGAACGAGGAAGTGTCATGTGCTGCAAAGTCCAACACCGAAATGCTGTCGCATACCGGCAGTCTGTTGACAATAGAAATAATAACGGTTTTTTTCGCGATGGTGCCCGCCAAATCGCTCGCAGTACAGGCTATCGTATCGGTATAAAGGGAGTCTTTGCAAATGTACTGCACGGTCGTGTCGGAAAGTTTGGTCAGGCACGAAGGCTGTTTTGTGGCTATGCTCAGTTTCACCGAGTCGTTTAAATCCGGATCAGAGGCAAAAATGCGCAGCATGAAGGTGTCCTGGCCGCTTGCCGGATAACTGGCAACAACGGAGGTGCCTTTACATACGATAGCACCATTCACCCTGATACTGTCGAGAACAGGCGACCTGTCGATGACCGAAACCACGATTTTCTTTACCGCACTATCGCCAGCCAGGTCTTTGACGACGCAGGAGATCGTGTCGGTATAAACGGAATCCTTGCAAACGTATCGTGCGGTCGTGTCGGAAAGTTTGGTAACGCAGGACGTCTGTTTTGCCTTGACGCTCAGCTTAACCGTGTCGCGCGAATCGGGATCGCTTGCAAAGGCCCTTATCAGCAAAGTGTCTTTAGCGGAACATATCGCGGTATCACGGACCAATACTGTAGCGCCTTTACATTGCATTTTTCCGTTCACCCGGATGCTGTCGAGTACGGGCGGACTATCGACAACAAAAACCACGACCCGCTTTACCGCGCTGTCGCCCTCAAGGTTTTTGACAATAAAGACTATGGTGTCGGTGTAAACGGAATCCTTGCAAACGTATCGTGCGGTCGTGTCGGAAAGCTTGGTTACACAGGACGCCTGTTTTGCTTTGACGTTCAGTTTCATGGTGTCGCCCGTGTCAAGCCCACTTGCAAAAGTCCTGAACATGATCGTGTCGCGGTAGCTTGCGATGGTCGTGTCGCGCGAAAGCAAGGTGGATCCTTTGCATTGAACGCTGTTGTCGACGCTTATGCTGTCCAGATGCGGCGGGTGCTTGACATATCCTTGAATGATTCTGATCGTTTTTTTCGCAATGCTCCCGCGAATGTCCTTGATTGCCACACTAATGGTGTCTACCGTACGCAAGCTGTCACTTGATTTTACGTAAAGAGGATCGCAGGCGAGCCTGACCTGAAACTGTTTGCCAAAAATTGCAATCAGCGAGTCTTTGGGGTTTTTATGCGACCAGATCGCGGTCATGCTGTCACCCGCGTCCGGATCATGCGAGTATACCGTCAAAAGAGCGGTGTCGATCTGTTTCACCGAATACAAATAAAACGCAGTATCCTGCATATATGTCTTTGTTCCGACTTTTACACTATCAATTACCGGAGGATTATCAGGCGGCAGTTTAGAAAGAACCACCACTTTTTCAGCCTGGCCGCCTTTTCCGTCGTACAAAGTCACAACAAGCGTGTCGGTAAATTGCATTTTGGGAACAGGATATGAAACTATCGGAACCAGGGGTAACTTCACACCGCGCGCAGAATACCAGTTGTATTTGAGCGTATCACGGTTCAAGTCCGATACGTATGCCTTGATCGCAACATTCGGCAATGTGTCGGATATGGCGTATCGGATCGTGTCCCCGGTTTTAAACGACGACAAGCCAATTTGGATACTGTCGAAAACAGGCGGCAAATTAGTCACATATACCCGCACCGAATTGCTCCGCTTGGTCTCGCCGGCCACGCTCACATATATGGAATCAAACCCCTGCTTAGTCGCCGTATCTTTACAAGACGGGGCCGACGTCCAGTCAAGTTCGACCTTGAACATTTTCAGTTTTTTGCCCGGCGCAATACCCTGTGCCGAATAGTGGCCATTTCCCAGATGCCAAGCGATATCGCCGAAGGCAGTCGAATCGGGGAGGGTGATGAACGCGGTAATCGGTTCGCCGGAAAAGGTGGCGGTTGTGCTGGTTCCATTGTCAAGGAACAATTGGATGGGATAATTATTGGGCCCCACACCGGTGGGTAGCGGACCGCAAATAAAAAGAATGGGGCTTACGCATGCCAAAAAAAACATGGATAACGATATCGTTTTGAAACGAAAAAATGTTTTTTTGATCATTTCTTCCGGCTTTTTGGAATTATCCACGAATCGCTATGTACTGATCTATAGAAAAGAGTATATCATTCAAGACACAAGAAATCAAATTTTGCAATAGCGGCTTCATATGATCGGCCAACAAGTCCAAACGGTGTTGGTGATGCGGTTGGGCTCATCAACCCGATCAAAGGGGAAGGTATACAAATCGTGCGGCCCTACTTTTAATTATCCGAGTTCCGGTGTTTTTTTAAGGGTGGCAGTGAAATCTGATCTATTTTAATCACCGAACTTTTTTGCTATGTTTATGAAAGGATTTTTCCATGCGCCATATTGTACTTCTTTTCCTCGTAACTTTCTTAATCGGCTGTTCTTCCCATGTGGCACTTACCACGGGACTCATAAAAGAATATGGCCTTTCTTCAAGCGATATACCCAAGCTTCAACTTTATATTTCCGACGGCATTTTGATGGAAAAACATATTACGAAAATCGATAAAAACATAGATGCCGAAAGTTATGGTCTTAAAAAAGTCGAAGATTATTACGTCAAGCAAATTTATTTCAAATCAAAAACGCCATGCATAGCAACCTCAGCTTCGCAGGACAAAGTGGCAGTTGCCTTTGAACAGCCTGGCAGCAGCTTGGACTTTGTCACAAACCGACATTCCGATAATCCTACATTTGTTTTTCAACCCTCTAAAAGATTGGCGCGCGACACCATCGAAGATCGCCAGGCTGCCGCGGGTTTTCGAAATTGGGTGACAATAGGAGAGGAAAAATATTCCGACACAACGTTTAAAGTTCTCATCAATGGAGACCTGCCCTATCTTCTTGTCGATAAAACCAGCCTGAAGAATTTCATTATAGATTCCCGCAAGGTCAAGGGCTTACGGCAATCGGATGTCAATGTACGGTAATGACCAACCCTCTTTTTTCCCAAGATGAAATCCAGCGCAATGCCCATGAACCCATGCTTGAGGCAGGCAACGCTTTGTTTTCCAATTGTGCAGCACTAAAATCATTGTCTATCGTAGGTGCCGACATCATTGCGGTTTTTAGGGCCTCGCCCGATATCACGGCTGTGATTTCCAAAAAAACGGACAATGCAATTGAAAGCGCCTGTACCTGCGGTTTCGGATACGGTAGTTCGTGCGAGCATATTGTAGCTGCTATGCTTGCGGCAAATTCGCATTCAGCAATTCAAGTCGGCATGGACTTTGGCGCCTCGACTGAGAAAGTCCCTACACCAATAGTCTCGCCTCCTGGTATTCAAGATATCGATATTCAGCAAGGCCCCGTGGTATTGTCTAAGGCAAAAGCAGATTCAATGCGGCAGGAAATAGAAACCATCTGCGACAAACCTACCCCCCGGCTGTATCTTTCGGAATGGGACGGCATGCTCCTTGTCGAATTGCGTTTTGCGTACCTCGACGGCAGCGTAGAATTTTTCAGCGCCGATAAAACCCGCGAGAAGCTCATAATCTCACCTTCGGGACAAATCGTACGGCTGCAACGCTCTCTTGCCGTGGAAATGGCAGCGTCTTCCAAGATCATCGATGCCAATTGTTCCGTATTCCGCAGTGGGACGTTTACACCAATAAATGATCCGGTGGTATGGGTTCGGGAAGACCTGGAAAAACTCGGCATGAACGGTTTCGAGGTTTTTGGAATGGAATCCATGGTTATGTTTAAAACCACAAATAGTAAGCCAACCATGAAACTGTTTGTATCGCAAACAGGCGCAGGGGCCGAAGATTGCAACATTAGCATTAAATTCGGCGAGGCGCAAGCCCCGATAGAAACTGTTTATTCTGCAGTCATTCACGGTAAAAAGTACATCAAATTAAGTGACGGTACAACAGGCGAAATCCCCCGGGACTGGCTGGAAAAACTCGCCATTGTTTTCTCGCTGTGTGAAGGAGCGCCAACAGGCGGCTCGCTTCGGATGCGAAAAAGCTCCCTTGCGTCCCTTTCCCTATTGGAATCACTGGTCGGTGAAGCATCGTGGGAAAGCGTCAAAGAAGCAGGACTCAAGCAACTTGACGAATATGCCACACCGCAAAGCAGGCTTTTGGCCCCGACCTTTCAGGGTACGCTTAGGCCTTATCAGCAGGCAGGGTATGAGTGGTTTTATTTTCTGCAGGAATTCCATGTCGGCGGCTGTCTTGCCGACGATATGGGTTTGGGAAAAACAGTGCAGACCCTCGCTTTATTGCTTAATGAGCATTTCCGCGGTGCCGTACCCAAAACATCCCTTCTTGTCGTGCCGACCTCACTCATTTTCAATTGGCAGCGAGAATCGCGGACATTTGCCCCGACGTTACTTGTCATGAATTACCACGGTCCGCAAAGAAAACGCTACAAACTTTCCGACATGGCCTTGGCACATGTGGTGATAACCTCGTACGGCACAATGCAGCGCGACCTGGACATTTTTAAAAAAATACAATTCAATTACATCATCCTCGACGAAGCACAGGCAATAAAAAACCCTTTGTCCGATACTGCAAAAGCAATACGGGAACTTAAATCATGCCATAGGCTCACATTGTCGGGCACGCCCATCGAAAACAATCTGTCGGAACTCTGGTCGATGTTCGCATTTCTCAACCCGGGCATGCTTGGATCATACCGCAATTTTTCCGCAACATTCATTCAGCCGATCGAAAAAGAGAATAACAACCAACGGGCGCAGGTGCTTCGTAAGCTTATCGAACCCTGCATTTTGCGAAGGACCAAAAGCCAGGTTGCAAAGGAATTGCCTCCCAAAACCGAAATCCTGGTCAATGTGGAAATGACGGCGCATCAGCGGACGCTGTACACCATCACCAACGACGCCTGCAAATCGAGCGTCATGCAATCCATTGACGCTGAGGGAATTAACAGGGCGCGCATGCATATTTTACAGGCGCTCACGCGGCTTCGCCAGATCTGTTGCCACCCGCTCCTTGTCGACCCGTTGTACAAAGGAGACAGCGGCAAATTCGAGGCGATCGACGACCTTATTGAAAACGTGGTCGTTGAAAAGCACAAGGCATTGGTATTCTCACAGTTCACCAGTGTGCTTGAACTCATACGTAAACGACTTGACGGTAAAAAAATCCCGTACGAATATCTCACCGGTCAAACATCCAACAGGCAAAAACCGGTTGACAATTTCCAATCGAACCCCGATATTCCGGTCATGCTCATAAGCCTTAAAGCCGGTGGGGTCGGCCTTAACCTTACGGCGGCCGACTACGTCATCATGGTCGACCCGTGGTGGAACCCGGCGGCCGAAAACCAGGCCGCCGACCGTGCGTATCGCATTGGTCAAACAAAGCCGGTTTTTGTTTACAAATTAATAACGACCGACTCGGTCGAACAGCGCGTGGTCGAGTTTCAAAAGTCAAAACAGGAGCTCTTCGATGCCATTATTACGGCCGAGCCGTCTATTTTCAAAAACCTTGAAAAAGCCGACATCGCCCGTCTCTTTGAATAGCAAATCGCTTTACCATGGCAGCTTTTTGGCCGTCATGATATATTCAAGGCATACCAATTGCGCCGATTCTACCAAGAAACGAATATCCAAAGGTCAAGCATGGTATTACATAAATTTTCAACATTATTAAAATTATCGCTTGTCATTATTGTGCCGGTTTTGCTCACCTGCACCTTTAAAAACGGCGCATTTGGACCAATCTATGTCCCTGCAATTACGTTTACCGGGGAATTCGTTTATGGTTCGTCTACAGCAGGCACGCCCGAAACCCTGGCAGGGACATTTTCGTATCCCAATCGGTGCTATAATCAAGGTGATACGATGTTCATGTATTTTTATTCAAGCGATTACGCGCTTTCGCAACTCAGCGAAGGCAAGATGATTATGCTGGAGCTTTACCGCACCGACAGCAATTACATCGTGACCGGCGACGGCATATTCCATTGTGTCGACTATAGTACCGGCCAGTCATCGGCATCGTATTATGTCACGCTTTCCGATACGAACAGTACGCAATTCATGTTCCATATGAAGGCCGAGTCTTTTTCCCGTCAAATTGGCGGGAAAATCGATCTCACAGAAATCGTTATCAATCCGCGTGTCCTG
>Ga0182027_10010210_pt1 | contig 13376 bp, 11 predicted proteins | sample 712E1DmetaG_FD_121300 | JGI IMG/M metagenome (GOLD analysis project Ga0182027, IMG submission 121300) | Permafrost microbial communities from Stordalen Mire, Sweden - 712E1D metaG (Illumina Assembly) | ecosystem: Environmental > Terrestrial > Soil > Wetlands > Permafrost | place: Sweden...
AGATCACCGAGGATGTCGCCCTGATAGGCGGCAGGCACCGTGACCTCGAGGCGGCACACAGGTTCGAGTATCACAGGGCCGGCAGCAGCCAGAGCCTCCTTGAAGCCGAGCGACGCCGCCATCTTGAAGCTCATCTCCGAAGAGTCGACGGTGTGGTACTTGCCGTCGTAGCAGGTAACCCGGACGTCGACGACGGGGTAGCCGAAGTGGCCCCCCGTGGTCATCGCCTCCTGCACGCCCTTCTCCACTGCGGGGATGAACTGTCGGGGTATCGCGCCGCCGACGATGGCGTCCACGAAGGCGAAGCCCTCACCGCGCTCGAGCGGCTCGACCCGAAGGTTGGCAACGCCGAACTGGCCGTGACCACCCGTCTGTTTCTTGTACTTGCCCTCGGCCTCGGCGGACTTGGTGATCGTCTCGCGGTAGGGAACCTGGACGGGCTCTGTCTCGACCGCCACGCCGAACTTGCGGTTGAGCTTCTCGCACACGATCTGCAGGTGCGTGTCACCCATGCCGGACAACACCGTCTGGTGTGTCTCGTCATCGCGGCGGACTAGGAGCGCAGTGTCCTCCTCCTGGAGTCGGTGGATCGCCGTCATGAGCTTGTCATCGTCACCTTTGGCCTTCGGGTGGACCGCGATGGACAGCACGGCGGTACGGAGTCTGGGTCCCTCTGCAACCACCGGCTGGTTCTTCGGTGCCAAGGTGTCGCCGGTCAGCACGCCGCTCAATTTCGCGACGGCGACGATGTCGCCGGCGGGGGCGGACGAGGTGGGCTGGGTCTCCTTGCCGCGCATGACTTGGAGAGCGTGCAGCTTCTCCTCGGAGTGACTGCGGCTGTCGAAGAGGGTCATGTCGGGGTGGAGCGTTCCGGAGAGCACGTTCATCAGCGAGATCCTTCCGACAAAGGGGTCGGCGATCGTCTTGAAGACGCGGGCCAAAGGCGGCCCGTCGGGATCGCGGGGGAGCTGGATCGTGTCATTCCCCGCCCTGACCGTGAACGACCGGCGGGCGAGCGGGCTCGGCCCGATCGCGCAGATCAACGAAGCCAGGCGATCGACGCCCACGCCCGTGAGTGCCGACCCGCACACGACGGGGAACACGCTCGCGGAGGCGACGCCGTGGGCGAGCGTGGCCTCCAGGTCCTTGGTGGAGGGAACCTCGCCTTCGAGGTACCGTTCCATCATCTCGTCGTCGCCGACGACGATGCCTTCGATCAATGTCTCGCGGACACGATGCTGAAGCGCGGAGATGTCCTCGGGGATCGGCCCGGTCGTGGGCTTTCCTGCGCCGTATGTGATGGCTGAGTCGGTGAGGCCGTATGTGATGGCTGAGTCGGTGAGGAGGTCCGCGATCCCGTTGAAGGCGGCTTCGCTGCCGATTGGCAGCTCCAAGGGTGCGATGCCGGAGCCGAAGCGCTCGCGGAGCTGGTCCAACGTTCTCTCGAAGTCGGCGCGCTCGCGGTCGAGCTTGTTGACGAACACGAGCCTCGGAATGCCGAGCTCGGTCGCCAGGCGCCAGGTCTCCTCGGACTGAACCTCGACGCCCTCGACCGCGCTGACGACGAGCACGGCGAGGTCGGCGACCGACAGGCCCGCTTCGACCTCGGCGATGAAGTCCGCGTACCCCGGGGTGTCGATGACGTTGATCTTGCAGTCCTCGAAGAGAAACGGAGCCAGTGCCAACGAGACCGATATCTGCCTCTTGACTTCCTCGGGCTCGAAATCGCAGACAGTCGTCCCGTCCTCTGTCCGTCCCGCTCGGGACAGCACGCCGCCGACCACGAGCAGTGCTTCGGCAAGGGTTGTCTTGCCGGCACCGCCATGGCCGATGAGCGCGACGTTACGGATTTTCGCGGACGGCACGGCGTTCACGTGGGTACCTCACTTCCCGCGACCGGCTCCACCATGGGTGACTGGTCGACGAACTCGCTGGACAGGTTGCGAGCCTATCGGTCGCGTGCACGCCAGGAGGAGGCCGGAGGATCCGCGAGGGGCTCTGGTATTGTCTTGAGGAGAGGGTCAATGGCACGCAGGCTTGCGTGACAGGGCTTTTCGACTGCAGTAGTGCCAGACAGGAGCGAGATGATCGACGGCCACCGGGGCCAGTCAGCGGCGAGTGGCACAGAGGATGCCCCAGTCGAGGATCAGGCTGCGCTGACCCCTGGGCCGACCCCGCCGACCGAGGTGGCGCCCAAGTCGCCCGGGCGCGGGATCCGCACGGGTTTCGGGGTGGGTGCCCGCCTCGCACGGCATGGCGTCACCGCAAACGAGGTCACTGTCGTCGGCATCCTTCTCGCTGGCGTCACCGGTGTCACGATCGGTCTCGGGCACTTTTGGGTCGCTGTGGTTCTGCTCACCGTCGGTGGCCTCATGGATACCCTCGATGGCGTCGTCGCAAAGGCCGCGGGCACGGCTTCCAAGAAGGGCGCTTTCTTCGACTCGGTCGCTGACCGGGTGTCCGATGCCCTCATCTTTGGTGGCGTGGCGTGGTACTTCGCCTCCGGAAGCCAGCCGCGACTGGCGGTGTTGCCGTTCGCGATCCTCGGTGTCAGCGCGGTCATCTCCTACGAGCGAGCGAAGGCCGAATCCCTCGGTTACGACGCCAAGGGTGGCCTCATGGAACGGGCCGAGCGGCTCATCCTGCTCGGTGTCGCACTGCTGCTCCACGTGATCTTTGTACCCCTGCTCGGGCTGCTTCTGGCGCTCACGGTCTTCACCGCTGTGCAGCGCTTCGTGAAGGTCTGGCGCCAGGCGAGCCCAGAGGCGGCGAGCTCTGCAGCCATGCGCGGAGCCTGGCGGCGCGGACGCGTCGAGTCGCGCTGGCAGTCGTGGCGCCAGCCGCGCGTCAACGGCACGCGGCGCCGGGCGACGACGCCGAGCCGCGTGCGCGCCCGACGCCGGAGCGAACCGCTGACCGTGAGGCTGCGTCGCGTGCTTGCCAGCGAGCGCTCCGGTAGTCGCCGTGTCGGTCCTCGGCCCGAGCACAACAGCTTCGTCGCCGGATCGGCGCGGCGCCGGCACCGCGGGACCGATAGCTGAGCACAGCTCCGCAGTCCGGTCGGGGATAGTCGGGCAGCCGCTGATGGCGACGCCGGACCAGTGGGCCCGCTACCTCACCTATCGGGGCCTCGCGGCAGCCCTGCAGGTCATTCCTCGTCCTGTGGCGGGTGCCCTGGCGAGCGCCGCCGGCTTCACGATCTCCGAGGTCTGGCGCGACAAGCGACCACTCGTGCATTCCAACCTGCGACGAGTGCTCGGACCCGAGGTCGACGAGGCTGCGGTCCGCCGGCTCGTCACGAAGGCGTTTTGCTCCTACGCGCACTACTGGGTGGAGTCTGCGCAGGTAGTGGCTCTGCGGTCGGACCAGATCGAGTCGATCTTCAGCATCGAGGGCTTCGAGCGGTTCCGTCTGGAGATGGCGAGGGGCCGTGGTGTCGTGATCGTGCTTCCCCATGTCGGCTCGTGGGAGTACGGGGGCCGTTGGCTGGCCCAGCAGGGCTATCCCATGACGACCGTCGGCGAGTTGCTGGAGCCCCCCGAGCTGTTCGACTGGTTCACCTCGCAGCGAGCGAGCCTGGGCCTCACAGTGTTGCCCCCAGGGCCCGACACCACCGTGCGGCTTTTGGACACCCTGCGTGCAGGGCGCGTCGTGGGGCTGTTGGCGGACCGGGATCTTGGCGGCAAGGGCATTGAAGTTGAGCTCTTCGGTGAGAAGACGACGCTGCCCGGAGGCCCGGCACTTCTTGCCCTGCGCTCTGGTGCCCCGCTGATGACCTGCGCCATCTATCAAAGGCCGCGCGGCCTGTACCACGCCGTGTTGCAGGGCCCGCTCGACTCGACACGCACCGGGCGGCTGCGCCAGGACGTGCAGCGTCTCACCGAGGAGATGGCGCTCTCTCTCGAGGGGCTCATTCGCCTGGCACCCGAGCAGTGGCACCTCTTCCAGCCGAACTGGCCCTCGGACCGCGAGCTCGGCCACTGAGGACGGGCGGCGGGGGAATACCCCTGTGCAAGCCGGCCACTGCCGATAGCGTCACGGCCGATGAGGATTGCGATCGTGTGCCCCTACAGCTGCACGATGCCAGGAGGAGTGCAGAGCCAGGTCCTCGGCCTCGCCAGGGCGCTCAGGTCACGGGGAGACGATGTGGCGGTCGTGGCGCCCGCTGAGGGCACAGGCACGCCCGGCCGGCTCGATCCCATCGCGCTCGACGGCGCGGCCTTCATCAAAGTCGGGGCGGGCACCGCTGTCTCGGTGAACGGCTCGTGCGCCCCCGTCTCGCCGTGGCCGGCGACGATGTGGCGCACGGTCTCGGCCCTTCACGACTTCGCTCCCGAGGTTGTCCATGTGCACGAGCCGTTCGTACCGGGCCCGTCCCTTGCCGCGGTCATAGCGGGGCCGCGACCCATTGTCGGCACCTTTCATCGCTCCGGGGCCGACTTGGCCTACCGCGCCTACGGCCACGTCGTGGGAGCGTGGTCTCGCCGGCTCGACGCGGCCTTCGCCGTGTCCGAAGAGGCCAGTGCGACCGCTCAGGCGTGCCTCGGGGGGCTCTCGAACCGGGTCGGGATCATACGCAACGGCGTGGAGGTGCTGAGGTTCGCTTCGGCCGATGCGTGGCCCACGAGCGCGCCGACGGTCGCGTTCGTGGGCCGACACGAAGCTCGCAAGGGGCTCGAGGTGCTGCTCGAGGCGTTCGGGTCGTTGCCGGAGTCGACGCACCTGTGGGTGTTGGGAGACGGGCCCGAGACCAAGCGGCTCCGGAGCCGGTTCGCCTCGGATGCACGTATCGAGTGGCTCGGGCCTGTAGACGACGAGGAACGGGCGTCGCGCCTGGCGGGCGCGGACGTCTTCGTGGCGCCATCACTAGGAGGTGAGTCTTTCGGCGTCGTGCTGCTCGAGGCGATGGCCGCAGGGACAGCGGTTGTCGCTTCGGACCTGCCCGGTTATCAACTTGCGGCCGGGCGAGCTGCCAGGTTCGTGCCTGCAGGCGACCGGGTCGCGCTCGCCCAAGCGGTCCGCGCCCTCCTCCTCGACGATGCTGAACGCGAGGCGCTCAGCGATCGGGGACGCGAGCGCGCGTCCGAGTGCGACATGGGGGCCATCGCCGCGATGTACCGGGATGCCTACGTCCGGTTAGGGCGCGCCGCCCGGTCCGGGTAGCCTCGGGGAAATGACTCCAGCGGCCAGGGACCGAACACGCTGGCAGCGCCGTGCCCCCGATGGTGACGGGAGGGCGCGCCGAGCCGTCGAGGCACAGCAGGCCGCCTACGAAGCTTCGAGGGCAGTGCTCGCCGCAGCTGCTCGGCGCCGGGACGCGGTCTGGCGTCACGCGGCTCGTGCGAGCCGGCGGCGGGCCACGGTCGCCCTTGTGGCACCGCTCGTTGTCGCGATCGTGCTTGTCGTCCTCGGAGTTGTCTCGATGGACTTCTTGATCGCCGGGATTGCGATCGCCTGTGCGATCACGCTCGTCTCGTGGTTGATGTGGGCGCGCTCGGCCAATGTGCTGACCAAGCGGCTCGGCGGGACTGTGGTCACCGCCAAGCGGAGACCGAGCATTCTCAGCGCTGCTGAGGCCGCCCGTCTCGTCGACGTCACGGAGGGGTTGTTTGCCGTGTTCGGTCTGCCGAACGCGGAGATCCGGGTTCTCGACGACCCGGCGCCGAACGCGATGTCGGTGGGCCGCTCGCCCGACCGCGGCGTCGTGTTCGTCACAAGTGGGCTCGTCTTGCTCTTGGACAGAATCGAGCTCGAGGCCGTGCTGGCACATGAGCTGGCGCACATAAAGCGTGGCGACACCGTCTCTGGGGCAATCGCCGTCCTCGCTTTCGACCCGCTGAAACGCTATGTCCCGACATTTGCGGCAATTGCCGACAGGGTTGCCGGCCACGGCCGCGAGCCGCTCGCCGATCTTGCGGCTGTGGCGGTCACGCGCTATCCGCCCGGCCTGATCGCTGCTCTCGAGAAGATCGGCGCCGCCCCGGACAGAAGGCCCGCCTGCCTCCCGCGCAGTGTGACCGAGTCGACAGCGCGGCTCTGGTTGGCGCCGTTCGACCTGCCGTCCGACGAGCCGGAACGCCTCGGGGCCCTCGATCTCGCCGAACGCGTCGGCGTCTTGAGGGAGCTCTGAGCGGCCTTACAGATGTGCTCGGATCTCGAAGCTCGGACTGGCGGGGCCGGCCCACCCGTGGTCGAATTGCCGTGTGCGCCAGGAACGCGTCAAGCGGTGAGGTCCGTTCGCCAAGAGCTGGCGGCCTCGGGACAGCGACGGGTCACGCCGGTATCGTTCCACCCTGAGCCGGCGGGAGACCTACGTTCGTGCCGGCGCCTGTCATTGGGCATCGAGGGAGGCTGAGGCGATGTCGGGTCATTCCAAGTGGGCAACCACCAAGCATCGCAAGGGTGCCGTCGACGCGGCTCGAGGCAAGCTGTTCGCCAAGCGAACCCGCCAGGTCGAGGCCGCTGCCGGGGAGGGGGGGGGGGACATGACCGCCAACGCCACGCTCCGCACGATGTTCACCAAGGCCCGGGACGCGTCCGTCCCGCTGGACACGATCGAGCGCGCGATCAAACGCGGCACCGGCGAGCTCGAAGGCGTCCGTTATGAAGCGATCTCCTACGAGGGCTATGCCCCCTCCGGCGTCGCGATGATCGTCGAGTGCCTCACGGACAACCGGAATCGGACCGGGTCGGAGGTCCGGTCGCTGTTCTCCCGCAACGGCGGCTCGATGGCCGAGCCGGGCGCGGTCTCCTGGCAGTTCGAGCGCAAGGGCGTGCTGATGGTCCCCAAGTCCGTCGGCGAGGACGAGCTCATGGCCGCCGCGCTCGAAGCAGGCGGGGAGGACTTGCGCGACGAAGGCGATGAGTGGATGGTCACGAGCGCGCCCGCGGACCTTGCCGGGATGCACAGCGCGCTGGACAAGGCCTCGATCGCCGTCGACTCGGCCGATCTCGAGATGGTGCCGACCACGCGTGTCGAGGTCACCGACGATTCGACTGCCAAGCGGGTGCTCAAGCTAATCGAGCTTCTCGAGGAGCACGACGACGTGCAGAGCGTGTGGGCGAATTTCGACATCCCCGACGAGATCCTGGAGCGCGTCGAGCTCTGAGCAGTTTGAACACGGTCCGCCGGGTCGTGGGTCGCACGGGTTACGATCGAACGAGTGTTTGTCCTCGGCATCGATCCAGGCCTGTCCAGGTGCGGCTACGGCTGCGTGAGGTCCGATGGGCCGCGCAGGCACGCCGTCGCAGCCGGTGTGATCACGACAGCGATAGACGAGTCGGTGCCCTCCCGGCTGGCGACGCTTCGTGCCGAGCTGCACAAGCTTGTCAGCGAGCTTCACCCCGACGTGGTCGTCGTAGAGCGCGTGTTCTTCCAGACCAATGCCCGGACCGCGATGTCGGTCGGGCAGGCAAGCGGAGTCGCGCTCTTGACCGCGGTGGAGCTGGGCTGTGAGGTGGTGGAGTACACCTCGAACGAGGTCAAGCTCGCGGTGACCGGCTTCGGTGGAGCAACAAAGGACCAAGTGCAAAGAATGGTGGCGCGCCTTCTCGATCTCGATGCCGTGCCGAAGCCTGCCGATGCGGCCGACGCGCTTGCACTGGCGCTTTGCCACCTCAGCACGGCACCGTGGGCGCGACCGTCCTGGCCGACGCCCTCCCGGCTCGACACGGCGAAAGGCCGAGAGTCCCAGGTGGCGCGGCCGTGATCGCGTCGCTGCGCGGCCTGGTGAGCGAGAGGAGGGCGGTCGGCGACGCGGCGGTCGAGCTCGTCGTGGAGGTCGGTGGCGTGGGCTACCGCCTGGTCGTCTCCCCAAGGACAGCGAGCGGCTTGCAGCTCGGGCACGAGGCTTGTGTCGCGGTGCACACCCACGTCCGCGAGAGTGCCATCACGTTGTACGGGTTCTCCTCGGCCGAGGAGCGAACGGCCTTCGAGCTGCTCTTGGGGGCTCACGGCGTCGGCCCTGGACTGGCGCTCGCGATCCTGAGCGTCCACGATCCGGCCGAGCTTGCCCAGGTCATCGCCAACGGGAACGTCGATGCCTTGAAGCTGGTGCCCGGCGTCGGGCAGAAGACGGCGGCGCGGCTGCTCCTCGAGCTGCAGGCGCGATTTGACTACCTGAACGCCGACGGGACGCTCGGGGCTGGCACGTACCAGTCGAACCGCCAGCCGTCGGTGGCTTCTGAGGTCGGCGAGGCACTCGCCCAGCTCGGCTACGCGCCCGACGAGGTGAGAACGGCCATCCGCGCGCTGCCGGAAGAGGGGAGCATCGAGGAGCTCCTGCGCCTGGCCCTGCGAAGCCTTGCGCCGCGGAGATGACCTGGCGATGAGCCCTCGCCGAGAGATCCTCGCAGATGCCGATTCTGCCGCCGGCAAAGTTGCGGCCGAATCGCAGCTCGACCCCGGCTCGTTCGAGAACGACACCGCGCTCGAAGTCGGGATACGTCCGAAGCGGCTCGCCGACTTCGTGGGCCAGCACCTGTTGCGAGACAAGCTCGAGATCATTCTCGAGGCCGCGCGACGACGTGACCAACCGGTCGACCACGTGCTGTTTGCCGGGCCGCCGGGGCTCGGCAAGACCACGCTGGCGGGCATCATGGCCTGCGAGATGGGAGCGGGCCTGCGCATCACTTCTGGGCCCGCGCTCGTGCGAAGCGGCGACGTTGCGGCCATCTTGACCGATCTTCAGCCCGGCGACGTGCTCTTCATCGATGAGATCCACCGCATGGGCCGGGCGGTCGAGGAGCTGCTCTACCCGGCGATGGAGGACTTCCAGCTCGACATAGTGCTCGGTCGCGGACCGACGGCCCGTTCGATTCGGTTGGACCTGCCGAGGTTCACACTCGTGGGCGCGACGACCCGCACGGGCCTGATCACCGGGCCCTTGCGCGACCGGTTCGGCATTGTGGCGCGTCTCGAGCTCTACAGCGACGCCGAGCTCGAGCAGATCGTGCGCCGCACCGGCGTGCTGTTCGGAGTCGAGCTGACCCCCGGGGGGGCCAGTGAAATAGCGCGTCGATCGCGTGGCACGCCGCGCCTGGCCATCCGCCTGCTCCGCCGTGTCCGGGACTTCGTCGAAGTCCGCGGCGAGGGTGTGATCACAGAGGAGGCGGCGCGTGAGGGCCTGACGGTGTTCGGAGTGGACGAGCTCGGGCTGGACAGCCTCGACCGGAGGATCCTGGAGATCCTCTGTGACCGCTTCGAAGGTCGGCCCGTCGGGCTCTCGACCTTGGCAGTGAGCGTCGGCGAGGAGCCCGAGACGGTCGAGGACGTCTACGAGCCGTTCCTCCTGCAGGCCGGTCTCATCATGCGCACGCCCCGTGGAAGGCTTGCCGCAGCGAAGGCCTACGAGCATCTCGGACTCGCGATCCCGGCCCAGTTGTTGAGCTTGCTGTCAGTGGGCGACTCCTATCAATCGGGCGCGATGTCGTCGCGTGGGGGCCCCCGGAGCGGTGCCGTGCAAGATGTCCTGTTCGCCGCGACGTCCGACGAGGACGCTTGCACGGAGGAGCCCGGATCGGGCGACTAAGGTGATGCGTCGCATCATTCCTTGATCGATAGGCTTCCCATGTTTCTCGTCCACGTGCTCGCCTCTTCCGGCATCCACAATCTTGCGGTCTTCACGGGCCCAGTTCTGGCTGCCGCCGCGAAGAAGTCCAGCAGCTCTTTCACTCTGATTTTCTTCGTCTTGCTGTTCGGCGTCGGATACATGTTCCTCATCCGTCCACAGCGCCAGCGCCGGCAGCGCCAGCTCCAGCTCGGTAAGCAGATCTCCGTCGGGGACAAGGTGATGCTCTCCTCGGGCATCCTCGGCCGGGTCGAGGGGTTCGTGGGCGATCACGCGAGGATCGAGATCGCTCCCGGGACTGTCATCGAGGTCCTTCGGGCTGCGGTGTCCCGGCGAATTGACGAAACAGCTGACGGCGCCACCGATCTCGCAGGCAACGCTCCGTTCGGCGGGCGCGGTCACGACGACCTGATCGACGACGACAACGACCCGTACTCGGTGCCGCCTCTAGAAGCCGACAAGACGCCCGATCCAGGTGACGACGCGGATGGGAGCCATCCGGCCGGCGATGGGAGCGGAGGCGACAACCGTTGAGACGCAACCTGCTCGTGAGTGTTGTCCTGGTGTGCCTCGTCTGCTTCGGCGCGCTTGGAGGCGTCATCGCCGCGGGATGGTCGCCCAAGCTCGGCCTTGACCTCGAGGGAGGCCTCTCGGTGGTCTTCCAGCCTGCCCAGAAGGCGACGCCGGCACAGTTGCAGACCGTTGTGGGCATCATGCAGGCACGTGCGAACGGGCTCGGCCTTTCGAGCCCGAACATCGGGACCCAGGGCAGCAACATCGTCGTGCAGCTCCCAGGCGTGAAGAACTTCTCCACGGTGATCAAGGAGATCGGCAGCACGGCCCAGCTGTTCTTCCGCCCGGTCCTCTGCGCGGCCAACGCGTACACAGCCCCCAGCCCGACCAAGAAGACCACCACCACTACGACGGCTCCGAAGACGACCGCGACGACAGCGGCCAACACCACTACGACGGCGCCGAAGACGACTACGACCACTGCTGCGCCGACGACCACGACTACGGTGCCCAAGACTAAGAAGGCCGCCGTTTACGTGAAGCCGCCCCCGTGCGGCGCCAGTTACCGTTACACGACGGCCACCTACAGCACAGCCTCGTCGTCGAACCCCGGCTCGCCGCCCGACCCGGCGCTCAACTCGGCGCCGACAACGCCGCCGAGCCAGGACAAGGCATCGCGGGTCGTCCTCATCTGTGCGTCCACGTTGACCCCGTGCCCGGCACGTTACGAGCTGGGCACGACCCCCTATGACGGGACAGTGCCGGCGACCGGCGAGATCCTCGCCTCGGCCAACGCCGAGCTGCAGACGACCGCGGGCTGGGTCGTGAACTTCACCATCAAGTCGCAGTACTCGGCCTTCTTCGACACCGTCGCGAAGAAGAACTACCACCTCCCGTTGGCGATCGACCTCGGTGGCCAAGTGGAATCTGCGCCGACGATCAACGCTATGAGCTTCGGCGGTTCCGGGGAGATCAGCGGGGACTTCACCCAGCCACAGGCACAGGCGCTCGCCCTTGTCCTCAAGTACGGCCAGATCCCGATCGCGCTCACACAGGCCACCTACACCACGGTGTCGCCGACCCTCGGGAAGAAGTCGCTGCAAGCCGGCGTGCTCGCCGGCCTTCTCGGGCTCCTGCTCGTGATGTTCTACACGATCTTTTACTACAGGGCTCTCGGCGTCGTGGTCGTGCTCGGCCTGGTGAGCACCGGTGCTCTCATCTACGCGATCATCTCCCTCCTCGGAGCGACGTCAGCAGGCCTGACGCTGGACCTGTCGGGCATGACAGGTCTGATCGTCTCAGTCGGGATCACTGTCGACTCGTATGTCGTCTATTTCGAGCGATTAAAGGACGAAGTGCGTGCCGGCCGGTCGATCCGGTCCTCGGTGGACAGAGGGTTCAAGAGCGCCTACCGCACGATCCTTTCGGCTGACGCGGTGTCCTTCCTCGGCGCACTAGTGCTCTGGTTGCTCTCGATCGGCGCGGTTCGCGGCTTCGCGTTCATGCTCGGGCTGTCCACCATCGTCGATGTGATCACCGCCTACACGTTCACGCGTCCTCTCGTGATCCTCCTCGGCCGCAACCGGGTATTCACCAATGCCAGGGGCTTTGGTGTCGCGAGCGGCCTGGCTGCAGCCACGGAGGTCGGGTCATGAGCACCGCCTCGATCGAGCTGGGCGGTGCCGAGGCGCGCAGGCCCATGGTGCTCCTGCGCCTGTACCACGGACAGACCCGTTTCGACTTCGTCCGCAGACGGAGATGGTGGTTCGCCGCCTCCTCGCTCGTGATCATCGCCGGTCTCGCCTCGCTCGGTGTCAAGGGCCTCAACTACAGCATCGAGTTCGTAGGTGGCACTTCATGGCAGGTCGCGGCACCGGGCGTGACGGTGGCGCAGGCACAGAAGGCGCTGACCCCGCTCGGCTTCGGAGGCGCGACTATCACCGTGCTCGGGAGCGGGAGCAAGCAGAGCCTGAACGTCGAGGCGAAGCTCGCCAAGAACGCGACCGGCGTCAGCACCCAGGAGGCCGCCAAGGTGGCCGGAGTCCTCGCCGCGCTGACGCACAAGTCGGCATCGTCGGTGTCGGTCGAGAACGTCGGGCCGACCTGGGGGAGCGACATCACCCACAAGGCGGTAGAGGCGCTGATCGTGTTCCTCATCGTGATCTCGGCCTACATCTCGATCTTCTTCGAGTGGAAGATGGCCGTCGCCGCGATCGTCGCGGTCCTTCACGACATCCTCGTCACCGTGGGGATCTACTCGCTGCTGTCGTTCCTCGTGACGCCGGACACCGTCGTGGCGTTCCTGACCGTTCTCGGCTACTCGCTGTACGACACGATCGTGGTGTTCGACCGCGTGCGGGACAACTCGCGCGGCCTCGGCGCGACCGGGAAGCTGTCTTACACCGACGTCGTGAACCTGTCGATGAACCAGACGCTTGCCCGGTCCATCAATACCTCGCTCGTCGCGATCCTTCCCATTCTTGCGGTGCTTGTCCTCGGTGCCGAGATACTCGGCGCCATCACGCTCGAGTACTTCGGCCTTGCCCTCTTGATCGGACTCACAAGCGGGGCCTACTCGTCGATCTTCATCGCGTCGCCTTTGCTCGCGATGCTGAAGGAGCACGAAGAGCGCTACCGCCGGATTCGCGAGCGCCTCGAATCGCGCGGGACGGCCATGATGCTGATCTCGCCCGCGGCCGTTGCCGCGGGCGCGTTGAGCACCGCCGAGGCGGCGACGTCGGTCAAGCGCCGCCGCCCGTCGAGCGCCGCTGCGGCCAAGCCGGCAACACTGCGTCCCGGAGCGACCCGGGGCAGCTCTGCCGCGGTCGTGAAGGACGAAGTCTTCGACGAGGACGGCGCGCCTACGGGCAACGGGGAGCACAGCGCCCAAGAGCCGCGAGCGACCGGTACGCCTGGCGGAAGAGCGGTCAGGTCTCCTGCGGGAGCACCACGCGCCGGCACACCGGCACGCCGCCCACCGCCACGACCCCGCAAGAAGGGCAAGCGCCGGTAGCTGCCGTGCAAGGCGATACCGCCATGGGCGCTATCCCGAGCCGAGTGCGGCACTACCCCTAGGCTGGCGGGCCATGATCGACATCCGGCTGGCACGCGAGCACCCAGACGAGTTCCGACGCGCCCTCGCCCGAAAGGGAGCTGCCGCGGAATTCGAGGCCTTGTTGACCGTCGACGGGCTTTGGCGAGAGCTGACCGCCGAGGTGGACGAGCTCCGCAGAAGGACCCGACCAAAGGGCAAGCCGACCGAAGAGGAGCGGGCAGCCCTTGTGCTGGTCAGCC
>Ga0182027_10010211_pt1 | contig 13376 bp, 12 predicted proteins | sample 712E1DmetaG_FD_121300 | JGI IMG/M metagenome (GOLD analysis project Ga0182027, IMG submission 121300) | Permafrost microbial communities from Stordalen Mire, Sweden - 712E1D metaG (Illumina Assembly) | ecosystem: Environmental > Terrestrial > Soil > Wetlands > Permafrost | place: Sweden...
ACTGGCTGCTGGAACACGACCGGGCGGCCAGGACACGGGCGTTGTGGTGGTTGCCGGTGCTGATGGTGCTGTGGACGAACCTGCACGGCGGATTCGTCGCTGGATTCCTGCTGGTAGGAGCGTATGCGGCGGGCGAGGTGATCTCGGCGGTGGTTGAAGCCGAACTCGGCGTTCGCGCCCGCGCCTGGGCCAGTGCACGCCGGTACGGCTGGATTGCGGCGGCATGTGCGGTGGCCAGCATCATCAACCCCAACGGCCTGAACCTGCACGTCCACATCGCGAAGTATCTAGTGGACACGTCGATCCAAACCGGGATCGCGGAGTTCCTGCCGTTCAGCTTCCAGCATCCGATGGCGAAGTTCGTGGAAGCAATGATGCTGCTGGCAGGCGTGGCCGCGGTCTGGAACGCCTATCGCCGCCACTTCGTGTACACCATTCTACTGGTCATGTGGATGCATGCCGGGCTGTTCTCGGCGCGGCACCTGCCTATCTTCGCGATCGTGGCGGCGCCGATTCTGGCGCTGTGCCTGGCGGAGATGGCCCCTGCACTGCGCGAGTTGAAGGTTGCGGCATGGCTGCGCCGCACGGCGGGTGGTGTGGCGGAGGCCAACTCGGAACTGGGGGCGGTGGAGCGGATCGACCGGATTCCGGTGGTGCTGGCGCTCTCGGTGGCGGTGCTGGCGGGGTTGTTTTGGGTGCGCGCCGGCGAAAAGTTCGAGGCAGTCTTCGATAGCAAGAGATTCCCGGTGCAGGCGGCCGAGAGGCTTGTCGGTCCGCGGTATGCCGCCGGAGTGTTCTCGACGGATCAGTGGGGCGACTACCTGATCTATCGCCACTACCCGAACGTGAAAGTTTTTATCGATGGCAGAAGCGACTTCTATGGTCAGAAATTCGACGACCAGTACGTCCAGGTGGTCGATGCCGCTTGGAACTGGGAAAAGCCGCTCGACGAGTACCGCGTACAGACGGTGCTTCTGCCGGTGGATTCCGCTGTGAACAGCGTACTGAAGCAGTCCGCGAGCTGGCGCGTGGTGTATGACGACCACGTAGCGATCCTGTTCGAACGGGTCGCAAGCGGCCAGCAAGCGGCTCAGTCGCTGCCGCAGGGGACAACGATTCCCGCCGTGAATGACGGCGGAACTACCGCGATCGCGCGATCGCAAACATATAAACCCGTGGTCTACGGATCACAATCCTACGCGAGGAGAAACTAAAATGCTAAAGAACTTTATGCGGGACGAGCAAGGCCAGGATTTGATTGAATACACCCTGCTGCTCGCTTTTGTCGCACTAGCTGCGGCCGCCCTGTTTGTCGGAGCTGCGTCGAGCATCTCAATCATTTGGAGCAACGCAAGTTCCAGACTGGCTAACGCAAGCTAACCACAAGGAGGAGGGGCGTGCTGAGCGCGCCCCTCCATTACCGTGCCGAAGGCGCTAGCGCTCGGCCAAGGAAACCGCCGGTGCGGACCGGAGGGGTGAGGAGCAATTATGAATAAGCGGCTCATCGCTGTTTTTCTGTTCGCGGTCGTCGTGGCCGGACTAGCGTCGTTGGTGGTCATCAAGGTCGTTGGCGGCTCTGCGGCGAAGGAGACCAAGATCTCAACCGTGCAGGTCTGGGCGGCGTCGCGCGATCTGCCCGTCGGCTCGATGGTGCAGCCCGCGGATGTGACGGCAGTCCAGTGGGCCGGTACGGTCCCGCAGCACGCTGCCGAGAAGACGGGCGACGTTTGCAAGTTTGTGGGCAGGGGAGTCACTACCGAGATCTTTAAGGACGAGCCCATCGTAGACGATCGCCTCGCCCCCGTTGGCGCCGGGGCAGGCCTGGCCTCCACGATTCCCCCCGGATCGCGAGCGGTCGCGGTCAGAGTGGACGAAATCATCGGCCTGGCCGGATTCGTGGTCCCGGGCCAGCGTGTGGATGTGTTGATTTCAGGTACTCCGCCAAACGGCGGTGCGGCAAGCGGCACTCTCGAGAAGACCTTGCTGCAAAATGTCCAGGTGCTCTCAGCCGGCCAGAACCTGCAGAAGGATCCGGAAGGCAAGCCCATTTCGGTAACCGTAGTCAACCTCCTGGTGAAGCCGGAGGATGCCGAGTTGCTGACCCTGGCCAGCAAGGAAACCAGAGTTCAACTGGTTCTACGGAACCCAGCCGACGGCGAGCAAGTGAAGACCTCGGGAACATCAGTGGCTCGTCTCTTCCTGGGCGTGAAGGCTCCCGGTGCGACGGACGTCACCGAGAGAAAGGCGCCGCGAACGGTCAAACCGATCGTGGTTGTGCCTGTGGTGAAGGAAGCGCCCCCGGTGCAGGTCGAAGTGATCCAGGGGAATAATCGCAGCATGGTGAAGTTTGCAGAGGAGGGCCGGTGAATCGCACCAAGGTGGTTTGTGCCATAGCAGGAGCGGTTGCCATACTGATGCTGCCCGGTAGTTTCCGGGCGGCCGAGAATACCCCCTCAGGGGTGCAGACCGGGGTGCCACCCGCAGCGGCCGCCCGCGACCTGTTCGTCACGGTGGGCAAATCGCTGGTTGTCGAAAGTCCCGTAAACATCGAGCGGATATCCGTAGGCGACGCGAAGAAGGCCGAGGCGATGGCGGTGACGCCGCGTCAGATCCTGGTCAACGGCAAGGAAGCCGGCGAGACCAGCCTCATCGTCTGGCAGTCCGGTGGCAATCGGCTGATGTTCGACTTGCGGGTGAGGCCGGGCACGGAGCGCCTCGAGGTTGTGCGTCAGCAGATGGAAAAGGAGCTGCCAGGTCAGGAAATCGGGTTGGCCGAGGAAGGCGAGAGCGTCTTCGTGCGGGGCACCGTCAACGACGTGACCTCCGCCGACCGTGCCGTGTCGATCGCTTCGGCGCTGGGCAAACCGATCAACCTGCTGCGGGTGAAACTTCCCGCGGTGCAGCAGCAAATCCTGTTGAAGGTCCGGTTCATCGATCTGGACCGCAACGTCACGGAGCAACTCGGGCTTAACCTCACCAGCATGGGAGCGGGACGTACGATCGGGCAGACCTCGACCGGACAGTTCAGCCCTCCCGCCATGAACACCATCAACTCGAGCGTCCCGTTCGGCGTGCCGGTCACCGGAGTCACTCAGACCTGGCAGTTGAGCAACCTGGGGAACATCTTCCTGTGGCGGCCGACGGACAACCTGTTCGCGACCATCCAGGCTTTGCAGTCGCGCGGATTGTCGCAGATTTTGGCGGAACCGAACCTGCTGACCATGGATGGCAAGGCAGCGAGCTTCCTGGCCGGCGGCGAGATTCCGATCCCGGTGGTACAGAGTTCGGCTGGTGGTATCGGCCAGGTGACGATCATGTGGAAGGAGTTCGGTGTCCGCATCAACTTCGTTCCCACGATAACGCCGCGCAAGACCATACGGCTGCGGATCGCCCCCGAAGTCAGCTCGCTCGATCCTGCCAGCGGCGTTACGATTTCCGGGTTCTCAGTTCCGGGCCTTTCCGTACGCCGGATGCAGACCGAAGTGGAGCTCGAGGATGGCCAGAGCTTCGTCATCGGCGGGCTGCTGGACAACCGGACAACAGAGACGATGTCGAAGATTCCGGGGCTGGGTGACATTCCGGTGCTGGGGAAATTGTTCCAGTCGCGGTCGCGCAACAAGACGAATTCGGAACTGCTGGTGATGGTGACGCCGGAACTAGTCCGGCCGATTCCCGCGGGCCAGCCGCTGCCGGACATCAAGCTGCCGCAGTTGCCGCTGAAGAATACCGACAAAGATCCGCCGCGGACGCCGCCTATCTCGGTGACGGGATCGGCCGCCATGCCGGGAGCAGGGGAAGCGGTGCCGGTGGAGGAGTTGAGGGCGATGGAGAAGGCGGGGACGGTGTCAACGGCACCGCAACCGAACGTCCAATTGATTACGATACCCGCGGTCGCGCCGCCGCAGAATGCGGGAACTATGACGACGCCTATCCCGACGCCGTCGACGCCGGCACCTTAGCGAGGAGAGATGGATCCGCTCAGAATTGGTTTGGTGATCGCTACGCAGGGCCTGTTCCAGGAGGTGCAAGCCTGTCTGAAAGGCTTGCCGGTACGGGTCCTGCTGCAGCAACCGGCAGTCGGCGACACCTCGGCGTTCCTCGACCAAGTGGAGCAGTTGCGGCTGGACGTGCTGGTGATTGACCTCACGCGGCTGTCCGAGCCTTTTGAGAACGTAGTCCGGCGAATCAAGACGTGTTCGGCGCCTCCCCAGATCATCGCGCTGAACGATACGGCGGATCCGGAAGTGATCCTGGGGGCGATTCGGGCGGGCGCCAGCGAGTTTCTCTACCCGCCCATCGAGGCGGGGCTGAGCAGAGCTTTGGAGCGCCTCTCGGCCGAGCGCGCGAAGGCGCAGGCGGCGCCGGGAAGGCACCGCGGCAAGACGCTGGGCTTCATTTCGGCCAAGGGCGGCTGCGGGGCGACGACCGTGGCTTCCCACATCGCGGTGGAGATTCAGCGCGCCACCTCGCAGGAAGTGCTGCTGGCGGACTTCGACATGGAGTCCGGCCTGATCGGGTTTCTGATGAAGTCCAAGTCCTCGTATACGGTCTTGGACGCGGTGCGCAACGTGCATCGTCTGGACCACAGTTACTGGAAGGCGCTGGTCTCGAACGGGATTCCGGGACTGGAAGTGATCGCGGCGCCGACGACCGCGACGCTGCGGGAGCCGCTGGAGGGAGAGCCTCTGCGGCACGTGCTGCAGTTTACGCGCGGGGTCTACGACTGGATCGTGGTGGACATGGGCAGGGGGCTGAATACCCTGACGGCGGGCATTCTCGAAGAGATCGATGAGATGTACCTGATCTCTACGCTAGATCTGCCGGCCCTGCATCAGACCAAGCAAGTAGTGCAGGCGGCTTTGGACACCGGGTACGCACGCAACCGGCTGCGGCTGATCGTGAACCGTGCGCCGAAACGGATCGATTTCGATCTGGCGCAGGTGCAGAAGGTGCTGGGCCTGCCGATCTTCGAGATGCTGCCCAACGCCTATCCGGAGTTGTTCGAAGCCTATTCGGAAGGCAACCTCCTGTCGGCCGGGACCGAACTCGGCAAGGCGCTCAGTGGACTGGCGGGCAAGATCGCGGGAGTCCAGGCCCCCAATCCGAAGGAGAAGGGAAAGCAGAGGTCGGGTCTTTCGATCTTCTAGCGCGCGCGAGGCCGTGGGAGCTCGCACCGAAGGTTTCCGGAGGGAAGTGCGGCGCCTGCCGGCAACGCAGGCGTGCGACAGGTAGGGGGACGGTGAGCCTCTGCCAAGGCCCCGGCGAAGCCCGGCGGGTTTTGGATTCTTTGCAGGAGGATTTCGCAGCAGATGACGACCAACTTCGCGGTGACAGCCAACAAGTCCGCCGACTCGGGATGGGTTAACCGGCTGTTTAACGTCCAATCGCCCTCGCCCGAGTACCAGGAACTGAAGTTCGCCCTGCACCGCAAGCTGCTCGAGCGCATCAACCTGGAAGTGCTCTCCTCGCTGGGCGGCGAGCGCGTACGCGGCGAGATCCGCGCGGCGGTGGCGAAGCTTCTCGAGGAAGAGAGCACGCCGCTGAGCCGGCTCGAGAAGGAGCGCATCACCGAGGAGGTTCTCAACGAGGTCTTCGGTCTGGGGCCGCTCGAGCCGCTCCTGCAGGATCCCACTGTCTCCGACATTCTGGTTACGACGCCGCGCCTGGTGTACGTGGAACGCCACGGCAAACTCCACCGCACGCCGGTAGAGTTCAAGGACAATGCGCACCTGCTGCGCATCATCGAGAAGATCGTCTCGCGGGTCGGACGCCGCGTGGACGAGTCTTCGCCGCTGGTCGATGCGCGCCTGCCGGACGGTTCCCGTGTCAACGCGGTGATTCCTCCGGTGGCGGTGGACGGCCCGCTGCTCTCGATCCGCCGTTTCCGGCGCGATCCCATCCAGGCCGAGGAACTGGTGCGGAACCTGTCCATGACGGAGGGGATGTTGCAGGTGGCGCAGGCCTGTGTGAAGGCCCGCCTGAACATCATCATCTCCGGCGGAACCGGCGCCGGTAAGACCACTTTGCTGAACGTGCTTTCGGGATATATTCCGGAAGACGAGCGGATCGTCACCATCGAGGACGCGGCCGAGTTGCAGTTGCGGCAGACGCACGTGGCGCGCATGGAAGCGCGGCCGCCCAATATCGAAGGACAGGGCGCCATCCGCATCCGCCAACTGGTGGTCAACGCCTTGCGTATGCGGCCGGACCGCATCGTGGTCGGCGAAGTTCGTTCCGAGGAAGCGCTGGACATGTTGCAGGCGATGAACACGGGCCACGACGGGTCGTTGACCACGATCCACGCCAACAGCCCGCGCGACGCCATCGGGCGTCTGGAAGTCATGGTGGGCATGGCCAACGCGAATATGGGAGTGCGGTCCATCCGCCAGCAGGTGGCTTCGGCCGTGGACCTGTTTATTCAAATCGCGCGATTCAGCGACGGCAGCCGCCGCATCACGCACTTAACCGAATGCGTGGGAATGGAAGGAGACCAGGTGACGACCCAGGACATCTTCGTCTTTGACAAGACGGGAGTCCGGGAAGACGGAAGAGTGCTGGGCCGGTTCCGGCCCACCGGTATCCGCCCGAAGTTTTACGAGCGGTTGAAGTCAGCCGGGATTACGCTGGCTACGTCGGTGTTCCAGACGGCAGTCGAGATTCACTGAGGCGTCTATGACCTCTACATACATGGTGGTGGTTTTCCTGGTTCTGTTCACCGTCGTCGTCACGGTGATCGCGTTCGGCGTGAACGTGGTTCAGACGCAGAAAAAGAAGAAAGTCACCGAGATGCTCCAGACCGCGGTGGGCCAAGGCCCGCAGGCGGAAACCCAGGTGCTCTTTGCAGCCAGCCAGGACACCGCCTCGGCGGTGATCCGGTTCCTCAGCCGGTTCAACTTCGCCAAGACCATGGAGTCGCGGATTCAGCAATCGGGCCTGACGATGAACTTGAACACGCTCATGATCTCGATGTTCATCCTGACCATTCCAGGGGCGCTGCTGGGGGCCAAGGTGAAGGTGCTGGTGAACCCCATCTTGAGCATGGCGGCAGGGGCCTTCGTGGTGGCCATGCTGCCTTATATGTACGTGCTGCGGAAAAGAACCAAGCGCATGGCCGCTTTCGAGGAGCAGTTTCCAGAAGCGTTGGAGTTTCTGTCGCGGGCGATGCGCGCCGGCCACGCCTTCTCAATCGCGCTCGAGATGCTGTCCGAGGAATCGCCGCAGCCTCTGGCGGGCGAGTTTCGAAAAGTAGCCAACGAGAGCAACCTGGGGCTTCCGATCGACGTGGCGCTGAGGAATATGACCGAGCGCATGCCCCTGCTCGACCTGAAGTTCTTCGTCGCGGCGGTGCTCCTGCAACGCGAAACCGGCGGCAACCTGGCGGAGATCCTGACCAACCTGGCGCACGTGATCAGGGAGCGCTTCAAGCTCAAAGGGGCGGTGAGGTCGGCGAGCGCGCACGGGAGAATGACCGGGACGATTCTGACTCTGATGCCGGTGGCTCTGATGTTTGGCATGCTGGCCGTGGCTCCGGGCTACCTGCAATCGATGATGGCCGACCCGCTCGGCAAGAAACTGGTGGCCGGAGTGATCATCGGCGTGGTCCTGGGGCACTTTACCATTCGTAAGATCGTGAATATCAAGGTCTGAGTCATGCTCACTGCACTTGGTTTTTTTCTGTTCCTGTCTCTGACGGCCATCATTACGGCGGTGGGCTACTGGATGTATGCCCGGCCGTCGAGCTTCCAGAAGCGGCTGGGCTCACTGGAAGAGACGGCGCCGATGGTGGCGGCGGTTGGCCCATCCGGTGGGATGGACCGCACATGGCTGGTTCGCATCGTGGAGACCGTGGGTGAGAAAGTGCCGCTTTCTCCCCAGGAATCTACGCTGGTGCGGCGCGAGCTGGTCGCGGCGGGCTTCCGCTCGAGTTCCGCGGTCACGGTCTTCTACGGCGTCAAGGTCCTGCTGGCGGTGCTATTCTTAATCGGTGCCGGGTTCGTGTGGGCTCACATCGATAATCCCGTCCTGCGCCTGCTGGTTTGGCCGGCACTCACGGCGGCCGGTTTCTTCCTGCCAAACCTTGGCATGGACCTGCTGGTCAGCCGCAGGCAGGAACGAATCCGATTCGCTTTGCCCGATGCGTTGGACCTGATGGTGGTTTCGATGGAGGCGGGCCTGGGCCTGGATCAGGCCATAAACAGCGTCGCCAAGGAATTGCTCACCACCCACAAGGATCTGAGCGAAGAGCTCGGGCTGGTAACTCTCGAGATGCGCGCCGGTAAGCGGCGCGTGGAGGCCCTCAAGAACTTGTCGGCACGGACGCGCGAGCCGGAATTGAGCAAGTTGGTTGCTACCATGGTGCAGGCCGACCGGTTCGGAACGAGTGTCGCGGAGTCACTTAGAGGGCACTCGGAGTTCATGCGAGTCAAGCGCCGTCAGGCCGCCGAGGAACGGGCGGCCAAAATCGGAGTGAAGCTTACGTTTCCGATTTTTCTCTTCATCATGCCGGCCATCATGCTGGTGGCGGCCGGCCCCGGGATCCTGCAGTTGGTACGGGGAATGACTCGCGTGATGAAGACCCAGTAGTTCAAAGCAGTCTAAGAGCGCGTCACCTAAGGAAAGGAGAAATATAAAGATGTCGAGTCAACAAATTTTACCCGTGGTTCTCTGGGTCGCGGCTGGAGTCATCTTGATCCTGCTCATCATGCGGCGCCGCAACCGCAAGAGTCAGGGCAGCTGAGAGCACAGGCTGTGGAGCAAGGTTTTGCCGCCCGGGAAACGAGGGCGTTTTCCGGGCGGTTCAACGCTTGCTGACGGCAACATATTCCCCGAAGGTTGGGGTGGTATTGGCGCTGTGTAGAGCCGCGCCCCAACGACTACTCCGGCGCCGGTATAAGACGGGCGCCGCGTTATGATGCCTGATGTGTCCACCCGACGCTCCCTGTGGTCTGGCGCCACAGTACGTAGTGTGCTCGGGCCCATGCCCGGGATTCGGGAGGTCAAGGCCGCATGCTGGGCGGCGCTTGCCGTCACGACGGCGCTAGTGGCGTTGTCCATCTGCTACGGCGCCAGGGACCAGCCATTCCTCGGGCATCAGCCCGGCGGCGATTTCATATCCTTCTACGTCGCAGGCAAGATCCTCAACGAGTACCCGCACTCCCGACTCTACAACTCATCCCTACAGTACCGCCTTCATCATGCCGTGATGCCCGAGATGCCTCGGGAGACCGTCGAGGCATACATCAATACGCCGTTCCTCGCCTCGGTCTTCCGGCCCCTGGCGCGGCTGCCGTTCGCCTGGAGCTACGGTCTCTGGGTGGCGATTTCGGCGGTGCTGTACATCTGCGGTCTTGCCGTTCTCTGGCCGGCGGAAAAGGGCTTCGCCGAGGTCTCCCGGATCGCCTTTCTGGCCTGTTGTTCGTTTCTGCCGTTCAGCATCGAGTGTCTGGCCGGCGGACAGATATCCGCGGTCGGCTTCTTCGCTCTGGCTTTGTGCACGCGGTGGCTCGAAGCCTATCCGCTGGCCGCCGGGGCGGCGCTTTCGGTCTGCCTGTATAAGCCGACGCTGCTGGTGCTTGTCGTGCCCATGCTGGCGATCGGCAGGCGCTTCCGGACGCTCGCCGGCTTCGCCGCCGGAGCGTGCGTTCTGGGTGCGCTGTCGGTGGCTGCGGTCGGCTTCGAGGGATGCGCCGCCTATCTCCAGGCGCTGGGGGTGCGCGCCGAGTGGACAGCCCGCAATCCGTCTCCCCTGCCGCTGTACAAGTTCGTCGACATCCACACCTTCATCCGGCTGCTCGCGGGAGGGCATTCGGCCGCCAGCGCCGGGACGGCATTGATCCTGATGGCGGCCGCGTTCGCCTATCTTGCGGTGAGGTGGTGGCGGTCGCGGCCGGGCACGCCCGCTGACGGCCTGCTGTGGGCCGCGACCATTGCGTGGACGCTGGTTTTCAACTTGTATGTTCCGATCTACGACACCATCCTGATCGTCATCGCCGCCCTGGTGATGGCCGGCGCGGTGTACGGATCGGGCGCCGCCGCGACGGAGTCCGACCGCGCGGCATTCCGAGGCTGGATGCTAGCGTTGTACGCCGCAACCTGCGTATCGCAGGCCATTGCAGCCGTCGCGCGCTTCCAGATGTTGACCGTTGTGCTGGCTGCGATCGGCTTTCTGGGGTTGCGGTGGTCACGGCGCCTGGAAACCGCCGGCCAGTGAGTGGGCCGATCTGTATCGGAGCTCGTACGCGGTGGCCGCCATCAGTGCGGCCGTGTATCCGGTCACGGCTAGTTGGGCAACGAGTTCCAGGTTAGTCATGAAGAGCAGGAACGGCAGGGGTGTGCAGATAACGACCGCCCATTCTCGCAACCACGCGGGATAGGGCCCGTCAAAGGAAAGCAATATAGCGGGGAATAGGACGACCGCGTCATAGACATAGGCATGATGGCTCACCATGAGGCCGCAGGCTAGTGCCAGCGCCATCCCGGACGGAAGGGGAAGGCGACGGCTCACAAACCACAGCGCAACGACAACCGTGAGCCCCAGCGCGATCTCGCCCGGCAGGTCGGCTCCGGTGCGCCACAACAGCCCCCGTAGGTTCGGCATGCGCTGCGGCGCGGTATAGAACTCCGGCAGGCGCATCAGCGCGAGCAGGCCGCTTACCCAGCCGGTTCCCTCCACTGCAAACGATGCCAGGACGAGCGCGACGCCGCCAGCCAACCCGCCCAAGAGCGCTCTCCACTTCAGCTTCGCGACGAGGAGCGCTGGCAGAAGTAGGGCGAGGTGCGGCTTGGCGACGCAGACCGACAAAGCCACGCCCGCCCAAAAATCGCGTCCCGAGAGCAGAAGTCTGAGACCCAAGGCCGCGCAGAACAGGAACAGCGTGGTGTCCTGGCCAAAGGCAAGGCACATGGCCACGGGAGCCGACCAACAGACCACCACGCACGCCCACAGCCTGTGGGGAAGCGGCCAGAGGGCCACAAAACCGCCCAGTGCGCCGATGCAGGCACCGAGCCACAGCAGCCGCGCCAGCGCGTGGGGCAGCGCCGAGAACGGTTTGAAGGCGAGCGCGAAAATCGGGATGCGAACGAAGGCGATGGCCTTGGTGCCCTGCGCCAATTCGAGCGCCCGGAGCGAGGGCCAGTCGTACAAATGGCCGCTTCCGGCCAGGGTGCCCGCGGCATAGAACTGGTTGAAATCGACGTTCCAGGTGTCGGAGTTGGCGACGGCCACAACGCCGTTGGTAGCGATTCCGGCCAGGGCGAGCGCAACCAACAGAAGATTCCGGCGTTTGGTCATCGGTCGAGGTGTCTCAGCGCAAGAAGGCCTGCAGGCCGAGCAGCGTGCAGCAGCCGAGGGCGATCACGGCGCCCTGCGGCAGGCGGAAAGAAAGCGGGCTGTTGACGTCGAATTCCTCGTTCTTGAGGTGCGGGGCGCGGAAATGCACCATCTCTTCGATGATGGCGCCGGTGTTCACCAGGGTCTTGCGGAAGCGGCCCTTGGCGAGCATTAAAACGACCGCGAGCACGCCGCCGAGAATCCCGGAGAGGATGAAGATCTCGACCCAGGCTCGCCATCCGACCAGAGCGCCGATAGCGGACAGCAGTTTGACGTCGCCCGCTCCGCGCGCGTGCAGCAGATAGAGCGGGAAGTTCAGGAGCAGGGCCAAGCCGACCGCCAGACCCGCGTCGCCTAGGCCGCTCAACACGGTCCGCCCCAGAAAGGCGTTCAGCGCGAAACCGACGAGCACGCAGGGAAGCGTGAGCCAGTTGGGGATGCGGCGGTAGCGTATGTCGTAGTAGCTGGCGACAATTACCAAGGCCAACAGCAAAAGCTGAACGGGCCAAGGTAGTGGTTGGAGCAAAGCCTGGAGTCGAGGCAGCATGGTTTTAGTTCCCCGCAAGTATACTATGCGCCGCATCCCTGCCGCTGGATGGCGATGCAACTATGCTATAGTCGCTTCTCATCGTGGCGGACGAGCGACCAGAACAAGGAGTGGAAGCCTCAGGGGTGGAGGCGTCAGGCGGCGGTCAATCTGTCCCCGCGGCGATCCCGGCCCTGGTGGCGTTTGCCGTGCTGGCCACCCAAGGCTATCTTGCTCTTGGCCGGAACTTCGCCAACGTAGTCGAGACTCCGTTTTTTCCCTACTGTCTGCTGGGCGCGTTTGCGATCCATATGGCGACCCGGCCGGGCGTCAGGGAGCGGCTATGGACGTTGGCGCTGGCGGCGGTGTCGATGGCGTGGTTCGTGGGACTCAGCGGCAAGTTCCGGCCCTCCGGAGCGGGAGTCCTGGCCTGTTGCGCATTTCTCGGATTGTCCAGCCTCACTGTGCTCGCGGTTCAAGTGCTGCGCCTGCGCGGCGACCCGCAGGTTGAGAAACTGCACACGCTTTTTGCGGGGAGCGTCTTCGGATACAGCGCGCTGCTGATCGGAGGGGTGCTCAGCGTGACCACCGCGCTTCATCCCCAGACCTACGACCTCTATTTGTACGCGGCGGACCAGGGTTATGGCATTCCGATCTGCGCCTGGACGGGCCAGTTTCTGGCGCGCCAGCATTGGCTTTTTGTGACGTGCGCGCAGGTCTATGAGTCGCTGCCGCTGGCGGTGAGTCTGCTGTACGCCTATCAGCGCAGCGGCGCGAAACCGCTGGGGATCCGCGTGCTCGCCGCGTTTCTCGGCGGCGGCGTCGCAGTCTATGCCTTGTACAACATCCTGCCGGGTGCGGGGCCGTACTACGCTTTCGACAAGGCGTTTCCGGACCACCTTCCGCAAGCCGTGGGTCTGCACGTGGTAAAGTTGCTCCAAGAGGGTCCGCGCAATGCCATTCCGTCCATGCATCTGGGTTGTGCGCTGCTGATCTTCTGGAATTGCCGGCAGGTTGGGCGCTGGGTCTACTTCGGTTCGGCGTTGTACCTGGTTATTACGGTGCTGGCCTGTTTGGGCCTGGGCGAACACTACGTGGTCGATCTGGTTGCCGCGGTTCCCTACGTGCTGCTGCTCCAGGCGGTTTGTGCGCCGGCGGAGCTACGCTCGCGGCCCGAATGGAGACAGAGCAGACTCGCCGGCGCGATTCTGACGTTGGCTTGGATTGCCGCGGTCCGGTTTGGCGCGCCCCTATTTCACTGGCATGCGTTCGCGTGGACGCTGTCGATGGTTACCCTCGCCGTATGCGGGGTAGCGCGACATAGGATGCTGCCTGCCGAAGCCGGCGTACAGAAGCGTGCCATTCAGGCGATCTGAATTCCGACCAGCTTGTTCCGCGATGCCGCGCCCGTCACGGCCTTCGTGACGCGCCGCCTGCACCGACGACGCCGGAGAGGGCATCGCGCAGGCCGTGCCCCACCGTCGGCGCCAGGAACGCATTGAGCGCTAAGCCGCAGTGGAA
>Ga0182027_10010212_pt1 | contig 13376 bp, 8 predicted proteins | sample 712E1DmetaG_FD_121300 | JGI IMG/M metagenome (GOLD analysis project Ga0182027, IMG submission 121300) | Permafrost microbial communities from Stordalen Mire, Sweden - 712E1D metaG (Illumina Assembly) | ecosystem: Environmental > Terrestrial > Soil > Wetlands > Permafrost | place: Sweden...
ATTTATTATCAAATCTCTGAATGATATCATATCTCCATTTTGAGATTTTCTAATAAGGTTTTCCTGTACATCCGGTTCTTTAATCGGAATCACGAAATACCTGTATCAATTATTGCTGCTATTTAGTTTATGACTTGTTATTTACATTTTCTAACAATGATACGAGTGAATTTAAGAAAAGTTAAAAAGAAGTTTGAAATATTAATAATAATAGCATTTATGATAAGATGAATTCCATCATAACATATTGTTTTTATCAGCCGCCAATGACTGCTTCCAATCCTAAGGATTCAAATATTGAGATTATTTCTGATTGGTTTTCTTTTGAAGGTTCTTCGAGATTTTGGGTATTGAATTCCAGTCCCAGTTTCCTGTATTTCTGTTGAGCGATATTATGATAAGGAAGGATATTTATTTTCTTCTTTTCTCCCGCTAATTTTAATACAAATTTAGCAGTTTGAGTTATATTCTTCTCACAGTCATTTACCCCGGCAATTAAAGGAATACGAATGTTGATATTGCTTCCGGCTTCAGAAAGTTTCTGTAAATTGCCAAGTATCAGTTCATTATTAACTCCCGTCCATTTTTTATGAAGTACCGGATCAATCATTTTAAGATCATATAAAAACAAATCGGTTCTTCGGGCGGCTTCAAGTAATAGATCTGTTTTTACATAACCCGCAGTATCAACTGCCCTATGAATTCCTTTTCTTCCGCATAAATCTAAAAGTTCGAATAGATATTCCGCCTGCAGTAACGGTTCACCTCCGGAAAAAGTAACCCCGCCTTCAGATTGATCAATAAACACCAATTCCTTTTCAATTATCTTCAATATGTTTCCTGATGTTTCGTTTCTGCCTGAAAATTCGGTTGCTGTTGTAGGACAAACTTGAATGCACTTGCCGCACAGTTTACACAATTTATTATTTGTAACAATACCGTTTTCAGTTAAAATACAGGCATGTTCCGAACAATTATCAACGCAGGCGCCGCAGCGGATACATCTGTTTTCGGAATATAACTTTTGGACTTTATGAGAAATACTTTCGGGGTTATGGCACCAGGCGCAATTTAAATTGCATCCTTTGAAAAACACAGTAACCCTTATACCCGGGCCGTCATTTATAGAGTAACGTTTTATATCAAAAATAAAACCTGATTGCATTTGAATAATTCCGAAAAACTAAATGAATCTCCTCACCGCAGAGAAGCGAGGAATTGACTCCCGCTGAAGCGGGACATGCTTAAAACCGCCTTCGGCGGATTAAAAGTATAAATGTTTCCAATAATCCAAAATGAAGTAACAAATAGTAATTTGTTTTTGATAGTTATTTACTTCATCCGGTATTACAATAATTACTTAACTAAAATGAATCATTCTCGGTGCGTTCAATAATTTCAAGCTGAAAATCGGAATTCATATCATTAAAATAATCACTATAACCTGCCATACGAACCAACAGATCCTTATAGTCCTCGGGGGTTTGCTGCGCTGCTAATAAGGTTGCAGTATCAACAATATTAAATTGTACATGATGACCCCCAAGTGAAAAATAACTTCTTATCAGTTTACCGAGTTTTTTGATATCTTCATCTTTTTTCAAGAGACCCGGCAGGAAGCGAAGATTAAGAAGAGTCCCACCCGATATTGTCTGATCAAGTTTTGCTAATGAATTTATTACTGCAGACGGTCCGTGCGTATCCGCGCCGTGAGAAGGTGAAGTGCCGTCCGATATTGATTTTCCTGCTAGTCTTCCGTTCGGAGTTGCACCTAAAACTTTCCCGAAATAAATATGACATGTAGTTGAAAGCATATTTAAATGATAAACTTCATGCTTGGTATTTGGCTTGCCTTCTATTGCTTTTACCAGATCATTATAAACCTTTACGGCTATTTCGTCTGCGTATTGATCATCGTTGCCGAAGAAGGGTGTTTTATTAATTATTGTCTGACGTAAATATTCTTCACCTTCATAGTTTTTGGAGATAGCACTAAGCAATTTATCCATTGAAACAGTTTTTTCTTCGAATACATGTTTCTTAATTACCGATAGACTATCTGTTACAGTTGCAAGTCCCGTGCATTGAATATAATTTGTATTATAGCGGGGACCGCCGTCATAATAATCCTTGCCTTTTTTAATACAGTCCTCAATTACAACCGAAAGAAATGGCGCAGGTGCATATTTGGCAAACATTCTATCTATATAATTACTGACCCGGATTTTCAAGTCGACGATATAATTAAGCTGTTTTATAAATGCCGAATACAGTGTTTCATAATTTATAAATGTGCTTGGATCTCCCGTTTCAATCCCGACTTTCTTTCCTGTAACAGGATCTATTCCATTATTCAATGTAACTTCTAATATTTTGGGAACGTTTAAATAGCCGGTTAAGATATAAGCTTCTTTTCCAAATGCACCGACTTCGATACACCCGCTGCAGCCTCCTTCGCGCGCATCCTGCAATGATTTTCCCTGTACCAGCAATTCCTGTATATAAACATCGGGATTAAAAACAGAGGGGTACCCATGTCCCCTTCTAATTACTTTAGTTGCGGCATGCAAAAAATTATCCGGAGTTTTAGTACTGATATGAACTGAATTACCAGGCTGCAGTATATGCAGCTCTTCAATAACCTCAAGCATAATGAATGAAACTTCGCTTACACCGTTAGATCCGTCCGGTTTTACACCGCCGATATTAATATTAGTAAAATCATTATATGTACCGCTTTCTTTTGCAGTGATCCCAACTTTTGGCGGAGCCGGATGATTATTCACTTTGATCCAGAAACAGCATAGCAATTCTTTTGCCTGATCCCTGGTTAATTTTCCAGCAGCAATTTCTTTTTCATAAAATGGGGATAGGTGCTGATCGAAATGTCCGGGATTCAAAGCATCCCAGCCGTTTAATTCCGTAATTGTCCCAAGATGAACAAACCAATACATTTGAATTGCTTCCCAAAAATTACGTGGAGCATTTGCAGGAACCCGGCGGCATACTTCGGCTATCTTTTTTAACTCTTCAACCCGTTTCGGATTGTCTTCTTTTCCGGCCAGCTTTTCAGCAAGAGCCGCATGTCTTTCGGCAAATACAATTGCGGCATCGCAGGATATATCCATTGCTTTTAATTCATCGGCTTTGTCGGTTGCTTCGGGATCATTTAAATAGTCAAGAGAAGATATCTGTTCAGCTATTTCTCTTTTGAAATCAAGCATTCCCTTCTTATAAATTTTTCCATCTAGTGCGGTATGACCGGGAGCTCTCTGTTCCATAAATTCCGTAAACAAACCGCATTCATAAGCTGAAAGCCATTCGGCAGGCACATGATTAAAAATTCTTTCCCTTTGTGTTTTTCCATTCCAGTAGGGAATAATTTCTTTCTCATATATTTTTATATCATCATCATCAACTATATAACGTTGCATTTCACGTGTGTTCAAAACATGCAAATCTTCTACGCTATGGCAGGTTAATTCAGGAAAGGTCGGAACTGCTTTTGGTTTCGGGCCCCTTTCGCCCACAATCAGTTCATCATCACCGATATAAATTGTTTTTTTTCTGCAGTGATCGAGAAAGGTTAAAGCTCTTAATACAGGTATCGGATATTTACCATAATTTTCTTTGTAATATTCAGTTTGATGGACTGCTCTTTCAATTGAAATTGATGGTTCTGTTTCAAAGCTCAATTTTCTAAGTCTTTGAATTCTACCGTTCATACCCGGACTATTTTTCTCTTCTTTTGATTCATAAAAATTTCCTTCCACCGCGGCAGGTCTCTCAGGAAAAGAATTATTTGTTTTTATCTTTTCAAACATTTTATTAATCCCATTGCTTAATACTAAATCCTTATTCGTATTAAACTAATGATTTTGCATAATAAACACTATCTCTTTTTTACCTAACAAATATATTAGCGGTAATTTTCATTTCTATTTATAGAGATCAAACACAAGATATTTTTCTTCAACTAAAGAATTATAAGAATCAAGAAATGATTTAGGACCTTTTGAAATTGTTTCAACCAAAGCATTTCTTCCCAGCTTCTCATCAATTATCATAGCCATATAACATCCAACTATATAAATGGCTCTATCATTTGTTCCCACTTGCCATAGAGAATCTTGTAATTCCTTTTGTCCAACTTTAGTATCTACCAACAAAGGAACCTTTTTTAATATATCATTCAATCTTTCAAATAAACGTTTCCTGGTTTTTAAATCAGTGAAAAATCTGTAATCATCCCTCTTTGGATCCGGATCGAATTTTGGAAATTCATTTAATGCTTTATAACCAACATATGTGGCAATCCCTTCATTCTGAATGTCATTAAAAATTTGGTTAACCGTGGAATCTTTAATGCTACATTTGTGATCTGTTGGTTTACATTTATTGAATCCCTGATGGAATAATTCATGAATAAATAAATTATCTTTATCAGCGTTAGATCCGTAAATTACAATACTATTACCCATTTGAAAACCTGAAGCCATAATTGCTGTTGTAAAATAAATCGTAGTACTTATATCGGGACAGTCTTTTGGAAGAAATGAACAAATGAATGGAATTGCTTTATCATTAAATTCCTTTTCTTTCCCCATCATAGATTTAGCCGCAATAAGCTGAGTATTTTTCTTCCTTTCCTCAACCGGAATATTCTTAAAAGATTGCATCCATCCCTTCCATTGATCCAACGGGATTGGGAATGAAATTCTTTGATGCCAAAGTTTAACAAGTTGATATGATGAATCATTTGCCCAAAATGAATCGGAATTGGCAAGGACTTCTTCCGGATGAAGTACAATTTTCTCCAAAGAAGAATCATCAAACCTTATTTTTGATTGAAAACAGGGACATTTAGAACTTTCATTAAACTCTTTTGGAGTGAGTTGCTGAGATTTCGAAGAAGCAGGAATTAAAAGAATGATTTGTAGATAAGTAAACGAAATTAATAATAGGTTTCGCACTTTAAATCTCCGGTAATGATATTTTTATTAGGTATGTCTATATAGAATTAAGATTTAAAACATTAGACGTTTATATCATAGAAGTGTTGCAGAATTTAAGTGTATTACTTTTCTAATATTTTTTCATATCGAATATTGTTTTCTAAATCCCGGGAAATACTATTAAATCCGTTTTTCGCCAATACTTTACAGGAAGCTTTATTACTATCCGTTGTTCTCGCTGAAATTCTTTTAACCCGGGAATCATTTGCTGCTATATCTACCAATGCCTTTACAATTTCAGTTGCATAACCTTTATTTTGATAAGAGGGAATAACCGAGTATCCAATTTCAAGTTCTCCGGTTTCAGAGGGAGGTCCGAAATAACCGCCCGCTCCGATCAAGACAGCAGCTTTGTTTTCATCAGAAGGTTTAATTGCGTACCAGCCTAACCATCCGGCTAAATCATCTCCTCCTTTTAATAATAAGTCACGAAAATATTCCTGTGCATTTTTATCATATTCACCCGGAGGCCATTCCGGGCTTACTTCAGCATTAAGCATTGACGCAAAAAGATTTATATCATTAAGCTCGGCATTAATATGCTCTAGAGTTGCAGCTATAAGTTCCAATCTTTCAGTATGATATGACTTTATTTTATTATTCATAATTAATTGGAGTTATTTAATTATTGAGAGTCCAATATTGTTACATTAGAAAATATAATTCCTATCCTAAAGGATAGGTTAGTTAAAGAGCATTTGCCTTTCTTCATTAATTAAGTGACAATTTATATAAACGGCTATTAATTTTGCGCCTATAAAATAATTACGTAAAAAATTTAATTAAGTTGAGCGTTAAGCGGCAAAATATGTTTGAGCCCGGCAGTTGCCGGGCGAGTTTATTTTGCCGTAGCGAAACGTATTAAATTTTAGTAATTATTTTATCAGCGCTGTTTCTTTTGGTGCTTTTCTTACGTTAAGAAAAGCACAAATCATCCAAATACACTTTTTATGATTCCTTGTCATTGGCAGAACATATATAAACTAAAAATACACTTTGATAACCTTAGTCTGATTTTTCCCTATGCTGAATTTTACAACATCCTTATCATTTTTTATTGCCTTACCGCTTTCCTCAAGAAAATTTGATTCGAAAATATTCTTTGGCTGGAATTGCATAGTAAGCGCTACATCACTATTGATTCCTTTTGCTTCATACATAGTGATAATTATTGCATTCTCTTCGCCATCAGCTTTTTTAATTGAAGTCAGAATTACATTTTTTGGCGATACTAGAATAAAAGAATTATCAGTCGGTAATTTTCCCTTGTGAGTATCTGTGATACAAGTAATAAGCGGATAGTTAAATTCATAACCTTTATAAACTGTTTCGCTTTGTTCTACTCTTCCTTTATGCGGATAGAGAGAATATTCTATTGAATGATTTCCTCTATCGGCAGTCGGGTCAGGCCATTTCGACGAACGCAATAAAGAAAGACGCATTACATTTCCTCTGGTATCATAACCGTATTTGGATTTATTCAATAAGCTTACTCCAAAATCATTATTTGAAAGATCAGCCCATTTCTGCGCGTTAACTTCCCATTTTCCTTTATCCCATTGTGCTTTTAAGGTAGTAGACCTTTTTATTGATCCGAAAGGGATTTCATAAGTCGCGACCGAATCTGCAGAAGCAAAGGGGAATGCGACTTTCAGCATTGTTCTGTCTTCCCACCATTCAACATCGGTTTTGAAATCAATTCTATCAACTCCTTTGCAAAGAATAATATCCTGATAGAAAAAACTATTTGGAAAATCTTCCGTCGGGAATTCCTTAACAACTCCGGGTTTAAGGTAATCTCGGTATAATCTGAGTACAGTTCTTACGGGACTATTTTCAATTAATTCAGCTCTTCTAAATTTGGAAGGGAATTCTACTCCGCTGTATCTGATATTCCAGGCTTCATATTCACGCGGATCTTCTCCAAGAAGCTGTAGACGGTTTCCATATCCGCTTAGCAGTTCCTTTTTTAGATTCTTATCATATATACTTTTTACCCAGCCGCTGTCAAGATCAACCGTAACTTTGTAAAGATCATTTTCGATACTTGTTTCTTTTAGCAAAAGTGATAGTGGAACAGGAATATCTAAACTTTTTGATGTTTCTCTTAAAACATATGTTTTGTAACCAAGAGACGGAATATTTTCAGCAACAAAAATGATTTCCCGGTCTAATTTATCTTTTTGAATTAACTGTGATGGTATTTCATTACCATTGATATCATAAACAGAATAATTATTAATATCCCCTTCAAATAGTTGAACTGATGCAAGATCGGTTCTTACCCATGAAAGCGGATTGAAAACAATAACGGGTTTTCCATCTGATATTTTCGATGTATTTATTTGTGAAGAAATACTTTTCAAAGAATTCTTCAACACGAAATTTCCGAGGTGATTTGCATAACGATAATCTGCATCGGCATCCAAATAAATCTCACGTATGCCCGATCCGGGAAGAATGTCATGAAATTGATTAAACAATACCTTTTTCCACGCTTCGCGCAAATCATCTTTATAATTATTTGGGGTATTCAATGAAGAAATGGCGCTTAATTTTTCAGCATTAGTCAGAAGAACTTCACTTGTACGGTTCCACTTTTTAATATTTGCCTGAGTGGTTGCAGTTCCACGGTGATACTCAAGATAAAGTTCATTATTCCAAACCGGCAGATCATCAATATCCTTATTACGCAACCAGGTTAAATAATTTTCTGCTGTACCAAATTCAATATTAGGATAGATCATAAGATCTTTTAATTTGTCAATTCTCGACATCATTTCAAGAGATGGTCCGCCGCCATGATCGCCAACTCCGAATAAGACAAGCATCTTCTGGTAGCCGGTATTTGCTTCAAACTGCCTGAGCCAGTCGACGAGTTCAAAAGGATTATCTATTGTATTAACATAATCGAAAGGGAAATAAGTCAGAATTTTAGATCCATCGGGAGATTGCCACCAAAAGACCCGGTATGGAAATACATTTGTATCATTCCAGCCTATCTTTTGAGTAATAAATGCATCAAGTCCTCCCAGCATCATAAATTGAGGAAGGTTCCAATTATAGCCGAATGAATCAGGATTCCATCCGATCTTTGCTTTTTTACCAAGATTGTTTTTGAAAAAACTCTGTGCGTATAAAAGCTGGCGAGCCCATGAATCACCGCTTGGTAAATTACAATCCGGTTCCACCCACATACCACCGGATACTTCCCATCGACCGTTGCTTACATAACTTTGCATTTGTTTAAATAGATCAGGATAATCCTTCATCATCCAGTCATAATAAGCAGCCCCGCTTTGAGTATAAGTAAAATCAGGTCGTGCTTTGAACATATTCATTACAGCAGAAAAAGTTCTTTTGACAACTTCTTCTGTTTCTTTTTTCCGCCAAAGCCAGGCAGCATCTATATGAGCATTAGAAGCAAATTGCAAAGTATACTGTTTAATAAAATCGTTTATCGGTTTTATTTCCTTTTTGATATCATTCACTGATTGAATAAATTTTAGAGTATCTCCGTTTTGAAGTGAAGCAACATCAATTTTGGATGCTAATTCCTGAATAAGTTTTTGAAGTTGTTGTTTATCATCTTTATTAGTTTTTGATTTATCAATTCCGGGATCGACTTTAACTCTTGAATTAGTTTGATAAGTATCAAAGCTTAAAAGTTTTTCGCCGACACTAAAACTTAAAGACACATTCCTGATAAGATTTTGAATAGTTACAGGTTGATTAAAATCGAGCTTTGCCCTGATTATACGAAATGGTCCGCCCGTATTATATGCTTTTATTACAATAACGAATTTCTGTCCGGGTTTAGCATCATCAGTTAAAAGAAATTCTCCATCCCAGAGAAATTTTCCTTTTGATTCACCGTTAATCCACATATATCCGTAATCATCTACCGTAGTGAGAAATTTTATTTGACCTTTAACTGAAACGCCGGCAATAAATTTCGGCACTTCAATTACTTTTCTAAACCAGCAAGAGTCGATTGGTAAATGTTCGTCCAATTGTGAAGTCTGCCATTTCGAATCGTCATAATTCAACGATGACAGTTCCTCAGCTTTAAGAGAAAGATTGGTTGTGTACTTCCAATTATTAAAAGATGCTTCGCTCAATAAGTTCAATTGATCTGTTAGTTTTTTAATGTTTGATTGTGCGAATAGAATTATCGGGAAGCAAATGAGAAATAAATATTTTTTCATTTCACACCTATTTAATTAGATATTCTTTTCTGAAAATTTATGTTTCATTAACAATGCACTTAAGCTAAATACTACATTATGTTCAAATGAAGAAGATGCTTAATACCACAGTGACAAATATGAGTTGGAGAAGCGATGCAAAGTAAAGAATGCCTATTATTCCGGTTTTAACTATAGTTGTACCTAAAGGTTGTTTAAGTGCATTTTTAAACATAAAAAACATATAGACGGGAATTATCAGGAATCCTAACAATAACGGTATATCAATACTGATTACCGACCCTATCAGGACTATAATGGTGAACAGCAGAAATACAAAACAATGGAAATGAATGGATAAAGTTAAAGCTTCTAAAAAATATTTCAATTTTTTCCTGTGGAAAATAAAAATCCATACCCCAAATAAAGGCATTAAGACAAACATCATATAAGAAATGATCTTCATGAGAAGGTGAGAAAATTCGGAGGTATCGCTGTTTGATATATAGTGAAGTTTATAAACAATATAACGGTTGACGCTTGTATTCGGTAATTTCCTGATATTCATCAATGAATCAGTCTGCGCCATAGTCAGTCCGGTCAGCTCTGAAGATTTAATCCCTTGATAAGTAATATCCGTCGATGACTTTTTTCCCCCTTTATTATATTCGCTGCTTGTTCCAAAACTATTCTTGTGCCCTCCTGAAGAAAGACTCAACAGGAAGAAGAACAAAAAGCTGATTAGCACATAAAGCCGGATCGGGGGTACATAATTGACCCGCTTGCCGGAATTGAACTCCAAACTCAGGTAACCCGGTTTAAATACTAGCAGTTTTACCGTTCGGAATACTTTCGAATCGAGATGTAGAGTATTTTCGAATACCTCTTCAATCACATGTTTCAGCGGTACTTTCAGATCGTGATTTTTTTGTCCGCACATAGGACAGAAATTTTCATCAGCGCGAAAAATAAAACCGCAATTTGCACAATGATCGGATTTGCTATTAACAGATGTCATAAATCAAATTATTGTTGATTTTAACTTTAAAATACAAATTTGATTTGATAATCCCGAACGTCAGGTATAAATTTAATCCGCCTGCCTTGCTCGCCTCGCTAACGCTATGAGGCGAAGCGGGTCGGCAGACAGGTTTAATTTCCAATTCTTCTTAGTTTAGGGCAATGGGTTTCATTTTCCACTCTTCTTTTCATAATTTGTAGTCAATTATTTCAAATCACGGAGGAATAAATGAAAAAGTTTTTTATAATAATCCTGATAGCGATTAATATTCTTCAGTTGCGTGCACAGCAAAAACATGCTATGACAGTTGAAGATTTATGGAATATGAAAAGAATTAATAATTACGATGTATCGCCCGACGGTAAAACAATTGCATTCGCAGTTACGTCCTACAGCATGGAAACCAATAAAGGCAATTCGGATATTTATTTGATTGATACCGACGGTAAAAACCTTCGTCCATTTAAAAACACAAGTGAAAATGAGAGCGAACCGAAATTCTCACCCGACGGGAAAAAGATTGCATATGAATTTAAGGATCAAATTTGGATTGCGGATTTAGACGGTCCGGGTTTAGTTCAATTAACTAAATTCTATACTCCTGTTAGCGGGTTAGTCTGGTCGAAAGATGGTAAATATATATTGTTTGTTTCAAAAGTTTATCCCGATTGCACAACACAGGATTGTAATGAGAAAAAAGATAAAGAAGTTGAATCAAATAAAGTCAAAGCAAGAATTATAACAGGGCTTATGTACCGCCACTGGAATGAATGGCGGGATGATAAAATAAGTCATTTATTTATGATGGATGTTGCTTCAGGAGATGCCGTTGATTTAACGCTTGGTCTTAAATCAGATGTGCCGCCTATCGCACTCGGAAGCGATAATGATTATACTATTTCACCTGACGGAAGTGAAATAGCTTTTACAATGAATCCGGATAAAGTAATTGCGACAAGTACAAATAATGAAGTATATACAATAAAGTTTTCAGACGTTAAAAAAGACGCTGTAATACCATTCAATAAAATTTCAGTAAGTGAAGGGAATGATAATCAGCCGGTCTATTCTCCGGATTCGAAATTTATTGCCTTTCGTTCTATGGCGAGAGCGGGTTTTGAAGCCGACAAACAAACTTTGATGCTTTATAACCGTGCAACCGCTGAATTGAAAAATGTAACACCTAATTTCGATATTTCTATTGGTCAAATATTATGGTCGCCGGACGGGAAATATATTTATTATGATGCAGACCGGGAAGCATTCCATTCAATTTATAAATATGATCTCACTGCTAATGAAAATAATTTATTAGTTAAGGACGGTTATAATTCAGTACTGAAGTTATCTCCTGATGGACGGACTATTTATTTCAAGCGTCAGAAAACAACTTTACCTGAAGAGATTTTTTCTATGGATTCCGGCGGCGGGAATTTAAAACAAATTACCAACATCAACGGAGATTTACTTTCACAAATTCAATTTGGAGAGTTTGATACATTTTGGAGTCAGGGCGCCTTAACTGAAAAAGTTCAGTCAATAATAATCAAACCTCCGTTTTTTGATCCTGCTAAAAAATATCCGTTTTTGTTTTTAATCCATGGCGGACCGCAGGGAAACTGGCCTGATGAATTTCATTATAGATGGAATCTGCAGTTGTTCGCTGCCAAGGGTTATGTTATTATAGCGACCAATCCACGCGGCAGTACAGGTTATGGACAAAAATTCACCGATGAAATCTCAGGCGATTGGGGCGGAAAGGTTTATACAGATTTGATGAATGCATGCGACTATGCTCTAAATAAATTCGATTTTATCGATAAGCGAAATACATTTGCCGCCGGCGCTTCATACGGCGGATATATGATTAATTGGCTTGAAGGTCATACAAATCGTTTCAATGCGGTTGTTTCTCATGATGGAGTTTATGATATGGAAAGCATGGCCGGCTCAACAGAAGAGCTATGGTTTAACATTTGGGAGATGAAAGGAATGCCGTGGAAAAACAGATCTTTATATGAAAAATGGTCCCCGAATAGATTTGTTAAAAATTTTAAGACTCCTATGCTTGTTGTTCAAGGAGCTAATGATTTTAGAATTCCCGATACACAGGCAATGGAATTATTTACTGCTCTTCAGTTAAACAATGTACCGAGTAAGTTTCTATATTTCCCCGATGAATATCATTTTGTGACCAAACCGCAGAATGCTCGTTTATGGTGGAATACAATTTTCGATTGGTTCGATCAATATAAAAAATAGAGGAGTTAGTGATGAAATATGATCTTAAAGAATTTCAGGATAATTATGATACGGAAGAAAAGGTTGAAGAAGCAGGCAAATATGTTGAAGAAAAACTCTGGATAAAAGTTGAACGTGTGGGAAGCAGAATAAGATTCGCTCGCGATGTGAGGGCACTCTACCTATACATGCGCGATAGTTCTGTTGCCTGGTACCGTAAATCGGTAGTAGTTGGTGCATTGATATATTTCATTACACCGATTGATTTAATCCCGGATTTTATTCCGTTTTTCGGTTATCTTGACGACCTCGGTGTAATCATGGCTACAATAAAATTTCTTGGTAAGGAACTAGTGCCGTATTACGATTAGTTTATATGGTAATGCATAAAAGAGAATTTTATGAATTGTAAATTGATCAGCTTCAGAATAATTTGCATAGGAGTGATTATGGGATTCTTTGGCTGCGGATCGTCCAATAATGCACCGCTCAAAGTTGTTGATAAAGTTGATGTCCAACGTTATCTAGGTAAATGGTATGAGATAGCTCTCCTACCAAACAGTTTTGAAAAAGGGTGCAACTGCACTACAGCCGAATACAGTCTGATTGATTCGACAACAATCAGAGTACTAAATTCCTGCAGAAAGGACAGTGTAAAGGGAGGTGTTGATAAAGCTAACGGCAAAGCTTTTGTGGTTGAAGGATCGAATAACGCGAAACTGCGGGTTCAGTTTTTCTGGCCCTTCAGAGGAGATTATTGGATTATAGATCTTGACAAAGAAAATTACAGTTATGCCGTAGTCGGCGCGCCGAATAGAAAATATTTATGGATACTTTCGAGAACTCCGAAAATTGATGAACAGTTATACAATTCTCTCATTGAAAAATGTAAATTAAAAGGATTTGATATAA
>Ga0182027_10010213_pt1 | contig 13375 bp, 12 predicted proteins | sample 712E1DmetaG_FD_121300 | JGI IMG/M metagenome (GOLD analysis project Ga0182027, IMG submission 121300) | Permafrost microbial communities from Stordalen Mire, Sweden - 712E1D metaG (Illumina Assembly) | ecosystem: Environmental > Terrestrial > Soil > Wetlands > Permafrost | place: Sweden...
TGGACCAGATGGTCCGAGACGGCAAGATTCGCTACATCGGCTGCTCGAACTTTGCGGGCTGGCACCTCATGAAATCCCTCGCGGTGTCGGAGCGCTATGGGTATCCGCGCCATGTCGCGCATCAGTGCTACTACTCGCTGCTGAATCGCGACTACGAGTGGGAGCTGATGCCGCTCGGCCTTGATCAAGGCGTCGGTGCTGTCATCTGGAGCCCGCTAGGTTGGGGCAAGCTGACCGGCAAGATCCGGCGCGGTCAGCCGCCAAAGCCCGGCACGCGCGCACACGACATCGCCGGAACCGGTCCGCACTGCGACGAAGAGCGACTGTTCCGTATCGTCGACGTCCTCGATGCGCTATCCAAAGAGACCGGCAAGCTCATTCCGCAGATCGCGCTCAACTGGCTGCTGCAACGGCCGACCGTGGCGAGCATCGTCGTCGGCGCACGCAATGAAGAGCAACTGGTCCAGAATATCGGCGCGGTTGGCTGGGGTCTGACGGCCGCGCAGGTGGCTAGGCTCGATGAGGCGAGCAAAGTGCCACCGTCCTATCCCACGTGGCACCAGCGCGGCTTTCCGATGCTGAACGAACGTGGCTAGGCCGCGCGGCCACGCGTACGAGCTCGCCGCAACCCGTGGTCAGTTGTCGCTGTTGGCGGGTAGTCGCGCGAGGATCGCCTCTCCTGCCTTTTTCAGCTTCGTGAGCACCGGTAGCTGCCCAGCCAGCAGGCGGCGGAGGTCGGTGTCGCGGCTCTCCTGCATCGTGCTCGCCAGCGCGTCGATCATCTTGCCGTGTTCCCGGGTGAAGAACTACGCTCTCCTTCTGACAACGGAGCACCAGCGCTGCGACAAGCAGCTCATGGACTACGCGGACCAGAAGCAGCTCGACCGTCGGAGCTTGGAGGATGGGCAGCAAGAGGCGGGGTCTGTGCGTCTTTGGTGTCATGGAGACCACTCCTGCTGGGCAGTGTTTGGCGAGGTTTGCGCCAAGGGACTTCGGTGAGTACTTGACGACGGAAGTCGTGGTTCACGCCTGCTAACAGAGAAAGCTTGCCTCGCGGGCGCGCACGATAGGCGGTGGCGCCCTTGCGTTCGCGCGCGGCGCCGTTAGCCCGTCGGCCTTCTGTTGCACAACTGGCACACAATCTGACGGATCGGTGCGGCCCGTTTCCTCATCGAAGCTTTCCGGAATTGTTTTACAGGAGGAATCGATGACCACCGCCAGCAGCGCAGTCAGAGAAGAAATCGTCGACACGATCGCCGTCCCACACGCCGTGCACGAAAAGATGGCGAAAGGGCCCGGCAAATTGGGAGCTGTCGTCTTTGGCACGGCCTTGGCGGTGGGCATTGCCTACGCAGCCATTCACCTTGTCGGCGACTTGCTGAACGTGCACGCCACCTCGTATTTCCCGTTCATTCTGCTCGGCATCGCGCTCATGGTGGCGCTGGGTTTCGAGTTTGTGAACGGTTTCCATGACACCGCCAATGCCGTGGCGACCGTGATCTACACGCACTCGCTCGACCCCCACATCGCCGTGGCGTGGTCGGGGTTCTGGAATTTCTTAGGCGTCGTGTTGTCGACCGGCGGCGTGGCATTCGGAATTGTCTCGCTTCTTCCTGTCGAGCTGATCCTGCAGGTGGGCAGCGGCGCGGGCTTTGCCATGGTTTTCGCGCTCCTCGCTGCCGCCATCATCTGGAATCTCGGCACGTGGTACCTCGGCCTGCCGTCGTCGAGCTCGCACACGCTGATTGGTTCCATCATCGGCGTTGGCATCGCCAACCAGTTCGTCAACGCCGGCGTGGCCACCAGCGGCGTCGACTGGAAACAAGCGATGAACATCGGTCGGACGCTGCTCGTGTCGCCCATTATCGGCTTCATCTGCGCTGCGCTCCTTCTCGTGTTGCTGAAGAAGGTGCTTCCAAACAAACGCCTCTATTCCGCGCCGCAAGGCACGCAACCACCACCCTTCTGGATCCGGGGCCTTTTGCTCTTGACCTGCACGGGCGTGAGCTTTGCCCACGGCTCGAACGATGGACAAAAGGGCATGGGGCTTATTATGCTGATTCTCATCGGCACCGTGCCGACGGCCTACGCACTCAATCACGCGGTTTCCCCGCGCGAGTCGATGGACTTCGTGGCGGTGTCCGAACAGGCGGCCGAGACACTGGGGCGCTATTCGAATGGTGTGCCTGCGTCGGCCAATCCGCGCGCCGACGTGCAGGAGTACGTGCGCACGCGCACGCTGGCGCCAGCCACGCTGCCCGCCTTGCAGACATTGATTGCCGACGTGGGTAAGGACATGGCGCGCTTCAAAGAGCTCAAGAACGTGCCGGCGAGCCAAACCAGGAACTTCCGCAACGACCTCTATCTCATCGGCGAGGACTTGCGCTTGCTGGAAAAGTCCGAAACACCGACCATCAGCGCAGCCGACCGGGACGTGCTCAAGAACTACCGCCGGCACACCGACAATGCGACCAAATTCATCCCCAGTTGGGTCAAGGTGGCCGTCGCCATTGCGCTTGGCCTGGGCACCATGATCGGGTGGAAGCGCATCGTCGTCACCGTGGGCGAACGGATTGGCAAAGACCACCTGACCTACGCGCAGGGCGCATGCGCAGAGCTCACGGCCATGGCCACCATCGGCGCTGCCGATGCCTTCGGTCTGCCGGTCAGCACCACGCACGTGCTTTCCTCGGGCGTGGCGGGTACCATGGCTGCCAACCATTCGGGCCTGCAAATTGCGACTGTGCGAAATCTGTTGATGGCTTGGGTTCTCACCTTGCCCGCGTCCATTCTGCTTGCAGGCAGTTTGTTTTGGTTGTTCAGCAAAATAGGCTGAGGCCAATAGGCAGTCGTCCCCATGGACAAATCCGACGACGGAGCCAAGGACTGGCTGAAAGACGAGCTGGAAGACACCGCCGCCGAGGAGTATGAGCTCGAGCTGTCCGATACTCCTCTGGCCGACGAAGTCGGGCGCGTCTACAGGAAGAAGCATCCGGGCACCCTCGACGGCAAGGAATACTTCCGTCACCTTCTGCGGCTGCAGTCGGAATTGATCAAGCTGCAAACGTGGGTCGCACGCGCCGGCGCCAAGATTCTGGTGCTGTTCGAAGGCCGCGACTCGGCCGGCAAAGGCAGCGTGATCAAGCGCATCACCCAGCGCTTGAACCCGCGCGTGTGTCGCGTGGTCGCGCTACCAGCGCCTTCCCAGCGCGAGCAAACGCAATGGTACTTCCAGCGCTACGTCGAGCATCTGCCCGCTGGTGGTGAGATGGTCCTGTTCGACAGGTCTTGGTACAACCGCGCCGGCGTCGAACGGGTCATGGGCTTTGCGACGCCCGATCAAGTCGAGCAGTTCTTCAAGGATGTGCCCGAGTTCGAGCGCATGTTGGTCCGCTCTGGCATCGTTCTGCTGAAATACTGGTTCTCGATTTCCGACGAGGAGCAGCAGCTGCGGTTCCTGATGCGCATTCATGATCCGATGAAACAGTGGAAACTGAGTCCCATGGACTTGCAGTCGCGCGTTCGCTGGGAGGACTACACGCGCGCAAAACAGGAGATGATTGAGCGCACCCACACCCTGGAGTCGCGTTGGTACATCGTCGAAGCGAATGACAAGCGACGGGCACGGCTCAATTGCATCGACCATCTGCTCAAACAGATCCCTTACACCGAGGTTGCCCACGAGCAGGTCGAGCTCCCCGAGCGCGTCTTCAATCCCAACTACGAGCGCATCGACCTGCCCGCCGAATTATACGTGCCGAGAGTCTACGGCTGATTCGATCGGGTCGTCGGCGCAGCTATGGCCGCCATCTCGGTTGTGTAGTGGCAATCGGACGGGCATCTCGATCGCGCTCGCCCCGGCTTCGTCTGGCCCGCGTTGTCGGACCTCCGGGGCATGTAGCGCCGGAAACATCTCCCCGAGTGCTGTGCTGTGTAAGAGGGGAATTGTCCTGGCGCGCCTATTGACCGCCCGCGCGCGGCTCGGCTGGATAGCAAGGCGACACAAACCTGATATAGAGGCTCCGCCGAGAGCGACACGCGATCACTGAGGAGCACACGATTTGGTAGTCTTGCTTTTTGTACGCCCCCACCGACGCTAGTTCGGCCAGCCACAACGTCCGGAATCCGGATGTGGTTGCAGCTATTGGGACACAATCCGCCCAATTGGATTTCTGGGATGGCAGCCGAACGCAAAGGATCCGGAAACTTTTCGGCGACTCGGGCGTCAAAAGAAGTCAACCACATTCGTTTGGAGGGTTCGATGCATCTACTCGGCGGAAAGGGCAGCAGGAACGTGGCAGCGCTGGCACTGTCGTTGGCCTTCGGCGGCATGAGTGTTCTGGCGCCAACAACGGCGCATGCCCACTTCAAGATCGACGCTCCGGCGAGTTGGATGTCGCAAGACTCCATCGGCGGCCCGCAGAAAAACGGGCCTTGCGCAGCTGTGCCCAATACGGCCTTGGGTGATTCCGCCGGTACGCCGACCAAAACGGTCACCGTGCTTCAATCGGGTCAAACGGTTCCCGTCTCCATCACGGTAACTGTGGCGCACCCGGGCTGGTTTCGTATCGCGCTCGTGGAGGGAGCGAGCTCGACGCAGTCACTAATGACGCTCGCCGATCCGCAGGCCCAAGCAGGGACCAATTGCACACCGGCCATTGTGAAGAATCCGGTTTGGTCGCCGACCCAACCCGTCATCGCCGATGGGTTGCCGGCCGGCTCTACCGCGACGACGCAACAAACCGGCAACCAAACGTTCCAAGTCACGATTCCCAAGAGCGCCTCCTGCACCAGCACACTGCCCTGTACCCTTCAGGTCATCATGGTGATGACCGATCACCCAGCCAACGATTGCTACTATCATCACTGCGCGGACATTTCGGTCGGATCGGCCGCCGACGCGGGAAGCGGGTCAGCGACCGCTGACGCGTCCGTTGCGAGGGATGCGGCCATCGCGGCTCACGACGCGAGTGGAGCCGGTGGCAGCGTCGGCTCGGGCGGAGCCAGCGGGGGCGGCGGCAACGGATCGGGGGGCGTGATTGGTGCGGGCGGTAGCGCGGGTTCGGGTGGCGTCACAGTCAGGGGCGGCAGCGTCGGAACGGGTGGCCTGACGGGTGCGGGTGGTAGCGCGGGGCTGGGTGGCAGCAGCACCAGCGGGGGCGGCGGCGCGGAAGCCGGGGGGCTGACGGGTTCAGGTGGCAGCGCAGGTTTGGGCGGCAGCGCAGGCAGAGGCGGCAGCGCCGGAATCGGAGGGCTGACGGGTTCAGGTGGCAGCGCGAGCTCGAGTGGGCTCGGGGCTGGGGCGGGATCTCCGACGAAGTCCGGGAACTCTGGATGCAACATCTCCTCCCGCGGTGGATCGTCATGGGTCATGCTTGCCGCGATGCTCGGCGCAATGGCCGCCTTGCGAGTGAAACGGCGACGACGCTGAAGCGCCCTTGGCCGTCCCAGACCAGGCATGTCGAAAGCGTGTTCTCGTTTTGGGCAGCTGCGCCCTCGCGGCGCTTTTGGCAATCGGGTTCGCCGTCTCGCTGGTAATGCGCGCCAATGGGCGCGCGCGGGCTCTGGCGTCAAGGTCGCCCTCCGCTCACTCAGCGCACCGGCAACTGCCCACGCTTGGGAATATGCCCGCGTTCGCCTTTGCCGATACCGACGGGCGAGTGATTGGCGATTCGGCATTGCACGGGCATGTGTGGATCGCCGATTTCATTTTCACCCGTTGCACGACCATGTGTCCGATCATCACGGCAAAAATGAGCTTGCTGAGAAGGTCGATACCGTCGTCCGACCTTCGCTTCGTGTCGTTCTCGATCGATCCCGAATACGACACGCCGGACGTGCTCAAGGCTTACGCCGCCAAGTGGAGCGCCGATCCGCGCTGGCTGCTCTTGAGCCCCGCTGCCAGCCAGATTGCCGAGCTCGCCAAGGCTTTGAATGTGCCATTCGAGCGCACCACCTTTCGCCAAGAGCCCATCCTTCACACCTCCCTGTTCTTCCTGATCGATCGCCGTGGACGCGTCCGTGGCGTGTACGGCAGCTTGGACGACAAGGCTGTTTTGCGCCTGGTGGCCGACGCGACCATGCTCGACGCGGATGTCGGCGTGCCGGCGACGGGAGACACCAAACCGAACGGGGAGCGACTGCAAGCCCGAGGACCAGGAGTGTCACGTGGGCTCGGCTTGTTTCAGGCCCTCGGCTGTGGCGGATGCCACGCCGACCCGAAGACCGGACCTTCGCTCGCCGGCCTGGCCGGCCAGATGGTGCGGCTCGAGGGCGGAGCCACGGTATCGGCTGATGACGCTTATCTGCGGCAGTCCATCCTCGATCCTGGCGACAAGGTCGTCTCCGGTTACAACCCGCTCATGCCCTCGTACCGTGACTACCTCACCGAACCCGAGGTCGACGACCTGGTCGCCTATCTGCATGCAATGGTCGCCACCGAGGGCGCAGCAAACCCGGCGCCCACCCGCGACGGGGCCGCCGTCGCGGTCCAAGATCCGGTGTGCAGAATGAAGATCAAGCAGAACGGTGCCGCGGCCCGCGCCGACTACCAGGGCAAGACATTCTATTTTTGCAGCGATCTTTGCCGCGATCAATTCATCCAAGATCCGGCCCGATACGCGCGATGAGACGAGCTCTTCGAACCCCAATCTCGAACCCACGAAGGATAGACCGCCATGAAAGAACAGCTTCAATTCCTGGCCGAGTACAATCGCAAGACGAACCTCGAATTGCTCGCAATCCTGGAGAGAGAAGACCCGACCAGTTTGTACAGGTCAACCGGTGCCTACTACAAATCCATCCTGGGTACGGTGAGCCACGTGCTTTTCACCGACATCGTCTGGCTTGGCCGGATGGTGTCGCATGACGAGAGCCTGGCTGCGGCTGTGGGAGCGCTTCCGGCCGCTGACTCTCCTGATGTCGTCGACAGGATATGGCGAGACTTGGCCGCCTTTCGAGCGACTCGGCAAGTGGCCGACGATTGCCTTGCGAGGTTGGTTGCTGCCGTGCCGGAAGACCGGCTGACAGAAATACTCCACTACAACAATCTGAAAGGCGAGCCGCAGGCCAAGCCTTGGTGGGTTATTCTATTGCACCTGTTCAACCACGCGACCCACCATCGCGGCCAAGTGGCGACGCTGCTTGACCAAGCCGGCGTAACGAACGACTACTCCGGCTTGGTAACCAAGTTCGAGTAAGCCCGCGGTCAGAAGGACCCTTCCACAACCATTCCACCCAAGGTGGGCGCCACCACGATGGGCTTGTTCGCCTTTTCGGACTTTGGCGGTGACCAATCGCCGTTGTGGGAGAGTAAGAAATAGAGCGCCACGCCGCCTGAGACGAGACTGGCGGCACCGAGAGCATCGGTGGCGTATCCATAGTTCTTGCTTTTTGTACGCGCGCTCTCAATGCTGTTCTTGGTGTTTGGATAGGTATTGATCTGGTCGTTCAGATTCTTTTGGGCGCCGAGTGCAAGGTAGCCGCACACGCCGGTCCCGACGGCGAGCGCCGCAGTCGCAGAGACACTGACAATCAAGCCGGTTCGAGAGGGGGCAGTCTGAACCGGCGCCCTTACGACCAGCGATGTGGACGACGACGCAGCACTCGGCGCGATCTTTGCCGACGCGACAGTGGGGACGTCGATCTGGAGCTCGACTTTCACATTCTCTCTTCCAGCCACAGTAAGCACGCGGACGGCCTCAGACGAGCCGGCTTTTGCCGCGCTCACTTTGCGCGTTCCCACATTGACGGGAACAGGCCCGGGTAGCGGCGAGGTTCCCACGCTGACGTCGTCGACCCGAATGTCGGCGCCAGTCACATTCGTCGAAATTTGCACATGGGCGATCCTTCCCACCAGCTTTGCAGTCATTTCATCGACCTGGGCGCGGCGATCGGCAGGGATCTCGCTGGCACCCTCGGCTATGTATCGCAGGTAGGACTTGTAGGCGCCAACGAAGTCGTGAAGCGCGTACTGGGTCTGCGCGATATTGTAGAGCACAAGGTAAGACGGACTGACTTGATAGGCTTTGCTGAATTCGGCCAGCGCGCCCTCGTAACTTCCCTCGCGGTACAATTCAACGGCTCGCTGAAACCTGACGGCAGCCTTCGCAGCGTCCGGATCTTCAGTCCCCTGCGCCTGGGCGCTCGCCGCCTGGGGGATGAAAAGCCATGACAGTACAATGGATAGGGCAAAGACCTGTGTTTTCATGGCTTGTAGGGATTCCTTTCGTCAATCTGCTTGGAATTGGGTCGCACGGATGGACCCTCCAGGTTCATGCCCGGCTCTAGGCCTAGGCGCGGCGACACTGCCGCCGGTCTGACGTTGCTCTTGGGGCTTGAATCGAGCTGGGACGGTCGCGATCTCGCCCCTTGGCGAACGGGCGGCGTATGGGCCCGGTGCAGGTTGATCTTGAGGACCACATCGCTCGAAAAGCTGACCTGCTGATTGAAGGGAATGTACCCGGGCGCCGAGGCGCTAACGACGTGAATACCGCGATCCTTCGGGACCTCCAGATTCAATCGATGGCTGGCCAGCACGTTGCCGTCCAAGCTCAGCTCGGTTTCCATCGGGTCAGCGGTGATTCCGAGGCGGATGATCTCGGGGGCCGTCTTGCCTTGAGTAGATGAAGCCGCAGCGGGCGCAGCTGGAGCGGGGGACGGCTGCGGTTGCGGCGATTCCTGCGGAATCGGAACCGGTGCAGCGATGGCGTTGATCGGTGTCGGGGCGGCCGCGCTTTTTTCCTTCGTCGCCAACGCGATGACAACCACCACGACCGCAACCGCGACCGCACCTGCTGGCAGGAAGATCTTCCAACGGGAGGAGCGCTTTGGCAGGTCCCGGAAGGTATCCTGCGACGCGATGATGTCGGAGTCCGGCACCCTTCGCGTGATTGCGTCTTGCTCGCTAATCATCACAATGGGAGCGCCACTCTGTTCGTCCTCTTCCGGGGGCCTTTCTTCGATGGCGACTAAACGCAGTGGTGTCGTGTTCATTGGCCTCCACCTTTCATCCTGTTCACAACAGGCTCCTAATCGCCGGGCCCAGCGTCTTCGCCAGGAGAGCCATCCCCGAAATTCCCAGGAGCAGGTAAGTAAACCGCTTGAAATTCAAGTCCGACATCCGCCGGTAGATGGCCAGGCCACTGAGGGTCCCTGGCACCACCGCAGGCGAGCACAAAGCCAGGAGCAACCAGAACTGGGCGCTCAGATAGGCCGGATGCAACCACGCAACCAGGCCAAGCGAGTAGATCTGGGACATGATGATGTAGGGCTGGACTATGGCGCGATGTCTTGCCTTCGATAGACCGCGCAAACCCGTCCACACGACGACCGCCGCCCCTGGGAAGGCAGTGAAGCCCCCCACCACGCCCCCGAGGAAGCCGACCGCAGCGCCGCTCGCCCTGCCATCGAAGCCGCGCAGCTTGAAGCTTGAAGGCTTGAACATCGAATAGACGGAATACGTGACAAGCAGCGTCCCGAATACCGCCATCAGTTGCGTTGCCGGCAAATGAGACAACAGCCAGATTCCGATCGGCACCCCGACGACACCGCCAAGCATGCACGGCCCCGGACCTGCCCAGACCTCCTTCCATGACCTCGGCATGTCTTCGCGCAACTGTCCGGTCGAGAGCATCTGGTTTCCCGTCGACAACGTTTGAAACAGCGGAACCTGCAAGATAGGTGTGAGAATCAAGAGGCTTGTGGCTCCGATGGCGGAGAAGCCGAACCCCGACAGCCCACTCATGACGCCAGAAAGAAAGACGACCGCCTCGATGCTGGCCAGCTCGCGGATACTTAGTCCGGCCACGGCGTTCGGTGTCCCCGGCAATGCAACGATGATCGCCCCTACGACCACGAGCGCTGTGACTGCAAACAGCCGTAGCGTGGTCTTGCCGAAGCCCGGCTGCACGAGCGCTAGCCCACGGGAAGGTTCGGCTTTCGGGTCCGCCAGGCTCTCTATCACGAGGGCAATGTGGCTAGGCGATCGCTTCAACGGGCGTTTCGTCAGCACGTTGTTGGCGTTGGCGGCGGTGCGGGCTGGCGTTGAACGGACTCGGTTGCCGTCGGGGGTGATGTCCTGTTCGGGTATTGCGATTCCTACTATCGGCGTTGCTGCTCCCATACTTCGAGCCCTCCGCGCGTTCGACCAGTACCCCACACGTCATCAACATCGTGACGTGGCGGACTGGCAATCTACGATCCGTATTTCACATTGACTGAAGCCTCAGCACTACATGCTACTCAGTCTCGCAGAAGCCGTAGTTGCACGCCGGGGAGCTCGCAGGACAATCGTTGGACGTCGTGCATGTTTTGCACGATGCTTTTCCGGTGGTCCGGAAGTCGAAGTGGCAGCCGCATTGGTAGTTGTTCGGATTGTGCAGGAAGTCGCCCATCTCAGTGTTACGGGCCACCTGCATCGCACACTGAGGAACCAGCGACGCGTCGATCATCGCATCCACCAACGCGCCATCGAGCTTGGGCACCGAGAAGCCAGTCACGAAGGCTCCTGCCGCGGCGGAAGGCGCACCATTGATATTCGCCGTGTAGAAGTGAACGTAGCCCCAGAGGGGATAGTGTCCATCGCGAACATTTTCCTTGTTGAGGGACGTGGCGGTGGAATCAGGCAGGAAGCCGGTAAGCTGACCTGCGCCTTGCAAATAGAGAACGCGCAGGTTGCCGCGCCCCTTGTCCGCATAGTCGATAGACAGAATGCCGATGGATTGCTCGGGTTGCGTGGAGTCCTTCAGCGTCGTGCTGATGTTGTCGGTCGACAGCCGGTCCACACCCCAGAATCCCGTTCGCGGTACTTGGATGAGCTGCGCTGCCAGAGCGGTCGATCCGGCGCCCGAATTGCGGATGGAGTAATAGGTGGGATCAATCCACGGGCTTGCGGCGATGCCGTTGGAATTTTGCCCGCCCAGCCCGAAGATGATGTGCGCGGCTTCGACGCTGATCGAGGTCTGCGTGGAAAGTGCGGGTACGGTGAAGCCGAATGTGACGACCGGCCCCAAGTAGCCGGCAACGGTTTCGCCGGGCACGAAGTTCGTATTGCACACTGTCGAGTAGAGGTTGGATACGCCGATGTCGACAGTATTGCCCGCTGGGTCGAGCGAGCAGCTAACTTGCGTGCCCGTGTCGTCGAAGTAGTAGGCGTAGTTGGCCGCCTTGGTCGGCGTCCCGGGCACGTCCTTGATGAGGGTCAACGTGGGATCGAACACGGAGCTTACGCCACCGCACGAGGTCCCGGCCATGAAGACAGCGCGATAGGGCGGCGTATTGGTCATGAGCAGCGGGGTAACCTGCTTGAGCAACGGCCCGAAGTCGGATGTCCCAGTCATGTAGATCACGTTGGGCCCGGCCTCCGCGCACTTCACCGTGGGCGGCGCCACGGGGCTGACGGTTGCCGTGATTGCCCCCGCACTAACCGGAGCCGTTGGAGTAGGCAGGGTGGCGGCGCCGCAAAGCCCCAGCCTGGCGCAATTGTCGAACGGCATGCTCTGGGCGGCGGTGCATGCGTTGAGGTACTGGATGGTGGTCGTGGGCGTTCCGGAGAAACAGCCTTTGGGGCCGAGTCCCGAATCAACGCATATGCCTTGGCTACAGACGGCATGCGCGGTGTTGCCGGTCTCGAACCTGGCGCAGTCGGTGTCAGCACTACACTGCACCATGTTTCTATCGACGATGACGCTGCATGTGGTTGTTAGGGGCAGCGTAATAGCCAACGCAATGCTCAAGGCTTGGTTCATCTTTGCCATCGCATCTTTCGCAGAAAGGTCCATAGCGCCTCGGGGATGCCGTGGTATCGACCGGCCCAAGTAATACCTTTAGCCTCGGAGGCGAGGGCCACGTGGCGGCTGCATTCTCCGAAACGTTTGGCGGGGATACGACATCCATCCCTGGCACCAACAACCTAGGAGAGAGTCATGGCCGAAACGGTGAAGGCGATTCCAGATGGTTTCCACAGCGTCACCCCGAACCTCGTCATCAAGGACGCGAGTAAGGCGATCGACTGGTACAAGCAAGCGCTGGGCGCGCAGGAGCTTTACCGTATGCCCGGGCCGGACGGCCGCCTCATGCACGCGGAGATCAAGATTGGCGACTCCGTGGTCACGATGAATGACGAGATGCCCGAGATGGGCGGCAAGGGACCGCTGCTTCTCGGAGGCACGCCGGTGAGCCTGATGATCTACTGCGAGGACTGCGACGCCGTCTTCAACCGCGCCATAGGCGCCGGCGCCAGCGTGCGCATGCCGCTAGAAGACGCCTTCTGGGGTGACCGCTGGGGAATGCTGACCGATCCGTTCGGACACGTGTGGTCCATCGCGACCCACAAGAAGAACCTCTCGGTGCCCGAGGTTAAGCGCGCCATGGACGAGTTCATGGCCAACTACAAGCGTCCGTAGCGCCACGTCTGCCACGCGAGCAGGCACGACGCTCAACCAGGGGGCGACCCAAGCGACGGCCATGGTGGGCGCCGACACAGTCAGACTGACGCCGAGCTTTGAGGCGTGAAACGCGTGTTGAAACAGCGGCGCGGCGGCTGCGTGGCGTACCGAGCAAGAAAGGCACGACCCAGGTCATGCTTACGGCCTACCGAACGTGTTGTGGCAACCGCAGTTGCCACAACACCGACATTCATGACGGAGTAGGGCTACATTTGGCAGGCGTCGCCACGACAACGAGCGACTGGTGCAGTAGCTGCGGCCGCGTGGCCTACTTGAGGTAGGACGCCAAACCGATCCCCTGGGTCTTCAGCGCAGTGGCGGCTGTTTGCGCGATCTGAAGGGCGCCGGCTGCCTCGAAATGCGTGTGATCGTTGCAGAAGAATTGGCCCACCTTGCTGGTGGTCGACGTGTAGTCACTGGCGTTGGGACATAGGCCGAGACTGGTGTACAGGTTGGCGGTGAGCACGGTCATGTCGATGACCGGAACGCCGTCGGCGGTGCCGGCGGCCTTGGTCTGTGGTCCGAACCCGCGGTCGGCCTGAGCTGTGGCACCGCTGCAGAGAATGTAGCTGGTCGAGGTCAAGAAGATAGTTTCCGCGCCTCGGTCACTGGCAGCCTTTGCCATCATGGTGAGGTAGGTCTGGAAAAGGTCGGTCCCGACGTGTCGCGGACAGGTGGCGTCGCCGTCGTTGATGCCGAACTCGATGAACAGGTAGTCGCCTTTCTTCATTCCGGTGTTCGCATCGAGCATGGCGTTCCAGTTGTCAGAGTAGGTGGTGCCTAGTAGCGGACACTCGTTGGTTGTCTTGTTTAGGGTGCTGCTTACATTCTTTTCATAGAGACAGGTTTGAATGCTCCGGCCGGCCACGGAGTGGTTTTAGATGGTCACGTTGCTGTTGAACAGCGAACAGAATTGGTAGCCCCAGAAA
>Ga0182027_10010214_pt1 | contig 13374 bp, 16 predicted proteins | sample 712E1DmetaG_FD_121300 | JGI IMG/M metagenome (GOLD analysis project Ga0182027, IMG submission 121300) | Permafrost microbial communities from Stordalen Mire, Sweden - 712E1D metaG (Illumina Assembly) | ecosystem: Environmental > Terrestrial > Soil > Wetlands > Permafrost | place: Sweden...
AGAAAATAGAGCTGTTTTGGGCATGTATCAGGCAAAAAGGCTCCTGAACATTGCAACATAATACCATCTGTCAACATCAAACCGAAATCGACCATTTTACAGGATTTTTAGAGGTTCCCTTAACATTTACCAGCCATTTTTGTTGTCACCCGTCAACTTTTATGTTCTTCTTGGCAAAAAAAGAATTTTCGCCATTCAGTATAATTGAACTTGGTTTTTATATATTTCGGGATTTATAAAACAAATGCCGGATGGGTCTGTCGGGGTGTTAAGGTCCGATAAAAGTACTATGGCGCCTTCTTGTCGACATCCAACTGCCGCATTCCCGGCACGGTGCGGGACTCCACGAGGAACGTGCGAAGGCTTGCCTGGTCTACAAGAATAAGGGGAAAATCGTTTTTGATGATCACATTGTAGGTGGAATCGCCGTATTTCTGCTCCCCCACTATTTTCCAGTTGTTGAAGAGACTGCCGGTCGCCTGCGCCGACAGTTCCTCCTTTGAAGCCCTCTTTTCGGGTTTGTAGACGTATCCCTCCCCGCGCGGTGAAGACGATTCGTAAACGAACGTCAGTTTATCTGCGGGCTCGAACGAGACCTGCAGCCTGTCGGGCGCGGCCTCAGCCGCGATGCACGGCGTCTGGCTTTTAAAATAGACCCGCTTGATATACTGGTCCTCCACCTTCATGAGCGAGTGGGTGTGATCGATGTCCTTGTTCACGCTTTTCGCCTCCTGCTCGAGCAGAAGATCGTCGGAAATGTAAAGCTGGAGGCGCTTGATATCGGAATAGTTCAGATTGTATTCCCTGATGAGCGACTTGGTGAGCGGGATGCGCGAGGCACAGCCGGAAAGAATTATAACGGCGGAAAGAAATGCCGCCCTGAAGATGCATCGCAGAGATAGGTTCATATGGTTATTTTCCCATGTTGACTTTTTAAAACTATTTCGCCGCTTTTTTCTTTTTCGCTCCGGCCGCCTTTTTCGTGGAATCCGCGGCTTCATCTTCTTTTTTCATGGCACAGTCGGCAACAGCCAGGATGCTTCCCCTGTCCAGAAACATGCGTATGGTGACGTCCCAGCCCACGCCCTGTTTAAAGTCCTCTTTTTTGGTAACGTCCTTCTCCACCCGTTTTATGCAGTCGGGAAGCAGTTTGGGGTCCGTCTTCACCTTGAAAAGGGCGTTCTTTATCTTGCTGTTCACCTGTGAAAGCGCCTGCTTCTGCGCCTCGGCATTGGCGACCAAAACGTCCTTGTTTACCGAATGGCCGTTTCCGACTATTGAGTCCGTCTTGATCAGTTCTTCCTGGTAAACTATTTCCTTGTCCACAAAACCCCAGGTGCCGTCTGTCGCAACAAGGACTATCTTGCCTCCTGTCACCGGCACAGTGAAATCCTTTTCAAAGGTTGCCGCTTTTCCGCTCTGCATCACCCAGGTGTTGTCTTCGTGGAGAACGATCTTCTGCCCATCAAGCGTGGTCATTATCATGTCTTTTGCAAAAAGAATGCCGCACGAAATGCAGATGACATAAAAAGATTTCATCATGATGCGGGGATTCAAGATAAGCCTCCTTTAAACGTTTAATCGGTGTTATGACCGAAACTGCTCACAACCTATAACGAAATCAAAAATAAATGAGAAGAACCCTTGGGAAAAGTATTTTCTTGGGGGAAAAGAATCTATCACCAAATAATCATAATTTTGGCGTTCCCCCTTGTAGAATCGCACGGATACAGAAATTGATTCTGGAGGGGGAACCGCATCGCGTTTCCCCCTGGCCCTGCATGCAGAGGTGTAATGCATTACACCTCTGCATAGCATGGCACACCCCCTCCTGCAAAGAGGCGCGCCGATTGCGCTCGACTTACGCTCGCGCGGCGTCACCCCTTCGCAACGCAACCTCTATGGAACACCGCTTTGCGGCGGTGAAATCAAAAAAACAAACCAATCCTGATGAGATATATTTTATTTAGTCGGTATAATTATTTTACTTAATAATATTATTTTAACAGAAAGTTCTCATGGACACCTTTACCGCTATAATTTCCCGTAGAAGCATTCGGAAATATTCGTCTGAACCGGTTTCAGACAATCTTGTAAATAAAATCCTCGAGGCCGCAATGAACGCGCCGTCTGCCGGCAACCAGCAGCCGTGGCAGTTTATTGTTGTCAAGGAGAGAATATCGCTCGATGCCATCGCCGAAATCCTCCCCCATGGTAAAATGCTAAAGCAGGCGCCGCTCGCCATCGTCGTATGCGGGGACCTGTCGCATGAAAAACACAAGGGTTTCTGGGTGCAGGACTGCGCGGCCGCCACGGAGAACATGCTCCTCGCGGCGCACGGCCTGGGGCTTGGCGCGGTGTGGCTGGGCGTTTACCCGCGCGAAGAACGGACGAAAGTGATCGCAGAATTTATAAAAGTGCCGGAGCAGGTAGTGCCGTTTTGCGTGATATCGGTGGGATGGCCGGCGGAGAAGGTAGAACAGGTGAAGAGGTATGAGGAGAAGAAGGTGCATTGGAATGGGTGGTAAGGGAGGTTTTTTGTTTGACAGGTAAGATAGTAAACTTGATTTTTAAGGATGAGACAAGTAGTTTTTAATTTTACCGTAATAAGGAACAAAAACCATATGTCGAATAAAAAGCTGAAGAAATTTCCTAAATTCAAAAATGATGATGAAGAACGTACATTCTGGGCCACCCAGGACTCTGCGGAATATCTGGACTGGTCAAAAGCTAAAAAGTTGCGTTTTACCAGACTTCGGCCTTCCGAACACTTGGAAAAAGAAATTTCGGGCAGACATCTTGTCGCCCAGCAACGCTGATGGAGAATCTTGCAAGTCGGGATATTCAATAGGCCGACTGCGGCCTAATACATGTTAGACCCGACAAGAAAAAGAAAATGCGCTATTCAGGTAAAATAACCTATTGGAAAGATGCTCAGGGTTATGGTTTTATTACACCGACAGGAGGTGGAAAGGAAGTCTTTGTTCATATAAAATCATTTATAAATAAACAGAAAAGACCTTTAGGTGGTGAAATGGTCTCATATGGAATAACAACAGATAACAAAGGACGTTTTGAAAGTACAGAGGTTCTTTTCGCAGGAGAATATAATCCTTTTGTAAAATCATCAAGTGTTACTAATGAACCTTCAGTTGTGCTTGTATTTATTGCCGCTATTTTTATAATTGTTGTTGCCATCTGTGTGTTATTTGATAAACTGCCAATTTATATGTTAGGCGTATATTTAGCAGCTAGTATGGTTTCATTTATTGCATATGGAATGGATAAATCAGCAGCAGAAGAAGGAAGATGGAGAATAAGCGAGGCTCGTCTAACTATGTTTGCATTAATTGGCGGTTGGCCAGGAGCATTGATTGCTCAAAGGTTATTTAGACATAAAACTAAAAAGCTATCATTCCAGATAGCCTTTTGGTTTGTTGTTTTAATTAATTGTGGTGTTTTAATCTATTTGCTTACGCTAAAAGGTTCAGAAATAAGATAAAGAGGGTCTTAACAACTCGCTCAACCCACGACAGTGCCGCGCCCGCTCAGCAGCGAGAAAATTACAACGGGTTTTGTCACTGTTCGGGTATGGGCGCCAAAGGCAGGCACAGCGGGGTTAGCTCTGCCGTTATTTGAAAAATCCAAGGAGGAAATCTTCATGAAAGCGATAAAAACCTTTTACATCGGCCTGGCCGTTGCGCTGTTATGCACGGTCCAGTTTATTTTATCGCACTCGCCTGTCCGGTTAATTGGGATAGCCGTGGGTATTTTTTTTATTTTCTTCGGATGGAAAATAGGATGGACCAGGAACCGAAATCTGACCACCCTGCTTGGACATTTGGCAATGGCCATCGGCTGTCTGGTCAGCGCTTATGCGATATATCAGATTCCATTCCTTAAAATGCCGCCGACAATTATCGGCGTGATTGACATGCCCCTTTTCTGGGGGCTCTTCACGATTTTTGGCGGATATTGCATGATAACCCATGGTTATTGTTCCTGTACTATTAAAATGCATGAAGACTGCAATCATTTGAAAATTGGGGCAAAGTAAAATGGTTTGGAATATCTGCAATGGGTTTCAGGCTGAGTTTTTCTCTTTCCAGGAAAAACCGGAAATGAAACCGGGAAAAAGGGCATAATGGCGGGCAATCACTCAAAACTCCGGCACTTAATAACTGGTCCGCGCATCACGGCAATTTTGTTTTTTGCCTCCTGCTTCCTTTTCATTCTTTTCTACATCGACCCGCGCCTCATTTTCATTTTCAACGGCATGAACAAATATTCCTTTGTTTTGGAATTCACCTGGGCCTATGCCGCGGCGATCGCATTCGTGCCGGGAGGATTTGCAAAATTCGCCGCAACGCTTGTCGTAGAGGCGTGCGAACATAGTTGGTTGGGCGCCATTCTCCTTACCCTCGTTGCGTGCGGACTGACGCTCGGGACGGCGGCGTTCGCTGCCAGGGTACGCCAGAGACCACTTTTTGTCCCGCACTATGTTCCTGCGGTCCTCTTTTTGGCCATGCTTTCGCGGTACAGCATGCATTACCTTCCCGCGGTCATGTCCGTGCTGGGATCGGTCGTTCTCGCTCTTGTCTACCAGCGCTTTTCCGGAGAATCGTCGAGGAAACGTTGCGCGCTGTTCTCTCTTCTTTTCCTTGTTGCGTATTATCTCTTCAGTTTTACAGCCGCCCTTTTCGGAGTGCTTGTGATCGTCCATGAGTGCTTTTTGCGGAAAAGGAAAATCGTAGCTATCCTCTGCACGGCCGTTGTTCTGGCGATTGCCCTGTTTTTGTCACGGCTGTTTATTTTTCCCTTTGACCGGGTCTTCAGCTATGCATCGATCGTGGATTTCAGGCGGCCGCTGCTGTATCTCTTCCTTGCGGTCCCGGTTTCCGCTATGCTTGCCGGCCTCGGCATTTTTTCCGCGGATCGCGTCTGGACAGACAAGAAAAAACCGGAACACGGGCGCGGCGCCCTGTTCCTGCGTATTGCGCGGGAAATTGTCGTGCTGCTGGCCCTTGCCGCAACCATGTATTGGGCTGCCAGCGACTGGACAACCAGGACCCTGCGGGAACTCGGGTCAGTGCTCTATTGCGACCGCAATTGCCTGTGGGATGACATTCTGCAAAAGAAACGGTCATTTCTTTTTAAGAATTTCCCGAGCAACAAATCCCTTACCGCCCTTATGACGACGCACGCGATGTATCGCGCATTATACCACACCGGCCGGCTTGGGACAGACATGTTCTGCTTTCCCCAGATCGCGGACCCTGAACCGCTTCTGCTGTGGAAAAATTCCATAAGCAACTATTTCCCGGACTGGGCAGTCTCCCTTGAAACGGCAATTGACCTCGGTGCACTGAATTTTGCCGAACATACCGCGGGAGAGGCCATGGAAAACATGGGGCCGCTTCCGTTCCTTCTGTTCCGCCGCACGCTTATCCAGGCCGCGAAAGGGAACGATGAATGCGCGCATGTCTATCTCAATAAACTAAAACAAATGCCGGGAAACCGTTTGCAGACGCGGCGGTTCGAACGCGGCGCCGGCGCCGCTGACCTTTCCAGGGACACCGGTGTCGTCCGCCTCCATTTGTGCATGGACACGGCCGATTACGTTTTCAACCGCGTCAATGAAGAGACGGTGCTGCTGGATCTCCTTAAAAGCAATCCCCGCAACCGCATGGCCTTTGAATATCTGATGGCATATTATCTTCTTTCCATGCGGCCGGACCTCGTTGTACAAAACCTGTATCGTCTGGACGGTCTCGGCTACACAAAAATCCCGGTGCTTTACGAAGAGGCATTGGAAATATACCGGCAGAGGGACTCCACCTTGAACAACGTCGTGCTTCCGGCAATCGCCTCCGGCCGTCCGGCCGCCGACCGCTGCGAGCGGTTTCTCAAGCTTTTGAAACTCTCCGATCCCCAATCCCCCGGCTCGCAGGCGGCGTTTGCGGAATTCGGAACGAGCTATTTCTTCTTTTTTTCCTTTGGCTATTCGGCCGGAGGTAAATCATGAAGCGGGCGGTTTTTCTTTTGCTCGGTCTCAGCGTCATTGCCGGCATTGCGGGGTGCGGCGGCCATCCGGACTTCAACGGGGTCCGCAATGCAGCAGCGGCAACGGACCGGACGCCTGTTCTCAAACCCGATTACACCAACATCACCGTTCCGCCGAATATCGGACCCCTTAACTTTGTGGTACAAGAAAGCGGCGCCCGGTTTTTCACGCGCATTGCCGGAAAAAAGGGGGAACCGATCACGGTTTTTTCGAAGAACGCGGAAGTCCGCGTTCCACCCGGACCATGGCGCGCACTTCTGTTGAAAAACCAGGGCGATACGCTGAGCATTGACATTTGCATCAGGCAATCCGATGGTTCGTGGCGCTGGTTTCGGACCATAAAAAACGCCGTGTCCGGCGACCGGACCGATCCGTATATCATGTACCGGACCTTAAGTGTTTTGTATATCTATTCCCGGGACCTTTGCCTGTATCAGCGGGACCTTGAAACGAACAAGGAATCCGAAATGCTGAATGCGCTGAATTTCTTCCCCGGATGCTGCAACTGCCACACCTTTGTCAACAACGATCCTTCCAGGGCGTTTTTCCATGTCCGGACCCAGGACTTCGGCAATTCCGCGCTAGTGGTCACGAACGGGACCGTGGGCAAGATTCCCACGAAGTTCGGTTACACCTCATGGCACCCGAACGGAAAACTCATTGTATACTCCGTAAACAAGGTGGACCAGTGCTTCCATGCCGCGTGGAAGGACCCGCGCGACGCGTTCGATTTTACCTCCGGACTCAAAGTGTACCGGGTCGACAAACAAAAGATCGTCACCGTGCCGCAGATTTTTCAGGAGACAGCGCTCGAAACATGGCCGTGCTGGTCCGCCGACGGGACATGCCTTTATTTTTCAAGCGGCCTGATTTCATGGACCGATTTCAAGACCCAGCCGCCAGAACATCTTGAACAAACGCGCTACAGCCTGATGCGCATCCCGTACGACGAGAAAACCGATTCATGGGGCGTTGTCGACACGTTCTTGTCCTCCAACGTCACCGGCAAAAGCATCACCCAGCCGCGCGTTTCGCCGGACGGAAAATTCATCGTGTTCTGCATGCATCCTTACGGGCCGTCGCCCTATTTGCAGCCGGGAAGCGATCTTTACATCATGGATATTTCGACGAAAAAGTATGAGCCACTCGCCGTGAACAGCGAATGGTCGGAGTCGTGGCACTCATGGTCATCGAACAGCCGCTGGCTTGCATTTACAAGCAAGAGGAACGGCGGCATCATGGGAAGAATTTACCTGGCCCATATCGACGCCAACGGCAAGGCGGCAAAGCCGTTCATCCTACCGCAGAACGACCCCCGGTTTTACGATTCATTCATCAAGGTGTATAATGTCCCCGAATTCGCCGTTGCCCGCTTTACCGTGCCGCAGCGTGCGCTGGTGTCGGCGATACACTCGTACAAGCATCTCGACGTCGACGTTCCGGCAATCACCGGAGCTACCCCAAGAGTGCCGCCGAAACCGGAGTAATTCGGCCGGCGGAGAAGGTGACAATACTTTCTTTTCGACCAAGAAATATTTGGTTTTTCAAAGCAGCGGCGCATCCGGCAAGTATAGTTGTTGCAGGTTGATCGGGTATGGCCAACCTTCTTAAGCGGTATAACGATGGGGCGTTTAATGTCTTTTCCAATATGTCGTTTGATGATATAATAGTTATGGCGTTTGGGAACTAATACCTGTTCTTTTGCAAGGCGAGAAATCGCCCATCCTGGGCGATGGATTAATGCAAAATAGAAAATACGATAATGCAAAAGGCAATTTAAGACAGTACGATTTGTTGGACTTGTGAAACAGAAGGAACGCCGCGCGAATATTAAATACAAAGAAAAATTGAATTCAACGCGGGCGGGGGCGAAAACAAATAACCAAGAATGCGGCACGGAAAGACGAAAATAATCTTGCGCCGGGAAGAGCCGCCCCATCGTGGTGCGGTAATAAAAAGCCCGGAAATCACGTCCTAAAAGAAATAGGACACATTCGGTTTCAGAAATTGGTATAATATAGCCATATGAAAACCGAACCGCCGAATATTTTCCAATACATCGATTATCGAAAATTTCTTGAAGATTATTATTCTAAGAGAAAATCTTTCGATTCAAGCTTTACACATGAATACATTTGCCATCGGCTTGGCCAAGAAAACGCTAAGAGCTATTTTAACAATGTCGTAAAAGGCAGAATGAATGTAAGCCCGGCGTTTATTGATCGCTTTATCGACCTGCTTGAATTGAAACCGGATTCCGCCAAATATTTCCGAGCATTGGTCAATTACAATCAGACGACCAGTCCTCACGAAAAGGAATTCTTCTTTGACCAACTCGTACGTTTGAACAGCACGCCTCACCGGACAATCGACCGCAATGCTTACACGTTCTATAAAGAATGGCATCATAGCGCGGTACGCGCACTGCTTGATATCGTTGATTTTAAGGACGATTACAAAACCCTCGCTTCTCGCCTTTTCCCTCCTATATCCGCAAAACAAGCGCGTGACTCCATTGCCTTGCTTGTTCAACTCGGCCTCATTGCAAAAAACAAAAAGGGCTTTCTGAAACCAACGGACAAAATGGTTGTTACCGGTGATTTTATCAAAGACGCAATGGTGAGGCAATTCCAGATGAAATGCCTTGAACATGCGAGAAACGTTCTTGCCAACGGTTCCAATCAGGCACATCGAAACGTCACTCTTACGGTAAGCCTTTCAGAAAAGGCTTACAATCGAGTGTCGGACAGAATCCAGCAGATGAAAACCGAAGTCCGGTCGATAGTTCACAAAGATGAATCGCCCGCTTCAAAGGTTTATCATCTCAATGTAAACCTATTTCCTATGTCGCAATAGGGGAATTTTATGAAAAAAGTCATTTTCTTGTCATTGCTGTCATTCTTCCTTTCCTGTTCCTGCTCAAACAATGTGGCAGGAACGGGCAGCGAGACTGATACCGGATGCGCGGTAGCGGGCTTGATGCAGTATTCGGATAGTTTGCCGGTTGTACACGCCGATGTAATTCTTCATGACCAGCGGCTTATCAAACGCATTACTTTGAATAAAAAATTGGCGGGTGCCAGCCTCATACGTTCAGGCTCTACGCTAACTAATATAAACGGCTTTTTCCGTTTCGATTCCGTAGATACCGGCGGTTACCTAGTCGAAATTAACGACCATGATACACTTGGAGCAGTTCTCCCCACTCAAATTAATCGTGGAGACACTCTAAAAGAAGTAAATGGAATATTGCAGAAGTACGGTATTATCATTGGTAAAATTGATACAACCGGTATCGGCAAAACCAAAACTGTTTCTATCTATTTGCCCGAGCTTGGCCGGACAATCAGCGTCGATTCCGCTGGTAATTTTGTTATTAAAAACCTACCTGCTTGGAATTATCAAATGCGGCTCGCCATACAGGATACTGTTGTAAGATTGCCTCTCGATAGCATTCCTATTCCTGTAAAACCGGCCGACACTACGTGGATTATCAGTTTCGGTTCGAAATCGGGAACTGTAATATTGGACGGCAAAATAATCGAAAATCCAAACCCATAACCAGTGGAGGTTTTATGTTTCACTCTCATTTTAAGTTACTCTATCTGCCGATTGGCCTTACGGTGATTGCGTTAATGGGCTGCTCGAATCCCGGCAAAATCGTTTCCTCAATTCCGCAAGGCACCGGCATGGCCAAATTAATGATTACGGCAGCAGCAAATTCCCCGTTCCAGAAAATTGCTAAAAAAGCAACCTTAGCTATTTCCGCCAGCGACATGCTTACGATGTCGAAAAGCTTGACGATTACCGACAGCTGCGTTGAAGGAACTATAACGGGAATTCCTGCGGGAAAAAACCGCGTTTTTTCGGTATCCGTATATGATTCTCTCGATTCGCTTCAATATCAGGGTTCTTCAAGTGTGAATGTGATTGCCGATAGCACAGTGAATGTTTCGATAAATGTCATCAGGATAACGGGGAATGCGAATGTAAATGGGAATATTATCGAAACCCCTGCGCAAATGAAGTATCTCCCCGGTGGAACATTCCAGATGGGGCAGGTGGGAATTTCTGATGCAGTACCGGTACATAGTGTGACACTATCGTCATTTTTCATAGACACCACAGAAGTTACACAGACGGATTATCTTGCGCTTATGGGAGTCAATCCTTCCAATTCTCCGACAGTTACCAAAGGTCCAGTAGATAGTATGTCGTGGTTTGACGCTGTACTTTACTGTAACAAACGGAGCATACGTGATGTCAAGGATACGGTGTATTCTTACACATCGGTAACCGGTACACCGGGGAATGGTTGCACGGCTCTTGGCGGCCTGGCAACTACAATGACGAAGAATGGGTACCGCCTTCCCACAGAGGCAGAGTGGGAATATGCTTGCAGGGGCGGGACGACAACAACGTATTGGTGGGGAGCTGATACAAACGGCATGGGAGCTCGCGCATGGTGGACTGGTAACAGCGGCGGCACAATGCAACCCGTAGCGACAACTCAGAAAAATGCCTACGGATTATATGATATGGCTGGAAATGTATGGGAATGGTGCAACGACTGGTATGACAGCTATGCGGCAACAGCAGCAATAGACCCAATGGGACCAGCGACTGGCTCGCTCCGTGTCTTCCGGGGCGGCGGTATAGACATCGGCGCGCCGGATCTGCGGTCGGCCGCTCGCTACTACGCCGACCCGGCCCATGCCACTCACAACGGCAATGTTGGTTTCCGGTGCGTCTGTAGATTGTAATACTTTTTTTTATCTCGTTTTCAAATATTGTGAATTGCTTTTCCTATTTAAGGAGCAGATAAAATATGGTAAAACTCTCGGAAGTATCAATGACTGAAGCAGAGGTAAGTTTGCGCTTAGCCATGTGTCTATCTGCAAGGAATGATGTAAATCAACCAATTCGTGTTTCGATTGACGGCGCACACGTTCAAATCGAGGACAGAGAAATTTTCCCGCTTCGAGACTTTATGGCTGAAAATGGATGGGGTATATTAAATACGGATGATTGGCGTGGCAAATACACAAAGGATGGTTGTCGCCCCTTGGAGATACATTCAAGACCTGGTGAAGGCGATGTTACAGCCAAATTAAGCAATGAGAAATTTCTACGCGTTGAATCGAAAAAAGGTCCTTTATCGCGAAGCACTAATTCTGTAGAATACCCTCTTATACGCGAAGCAATTGGTCAATTAATGACAATTCCAAAATTATCTGATGGCGACTTGCTCTCTATAGCGGTTCCAGATTCAGAAAGATTCCAGGAATTGGCAAACCGATGGCGCGAAGCGCCTTTAATAAAGAAGGTGGGATTGCGTATTCTGCTTGTTAATCGGGGTGGCAAGGTTGATGGGTTAACTACATTAGGGATAGGTTTGATGTGATTTCCATGATTTGATTCCGTATGATGTATTTTTTAATCGTTCCATGGGCGTTCTGACAAATTTGTGATATGGAGGAATATGAATTCACTATTGCTGGATAAAGTTAAAAACGCAGTAAAGCAAATCGAGCCTTCCGCCGAAATTATTCTCTACGGTTCCCGCGCGCGGAAGGATTTCCACGAAGGTTCCGACTGGGATTTTCTAATTCTTGTGGATGGCATTGTTGACGCTTTTCGGACGGACCGAGTACGACATGCCATTTACGATGTTGAATTGGAAACAAATGAAATATTGAGTTCCATTATTAAAAGTCGTCAGGAATGGCACAGCCAGAAATTCCGCATCATTCCTTTGCACGAAAATGTCGACCGTGAAGGAATAACGATATGAGCGAGAGCATTATTGACCTAGTAAAATACAGGGTGTCAAGAGCGCTTGAATCTCTCGCGGAAGCGCGGGTTCTTGCGGATTCCTCACATTGGAACGCGTGCGTAAACAGACTCTATTATTCATGTTTTTATGCGGTTTCCGCTCTGCTTGCTCTGCATCAAATGAAATCGAAAAAACATGCTGGTATCCGATCTTTTTTTAATCTTCATTTCGTAAAGACAGGGCTTGTTTCCATAGAATCGGCACGAATATATAATGACCTCTTTGAGCGCAGACAAGAAGGCGATTACGAAGACTTTTTCGTCTTTAACGAAGGCGAGGTAAAGCCATGGGTTGAGGACGCTGTATCCTTTGTCGACAATTTGAAAACCCTTATAGAAAAAGACCTTCCGGCACAATAATTCTTTTACATGCCTTAGCCCGTCCTTGGCTCAGGCGAAGACCGGCGCAAGAATCAAGAATTTAAGACCCGTGCCGCAAGAAGAGAAATCCAATACAAAGCCCCCGCCCGAAAATCATATTAAAAGACAAGAAGAAGCGCGGCGTAAAAACAGTACAGATATTCGGATATTTAACACAAACACCGAATTCAAGACGAAGAGAAGCAGCGCCGCACCTCCTGTGCGTCGCTGCTAATCGCCTTGCGAAAAGAACAATGCCTTCAACCATGACCGGCTACTGTGGGTATGCGGTTGTACCGGCAGGTTAAGGCAGCGTTAGCGGTAAATAAAAAGGAATACATATGGAATTTAATCTTTTCTATCGTGGCGCGATTAAATCGAATAGTGGCCATGATGAAAAACATGAAATAAGATTAGAATTTCATAAGCAATTGAATTTGCTTTGGACATTGGCACCTTTGAAATTCCATACGGATTGGAAGCAAATTAGAGAAAACAAGGAATTAAATAGCAAAATTGGATTAAATAATTATGTGTTCCTTGTTTCTTCAAATTTGAATATGTACGTTGAGTTGAACATAAATTTTCTGATTCCAAGAAAAACAAGTTTTCAAGACATAGACAATAAGTTAAAAACATTATGTGACGCCCTTCATTTGCCAGACAAAAATACAGAAGCGTCAAAACCAAGATACGATATTCAGCCTATTTTGTGCCTTTTGGAAGATGATAATCTCATTTATAAATTGAATGCAGATACTGAATATTTATTGGAAAACACTTTCGAAAATAATGACAGAACCATTTTTAAGAATGAACATGACATGATTACCATAATTGGGGTTAAAATTAGAGGAAATCGAAATATTCAAGAATATTCTGATTTAATAATTTAAAACCGCTAACAACGCGCTAAATCATGACCGTCCGCATTTGCAAACACCCTTGGTTCGCGGGCGGTTGGTTCTTCATACAAGGTTCGTGGTTTGCAAAGAGAAAATGCGGTCGTAGTCCGGCATATTAGCGCGGCGTTGAGCCTGTAGAAAAAGTCCTTTTCTTGACAGATGGGCGGTTAAATTCGTTCAAAATCGCCACTTTTTTGGCGCATTTTGACT
>Ga0182027_10010215_pt1 | contig 13374 bp, 13 predicted proteins | sample 712E1DmetaG_FD_121300 | JGI IMG/M metagenome (GOLD analysis project Ga0182027, IMG submission 121300) | Permafrost microbial communities from Stordalen Mire, Sweden - 712E1D metaG (Illumina Assembly) | ecosystem: Environmental > Terrestrial > Soil > Wetlands > Permafrost | place: Sweden...
AACGGCGCCGATTCAACCCCTTTTCTTAGCCAACTTGACACCTGCAGAGAGAAATCTCGCCCGGAAAACACAGTCACATTTTTCAGTGCGCAAAATCGCGGGCTTAATCAGAGCTTCCCTAAGCTTCAATTGAAATTCCTCTGACGATTCACCGGCTCATTAAGCAAATCTCGACCTTACTTAATAGCTTAAGACCGTCCCGTGGACATCCGGTTCGATGTTCCATGGATTGCAGATCATGCGTCGTACGCAGAAGATTGGTTAGCAGAGGCTCTATATTGACTTCCTTTCGCTAAACGCGCCCGCTGCTCCCATACCGTCGGGATTCCTCGGAATGAAAGGAACATAGCTCAAAAGTATGAAATCAGCAAAACAATGTATTGTCCCTCCTTGCTCGCTTCGTGCTACACATCAATCAAGGACCTGCGTAAAGACCGTTTCACCGTGAAAACCGGACGTCGATGCCTTTCCATGCATGATGCGGTTTTTCGCATAGAGTTTGTTGACCGTCTGGTCCGGTCAACGAGGGAGAGAGTCCAGTGGACAGCACAAAGAATGGGCTGGTTGGGATCGTGGGCGCGGAGCATGTGATCGACGATCCAGCAATCCTGAATAGCTATGCGACCGACTGCAGCTATTCGCCAAGACGTACACCCTGGTTCGTGGTGCGCCCCAAAACTGCCAACGAAGTCCAGTCTCTTGTGGCATGGGCCAACCGGACAGACACACCACTGGTACCCGTAAGCAGTGGTTTTCCTCATTTTCATGGGGATACCGTTCCCAGCCGGCCTGAGAGCGTAATTGTCGACCTCAGCCGGATGAACCAAATCAGGAGAATCGGCCGGCGCAACAAGATTGTAATCATCGAGCCAGGAGTGACCTATGCAGAGTTGGAGCCAGCATTGGCCAAAGAAGGCCTCAGAATCTGCCGGCCATTGCTGCCCCGCCCCAACAAGTCCGTCGTGGCGAGCCTCCTTGAAAGGCAACCGACAATCATTCCACGTTTCAACTACTCGCTGCCGGAGCCTTTGCGCACTTGCGGCGTAGTTTGGGGTTCCGGAGAAATTGCTTTTACCGGGGAAGCTGGCAATGGACCGATGGATCTAGAGGAACAGTGGAAGCGCGGCGTGGCCCAGATCGATCCGAAAGGTCCCAACGCTACCGACCTTATGCGTCTCCTGACCGGCGCACAGGGAACGATGGGCATTGTGGTCTGGGCTTCGGTCAAGTGCGAATTGATCCCAAGCGCCCATCGCTATGTCTACGTGGAAGGGAAAAAGCTCGAAGACCTGATCGAATTCTGTTACAAGGCGGAGCGCATCCGTATCGGTGACGAAGTGATGTGCGTCAACGCAGCCCAACTGGCAACGATGACCGGCGACAGCCCCCAACAGATAGAAAAACTGAAAAGCCGCCTCCCCGCCTGGACTGTCGTCATCGGACTTGCCGGGGCCGGATACTTCCCAGAGGAGCGCGTCCTGTTGCAGGAGCATGATCTGCAGCGCCTGGCACAACAGTCTGGTCTGAATCTTCTCTCCGGGCTCCCGGCCATCGGAACTGCTCAACTCGCAAAGGCCTTCAACCAATGCTCCGGCGTAACCTACTTCAAGCTCAAACCCCGCGGGGGATCCCAAGATATCTTCTTCCTCACAACCCTGGACAAAGCTCCGCAATTTGTTACGACCGTATTCTCGATTGCAGAGCGGCACCGTTACCCGTCGTCGGATATTGGCGTCTATGTTCAGCCCCAACATCATGGAGTTTCGCAGCAGGTTGAATTCAACTTCTCATACAATCCTGCTGACCGCCAGGAAGCGGAAACGGTCAAAACGATCTATGACGAAGCCAGCGAGGCCTTGATTTCGCAGGGCGCCTATTTCTCGCGTCCCTACGGCGCGTGGGCTGAGATGGTGTACATGCGGGACGCCACCGCAACTCGGATTCTTCGAACTGTCAAACAGATCGTGGATCCGAAGAATGTGCTTAATCCCGGGAAGCTTTGCTTTTAGTCCGGTGAGTCAGGAGAAATAGAGATGGCCTTAGAAGATTTTCGCGCAGATGCGATGCGATGCACACGGTGCGCCTACTGTAAATGGATTCCCTTCGACCTGTTCAAGAGTGCCAGATTCTCCAGAGGGTGCCCAAGCATGGAGTCCGGCAAGTTTCACTCTTATTCGGCAGGCGGACGTTTGATTACCGCTCTCTCTCTGATGGATGGACGCTCCACAGTGACAGAGAAGGTAAAGGATTCAGTGTTCAAGTGCAACCTCTGCGGGCAATGCGATGTGAGTTGCAAGCTCTGCAGGTACGACATGGAGCCGCTCGATGCGATGCGTGAGTTGCGCGCAACCCTGGTAAAGGATGGGCACACGCTGCCACAGCTGGCTCCGGTGATCAATTGCCTTCGCAAAGAGTCCAACATGGTGGAACAACCCGCGAAGAAACGGGGCGACTGGATCAAAGATCTGAAGGTCAAAGATCTGACAAAGGAAAAAGCGGGGACCGTGTTTCATGCCGGATGCCGCTATTCGTTCGACGGTGACCTCGGACAGGTTGCTCGGACCAGCGTGGAGATTCTCAACAAGGCTGGTGTTGATTTCGGTGTTTTCGGCAAGAACGAGATGTGCTGCAGTGGCCGTGCCTACGACATGGGTTACAGGGACGACTTTCATACTCGCGCCGACGCAAACTTGAAAGCGTGGAAGAGGGCCGGTGTACACACCGTTGTTACCCCCTGCGCTGAGTGCTTTCATACCTTCAGCCGGAAATATACCGCTCAAGCGGGTTCAGAGATTAAAGTCGTCCACATGGTACAGATCATTGACGAACTGATCCGGGACGGCAAGCTTCAATTCACAAAGCGGGTGGATCTCAAAGTGACCTACCACGATCCTTGCCATCTCGGTCGCCAAGGTGAGCCATACGTTCCCTGGAGCGGGAAGGAAAAGAAGATTTTTGGTCAGGCTGTTTGCTATGAGCCGCCAAGAAACATTCTTAAGGCGATTCCTGGGCTCCAGCTCCTGGAAATGGAGCGAATCAAAGAGGCGGCGTGGTGTTGTGGTGCCGGCGGCGGCGCACGCGAGGCTTATCCCGAGTTCTCAAACTCGACTGCCAAAGAACGCCTTGAAGAGGCGCAGTCAACCGGCGCGGAGGCCATTGTCAGTGCATGTTCCTGGTGTGAGCGCAATTTCATCGATGCAACCAACGGTGACGGCGCAAAACTGAAAGTTTTCGATATCGTCGAGCTGGTTGGACAGGCCCTTTAGGCAAGGAGCAGTTATGAGCAAATCAATTCCAAGAGAAGCATATCGCGCGATCGAGGACATCGTCGGTACGGATAACATCACCGACGATCCCGCATTTCTCGATTCCTATGCTTTCCAGTGGCTAGCTGAACTGGTTCGGCCCGAACGTAGCCACTACATGCCTCGCCCGTGGGCGGTTGTTCTCCCGGGGTCTACCGAAGAAGTTGCAGCCGTGACGAAGCTCTGCAACAAGTACGGTATCAAGGTCAAGCCGATTTCTACAGGCTGGTACCACTGGGCTGCTCCGATGAAGGACAATGAGCCCACTGTGCAGTTCGATCTGCGCCGCATGGACAAAATCATCGAAATCGATGAGAAAAACATGTATGCGATCGTCGAGCCCTACGTAATCTGTGCACAGTTGCAGGCGGAAGTTATGAAGCGCGGATTGAATCTTAATATCATCGGCGCCGGGTGCTCAACGTCGATCGTAGCGAGTGCCTGCGCCTATTTCGGCGGCGGACCTTCAAGCTATTACATGGGCAACAACTCCGACAACCTACTCGGTCAGGAGTGGGTTACCCCGGCCGGCGAGATTATCCGCACTGGATCGCTCAGCTCGAATTGCGGGTGGTTCTGTTCCGAAGGCCCGGGTGTCCCAGTCCACGGGGGATTACCCGGGGCGGACTCGGCTCACGCGGAGGCCTGGGGACATATACAAAGTGCGCCATCAAGCTGAGTCCGTGGCAGGGTGATCCTGTAATGAAGCCCTCGGGAACGCTTCCTGGATATCGCCTACCAATTTCCGATAACTTTCGGGTGTACACCATTGGGGCACCCAGTTGGGATGCTCTGGCAGAGTGCTATTACCAGATCTATGACAACGGCATCGGCTATATATTCCACCGGCAGTTCAACCTGGCCGGCGCAGATCTGGCGCCTGCGCTTTGGCTCAACTACATTGACCCGACCAAAACACTCAACGATGTTGAGACATCCGCGAAGGATCCGGAGATTCAGAAGCTGACAGAGGAGACCCGCATCTCCTTCCAATTCATCATGCAGGGCAACTCAATTGAGGATATCCAATTGCAGGACAGGATACTCGACGAGGTCCTGCGCCAGACCGGATGTTATAAGGTGAAACGATTCTGCGAACCAGACATGGCCGAGTTTACAAATATGTACATGCAAAGGCTCGGCCACAAGCACTGCAACTTCATCTGGGCTGGTGGCTACATGGGTAGTTGGATGCAGCCGGGAACTCCGGACTTCGTCAAGAACTACGTGCCTGTCGCTATCGATGGTTTTGAACGCGACCAGAAGGCCAACGATAAATTGGTGCAGTGCGGAGGCGATGCCCTTATGGGTTGCGGCAGCACCATTGGCGGAGGCGGCTTCTTCGGTTTTGAACAGTTTGTTTCCTACGATCCGAATGATAACGATTCAATCGATGCCTGCATCAAGCACATGGAAGATGCAATCGCGGATTGCGCCAATCATGGAATTCCTCTGGGCAAGGAGTTGCTCTACCTCCAGATCGGATGGACGGACGAGAGGATCTGGGCTGCTCTCTCAAAGATGCCTCAGCAGCTTGTGCTCAACTTCCAGCGCAAGATCAAGGAAGCGTTTGATCCCAATTCGTTGGGCGACCGGAATTATCCGTGGCTGCCTGAAGGCTGGGGTGAGACGCCAAGTGCTGTTGAGACAGCTGAAGGGGCACAGACAGCTGCCAGGTAAACACGCAGCTTGAGTTCAGTCGCGATGCGACAATTTGACACTCTTAAGGAAGGAAAGAGTATGACCGCACCAACCGTAATTCCCGTGATTGCAGAATCTGATCGTTATTATGCCGTTCCCGATAAAGCGCAGGCCGATCCCATCAGCGGTGAGGTTCCTAAGAAGCTCAAATACTGCGTGGGAGGCGTTTGGAAGGAGTCGAAGACTGATAAGTACATGCCTTGCTACGACCCCTCTACCGGTGCTGTGATTGCGCTTGCGCCACAGTGCAAAGCAGAAGAGGTTGAAGAAGCGATCAATGCGGCTGAGAAGGCCTTTCCCGCCTGGCGCGACACGCCAGTAACCAAGCGGACCCAGGTGCTATTCAAGATGAAGCAGCTTCTCGGTGAGCATCTCGATGAGCTCACCTATATCTGCGCCCAGGAAAACGGAAAGAAATGGGACGAGGCCATGGGTGACGTCCTGAAAGCCATCGAGGTTGTCGAGTTCGCTTGCAGCGCGCCGCAGATGATGAAAGGCGAGTCGTTGATGAATGTCTCATCCGGCTACGATACTGTCCAGTTTCGTGAACCGTTGGGCGTGTTCGCGGGTATTGCTCCCTGGAACTTTCCGGCTATGATTCCTCAGGGATGGATGGCGCCCATCTGCGTCGTCACCGGTAACTGCATGGTGCTGAAGGCTGCGAGCTTTGCGCCTCAGTCCGCAATGCGCATCACTGAGCTCTGGAAGCAGGCCGGCTTGCCGTACGGCGTTCTCAATATCGTGACCACAAGCCGGACCGAGGCCGAAATCCTCTTGAGGCATCCGGCAATCAAGGGCGTTTCCTTTGTTGGCTCAACCAGTGTGGGACCGCACATCTATGCCACGGCAACCAGCAACGGCAAGCGCGTGCAGGCGCTCACCGAGGCCAAGAATCATGCGCTGGTAATGCGCGACACCGTTATTGAGCGGACGGCACAAAGTATTATCAACTCCTTCTGCGGCTGTGCAGGCGAACGGTGTATGGCGCTTCCGGTTGTCGTGGTCGAAGACGTAATTGCCGACGAGTTGGTGGAAGCTATTACGAAGCTTGCCAAAGAGATCAAGCCCGGTCTTGCATACGATAAGAAGGCCAGCATGGGGCCTGTTGTCAACGAGGGGCACAAGAAGTTCGTCCTCAACTGGATTGAGACTGCAATCAAGGAAGGCGCAAAGCTGGTTCTCGACGGCCGGAATCCGGAGCTGCCGCAACAGTGCGAAAAGGGATCCTTTGTTGGCCCTACGATCTTTGATCATGTGACCGAAGAAATGTCGTGCGGACGTGAGGAAATATTTGGCCCGGTTCTCTGCATCAAGCGTGTCAAGGACTTCGAAGAGGGACTGCGAGGCATGAACAACAGCCGGTTCGCCAATGGATCGGTGATCTTTACGGAAAGCGGCCACTTTGCGCGCGAGTTTGCGAGGCGAACTGACGGGGGCATGGTAGGGGTAAACGTCGGAATCCCCGTGCCGCTCGGCGTATTCGGATTCACCGGGCACAAGCAGTCATTCTTCGGCGACCTGCATTGCATGGGGCGCGATGGCTTTATCTTCTTCACCGAGACCAAGAATGTAACCTCAACGTGGTTCACCGGCAAGGAAATCCCGGTCAAGATCAGCACTTGGGATGGCACTATGACGCGAGGCTGAGCATGATCGATCGCGGCAATGCTGGGGAAGAAATCTACAAGAGAAAAGTGAATCGAACTATGTGCAATGCGTTGCGAGCTCTTGCGATGATGGCGGGAATCCTGGTCCTGTATGTGGGTTCCATCGGTGCAATGGCGCAGGACTGCGCCGGGCTGAAAAGCCTCGCGATCGACCAGACGAAGATCGAAAGCGCGGAGGCAGTGCCCGCGGGGAGCACAATTCCGATGGGAATGCCTGGTATGCAGATCGGACCCCTGCCCGCGTTCTGCAAAGTGATCGGAGTCATTCGCGACCGCACCGGCGCCGACGGAAAAAACTACGGTATCCGCTTCGAGCTGCGCCTGCCTGCGCCCGCCGCCTGGAACAGCAAATTCTTCTTCCAGGGTGGAGGCGGTATGGACGGCTCGCTTTCGCCTGCTATTGGAATGACCGGTCGCGGCATGCTCACTGCTCTTGACCGCGGCTATGCCGTGGCCAGCGACGACGGTGGTCATGAGAACCCCATGGACTCATCGTTCGGCCGCGAGCAACAGGCGCGTCTCGACTATGCCTTCGAGTCCACGCCTGAGACCGTGCGCGCAGCCCGGCAATTGATCGCCTCCTATTACAGCAAGCTGCCAACGCACTCGTACTTCGTTGGCTGCTCGAACGGAGGCCGCGAAGCCATGATGGACGTCGAACGCAACCCGCTCGACTTCGACGGAGCGATCGCTGGCGATCCTGGCTTCCGGCTCACTCATGCCGCCATCGCCGAAGCATGGGACACACAGGCATTCGTGGCCGCTGCGCCTAAAGACTCCGCTGGCAATCCAATCCTGAGCGTGTCCTTTTCCAACTCAGACCTCAAGCTCGTGGCCGATGCTGTGCTCGCCAAATGCGACGCGCTCGACGGTCTGAAGGACGGCGAGATTAACAACATGGCTGCATGCAAAATCTCGCCCGCCGAGCTCACCTGCAAAGGCGAAAAGACCGCCAGCTGCCTGAGCCCCGCGCAGGTCAAGGCCCTCGAACAATCCTTCGGCGGCGCGCACGACTCCAATGGCAATCCGCTGTACTCAAGCTGGCCTTACGATGCTGGCATCGGCGACATGGGTTGGAGGATGTGGAAGCTGGGAACCTCGCAGACCGCCGTGCCTAACGCCATGAACACCACGCTGGGCGCCATGTCCCTCCGCGATTACTTCGTGCATCCATACATCCAGGACCTGACCCCGATGAATCTCGATTTCGACCGCGCCGCGGGAGAAACCGACCAGACCGCCCGCATCAACGACGCAGTTTCCACCGATTTCTCCACCTTCGCGGCCCGCGGCGGAAAGTTGATCATCTACGAAGGGCTCAGCGATCCTGTCTTCTCCGCCGATGACATCATCGATTATTATCGCCAACTCGAGCGCGACAACGGCGGCGCGGAGAAATCCGCTTCTTTCGCCCGCCTCTTCCTAATTCCTGGCATGACGCATTGCGGCGGCGGACCGGCCACCGACCAATTCGACGCGCTCACTGCCCTCGAAAAGTGGGTTGAACAGGGCGAGGCGCCGCAATCGATCTTGGCAAAGGGAGCCGCTTTCCCCGGGCGCACACGCCCGCTCTGCCCATACCCACAGTATGCCGCGTACAACGGCTCCGGCGACTCGCAGGACGCGGGAAGCTTTACCTGCAAAAGCCCTCAGTAGCATAGCAAGGAGATTGATCACGCAGTTCGGAACAAAATCGGTAGTTTGGTTCTTCGCCTCGAGTGCGCTTTGCAGTTCGCCGTTAGTCCTGGCTCAGCAGCCGGCGCAGCCAACAGCAGAGCCCTCGCGCCCAGCCTTTCAAATGCCCGCCCCTATGCCCAACGACACGCTCAAGTCAGTCGAGGTTCAGCTCGACCCCATGTTCGCTTCCGCATCTGGGCTCCCAACGCCAACGAGATCAAACTGCAGGCCGAAGGCCCCGAGTCCACTCCCGGAATTACCCCCGAGGAGGCCTACAAAAGCATGGGCGGGGTGCCCATGCTGAAGGGCGACCAGGGCATCTGGGAGGTCATGATCGGCCCCATTGAGCCCGGCATCTATCGCTATAACTTCATCGTCGACGGCGTCACGACCACCGACCCGCGCAATCCTCTCAGCGCCCGGCCGTGTCCATCAGCGGCATGGGATCATGATCCGCCAGTTGTTCCGCGAATAGTGCAACGAAGCGGGCTATATAGGGTAGCTTTTCGTCGATTCGATATGCTGCAAGAAGTGGAAGGTCTGGTTCCGAGTCGCATTCCAACGGCCTGGCCACCACGTTGGCGGGAAGAATCTGGCAAACATAGTCCGGCAAGAGGCTAAATCCGAGACCGGCAGCAATTTCATTCAAGGACATCAGGACATTGTTCGCCGGAAGAATTGCATTGAATTGAACCCCCGCCTCGGCGGCAATTTCTTTCGCCTTATCATGCAGAGCGGGTGCGACATCATGGGCCACTTCAAGAAATGGCAAATCGGCGAGAGACTTGACCGGAATCCGCTTCATCCTGGCCAGTGAATGGTTGCTGGGCTAGACTGCAAGAATCTTCTCGCGGAGAATTGTCCTCCAGCTCAGGTCCGGGTCTTCGATGGGAGGCCGTAGAAATCCAAAGTTAATCTCGTGATTGTGAAGAGCTTCCAACTGCTGCGGACTGGTAAGGCTGCGCAAGGTCAACTCGACCCGAGGGAAGTGCACGCGAATCATAGGCAAAATGCGCGTGAAGATCTTCCCTTCAACTCCCGGGACAAAACCAAACGTTACAAGTCCGGCCTCTGCACGAGCTGCCTGCCTTGCGAGCGCAATCGCACGATCAGTGTGTTGCAGTATCGCGCGCGACTCTTCCAGAAAGATGCGCCCGGCTTCGGTGAGATACAAGCGATGTTTCCTGCGAAGGAACAGTTCCGCTCCGACGATCTCCTCGAGACGTCGAATCTGCTGGCTGAGGGAAGGTTGCACGGTGTGGAGCCGTTCCGCCGCTCTTGTAAAACTCATCTCCTCAGCCACGGCGATGAAGTAGCGCAAATAACGATGATCCATTTAGACCCCATGCCGCCCGCGTTCCGATGCAGAGTCAGCTAGTCAGAGCATGCTCGCGCGGGGTAGAACCATCCATAAACCTAGAAGGCTACAAATCCCTGATAGATTGTAGTGATCCAACTCACAATTCAGCCACATGTAATAGAGATGCAGGTCCGCCAGCGAATACCTATAAGACCTCATAAAAATCAAGGACAACTGAGTCGCGAAGACGCTCGCCTTTGCTGATGAAAAGACTGCGATTCAGCCAATCGTAGCGTCCGATAGGTGCCTCGAAGATAGGTGCGGCGCGAAAGTAATACTCCGAAGGATCAACGGCATCTCCCTGCGCAAGCCGTTCCATCACCGCAAGCGGCCCGTGGCGATACCCACGATTAACCACACGAATCACGGCCCCGTCACCTGTCTCCAAGGAGTAATGTGCTTCTATTTCGGTGACTCCGTCGGGACGCGTGATCTGCCAATCAATTCCGCCTAAACTGAGGATGCCCTTGATGCGCGGGCCTTCAAATGAGCCTGACAAAATGGGCACAATGCGGCGACGACCCCGCGGATCGATCTGCATATCGCCACGGGGCGCGACAAACACAGTGATCCGGTTGAATCGACAACGACGGAAGTCTCTCCAGGCACTACGACGCGCGAGGCCATGCGCCACAAGCTGAAGACCGAGGCTGGCCACGCGGTGTACAAGATGCGCAAGGCGATCGTCGAACCGGTCCTCGGGCAAATCAAGGAAGTGCGAGTTTTTCGCCGCTTCAGTCTGCGTGGCAAGCAGAATGTTCGCCACGAGTGGAGGCTGGTGTGCGCGGTCAGCAACCTGTTGAAACTCTTCCGGGCTGGCTGGGCAATGCAAATGACATAAATCGGCGGGAAAAGGGTAGCGCCAACCGGAAACAACTCTTACAGAGCGGGAATGAGACCAGATCATCGGATTTCAACGAACGGCTCAGGTTCCCGCTATGCTCTGGAGGGCACGGATCATGCCGGGATAATCGCTATGCCCGACAGATACCTAGGGTGGGGATTTTGACTGCTCAAAATCTCCCGAGCAGCGAAACTCGCCAATGCTTCGTAGGGAAACACGTGTTCCCCTCCCTTTGGTCCTGTTTTTGTCCTGGCAGGTCGATGCTGATTCCGGTGCTATTTATGGGGGTTCGGAGATGGGAATTGGCCCCTGTCCGGAGGTGTGAACCGGAGCGGCCTTTGAGGCCGGCGACGGTCCCGGCGGCGGAAGAGAGAACCAGTGAGCAACTTGGAATCTCCTTCATTTAATTCTTCCTGACAGCAGAGAACAGCCACATAGATCCAGGAATAGAAGGCCTTTCAGTTCATTCCATGTAATCCCGCCGGCAACCACATCAACCTCCTGATGGCCCGGGAACACGATTCCTGAGAAGTAAAAAATCTCTACTCCCTCCATCATCCTGAATCCCGTTCCGTCATTCAGCGGTCAATCTACGCGCATCAACATATATGCGTCGATTCAACAGTGAGCGTCACGATCTCAGTGCCCACTGGATCATTGCGCACCACCTATGGTGTCGTTGCGCACGGGCCATACGAATAGGTGGTAGTGGGCCGATGGCGAGAGTGGATCATGGAGAGCTTGCCAGCGCGTGATTAGTGAAGCTGCTGTTCTGGCTGGCGGTGAGCATATGAGCAGAGGCAGGGAGCTTCTGGCGCGGGCGCGCGAGGTGTTGTGTTTCCGGCAGGACGGAGACACCTGGTCATATCGTTCTTCTTGCCCAGAATGCGTGCCGACATATCTGCAGCACTGGTGCTCACAGAGGAGAACTGGAAGGTCCGGCCGGGATACTTCTTGAGGGTGATTCCCCCTGGCGATGCCAATTCAACGGTGCCCGATATCTCATCCACTGGCTCGGTGTAGTGCCGGTCGGTCATGCGGATGACAGACTCGCGTGTCTTCTTTACCCGTGCCAGGATCTTCTCGTACTCGATCTCGAGTTCGGTATCGCCCTGTGCTTGACGGCCGATCTTCTGCCGGTAGGTGTTGTACTCACGCGAGTAGGGAGCTACATCGGCCAGGATGGCCAGCTTGTGGATGTCGGGATAGTCTTCGGGGTTGATGTCTTTCAGTTCTGGATGAAGTGCTGCATAGCCTTCGCCGGGCAGACGGGCATAGCCTTCATCCACCTTGATGAATGGATCACCTTCATGAAAGTTGACGTAGTAGTCGTCGCCGGGAAGCCAGGAGGCGGCGATGTTGGGGATCTCGTTGGCCTGGGGACTGAAGGTCTCGTGTTGAACGAAGCGGCGGAAGGGTTCGGTATAGCCGAAGTGTTCCTTGAAGGATGGGGACGGTCCTATGCCGGCGCCCAGCTCCTTCTCGTAGTAACGGCGGGTGAAGCTATCGATCTGTCTTGATCCCTGGTAATCAACTTCTTTACCGAGACTGTTAGTGTCGGGCCTTTGGTGCTTCCCTCAATGAGCACATGATCATCATGTGGTTCAAATCAGCGCGTCCTGGATTTACTTGACAGGAGCATCTATAAGGAGCAATGCGTATTTACTCACATCATTTCGCAGACAAGACGATCCCCTTCCAGTTCGCCGCCGGGTCTTGGGCCGGCTGCTGGGCAGTTGTATAGAGAGGCTCCGTGAGGCTGGCGACCGTTCTCAGGAGCAGTCAGTCCACTTAGCCAGGATGGAGGTGCACGAATGAACTGTGGTCGATAGCCGTCGCCCCGGACCTTGCGGAGCACTGGCGGCTGGTGCTCAAACCCGTATAAGCTCACCCCAGAGGAAGGAGGTGAGAACAATCAAGGAACAGGGTTAAAACGCGTGAATATCAATATCCCAACAGAGCTTCACAACAGTTTTAAGGCCGCAACTGCCGCTCGGGGCCTCGAGATGACGATCGTGCTTCAGGAGTTCATCCAGAACTATGTCGCCAAGCATGGATACGCCACCCCGCAGAAGAAGAGCAGGCGCGCATGAAGCGCGCCGCGCTCTACTCGCGGGTTTCGACTTATGATCAGAACCCCCAAACGCAGATCCTCGATCTACGTCAGATGGCTGCCCAGCGCAGCTATGTAATCGTCAAGGAATACACGGACAAGATCTCCGGCACAAAGGCCAAACGCCCCGGGCTCGATGCCATGATGGCTGACGCCCGCCGCGGCCAGTTCGATGTTGTGATGACCTGGGCGTGCGATCGCATCGCTCGTTCCACGCGCCATTTTCTTGAGGTGCTGGGCGAACTGAACCGAATCAGTGTCGAGTTCGTCAGCTTCAGGGAGAGCATCGATACTGCTGGACCGCTGGGCCGGGCCATCGTCGTGATCATCGGCTGCATCGCCGAGTTGGAACGCAGCCTGATCATCGAGCGGGTGCGCGCCGGCATGCGGCGCGCCCGCCTTGAAGGCCGTCAGATCGGCAGAAATCCGTTGGTACTGGATAACCTCGCCATCCAACGAGACCGCGAGCATGGCCAGAGCCTTCGCCAGATCGCCAAAGGCCATAGCATCTCCACGGCCACGGTGCAACGTGTGCTGCGAAAGCCCTCGGCCCAGATACTGGGAGTACTCGAGAAATCGGCATGAACCGGGCCCCTTTTGCCCTGTGAAAAGGGGTCCAAAAAACCACCTCATAAATCCAATCAAATCAACGGCCGGATCCACCGATCCGGCCGTGTGAAAAGGTACGGGTTGAATCACAGCCAAGG
>Ga0182027_10010216_pt1 | contig 13373 bp, 6 predicted proteins | sample 712E1DmetaG_FD_121300 | JGI IMG/M metagenome (GOLD analysis project Ga0182027, IMG submission 121300) | Permafrost microbial communities from Stordalen Mire, Sweden - 712E1D metaG (Illumina Assembly) | ecosystem: Environmental > Terrestrial > Soil > Wetlands > Permafrost | place: Sweden...
GATGGCTTCCACCCATGCGCCGAACGGCAACTGCAATTCCCGATCGACGAGATAGCTCATATCCACGGTCCGATCCGGGACGTGGTCCTTCACGTCGTCCAGTTCGTGGAGGAACGTGCGGCCGTTGGCCTGCGCGACGCGCGGCAACCAACTCTTATACCAGACCGCTGACGCATCCAGCAGGACGGTGTTGCGCCGCTGCCGGATGTGGCGTGCCAGATTCAGCGCCCGGTCCAGCGCTTCCACGGCCTCCTTTGGCTGTTGCTCCCCGGCTGCGTGCTGGGCGGATTCGAGCAGCGAGCTGATGCGCCCGATATCGACGAGCATCTCGAGATTCTGGCGGCACAGCTGGGCGATCGAAACATAGACCTCCAGATTGTAGCGGTTCAACTCGGCTCGCGGCAGATTCTCATTCAGAAGCCCGAGCAATTCGTCGTTTTCATTGAGCGCGTCGCCGGCGAGTTCCAGGCGTCGCGAGTTCTCCGTGGCCCACCGGGCATCGAATTTCAAACCTGAGTCTGGAGCCGGCGGCAGCCCCAGCGTCTGGTCCTTCACAGGCTGCCGGGGGTTATAAATGCCGTACGAATAGCCGAAGATGGGCTTGCGCGGCGAGGTGCCCCATTCCCAACTGTCGAGCCAGGAGTGCGACTGCTGGCTCATGAGTTGGTACACACGGTCCATGTTCGTGACGCCGTCGCCATAGAAGAGCCGGTAGAATGTAGCCGCCGACTCCTGCACGGATGGCGTGCCCGGATGCCACGCGGCCGCGGTAATCGTTGCATACCCCAGCCAGAACGTCTCCGGGTGCAAGCCCATGTCGCCCCAGCCCGCTACGACGGCCCCGAGGATGTCGGTCTGATTCCGGGTCGGGGCATAGGAAATCTCACGGAATCCGTCGGCGATGCGGTCGACCTGCGAGGCCACCGGATGCAAGCGCCGGGAATTGGGCAGGCTGAAGTAGTCGGGGAAGAAACGCCCGGCTTCACCCTGGGTCGAGGTGTAAATCATTTGGCGGATTCCATGTTTGTGGAATAGCGGATCGAATTCCGGACCGTACACTTCGCCGTTCACGAGGTAGGGCGGCAAGGCCTCGATATCGGCAGGCTTGAGCGGATACTCACCCCAGAAGATGACCGTCCGGCCTTGCTCGTGCAGCGGGTCGGCGACCTTGGCGATGAAATCGGCAAGCAGTTTACCCACGCTTCCTTTTTGCTCGGCGGCCGTCTTCTCCCGGCACTGTGAGTTGTCGGCCAGGCCGACATAGTACGGCTCGTCCGTGGAGAAGTAAATGAACTTGCCGCCGCGATTGGCGTCCACCAGATCCTGAAACATACCTGAGAGCAGTTTCACGGCGTCGGGATTGGCCGCGCATAGTTCATAGTTGCTGTCGGGGAAGGAACGAAACTGTGCGTACTCGGGGTGCTTCAGGATAAAGGCGATGTGGCCCGGGCCGTCCAGATAAGGGATCACTTCGACGTGGTAGCGGCGGCCGTAGTCGGTCAGTTCCTGATACTCCGCCGGCGTGAGCGCATACGGCTCGACGACGGCTGGCGCGTGGCGGAACTGAAAGTGCCCTTCAAGCTTCAGAGTGAAACCGTTAATCTTGAAGAAAGCCGCTTGGCGCACGGCGCGCTTCAGTTCCGGTAAGCGTTCCAGGTGGTGCGCGTCATCCCAGTAAATATGGCGCAGATGAAGGTCCGGCCAATCGGCGATGCGGCATTGGGGCAGATAATACGCGCCGCCGCGGGGTCGTAGGAGTTGCGCGAGAGTCTGAACGCCGTAGAACAACCCGGGAGGGGCGTTGGCGGTGATGACGATGCCCGTGGGGCTGATGTCCAGTCGATAGGCTTGCTCCGCGACAGCCTGCTTATCCGGATCCGTGGACTGGCCCGGCGTCACGCTGCCAGCCGCCACGCGCAATTGCACTGTGGAGGCCGCGCCCGCAGTCGCGTTCCGCACTAATCCGTAACGCGCTTCCAGCAATTCCCGCAGACTCTCGACTGCCACATCGGCTGGCGCGACCCCGGGGCCGAGTTGCATGGCCCATTGGGGACCGAACTGCAGATCGGAGTCCTTGAGCTCAACTTCCTGTGGCTCCGGAATCACAGTGTAGCCGCGTGTCCACAGCTTGGAGACCGTCTCGGCCTGGATCGCCGCACTCAAGAGGATGGCAAAGACCAGGTTGCGGAATGGCATGAATAAACCCCCGTGCATGTGTCACAAGCCAGCATAGCGTTCTGGCGCAGGCTGTGGAGGCGGGCGATCTTGAGAAGGACGACAACCGGAAGACCTTGCTGCGCATCGCCGCGGCTCTGCGATGGTCTGGGAAATTCGGGATTCCACTTCGCGAGGGTCGCGTTCTCCACGCGCCGTCCTCCGTGGACCCCTTCCACTTAGTCACCGGCTGTAAGATAGTGTTTTCTCACATCGGACAACGCAACTTGCAGGAGGGGCTTAGCGTGAAATTCTGTATCGCGTTCGCATTGGCAGCGGCGCTGCGATGCGCGGCCGGAGACCTCATGGGGCTGCCGGAGCATCTGCGCCCCGATCCATTCGGGGGCATCGTCGAGGCAGACCGGGTGACAGGCGCCGCTCCAGCGCGCCAGATCATACTTGAGAGCGGGCGTGCCGCATACGCCTCCTGCCACTTGATCGCAATCTTGCCGGAAGGCGGCGCGTACGGCATCGAAGTGCAAGGCTTCCCGACGGAGAGCGGCCTGCAGACCGACCTGTACCGCGAATGGTTCCACTTCCTCCCGGCGTCGAAGCGTTACTATCCCGACGCGTTGATTCCTATTCAATCCCCCTACCGGTCGGCGATGCCGGACCCCGACAATCGGATACCGCATCAGACCGCGCAGTCCTTCTGGGTGGACATCTGGGTGCCGGCGAATACTCGTCCCGGCACGTACAAGACGATGGCGACGCTCAAGGCGGGTCGCGGCGCCGCATCGATTCCCATCACGCTGCGCGTCATTGGGGCAACGGTTCCGGAGGAGGATGCCGTCGCCATCGACCACAATAGCTATGGCACTTCCTGGCTCGCGGACGACTATCCGTCTCTCCGCAACCGTCCCGGAGCGGATTTTTTCACGAGCGACGAATTCTTCAATCTGATCCATTCCTACCATCAAGTGTTTTACGAACACCGCGGAGTGTTTCACCAATTGGGCTACGGCCACGCCGGCAAAGTAGGACCCGAGTTTGCTCCGCGCCTCGAAGGTTCGGGGAAGAATAAACACATAGCCGATTGGACGTTGTTTGACCGGCAGTACGGCCCTCTTTTCGATGGTTCCGCTTTCGCAACTTCCAGGCGCGGTCCCAAGCCGATACCTTTTGTTTACCTTCCGATTAACCCTGAATGGCCGGCCTCTTTCCTGTGGTGGGGCGAGCCTGGATACGAGAAGGAATTCGTCAACGTTGTGTCGGCCATGGAGCGGCATTTCCGCGAGAAGGGTTGGACCGCGACCCGCTTCGAGATGTTCTTCAATCATAAGAAGCGCTACAAAGGCTTCCCCTGGGACGGCGACGAGGCCCGGTTTGTCCGCGACTATAATTACGTGCGAGAATACTCGCGATTGCTAAACCTGGCTGTGCCCGCCGATACGCCGGTTAAGTTCGTTACGCGCGCTGACGTAAGCTGGACCATGGAGCGGCAATTTAAAGAGCTTGCCGGCATCGTCAATTTCTGGGTCTGCGGCGGGGGCGAGTTCGGTTGGTATGACTATGCGCCGCGCATGTTAAAGGAGCGCGGCGATATCGTGTGGATCTACGGAGGAACACCAGCCGTGACGGAACCGTCCTCGCATATCACACTGCAGGTTCTGCAACCCTGGCTGTGGCGTATCGACGGCTTCGTTCATTGGCAGACAACCGCCCCGGGCGCCGATCCCTGGTTTCAATTCGAGGGTGGCAGCGAGGCGCTGGTTTACTCCGGCGACCGTTTTGGAATTGCCGCTCCGATCCCCTCGATTCGGCTGAAGATTCAGCGCAATGCCGTTCAGGACATCACGCTCTTGAACGAGTATCGGAAGACGCAACCCATCGAGCGGCTGAGGGCGGAGGCTGCGAGGCGCTTCAACGAAACGACGCTGAAGGACTGGTGGACTCCGAAGCCGGCCTTCGCTAGCAAGGACCCGCTGGAGTGGACCAACGCCGACGAGACGACTCCCGAAAACCCCAAATTCGGCAGTGCTCTCGACGCCGCGGCATGGCAGCGGGTGCGAGCGTATGTCCTCGAATTGGCACAGGAGGTCAAATGAGGCTCAGAACTGTCTTGCTGCTTGCCGCAAGCCCTCTTCTATTCGCCCAATCCGAGGATAAGGCCAAGGAACTCGACCGTGTGGCGCAAGTAGCGACGGCGATGCTGGATGGCGATGTCTGCCTGCGCATCCAGACGCCGCGCTCCCTGCAATTTCTTCTAAAGACGGACCCACGCGACCCCTGGCTGGCCAGCGACAATTACGACGTCAACGACCTAGCATTTATACAAACTAAAAAGACGCTGATGCGACTGGCGCGCTTGTGCACCGAAGCATGCGACGCGAATCTCTGGATGCCCGTCACGTCCAGCACGCCACAAATCCAGATTTTGATCCGCAACGTATATGAGATGAGCGGCTTTTGGAAGTGGGGGGATCTGCACCAGGAAATGCCTCCGGAGATGAAATGCGTTCTGGACACCGGAGATCGGGTCACGGTTCGCCGCAGCTCCGGGATGATCTCCGTTTTGACTCCGGTGTACGACAGCCTGGGCGACATCGTCGCTCTGGTTGAAATCGTGAGCCAGGCTAAACGGAACTTGCGGGAGAACGTAAAATGAAACGCGCTGTATTGATGCTCATGCTTGCCGCAGTGCCGATGAGTTCCGCGGCAAATCCAGGCGTCACAACTTACGAAGGAACACTGACCATCCCGACTTATGAGCACACCGGCCGGGAATTGGAGCCTCCTCTCTTTCGCGATTCCACGGTAACCGGCATGTATCCTTTCACCACATACCTCATGCCGTTTAAGGCGGACGGGCCCAAGCCTCAAATCTACCGTGCCATTTTTGTCGAAAACGAGTATCTCAAGCTAACGTGTCTGCCTGAATTGGGAGGCAGGATCTTCTCGCTCTACGACAAGCTGCGCGGCAGGGAAGTATTCTATCGCAACGACGTAATCAAACCCGCCCACTACAATCCCCGGAGCAGTTGGCCGCAGTCGGGGCTTGAGCTGACCGGCCCTCACGATCTGCATATGCTGACACTGCACGGCGAGCCGTTTTGGTCAAACAAGATAGTTCGCCATGCGGATGGCAGCATTTCGCTGGTGCTGGGTGAATTGGATCCCGTTTACCAAATGAAGGTGAACCTCACAGCTACGCTCCACCCCGGCATTGCGGCATTGCAAGTAAGCGTCTTCTGCTACAACACTCAAGACGGCAGAATGCCGCAAATGTTGTGGATTAACACGGCCATTTCCGCGACACCACAGACCCGCTTCATCTACCCCATGACAAGGACCGTCGGACACACAACGGCCGAGGTCGCGGACTGGCCGCAGTACAACGGGATCGACTATAGCCTGGACAGGAATAACAAGCACATGCTGGGCGTGTTTGGGGTCGATATCTACGATAACTTCCATGGCGCGTATCAGTTTGACCGAAACTATGGCGTGTTCCGCTACGCCGACCGGCGGATCGTCCAGGGCATGAAGTTGTGGACGTTCGGCTACGGCGAGGGTTCCGAGAATCTGGAGCATGGTTACACGGACAACGCTGGACCATATGTCGAACTCCAGAGCGGCCGCTACGTCTGGGACGGCCACTACGAGTGGGTTGCGCCGCACAAGGTCGAAAGCTGGAGCGAATGGTGGGTGCCGGTGGCGGGGACAGAAGGACTGACTACTATGACGCGTGATGTCGTATTAGACCTTCAAGTGGCAAAAGAGAAGCAGGACGCGAGCGCGCCAATCAGAATCACGCTTGCCGCAACGCGCGTGATCCCAGGAGCCACCTTAGTGGTTAAGACGCGGACCAGCGAGTTGTTGCGCACGACCATTGATCTCGGCCCCGTCCAACCGTTCCAGATCTCTCTCGATAAGGACAGGATCGGCAGTAGGGATTTGTCGGGGATGACTGTGATGGTTACAGATGCCGGTGATCATCCATTGTTGAACTACCTGCGCCCCGACGTAGAACCCGGCCGCAAGGAATATACACCTTTCACCAAACCGCTGGAAAGGCCGCCAATGGCCGTGGACGAAATGAGTGTGGAGGAGTTGACCGTGGCGGCTGAGTTCAAGCTCAAGGAACTCGATGAGACTGAAGCGATCGTGCTTCTTGAAAAGGCGCTCAAGCTTGACCCCGGTTACTCCCGCGCTCATCTGCTGCTCGGCATTAATGACTTTAATCACGGCCGTCCTGCTTCCGCCGTGACGCATCTTGAAAAGGTAGTAGAACGTGATCCGTACTCCGACGAAGGCTACTACTATTTGGCGATTAGCCAGTTTACCCTGGGAGACGACAAGAAAGCTGAGCGCAATCTGTATTACATATGGACAACCAGCGCATATTTCGGTGAGCGAGAGTATCATCTCGGCCGGGTGGCATTTCTAAAGAAGGAATACGAGGAAGCGGTTGGCCACTTTGAAAGCGCGATTGGGGCCAACGCGGACGATCTCCTTGCGCGCGCATCGCTGGCTTTGGCTTACCGCGAACTGGGCGATAAGACAAAAGCGCTTAAGGAAATAAGCGAACTGGAGCGGGTGGATCCGACAAACCGCCTCGCACCGGCTGAGCGCTGCTTCTTGACCGGAGATTTGGCTGCCAAAGCGGAATTATTGCGCTTGATGGGAGGACAAAGCCAGGAAGCGATTGGCGTGTCGGTCTTCTACCGCGACCTCTGGAGGTGGAGCGAAGCGGTTCAAATCCTGCGGTTGGCTCAGGAGCACAACGGCGATCCCTGGGGAACCCCACCGGAGTTCTTTTATACTCTCGCTTACTGTCAGCGCCGCGCTGGCAGCGCGGGGTCGGCCGCGGAGTCTCTGAAGCGCGCGCGCGCGGCAGCCGGCAAAGTAGACCGCTTTCCGTATCGCCAACAGAGCGAAGCGCCGCTGGCGGAGGCCGTACAGATCGATCCGAATGACAAAGTCGCGCGTTTCAACCTCGCGTGCCTGCTCTATTATTGTGAGCGGCCGGAGGAAGCGATTCACCAATTGGAGGCAGCGGTAAAAGTGCATCCTGATGACTTCTCTTCGCGGCGAGCGTTGGGGTTGGCCTATGCCGAGCAAGCGCTCGGCATTGATAAGGCGGCAGACCAATTGGAGCGGGCCGTCGAACTCAATCCCGCCCATGTACGTACTTTTAACGACCTCAGCAATCTCTACGCGCGAGCAGGCAGGTTCGACGAGGAACTAGCCCTGCTGAAGAAAGCGCTGGAACGCTCACCCAAGGATGACGACCTTATGGAAGGTCTGCTGACGGTAAGGTTGATGCAAGGCCGCTATGACGAGGCGAAGCGCTTGATTGAAAGTTATCAGTTTGCCCCCCGTCATCGGACCTATGGTCTGCGGGACAAGTTCCGCCTGATGCAATATGCCACCGGCGCTGAGGCATTCAACCGCGGCGATCAACCGCTGGCACTACGGATTTTTCAATCGACGATGAAGCCGCCGGTGTCGCTGGGGGTCGATGATTTCCAGTCTCAGTTATCACACCGGTTGCAATACTACTTGGGCCGGACCTTCGAGGCCCTCGGAAGGAGTGTCGACGCAAGTCAGGCGTATGAAAGGGGAATTTCCGGAGTGGAACAACTGTCCGGAGACAGGGACGGTTGGAATAGCGACAATTACTTCATAGTACTCTCCCTAGAACGAATGGGGCGGATTTCTGAGGCAGCCCAACTTTACAAACATTTCGAGAATTTCGCGCGGTCAGAGTTAGATTCAAAGGATGGACGCCGGCGTGCGGAAGCGCACTACCTGCTCGGTTTAATTGAGAAGCATAATTGTCGCCGTAATGAATCTATCCAGCTAATGCAGCAAGCTGTCGAGGCTCAACCAGACCTACTTGCACCGCGCCTTGAATTGCGGGGCGATGCGCTGGATCCGTTGTTGCCTCTGAAAGTGAAATAATTCTTAAAGTGAGCGGGTAGCTATTTTGTGAGTGAAACGGTTGCGGAGTCCTTCGACGGATTAAGAGGTTTGCGGCACTTGCGATTATTTGCGGTAGGAAACTTTGACAACGTAGCCGGTTGATATGGCAGCGACGGTCCAGTGGAGGTGAAGTTGCGACATGCGCGGAATAGTGTTGCTGGGAGCGCTGGAGCTAGTAGGGTTACTTAGCGCCCAGCAGCTCTACTACGACCGTAGTCATGACTCGACGGTGTTTGGGGAGCCGCGGAAATACCGGATATTTTTGCCAGGCGACTACGCGGAATCTGTCAAACGGTATCCTGTCGTCTATTACTTCCACGGTCACAGCGACCGGTACACGCTTGAAAAGTACGACGGCGGACTCGACACCGTGCTGAAGATTGCCGCCTTCGTGGCAGTGCATGACGTAATCGTGGTCGCCGCTGATGGGTATATCGCGCGAGACTACACGGGATTTTATGGAGGAACGCCGTATGACGTGGCCGAAAGCGGCGGCGATTATGACTATGGCCAGTATTTCCTCGAGCTCATTCAGCATATTGATTCGACGTATCGGACCCTGAGCGGGCGTCGCTACCGTGGGACATCCGGTCTGAGCATGGGAGGCTTCATGAGTCTGTATCTGAGCGCGCGCTTCCCGGACCTGGTCGGCAGCGCATCCGCGTTCAATCCGGGACCGGAGTTTTACGTGGGCGAGAAAGGCAGGCGTTCGCTGTGGCGTCCCAAGGACCACGTGCTTAGCCACCAACACACCATGGTCCGGCTCATCCGGGCTAGTGGCGATTATATCAGCCAGTATCACGAAGAGACGCGAAATGCTTACGCGATGGCACCCAGCGTGGATTTTGAGTATCGGCAGGATGAACACCACCGCCACTGGGCTACATCGATCGCGGAAACTCTCGACTTCCACATGCGTGCTTTCGCGAATCCGGCCCTGGATGCCATGCCGGCAGAGTGGAGCTACACGAGCGCATACCGAGAGTTTTCCGTCTGGAACTATCGATTGAGTGCAGAGAGCACTGCACGTGCGCTGTTTTACCTCGAACATGTCACCCAGGGCGGTCTGCGCCTTCAAACACGGCGTTGGGCTCCGGACGGGCCCGCGGCCAGTTGTACCACAGTCAATCTTGTAACGGCGCCGCTCTATCATCCAGGTTCGGATTACCGGTTATTAGACTACGCGGTCGGGAACGGAAAGGCGGAAGAACGCTCGATTCAAGCCGATCGCGAAGGCCGCCTGAGAATCCAGGTAGGTTGCGGCAACCACGAATTGAGCTTCAGCGGTCCCGGTGCCGGCCAGCAACCGCCCGTTCTGCTCCCGGTCACGACAAGGGACGTCTTGCGACCGCTGCCAGGCAAGGTACTGGCACTGCCGATCCGCGTGTTCAATCCCCGTGTCACTCCAATGACGGATTTGCGCGTGGAACTAAGTTCTACTTATCCTACGGTTGAAATCCTCCGCGGTCACACCGAAGTGAAAATGATTGCTCCAGGTGAAGCTGTCGATCTCAGGTCCAGGTTCGACGTGCGGTTCACTTCTGGAGAAGGCGACTATACGCATGCCCGCCTCGCTCTGAAGTTGATCTTCGACGGTTACTTCGAAGCAGCTCAGCAAATCGATGTCCTAATCGCACCTGAGAGGATGCCGCCGCCGGTCGACCTGGCTGTCCTGGATGGCAGAACCAAGAGCTTCCCAGTGTTTCGTCAGAGAGGCAACCAAGGCGGCGGAGAGAGCGTCCAACGTACGGTTACTGAAGGCAACGGGAACGGTAACGGAATCATGGAGCCTGGAGAGGATGCGACAGTTTGGGTGAAGCTTGTTCAGGGTCTCGACCCGTTCGACAAGAGTAATTGGTGTCGCGCGAAAGTGTATGTTGACTCGCCATGGCTTGGCGAGATAGGTGACATCCAGGAGGAGAAGCAGCGGGAGTGGACTGGCGCTCAAAACCGCACGAGTCTAATTCAGCTCTCTCGGAACGTGCCTCCGGGAACGGAGATTCCCGTCGTTCTCGACTGCGAGTCCTGGAGTTTCTATTTCACGCCGGACGTTCGGTATGGGAAGGAACCGCTGTTCCAGGCTTTCCAATTACACAAACACCATCTGTTCGCATGGACATGGAAGACGGAAAAAGCGCCTGCCAGCGACCCCAAGCGTGCACCGCCTGACTAAGAAGCGATCGAAGTGGCGGACGCGAATCGAGCTACTATGCAATGAATGGCGCGACAGACTGAGGCGGCTATTTGGTAGTGTTACTGCACAGGCAGCCAGTATTGTTGGCCTTACTGCGATTCTGGTGGGCGAGACCCGCGGACAGAAGGTGAAGTGAGATGCAAATAGATCGACGATACTTTCTCAGGGCGACGGCGCTAGGTGGCGCGCGCATTCTCGGTGCCAACGATCGTATCAACTGTGCCACGATCGGCATGGGTGGCCGTGGAACCTATCTTACAAAACAGTTCCGGGCGCAGGGTGCGGAAATCACGGCCGTGTGCGACGTTTACGAAATTCGTCTTGAGTCCGGCCTGAATGCCGCCTCGCCGGGTGCAAAAGCCTTCGTCGATTACCGACTTATGATCGAAGATAAGTCGATCGACGCGGTGATTATCGCCACGCCGGACCACCAGCATGCCCAAATGCTGATCGACGCCGTAGGCGCGGGCAAAGACGTATATGTCGAGAAACCACTGGCTCACACGGTGGAGGATGGTTTCCGCATGATTGAGGCCGTGCGTCGCGCGAAACGGGTGGCCCAGATTGGTACTCAGAGGCGAAGTTATCCCCTGTATCAGGAAGCCAAGCGGGCCCTCGATTCTGGAGCGGCCGGTGAGATTCGGCTCGTAAATGCCTGGTGGACGAATTACTGGGACTCTCTCAGCACGGCGCAACTCCAGGGAAAGCTGCATTGGGATCTGTTCCTCGGTCCCGCGCCGAAGAGGCCGTTGAGTGCTTTTCGATACTTCAACTGGCTTCAGTTTCATGATTACTCGGGAGGAATCGTCGTCGGGCAGGCGGCTCACATCGTCGATGGCGTCCAGTGGATGATGAATTCCTCCTACCCGCTTGCCGTTACTTGCTCGGGAGGTAAGGTGAACCTCGACGGCGGAGAGATTCCCGAGACGTGCAGCGTTTCCGTAGAGTTCCCCGAGAACTACTTACTGGTGTTCACTATCGGCTACAAGGCGATGCATTACCGGATGTTCAACGACCAGATGCAGCAGTTCCACGGCACGAAAGCCCGCTTCGATTTAGGGCGCGAATCCTACGCCCTTTATCCTCAATCCAACAGTGTGGATGTAAAGGCCAGTCTGGAGCGGCGCGAGCCCGATACGTTCGAATCGGCCAGTGGCGCGCACATCGCGCATTTTCTGGAATGTCTGCGCGACCGTAAGGAGCCCGCGGCCACGATTGAGATGGGACAAAGGACCAGCGTCGTCTGTTGTATGGCCATGGAGTCCTTGAGAAGAGGCTGCCGAGTCCGCTGGAACGCGGAGCAGCGGAGGATGGAAGCATAGTTCGACCCCGGTCTGGAGCGCATTCCCGGCCATTGAGGGTGCGGCTGCGCCCCATGGCCCCCCGCGATACCGGTGAACCAGGACGCCGGGTTGGTACAGTGGGCTGCACCATCGCGCAAAGCCCGCTCCGGCGTGCGCCCATTTCCGCGGCTGCTCCAGACTGCGCCTAAGCGGATCGCTCAGCCTGCAATCTGATTCTCGGGTTCATACCTCCAGATGCCGTCGCACTGGCGAGCGGGCATTGCCGGTGCGGCCGGCATTTGAAACGCCTCAAGTAACGCCTCAGCTTTGTTTGTCGTAAGTGGCACTAATGAGGCTCAGGCTTTCAGATGGGGTTCTCTTCGGACGCGAACAGCGGAGCGAACGGCACTGTGATGGCCCCGATCAGCGAAGCCTCGCCTCCGAGTGCCGACGGCCGCAACACCAGGTTCCTGAAGTTGAGGAACTGCGGCCCTTCCGGGAATTGCTCGCGGATTGCCGCCGAGACAAGCGGCCAAGCCTCGGTCATCGTGCCGTCGATAACTACCGCATCTGCGTCCAGCGCCCATACCGCATTGAAAATGCCAAGCCCAAGGTACCGCGCGGACTCGTTCAGCGCCGCGCGAGCGGCCGCTTCGCCTTCCATGGCGAGCTGGCATATCTGCCGCATCTGTTGCGTGCAACTGCTGGAAGAAGCATGAGGCTTCATGCCGGCCAGCGCATTGTAGCGCTCACACGTCGCCGCATCGGAGGCCAGCATCTCCAGGCAGCCCGGCCGGTTGTCCCGTTCCGGTCCTCCGCGGTCCGCGATGACCATCTGCCCTATCTCGCCCGCGGCCATCCGCGGTCCTCGGTATACCTTGTCATTCAGCACGATCGCCATGCCCACGCCTTCGCCGACCATCAGGAAAAGCAGGCACTGCGCACCCTGCACATCGGCGCTCCCAAATACGTACTCAGCCAGCGCCGCTGCCCGCACATTGTTCTCGACAAACACCGGTATGCCCGTGCGGCCTTGAAGATAGGCCCTCATTTCCACGTGAATCCAGGCCGGGTTGCTGCCGAGTTCGGCCACGCCGTTTCTGTTGTCGACCAATCCCCGTGTGCTGACGCCGATCCCCACCGGAGGATGGTCCAGACCTTCAATAATGGGCCGGACGCTCGCCGCGATCTTCTCCAGCGCCTCGGTCGGATTGGACGGGGTTCGGAACCGCTCGGTCGATAGGACCCGGCCGGCTACCGTTCCCAAGGAGACGCGCGTCTCCCAGTTCTGAATGTCCACGCCAATCGCTGTGAAGCGATCCTCGTTCAGCGCCAGTCGAACCCCCGGACGGCCGCCCGTCTCCGGACCGCTGCCAAGTTCGACAATCAGGTCCTGCAGCATCAGTTCCGCGATGATCCGGGACACCGCCGCATCGGAAAGACTCGTCCGGCGCGCCAGTTCCGCGCGCGATAATTGCCGATGCCGCCGCAGCAGCCGTAGCACCGCAGCTCGGTTCGCCGCCCTGACGTGGCCGACTCGCAGAATGCTCCGCGGCTGGGATACGCGTTCCATACGAAACGTTCCTTACATCCGACAATAAAGCACTTTCAGATTACGGCGGTTGAAGTGCCGGTTTCAACAAAAATTTGGGTTGACACGGAGAAAAAGTGCCGATAATCTGTTAACACGAGGTAGTCGAAGGGGAACCCAATAAGGCGTTTCCTGTGTACTTTGTTCCAGGCTGTTAGAAAGC
>Ga0182027_10010218_pt1 | contig 13370 bp, 21 predicted proteins | sample 712E1DmetaG_FD_121300 | JGI IMG/M metagenome (GOLD analysis project Ga0182027, IMG submission 121300) | Permafrost microbial communities from Stordalen Mire, Sweden - 712E1D metaG (Illumina Assembly) | ecosystem: Environmental > Terrestrial > Soil > Wetlands > Permafrost | place: Sweden...
ATTACCCGCGGTACTATTCTACTTGCTCGTGGCCGGACATACAGCTCTGGCAGATCAAGTAACGGGGGATTTATCTACGGGGCTTAATATCACAGTTAGAAATACAGTCAATGGCGTTGTTGTATCTCCTCCTGTGCCCAGCCCGACTGCCGGTTCGTATACCGGCAGCCAAAGCGTCACATTGACCGCAACTGGTTCTACCGGCATCTATTACACGGAAGGTGGCCTTACTACACCGGTATGCAACACTACCGGCATAGCTTATGGTTTGCCGATTAATGTAGCAGATTCCGAAACTATTATGGCCGTATCTTGCTACCCCAACAACGCTTCATCTACGGTAGCCAGCTTTGTTTATACGATCACCCCCTCAACCCTTTTCGTTCCCGCTATTGTTACAGGCGGTGGGGGAGGCGGTGGCGGTGGTTCATTTGGTGGCTTAACTCTTGGCAATAATGCCCAGGGTCAAGTTTTGGGCGCAAGTATTACCGCCGCCCACCCCGACGGCACCTTGATTTTGGACGGCCAGACTATCTATCTAATTCAAAATCAAAAACGTTATGGCTTCCGCAACGCAGCGGAGTATCTTTCTTACGGCTATAAGTTTTCGCAAGCCGTGGTGATAAATGATGCCGACAGGCTGTTACCCACGGGCGATATATTAAAAGCTATGACCGGAACAGTGGTTTTAGATGGTTCCGATAATCGCACCATCTATCTTATTGGCGCCAATTCCGTAAAACGGGGCTTCACCTCGGCCGAAGTCTTTACCGCTTTGGGTTATTCGTTTGCCGGATTGCCGGTAATCAATTTGGCTGATTATCCGGCCGGCGACCCGATTGCCTCTTCTACCGCTACCCATCCCGAAGGAGCTTTGGTCTTAGACAGCACCGGCACGGTATGGTGGATTTTGGACGGCCAGAGAGACGGTTTTGAATCCTTAACCGTCTTTAACACTTACGGTTTTACCTTTGACCGCACAGTGCCTGCAAATAGCGCAGATATGGCTTTGCCCGTTGGCCCGTTAGTCAAACTGCGTGACGGCACACTGATTTCGGACGGGGGTGTAACTTACATTATTTCCGATGGCCTCAAACTCCCGTTTGCTTCTTCCACTTCCTTGACTAACTGGGGATACAGTCTAGCCAACGTGGTTCCGGCTGATGTGTCCGGCTATACTGTAGGTTCAACGCTTCCTTAGCCGTGACTAAAATATCCTTAAATTAATAACCAATTTTATGAAGGGATTCCACTCAAACATTGAAAAAGACACTCTGGAAAACAGCAACTTCCGCAAAGTTCTTTATACCGCCAAGCACAGCCAATTGGTGCTGATGAGCCTAAAGCCAAAAGAAGAAATCGGTCTGGAAGTCCACAAAGACAATGACCAGTTCTTCCGCTTTGAACAGGGTCTAGGGAAATGCATTATTGACGGCAACGAATACCAGGTTAGCGATGGCTCGGCCATTATAGTTCCGGCCGGAGCCGAACATAATGTTATTAATACTTCCAAAACCGAGGAGCTAAAATTTTACACCATTTATTCTCCGGCCCACCATAAAGACGGCGTCTTGCGTGCGACCAAACAAGAAGCCGAATCAAAGGAAAACGAGGAAGAGTTTGACGGCGTTACGACCGAATAAAGGTTCCTCGGAGCAGAGCCCCGAGGTATTCAAGGAGAATGCTATCTTTGCGCAGTCCCGACCTGTCGGGACGCGGTATTGAACCTGTATTAGCTCCTCGGCTCGCAAAGTAAGCCTTAAGGCTTACTTTGACTCGCTCTACGTCGCTAATAAATTACATTGCCTGAATCCGAAGCGCTCGTTTATGCGACTCGGCTGAATGAAAGAAAATGTATGCTCACTGATAAACAAATATTAAAAATCCGCAGAGCTTTTAACGGCACTAACCAAAGGATAATTTTTAAGATACTTGGCGACACCAACCGTTACCGCATTTTTGATATGCTGGGTAAACAGCCCAGGATTGCCGTTAGCGACATTGCCAAAGTTCTTAAAGTATCTGTACCTCTGGCATCGCAACATCTTAAAATTTTAGAACAAGCCGATATGCTCGAAAAAGAAAAACGGGGACAAAAAGTTTATTACAAACTCAGGGCCGGCAACAAAATTGCCCACTCTATTACTAAAGATATTCTTTAATTCTTCAATAAATTAATTATATGTTAGCTACAATTGCAATAATTTTGTTGATTTTATGGGGAGTTGGCTTGGTGCTGCACTTATTCGGAGCATTCATTTATATTCTCCTGGTGGGGGCCATTATTCTCGGAATCGCGCATTTCATAAGCCGCGGTAACAATAGATAAAAAACCTAAGAATATAATTAAATAGTGATCATTTGGTAATCCACTGGTTTGACCAGTGGACTCAAAAGGTTTGTCCTTCACGTAGATCCACAATAAAAAACATAGTAAACTTCTAACTAAGCTGGTGGTTTTGTCGCCCAGGCAAAGAAAGAAACTTACTATGTCCAATCTTTACCAAAGTCTATCCCATTCCAGCTGGGATTGCAAATACCATGTGGTTTTTGTGTCAAAATTTCGTAAGAAAGCCATCTACGGTAAAATCAGAGAAAAGTTAGGCCCCATCTTTCACGAACTGGCCAGACAAAAAGAATGTAAGATTGTGGAAGGGAAATTGGTTATCGACCACGTCCATATGTGCATCGAGATTCCCCCCAAATACGCTGTGGCCAGTATCATCGGGTTTCTGAAGGGTAAGTCCGCCATTGCCATCGCTAAAATGTCAGGAAAACAAAGGAACTTCGGTGGTGAGAATTTTTGGGCTCGGGGCTACGCTGTTTCCCACGGTTGGTTATGATATTGAGGCTATTCTCAAGTACATCAGAGAGCAGGAAGACGCGGATAAAAATGAAGGTAACTTTTAACAATTAAACTTGGGTGACTGGGAACGGCTGCCCTTGGGGCAGCTCCAATCCTTTAAGCCACCAGCTCTGCTGGTGGTGTCTCACTTGAGTTTGGTAATTAAGCCAAGCTCGAATAGAAAGGAAATGTCATATGTCGGATTCACAACAAGCGGACGATAACGCTGCTCAGCAAAGGCAGGCATCTGCCTATGCCGATAGGAAGGCTGCGGCAACTCATAATTCCGACGCGGATAAAGAAGATAGTTAGCCCCCGGGCGGGTATCCGCCAATCCCGGGCAAACTTAATGGGGTAGCGAACCGGAGAGGCGCGGGCAATGCAAAGACATAAATTATAAAAGGCTGAAAAAAAATAATGAGTAACTAATAGGGAGAAAAATATATGAATGAAGAAAATGATGAAAAAGACACCCAGTCTTGCGATTGCGAATGCCATCAAATGCATGGCCCGATGAAAAGAGAGTTTAAGTTAGCCATGTTGGAGAAAAAGGAAAAAATCTTAAAAGCAAAATTGGAGTTCGTCGGTAAAATGAAAGACATGATTGAAAAAATTCCGGCAGAGAAGAAATAAGGCGTATCGTAAATCCTAATCTAAAAAAAAGTAAAATCAACTGTTTAATTAAGCGTCCCGATTACTAGAGACGGGACTTATAAGGGAGGCCTTATGGAAGGTGACTATCTTGCGTTTTCTCACGGCAAGAAGTTAGTCTTGATGCTGCGCGGCGGCCCGCCTGTCAACGCCTGTTGGCAATAAGTTGGTGGCGGCTGGCGGTTTGCGTCAAAAAAAACGTGGCGCCAGTAAATGGCCGCGCTACAAAAAAATAAAGCGTGTGGCAAGAACTTTTTACCATCTGAAGTTTCATAGCGCAATAGCCTTTTTGGCTATTGCGCTACCAGCGCTTTTCTCAACAATAGTTAAACTAAACGAAAGGAATTATATGGTATCCGACGACGACGTAACTCGCGCTGATGATGACGCAAAAGATGCCGAGGACAACGCTAAGCAAATTCGCCAGCAGGCAATAGACGAGCACCGTCAAGCAGCGGAGGACGAAGAGGATAAAGCCGAAGAGCTGGAATAAGCAAGCAAAATAATTAAACTAAATTTTATATGGGAATAATACTTTGGATTATCTTTGGCGCATTGGTTGGCTGGATAGCTTCGGCAATCATGAAGAGCAATGACGGCGTGCTAATGGATATTATAATTGGTATTGTTGGGGCGGTAATCGGCGGCTGGATTATGAGCTTTTTTGGCCAGGGTGGCGTAAGCGGCTTTAATCTCTACAGCTTCCTTGTCGCCATATTCGGAGCCGTTGTGCTTATTTGGATTGTCCGAGCTTTACGGCGTACTGTTTAAATTAAAAAAAACGGCATGGCCGATAATTACAACTCTACACTTTGGAGCGTGAAAGTTGGGCGTTGGAGCGAATAGTCCAGCCCCAACCCTTGCGCTTCATTGCCTGGGATGAGTATTTCGATCTGTTGACCGCCACTGGGCCAGACGTCCATCGTAAATTATATTCCTAAAACTTACCATTTAATCAACCCCCTTATATGATCCCCTCCAAAAAAACAATACCGCCTGCAAGAAAAGCACAACATAAAATATCTTTTCAAGAAGGGGGCCTGCACGCCTCCACAGGTACTCCTTTGTCAAAGAAAATTTCACCCGCAAAACACGCTTTGGCAAAATCCGGAAAACTTGGCCCAAAAGCGCAAAAGCAGGAAATGTTCTATGAAAATGTTTTAGAGCGCCGGAAAGCGTAAAGCATTAATAATTAAAGCATATGATTGACACGGAACTTAAAAACCATTTGGAAAAAATTGAGGATGAACTTTCCCATATACGCAAATCTTCTACGGGAATATGGAAAACCTTGGGACGCGGCATTGTTTATGGAGCGGGATATGTCGTTGGAGCTGTTTTTATTATTGTAATCGTTGGATGGATATTAAATGTCATCGGCGTTATTCCCGCCTTTGACCGCCAGGTGACGGATTTTCGCACGGCTCTGGAAAATATTAGGTAAGGCTATAAATTTTATAAACGAATACCTATGGCGGCTAATTCTTTACCGGATGAAGTCCAAACCGACGAAGCCATTGTCGACCAAATCCAGCAAGGGCAGAATGAATTATTTGGCAAACTGCTTGATCGTTACCAACCCAAAATTACCCGCTATGCCGGGAGATTTTTAAGCGACGCTGACGACCGAAATGACATTGTGCAGGAAACGTTCATTAAAGCCTACCGGAACATCGAGAGCTTTGATACTAAGCGCAAATTTTCTTCCTGGCTTTACCGCATCGCCCACAATGAATGCATAAATTTTCTCAAGAAAAAAAAGTTGGAAAAAATTCCATTCTTTGACCTGGATGTTTTATTCCCCCATATATCCCGTGAGAAACATCAGGAAGAAGTAAATACTGAACAGATTAAAGAAATGGTAGATACCTCCATGGGTAAACTGGACGTTAAATACAGAGAACCGCTTTTGCTGTATTATATAGAAGGTTTTGATTACAAGGAGATATCGGATATTTTGCGCATCCCGGTTGATACCGTGGGCATGCGCCTAACCAGAGGCAGAAAATTATTAAAGAAACATTATCAAGATTCACTCACTGACTAATATGGACAACAAACCCAAAAATATTTTAGCAAACATTGAAAGCGGTGAACTAAAGAAACGGCCCAAATGGCAATTCGTTTTGCAAACCTGCCTGATAGCCCTGGGTGAGGCAGTCCTGTTTGCTGTTGCCATATTTTTAATCAGTTTTGTATTTGAGCTGTTGGTATCGGCGAACTTTTCTTTTTTCCCGCATGTTGCCGGCCAGGGATTTGGTTTTTATTTACAGATGTTCCCCTGGGTTCCGGTGTTTGGCGGGCTGCTGCTGATAATAATTTTAGGGTTCATTTTCAACAAGTATTCCTTTGTTTACCGCAAGCCGCTGATTTATCTCTTGCTCGGCATAATCGCCGTAATCGCTGTTGCCACCTTTATTATTCACATTACCTCTTTTCATGACAGGTTTTATCGTTATACCACCCAGCACAGATTTCCGATAATCAGACAATTCTACGGGCAATACCGAGTTCCCCAAAAGTGATTATACTAACAGGAATTATGCATAACTGTTATTAAGAGCCGTCTTCTGGCCAGAGGACGGCTCTTAACTAACTATTTAGTTGGCTATGTTAGAAATCGCCTCACGAGGTTGTATTAATAGGTGTAAGACTTACAAAGGCTAAATTAACAATCTAAAGAAAGGAATTACACTTATGAATATGCGAACAAAATATTTAATCGGCGCAGGAGCAGGGGCTCTTGCCCTGGCCTTGGTTGCTGTAGGCACGGCGTCTGCCGCCGGAGTAACCGGGCAGTTTACGAAACCCGCGGCCATGGGTACGGTTTCCGCCGTTAATGGCGACAGCATTACCTTAACCGGTAAAAATGGCACTACATATACCGTAGATGCCTCAAACGCCACTGTCACTAAGTCCAGCCCAGGCCCTAACGGAGTTAAAGGAACCAGCGCGACTATTGCGGTTTCCCAGATCCAAAGCGGTGATACACTAAGCGTATCCGGCACAACTTCCGGGGACAGCATAACCGCCACTCAAATTAGGGATGGCAAGTTTATGGGCCGCGGACGAATGGCAAAGCCTGCGGTAAGCGGCACGGTTTCAGCCATCAACGGCAACAGCGTTACTGTCAGCGGCAAAAATGCCACCCCTTATACGGTAGATGCCACCAACGCAGCCATTACCAAATTCATCCCAGGCGCAAGCGGAGCCAAGCCGACAAATACCGCAATAACTGTTTCCGGCATTTCCGTCGGCGACACCGTAACAGTACAAGGTACGGTTTCCGGTAGCAGCGTTACAGCCACGCGCATTACTGATGGCAACTTAGGTAATCGCGCCGGCAAAGGTTCTATGACAAAACCCGCGGCTATGGGCACTGTTTCCGCCGTTAATGGTAATATCATTACCCTAACCGGCAAGAACAACACCACTACATATACTGTTGATGCCACTAACGCAGCCATTACCAAATTCACCCCAGGCGCAAGCGGAGCCAAAGGAACCAGTACAACTATTACGGCTTCCCAGATTCAATCTGGCGATACCCTAATAGTCCAAGGCACTGTTTCCGGTAACTCTGTTACCGCCACCAAAATTATGGATGGTACCTTTATGCGCGGTGGTTTCGGTCACGGCCATGCCAAGACCACGACTCCGGCACAATAGGCAAGATTAAAAAAATTAAATAACAGAAATTAATAATACACCTTCCTACTCGGAGGGTGTTTTATTTATGCCACAGCGGTATTGCTGCCGCTTGCCACGCCAGCCAAAAAGACACGGGTAATCAAAAATGATACAATACTCGAAAGGCCGATGTTCTTAATTAACCTCGTTATAAAAATATGGTAAAAGGAAATTTTATTGGTGCGGCGATTGTCGCAATAATCTACACGGTTTATATTTTAATCAAGCCCCTACCATCCCGCTCACAAAACGTAATAACATTAGTGATTTTGAATGCTCTAACTATCGTGCTGATGTCTTTTGCATTCAAATAAAATAATAGGAGTTAATATGTGGCAATTATATGTATTTAGCTTTTTAGCGGGTTTGTTTGCGGCAAACGGAGCCCCGCATTTTATTAAAGGTGTCATGGGACAAAAACACCAAACCCCATTCGGCAAGCCTTCGTCGGCCGTAGTTAATGTATGCTGGGGTTGGATTAACTTTGTTGTAGCCGCTGTTTTTCTTTACTTCGGCAATATGCGCGCACACGAGTACAGAGCTTTTGTACTATTCGCCGTAGGAGCGCTTCTTATGAGCCTGTTCTCGGCTATGGTCTGGTCTAAGCATCCGGAATATAATAAGTGACTTGGTTTCTTAACCCTAGACGGTTTTGCATAATGATCCCTATGTATAACTACGGATATGTCATCGTCGCAAGTTGGTTAGTCCTTATGGCGGTGTGGGTGCTAGGCGCCTTTACCGCCAAACGCGACGTTTCGAGCGGTTCACGCATCGTTCGTTGGCTCTGGCAACTCCTTTTATTGGGTCTCTTAGTTTTTGCTCTCACTCGAAATCTGCGTGGCGATGCGGCCGTTCTTGAGCGAGCGTTCTTTAATTTCGGCACCGCAGTCAACTGGGTTGGCGCGTTCCTAACCATTATCGGAATCGCGTTTGCAATCTGGGCGCGATACCAGTTGGGACGCAACTGGGGTTCACATACGAAAGAAAAGCCTGTGCTGATAACCAACGGTGCTTACACATATGTCCGCCACCCGATTTATGCGGGGGCGATGCTCGCGCTCTTCGGCAGTGCATTGACTGGAAGCATTGTGGCAATCGTGCTGTTTGTGATAAGCATCTTCTTTTGTCTACGCCGCATCGACAAAGAAGAGCGCACGATGCTCAGCCTCTTCCCCGGGCAATATCCGGCATATCAAGCACGTACCAAGCGGCTCTACCATTTGTGTGGTAAACGGAGCATAAGGTAAACTGCTGGAAGTCGTTTCTTACAACAACCCTACACGCTAATTCGCGAGTTTCCTGCCCGAGCCGACATCTGGAGCCACCGGCAAATTAGCGCGGCGTTTTGTATGTAGGGTATCGTTAAAAAGGAAATTAAAATGGTATCCCGGTTGTATCAGCAGCCTCGGCGATGTCCGACTTTTCCGGCTGTTTAATAAGTTCCTTTTGCATTTCAGTTTTTTGTTCGGCACTTAGCTGATTAAACTCTTCCAAGTCCTGACGGGACTTTTCCTGTAACTGTTTATCCATTTCTATAATTTTTTCGCCAACCCTCAAAGCCATCTCATTAAGGCCAAGCAGTTTGATGCCTACCAGGGAGCGGACGCGAGACAGAGCCACATAACCCATACCGTATTCAAAGGTCTTGCTTAAATCTATTTCCGCGCAGTCCAAGCTCATACCCTGGCTTTTATGCACGGTAATGGCCCACGCCAGCCGTAGCGGCACCTGGCTGATAGAAGCTAATATTTTCCTACCGTCTTCAATCTTCCATTTTTCAGGCTCTGCAATAATTACTTTGCCGTGAACAGTTTTAATGATTGGATAGCCGCTGTCTTTGTCAAAACCTGTTACCGTACCCAGCGTACCGTTAACATAACCCAAATCAAAATTATTCTTGACGAACATAACTACGGCGCCGGTTTTTAAAACCAGCCGTTCAGGCGCCAGGCAGCTTTCTTTCAGCGTTTCCACCAGATGCGGAATACCTTCAAAGTACATTTGGTAAACTATTTCTTTATCTTTTAATTTACCCAGTTCAAACTGGTTATATGCATCAACGTTGCTGTTGTGGGTATGCAGCTTGGTGGTCTTAATCTTAAAACTTACCGGCTGGTTAATCCGTTCAGCCAGTATGGCTTTGGTTTCCGCGGTCGTTCCATTACGGCGAATGTCATTTAACACCCGTAAAAATCTTTTGTCTTCCTGGCGGTATTGCTCTTCCAAGTAGCAAATTTTGATGCCCATATTTTGCCAAATATTGGACTCCGTCACGAACCTGCCGTCCTCCCTGGCAGTTCTGGTTACGGGTGGCAGCTGGAAAAAATCCCCGCATAGGATAGTCTGGATGCCGCCAAAGGGTGCGGCGCTTTCTTTAAATTCTTTGCAGATTCTGTCCACCAAATCCAGCCGGCTGGCGTTGAGCATGGATATTTCGTCGATAATTAAAACCTTGGCGTATTTTATCCGTTCCCACAGGTGCTCTTTTTCCGTTAATTTCTCTATTTGCGAATCGGTTAAATTCTGCTCAATGCCCATACCGCACCAAGAATGAATAGTGCGGCCGTTGATATGCGTGGCCGCGATGCCGGTAGAGGCCGTTATGCCCGGATCAACATTATTTTGTTTCAGGTAATTTATGTATTGGTTCAGCAAAAAAGTCTTGCCACAGCCGGCGGGACCGGTAAGGAATACATTATAGCCAGTTTTTAACATTTCTAAGGCTTGGGGTTGGGTCATTAAATTTGTTATACTTAATCTGTACGAAATTAATTATATCATTTTAAGGATTAAGGTGCGGGTTCCACCAGTTTTTGTAAAATTGGCATTTTAGGAGCCAAAGCGAGCTTTGCGTCGTTGCCGAAGACCCACCACTCCCTTAAGTCTGCGGAAAGTTCGTTCCACGCCTGGCGTATTAGCGCTACCAAATTAAAATACCACACTTGTTGCGGTATTTTAATTTGCCTGTAACTATAAATTTTAAAACATATTCTTACCAATAAGAAAATGTTGCAGCTGCCGACCGTAGCCCAAGACGGAGCCTAGTTGGCGGGCCGGGAGTTCATCATTAACTCCCATAGGACATAAGGTGGCGCCACCACCCGCAGCACGCCGGATTTTCCGCCCTCAACCAAGGAATATATACCGTTACAAACTTAATCATTAACTGGCGGATATCTATCTGCACCTAGACATACTCAAAGCTAAAAACGCGCCCTAAGAGCACATTTTTTTATGCAATGCTCTCAAGCAGTGTACGGGCCTGCTCAACTTTTTTTGCCTGCTTTTGGGGTATAATGTCGGCCACTTTCAATTCTGTCCACTTAATCACGTCTTCAAACAATTCCTTGCCCGCCTTGGTTATAACCACATAACTTACCCTGCCGTCCAGTTCGTGGGCCTCCCGTTTTATTACTCCAATTTTTTCCAGCGGCACCAAAAGCCTGGTTACGCCGGACGCGGTTAAGCCAACCGCCTGGGCCAAGTCCACCCTGCGGATCTTGCCTTCAGGGGCGGCACTAATTGCGTAAAGCACGGCCAAATCCCCAAAACCCAAACCCTGTGCGCTGAGCTTGCGGGAAACCACCGCCTCGGTCTTGCTAAGCTGCATTAAAAATTTCAGTTGGTTGCTGATTTTCATGTTATTATTAGTTAATACTTGATATGTAAAGTATATATCAAGTTGTTTAGCCTGTCAATGGCCCGCTTGGGTAAAAAGCTGCCGCACTAAATTTAACAAGCCGGCCATCGCTTTAAAGGCGATTTTTTGCTATCATTTCCCTATGCTAGATTTTCTTGGAAAAACCTTACTGTTTGTGGTTGCCCACCCCGACGACGAAAGCTTTACGTCGGCGGGTACTATGTGGCAAAACCGCTTGGCCGGAGGCAAAAATTATATTATTTGCGCAACTTATGGGGAAAAAGGCAGCGCGCATTTAAAAAAGCCGGTAACCCAAAGGATGCTAAAAAAAATCCGCGGCAACGAGCTGAGGCAAGTGGCAAAGTTTTTAAAAATTGACGGCTTGTACTTTTTTAACCTGCCCGATACTAAAGTCAGCTCAAAAACCAAAATATTTTTGCTAAAAACCCTTGACGTGATAAAAAAGCTTAAACCTGATTATATTTTTAGTTTTGGCCCCGACGGCATATCCGGGCACTTAGACCACATTGCCGCCGGAAAGGTTGCCAAAATGGCGGCAAAAAAACTTAAAATTCCTTTTTTGGCTTTTGGCGCTTCCCCCGCCATAAGGAACCGCTTTGAACAAATCAAGGCCAGGCGCAAACACGGCAGGTACGCCAAAAATATTTCCCATCCGGCGCCCAACACCAAAGTTAAAATTAATTTAAAGATAAAAAGAAGCACGCTGGATTTCCATAAATCGCAGTTCGGGCAAAGCACTATGTTTGCCGATATGCCCAAAGCCTTAAAAAAAGGGTTTATGGATTACGAATACTTTATCAAATAAACTTAAAATGCGATGAAATTTAAGTCACTCGGCAAAAAAACCAAACTTCCTGCCGCGCCAAGCATTAAAATCCTGGAAACCTTTAACAACCAGCACCAAGAGTCACTGTATCTGGTACCGCTGGTTTGCCTTGAATTTACGGCCATTTGTCCTATTACCGGCCAGCCGGATTTTGCCGAATTTGAAATTGTTTATGTACCGCGGGTAAAAATGGTGGAGTCCAAGTCTTTAAAGCTCTACTTGTTTGCTTTCCGCAATCACGGGGTTTTCCACGAAGACGTTACCAACCGCATTTTTAAAGATTTATGGCAGCTGTTAAACCCTAAATTTATGCGGGTAATCGGCAATTTCAATCCGCGCGGCGGCATTGCCATTAAGCCTTTGGTGCAAAAATTTGCGGATAACGTTGGCGCCAAAAGAGCGGAAATTTTGGAAATACTTCAAAGCTGGGATAACAGTAAAAGCCGTTTAAACTAATTATGGGCAACCAGCCTGCAAAAATAATTTTGGCCAAAAACACCATCTCTGTCCGCCGGAGGCGGACATCTCCCCCATCCTCCTTCGCCAAGGCTTCGGCGGACAAGAAAGGGGAGAAAGATATAGTCATTCTGGCTTTGGAAACAAGCTGCGACGAAACTGCCGCGGCGGTTTTAAATATTCGCGATGGCAAAGACTGGCCGCAAATTACCACGCTTGCTTCGGTGGTAAAATCCCAAATAAAACTGCACAGCAAATTCGGCGGCGTGGTGCCGGAAGTTGCGGCACGGGCGCACGTAAAAAATATTTTACCCGTAGTCCAAAAAGCACTGCTCACTGCTCACTGCTCACTGCTCACTATTGATTACCTTGCCGTTACCGCCGGCCCGGGCCTGGTTCCTTCGCTTATAGTCGGTGTAGAGTTTGCCAAAGGATTGGCGTTCGCAGGCAAAAAGCCTATTATCCCGGTTAATCATATGTTAGGGCATCTTTACTCGCCTTTTGGGCGTCTATACCCTAAACGCTATCCGCTATCCCCTAGCCTGTTCCCAATAATTTCCCTAATCGTCAGCGGCGGCCACACCATGCTGGTATTGGTAAAAAACATTAAAGAATACAAAATTATTGGACAAACCGTGGACGATGCGGCGGGCGAGGCCTTTGATAAAGTGGCAAAACTGCTGTCCCTCCCCTATCCGGGCGGTCCGGAAGTTTCCAAGTTGGCAACCAAATCCAAAAATCCCGTACAGTTTCCCCGCCCCATGATTAACTCCAAAAATTATAATTTTTCTTTTTCCGGCCTAAAAACCGCCGTACTATATTATGTTAAGGATAAAGGATTAAAGATTAAGGATTCCGCCCTAAAGGCGGACATTTGCGCCGGTTTCCAAAATGCGGCCGTTGATGTGCTGGTAACCAAAACCCTGCGCGCCGTAAAACAATACAGCGCAAAGTCCGTTTCCCTTTCCGGCGGTGTCGCCGCAAACCAAAAGTTGCGCCAAAAGTTAATTGTTAATTGTAAATCGTTAAATGTTAAATTTATGGCTCCGCCCATAAATTTATGCACCGACAACGCCGAAATGATCGGTCTGGCCGCCGCCTTTATGCTCCATAACGGTTATAAACCCAAAAGCTACAAAACAATAAAAGCCGACCCGAACCTGCAATTATAAACTCAAACAACTTTTAATTAATTAACGGCGCCAATTACAATTAATAATATATTTATGAAAAACTTC
>Ga0182027_10010220_pt1 | contig 13369 bp, 11 predicted proteins | sample 712E1DmetaG_FD_121300 | JGI IMG/M metagenome (GOLD analysis project Ga0182027, IMG submission 121300) | Permafrost microbial communities from Stordalen Mire, Sweden - 712E1D metaG (Illumina Assembly) | ecosystem: Environmental > Terrestrial > Soil > Wetlands > Permafrost | place: Sweden...
ATCTATATTGCAAGCTCAGCAGGCGTGCCCATCGTTCCCGTTGCAGTAACCGGCACAGAGGATGCACTCGTCAAGTCACGCTTGAAAAAATTCCAGCGGCTGAAAATAACCCTCACCGCCGGAAATCCTTATATGCCGCCGAATCTAAAAGCCGTCAGGGGTGCGGAGCGTGATGAATTACTCCAAACCGCAACGGATGATTTGATGTGCCGCATCGCCGCCTTGCTGCCGGAAAGCTATCGCGGTGTTTATGCGGATCATCCCAGATTGAAGGAACTGCTGGCAAGGCAGCCGGCTTAACGGGCAACCATTGCTTCGCAAGTGCGCGACATGCGTGCCTCCTCTACAAAATGATCCCTTCTTTTCGTTTCAAAAACTGACCCTGGCCTGCCTTACCTTTCCATTCTTCGCCATCCACGATCAACTGGCCGCGCAGGAACACCTTTTCGGGCATACCGACCACATCCCAGCCTTCGAACAAATTGTAATCGGTGCGATGATACGAATGTGCCACCCCATACTTCACGCTCTTCTCCGGATCCCAAATCACAAGATCGGCATCGGAGCCTGGCAATAATGCACCTTTACGCGGGTATAAACCAAAAATCTTGGCGGGGTTCGTGCTGACATATTCTACAAATTGATTCGCGGTGATCTTGCCGGCGCGCACGCCATATGTCCACAAGATCGGCAAACGATCGCCGACAGCCGGCAGGCCATTCGGGATTTTCGTGAAATCGTACCTGCCCAATTCCTTGCCGGGTATTTTCACTTCCCGGCCTTCATATAGGATCGGCTTTGTGCCGTCAAAGAAGAACGGGCAATGATCCGTGCCAATGGTTTGAAGGGTACCCTCATGCAAACCTTCCCAGATGTGCGCATTATCTTTTTCAGTACGCATGGGCGGCGAGCAGATCCATTTGGCACCATCGGGGCGACGCAAATGATCTATGGTAAAGAACAAATATTGCGGGCAAGTTTCCCCCATTACCTTAACACCGCGTTCGCGGGCATAACGCAGCATGTCCACCTCGCCACCGACGTTCATGTGGACGATATAAACCGGCGAGTCGGCCTGCGACGACATGGCGGCCATCCGCAGGGTGGCTTCCACTGCGCCCCAGGCCGGCCTGGTCAATGCATGCCATTCGGGTGAGGTGTGGCCCTGAGCCAAAGCCTGTGGGATCAGTGTGTCGATCACATCGCCGTTCTCACAATGAACCATGACCAACATGCCGTTATCTTTCGTGATTTGCAGCGTCTTGAAAATACTGCCGTCATCGAGGCGCAAACGTCCATTGTAGGCCGTAAAAACCTTCAGGGTGGTGATTCCCATATCGCGCAAAGTCGGAATCCCTTCGGCAATCCGGTCATTGAACTTTGTCAAGTTCATATGGAAGGAATAATCAATGGCGGCTTTCCCGGCTTTTTTTCGCCAGGCGTCCACCGATTCTTCGAAGGTGTCAAAATCGAAGGAAACAAAATCCATCACTGTTGTCGTTCCACCGAAGGCCGCGGCTTTGTGCCCGGTGTAGTGGTCATCAGAGGAAACGGTATCGAACATGGGTAGATCAAAATGCGTGTGAGGATCAACACCGCCTGGAAAAATCATCTTTCCCTGTGCATTGATAATTCCGGCATTTGGATTTTGCAAATTTCTTCCAATTTGTAAAATCGTTTCACCTTCGATCAAAATATCGGCTTGGTAAGTTTCGGATGCAGTGATGAGTGTTCCGTTTTTGATAAGGGTTTGCATACTTCTCCTAGAGGTGCCAAAATAGAATCATACCTGCCAGCAACGCCAGAAAGACCACAAGGGTCAATCCCCAGCCCACGCGGAAAAAATCTCCAAAGCGATAATTGCCCGGTCCCATGACAATCAAATTGACGGGATGAGCCATCGGCGTTAGAAAAGATGCGGAACAGCCAATGGCACAGGCGACTGCAATCGCCTGGGGATTCGTGTTTAGATGGATCGCGGCCGTGATGGCAATCGGCCCAACCACGAAGGCCGTAGCCTGACTCGACATGAATTGGGTCAGCGTAACGGAAAGTAAAAATACAAGGGCGGCAAAACCTAATGGGCCCGCATTACCGATCAGGGGGATCACAGCGCGGCCGATCAATGCGGCCACCCCTGTATTGATCATGCCCAAACTGGCGGCATACATACCCGCAATAAAAAAAATGACCTCCCATTGGATTGAGCGATAGGCTTCCTGAATGGGTAGTAAACCCAGCAGGATGCCCAGCAGGGCCGCTGTCAAAACGGATAGATAAACCGGCAGACCCAGCAAGGATAAGCCAATCGCGCCCGCAAACAGCAGGATGCTTGCGACCGCCCGCCGCCGCATCACCGGACGCGTGGCTTGATCCGGCTCGAAAATAATGATATCCGGATTAATAAGCAAATCGCGCAGGCGGCGCTGGGGGCCAACAAGCAAAAGAGAATCGCCAAGTTCCAGGGGAAGATCGCCCACATCGGTGCGATAACTGCGTTCCCCGCGCAGAATGGCAAGAACCGTAAATCCATATTTCCGTCGGAAGTTCATTTGCTTGATCGTCTTGCCTGCATAAACGGAATGAGGCGCAAGGATCAATTCAACCAGGGTCATGCCGAACGTTGTAATAGTATGCTTTTCCGGTTGAACACTTATACCCATTTGATTTAGGGCAAAAACACGTTCCTCCCGGCCAACCACCAACAGAAAATCTCCCGAACGAAGGACTTCTTCGGGTTGAGGAGTGAAGTAAGCCTGGGTACCGCGGCGTATGGCGACAATGGCAATCCCCAACTTTTCGCCGAAGGCGCAATTTTGAAGCGAACTTCCTGCGAGAGGCGATGACTCTTCCACGCGCGCCTCCCACAAACGTTCGCTCACTTCGTACAAGCCTTCCAATTCGGCACTGGGGCGGCGGGCAAGTTCCTGCTCAGGACTTGGCTGGCGGGCAGGCACAATTCGGCGCCCGAATAAGGTCAGGTAAATGATCCCAGCGACCGCGATCAACCCGCCGGTTGCGGCAAAGGAAAGAATGCCAAGCGGAGCCTGGGGAGGATTGGCGATGGTCAACAGGTTGCTCAAGACAATATTGGCCGTGGTGAAATAAGTTGCCATCCCGCCAAGAGCCGCACCAAATGCAATTGGAATCAGGAATTTGCTTGGCCGCAGCCTCGCCTTGCGTGCGGCTTGCATGGCACTTGGGAGCAGCAAAGCACCCACTGCAACGTTGTTCATCAGCAGGGATAACGCTGCGGCTGAAAGCGAGAATAAAAAGATCAGGCGATCCGTCGAACGTGCACCCACAGCCGTGAGCCGCTGACCCAGCCAAAGCATCACACCATTATTCGTCAGGGTTTGGGTCAGGATAAAAAGCCCGATCAGAGTCATAACCACGGGTTGCCCAAAACCGGAGATGACAAGCAGGGCTTGCTGAGGCGAATTTTTATTGCCCAAAACCCCTAATCCAAAAAACTGGGCCAGCCCCAAAACAATGATCATGAACAAAGCGGCAACATCGATCCGCCAGCGATTGAGTATTACCAAAGTCAGGGAAAAGACTATTAAGGCGACAACCAGTCCCATTTCCAAGATCATAATTCAATCCAAATCATCCAAATTATATGAAGGGGTTCGCTCCTTGATGCCTAATAAAGCAATCAGGACCTCCGGAGAAATATCCGCCTCCGGCAAATCCGTCTTATAAAGCTGTTGATTCTCAGCGCGTTCCCTAAGCGAACGCCACAAGATTGCGCGCTCATCATCCTTCACAACCAGATCGTTCAAAGTTTTGGCTTTCAAAAGATATTCCCCTGTCGAATACAAAAAGGTCAGACGTTTCCACGCATCGGCAAGAATGGGGTTGGATAGTTTTTCCAGTCCGCCGAGCTGGATTTTGAAATACTCTTCGTTTGCGCGGGGATGATCCGATTCATCCTTTAATAATTCACGGCGCGTCGTTAACTCATGGCCGCGCAGCGGGGCGACGAACTCGATCCTTCCGCCCAAGTCGCCGAAACTGGAGGGCTGGTAGAACGCCAGGTAGTCCACGGCCACCACCTTCGGCGCGCTGCGCAGGGGGATGCGATACCATCCCAAAAGCCGCGCAATCTCCATATCGCGCGGCGTCGGCATCACACAAATGAGAATTAACGATGATTCGGTCAGCACGCTATTCTTGCTTTGTCCCACACTCCGCGCAGAACTTTGCTCCGGGCGCCAGCTTCGCGCCGCAATTGCTGCAAAACTTTCCGGCATCGGCAAGTTTGTAGCCGCAGGATGGGCAGAATTTGGCGTTCGATGCCAGCGGTGCGTGACAGTTGGGGCATGAGGCCTGGACTTTGGCATTGCCAACACTGCCGATCATCTGTGCATCTTCAGCATCCACGCCAACATCCTGCTGTATTTTATTGAGGGCCTGCGCCGATTGCTGCGCCGAAATCTCAACAGCCAGGTCGGGCGCACAGTTCTTGCACAAGCCGCGCGCCTGATTCCAACAACTCTTTTTACAAACCCAACTGGAACAACGCGGACATTGCAAAAAATTCGGCTTAACCTGCTGAACGGCCTCGACCATGGCTTTATCACGCGCCTGCTGCCAGGTTGCTGAACGCGCACGCTCGCTTAAGTTCGCCGCTTCGCCGAACATACCGCCGAACAAACTGGAAGCGGCATCGAGGGCGCCGGAAACGGTTCCCATTGTCCAGGGCTGGAAGGCAGTCTTATAGCCGTTTCCGCACCGATCACAATGAAATTCAAACTGGAACCCGCGGTCTGTGGAATGATCGGTATAGTTCCGGGTAAACTCAATTGCGTCCATAGAATGGCTCCTCCACGAGCGAAATAAAATTCTTTACGGCTTGGGCCGTAGTCGCGTTTTAAACGCGACCCACCGGCAGATTCTAGCACTTAATCAGAGGCATTGAAATATAAGATGGACGAGGATTTGCATCCTCGTCCATGTCTTTTGGGTTTTGTCTAAACCAGCCCGACTTCCTTGTTGAACTCAACGATCAACTCGTCAATTTGATCGGCCTGCTTCTGTACGTCCGTCCAATAATTGGGCTGGTACCATTGTTTCTGGATTTCATCATAGGTCTTGCCCTGCTGTTCGACCCACGTGTAATACTTCAGGTTGTGGACACGGCGGCGATCCGTATAGCGAAGTTCGAGCATGTTATCGGTGGATTGACCATGCAGGTAACGGGCAAAATCGGCGGCGGCATTGACTTCGGTATATTCGCCATATTCCATGTGCATCTCATGCAGGCGCGAGCGATAAAGCTCCATCGAGTCGGTCAGCACGGTCAGCATGATGTCATTCTCACCCATTTCATAATATTTGGCAGCTTTGATGGCGCTCAACACGTTCGAGATGCCGGAGAAACCCATCAAGTCGAGTTTGGAAACAACGGCTTCCGGCACACCATGCTTGACCAGATAATCGCGTCCGCTCTCTTCGTTGAACAAACGCGAGAGGTTCACAACTGCATTATCATCAATGGCTACAACCATATCGGTATTTTTGGTGTTGTGAATCCACGGCACATGCTTGTCACCGATGCCTTCAATGCGGTGCGCGCCAAAACCGTTTTCCAAAAGCGTCGGGCATTGCAAAGCCTCGCTGGCAACGATCTTGCTATCGGGGAAAAGCTGTTTCATATAATCACCGCTGGCGATCGTCCCCGCCGAACCGGTGGCGGAAGCCATGCCGCGATAATGATCGTTCTTGCCCATCGCCTTTTTCAATACCTCTTCCATGGCATGGCCGGTCACTTCATAATGCCAGAGATAATTGCCGAACTCTTCGAATTGGTTAAAGATCATCAGATCCTGGCCGGAGGCGCGCAGTTCCTTGCACTTATCGAATATTTCCTTGACATTCGACTCGGAGCCGGGCGTCTTGATGGTTTCGCCCGCAATTTTCGACAGCCATTCGAACCTTTCCTTTGACATGCCTTCGGGCAAAATGGCAATCGACTCGCAGGCCAACAAGGCGGAGTCATATGCGCCGCCGCGGCAATAATTTCCCGTGGAAGGCCAGACTGCTTTCTGGGTCGTCGGGTCGAATTGCCCGGTAACGAGGCGCGGCACCAGGCAACTGAAGGCGGCGCCGACTTTATGCGCGCCGGTCGGGAACCATTTACCCACCAACACAATGATGCGTGCCGGGACCCCCGTCAGTGAAGAGGGCAGCTCGAGGAAATTGACTCCGCCGAACGAACCTCCCGAAAGGGTTGGCTCATTATGCCAATTGATTCGAAACAAATTGCGCGGATCAACATCCCAAAGCCCGATCTTCTTCAATTCATCCTTGACCTTGGCAGGAATTTTCGAGGGGTCCTTCATCTGGGCGTAGGTTGGAATGACAATGTTGCGTTCTTTTGCCCGCTTGATGGCGTTCTTGCGGCGGGATTTGTCCATGGTTAGATCAATCGTAGTCATAGGCTGTAGCTCCTTGTTTGGAAAGTTGTCAGACAACCTGGATTATACATCCTTTGCGTATGAAATTTAAGCGGCAGGTGGCGCGGAAATAGGATGGAATTAAAAGCGGGAATCTCCAAATGCAAAATATATGAATACTCTTCGAGTTTTCTGTAAACGAACGACGTGGCTAAGCGCCGGAAAATTCGTTCAACGGAAAATAAATAATGTTGCATGCGGCCGCACAAAAAATGATCTCATCCCCTTTATACGTTTTTATACCTTGATATCAGGAGACCGGTCAGACAATCTTTTTATGAATCTGTTAAGTGGTTTTAATGCAATTCTTCCAATTTGGTTGAATGATGATCGTATAGGAAAGGAGGTAGCCATCGAGGTTCCGCCTAAATCATTTACCAACGGAAGGATTGATGTGCCTTGAACTGGCCAAAACGCTCCCTTAGGTTTTGAACCAGACGTTCTCCGAACGATAAGAAGGTGCGAGACCATTCCTTACCGGGTTGGAAAAAATTGCCGGATGGGTGACACCCATCCGGCTTTGTTATTTTTTATAAGCAACGATCACGCCGTCCCGAACCGGCGCAAGTGAAACGATCCAATCAGGGTCATGAGTGATCGCTTTTGTAAATTTACGCACGCCCTCGGTTGAGGCGGCTTTGTCCTTTTTATCGAAGATGCGTCCCGAATACAGGATATTATCAATGATCAAAACTCCGCCAACCCGCAGCTTCTCCTTAATCAGAGGCAGCGATGCGGGGTACCCTTCCTTGTTGATGTCATTGAAGATCAAATCGAATGGCCCGGCTGTGCTGCGCAGCGTTTCGACTGCCTCGGCGACTTGATATTGGATCATCCCATCAAATCCAAGCCGGGACAGATGACCGCGTGCCATTTCAGAAAGCTGCGCGTCCCAGACCACGTGATGCACCACTCCCCCGCCATTTTCCCTGACTGCCTTTGCAAACCAGGCTGTGGAATATCCATACCCCGAGCCCATCTCGAACACGGATTTTGCATTGATCATGCGCGCGATCTGGTAACAATAATATCCTGAAGCGGGACCGATGATCGGAAAGTCCGTCTTCTCCGCGTACTTTTCCATCTTTCGCATTTCCTCTTCGCGCGGCGGAACCAGCGAAGTGAGAAATTCCTGCGTCCTCGAATAAGTCAGTAAGTTAGCCATCGTCATCTCCTAAAAAGTGATTTTCGCATTCTATCTAAACCTTGTTCCAATATACTACGCGGGCAGCCAAAATTCAAGCGGACATTCTCCTCGCTTCCCTTTCCAAAAATTTTTCCGTCGCTCAACGCTACTTTGGCTCTCTTCAAAAAGAAATCGTATGGGGATTTCTTCAACTTGTACGCCGAGAAATCAAGCCAGGCGAGATAGGTTGCTTGTGGGATGGTCAGATGCACATCCGGCATATTTTCGGTGACATATTCCACCAGGAAATCTCGATTTGCCGTCAGATAACGGCGCAGGTCCGCCAGCCATCCGTCACATTTGCCGCTGAATGCAATGCGGGCTGCGAAAAGCCCCATACTGCTGACGTGCAGGCGCAAACGGTCAACTTCTTTTGCATACCTTTCACGTAATTCCTTGTTGGGAATGATCGCGAATCCGCAAAAGAGTCCCGGCACGTTGAACGTTTTCGAGGGGGCAACCAGTGTAATGGTGTGGTTCGCAATTTCAGGCGACAAGGTCGCCATAGGCGTGAATGGATGATCGTCCAGCAGCAGCTCGGAATGGATTTCATCTGAAACGATCAGAGCATTATTGCTGATGCAAATTTCCGCCATTTGGGACAAGTCTTTACGCGAGAAGATGATCCCCAGCGGATTGTGCGGATTGCACAACAGGAATATTCCTGCCTTCTTGACTTGTTTCTCAAACAAATCCCAATCAATTTCGTAACTCAAGGTGTTGCCATCCACGCGCTCGAGGAATGGCACGTCAATTTGCGGGATGCCAACATTGTTCTTGATCGCATGAAATTCATTGTAAACCGGTGTCTGAACCATGACCCCTTTCCTTGGCGTACAAAACTCGCGCGCCGCCACACTGAATCCGCTCACAATGCCGGTCACCGCGATCACTGCATCAGGCCTGACCTTCCAGCGATATAACCTGTCAATACGCGCGGCGACAGTTTCTTTCAGAGCCACAGGCGGCAATTCATAGCCGAACACGCCATGCTCCACGGCTTTATGAAGCGCATCCAGAATTGGTTTCGGCGAGCGGAAGTCCATATCCGCCACCCACATGGGAAGCACATCTTTTGGATACGTGGTCCATTTGTTCAAATTGTGCGGATTGCGACGGTTGATAACAAGATCAAAGTTGGTTGCCATGGTGATCCTCCACTTGCTAGTATATCAACAGAAAATAAAGAGACACTGAAAAGCGGGGAGTGCCTACCATCGGAAACATCATGTCATTCTGAACGACCGAAGGGGTGAAGAATCCCGCCGCGAAGCGACTAGAGCCTTCGCTTCGCTCACATCATCTTGATGTCCGTCGGGAAGGTGAAACCGTTTATGTCTTGGTTTTTAGGCACTCCCCAATCCAATCTCAACTGCCTGTCAAGGTTATAATGCTAAACAAATGATTTGCAGGAAATACAAAACCAATAGGTACCACTGGAGGAATTATGACAGCCAGCAACCCCGAATCGCAAGAGCAAAAACCGGAACATCGGATCGTTGACACAGCCAGCAAAATCATCGCCGTCATGTACGCCATCCTCATCATTCCCATGATCGTGCTTGCCATCATCGGCGTGCGCACGGTAAACGAACTCGGCAGTCTATTTAATAGCTGGGGAGTGTACTGGCTGTGTGTCGGCAACTACCCCATCACACTTTTCTTCACTGCACTGGTCATGTGGGCGCTGCGCGGACGAAAGCAATATACTGCCGCTTTGGCCGTGGCGCTGATTCCCCTGGTCGTATTGATCGTCAGCTTTTTCTTCGGCTTTCTTTAAATCTGGCTTTAGTCCGAAACCCTCCTCCCGGACATGGGCCTATTTATCTTCAGGCGCGTCTCTTACAATATAAAGTGGTCTGCCTTTGGCCTCATCGTACAGGCGCCCAATATATTCGCCCAGGATACCCAGCGAGATCAATTGCACACCGCCAAGGAATAATACTGCGATCAATGTGGTGGCCTGGCCGGTAAACTGCGGAATGCCGGCCATGCGCAAATAGATCACCACCGGAATGGCAAGGATCGCCAAACCGGCGGAGAAAAAGCCAAAGAATGTTGCAACCTGTAAAGGGAAATATGAAAAGCTGGTAATGGCGTTCAACGCCAGCCGCAGCATTTTATTGAAGGGGTATTTGGTTTCCCCGGCAAAGCGCGCCGCGCGTTTGTATTCCACACCGATTTGTTTGAAGCCCACCCATGCCGACATACCGCGCGGAAAACGATGCCGTTCGCCCATTCGCTTTAACACATCCACAACTTTGCGATCCATCAAACGGAAGTCGCCGGTATCCACGGGTATCTTCACATCGGTAATGCGATAAATGATTCGATAGAATAAGGACGCCGTGAATTTCTTGAACCATGATTCACCTTCGCGTTCGGCGCGAATCGCGTATACAACCTCGTAGCCTTCCTTCCACTTCCTGGCTAGATCCAAAATGACCTCGGGTGGATCCTGCAAATCGGCATCAATAATAACGATCGCATCCCCGCGCGCATAATCCCAACCGGCAGTGATGGCGATCTGATGCCCGAAGTTTCGCGAAAAGATCACGGGGCGCACACGGGAATCGGTTTGTGCAAGTTCGCGGATCTTTTCGGTTGAGCCATCGGTTGAGCCGTCATCCACCAGGACAAGTTCCCACGATTCGCCATTGGCATCCATCGCTTGCTTGACGCGGCGGTATAACTCGGGCAGGTTCCCAAGTTCGTTATAGATCGGAGCAACGATGGAATAAACGATTTTCATTTCGACGATTTTTTTCCAACAGACGGCTGCACAGGCTCTGAATCCGAGGCGGGTTGTTCGCTCCGCTCTATCTCCGGAACGGGAGCGGCCGGCACTTCATCCTGAAAGGGTGGCAAGCCCAGCATCCGCGCATGAAGATAATTCCAGATCACAACCAGGGAAGCCAGCACAGGGACAATGATAAACGCCCCCAGGATGCCTGAGAAGATTACCGCCGCAATGATCGCGACAAAGACAATCGCTTCATTGATATGAACACTGCGGCCTAGAATGTAGGGACGCAGCCAGATATTCTTGATATTGATCAATACGACATACAGGCCGACAACGATCAAGCCGAATATAAAATTGTTGACCGGCATCCACTTGGAGCCTTCCAACAGCGCAACTGCCAGCGCAAGCGCGGTTGCTACAAACGGTCCCACATCGGGCACAATGCTGAATAAACCGGCCAGCAAACCCAAATAAAGGGAGCCTGGCAAACCGATAATGGTCCAAACAATGGCAAATGCAATCGCAACAATAACCATGAGCGTGAGTTGGCCGCGCAGGTACGCCATCCAAACCTGCCGGATTTGAGTATAAAGTTCCCGAATATCGGAACGATATGCTTCGGGCGCAAGTTGAATCAGTCCTTCGCGGACATTCTCCCACTCCGTCATAAAAAAATAGGTGCTTCCGAAAATAATCAATATCCACAATGTGCTTCTCGATGTGTTACTGATGAACAGGATGGCGTTTTGTGGAATCGACGAGAACGGGTTGGAAAGTGCGTTTTTATACTGGGAAATGATCCCTCCCAGATCAATCGGGATTCCTCCAATGGAAATGGGGATGGCGAGATACTTTTGAGCATCAGCAAGTGTCTGTCGCAAATCAAGCGTAATCTCAGATGTTTGCCGCCACAAGATGGGCACCAGGATGATGGGTAAAAGTATCATGACTGCCAGGCTGACAAAATAAACAATGTTCGAGGCGGTTCTGCGATTCAGTTTCAATCTGCTTTGCATCAAAGCCACCAATGGATAAAACAAATATGCGATCACCCCCGCAAAGATCAACGGGCGGAAAAGTCCCCGGAGTTCATATCCGACCCAAATCAGGAATGCAATGGTGAGCGCCACCATGAAATATCGCGCTGGCAGGCTCCATTCGGATTTCATAGAATCTTTTTCACCGCCGATAAAGTCGGCTCGATAATCGGTGCGGCGGCAACTGCTTGCATCGCGGCGCGGATATCCTTGAGTCCACTGCCGGTATTCAACACCAAAATCGGTTCATCGCCTCGCACCAAGCCTTGAGCTGCGGCACGCACCAAACCTGCGTACGCAGTCGCTCCGGCCGGTTCAGCGAAGATTCCCATCCTGCCAAGCTCCGCGATGGACTTCAAGATCTCTTCATCGGAAACTGTGATGTAGGTTCCTTTCGTTTCGCGTGCCGCACGCACCGCACGGACTCCGTCACGCGGCAAATCCACGGAGATGCTATCCGCAATGGTTTGTGCGGAGACCGGGATGATTTTTTCGGTGTTGGCGTGAAACGCATTGGCAATCGCGGCTGAACCCGCTGCCTGGACGCCCATAATACGCGGCATACGCGCCAGCCAGCCCAATTCCAACAAGTCCTTAAAACCCTTATGGATCCCGGAGATAATGTTTCCATCGCCGACCGATACAAAGATGGTCAGCGGTGCGTGATCTATTCCCTCACCATGCTGCTTATGCCACGTTAGATGTGCCGCCTGCCACCACTCCCAGATCTCAAGCGCCCCAGTTTTCTTGCCTTCAGCCGTGAAAGGATTGTAGCCGGTGTTGCGGCAATACCAGCCGAATTCATCGGCGGCTTTAATAGTAAGGTCAAAGGCCTCATCATACGTTCCATCCACGAGGATCACCTTCGCACCGAAGACCAGCAATTGCGCAACCTTGGCGGGCGGCGCAGACTTGGGCGCAAAGATGATTGCCTTTTGCCCAATCGCCGCAGACATACCTGCCAGCGCCGCACCGGCATTACCGGTAGAGGCCGTTACGACGATCTCTGCCTTGATCTCCTGGGCGCGTGCCACCACGATCGCGCTGGCACGATCCTTAAAGGAGGCGGTGGGATTGCGGGACTCATCCTTCAGCCAAAGACTCTGCAATCCAAGTTTTTCCGCCAGACGAGGCAGCGCAAAGACCGGCGTACCGCCCGCGGCGTGAAGCGGAGTCGAGTTCCCCGGCGGCTCAGGCACGGGCAGCAGCGGCAGATACCGCCAGAGGGATGGGTCATCGCGGCTGGTAATATCCTCAGGCTGGTATTTCTTCCTGAGGCCTTCGTAATCGAGAATCACGTCAAGGTTGCCGCCATCTTTCGGACAGGTATAAGTTATTTCACTCGGAGAATATTCTTTTCCGCAAAGGGAACAACGATAGCCAAGAAACCTGGTCATATGATTATAGAGAATGCATGGTTTTTAGAGAAAAAAATCAGCTATGCTCACCGCGCACGTAAGGCACTCCCAGCGCGGCCGGCGCACCGAGGCGCTGACGCAAAGCCTCGCGCGAGCCGAGGATTAGAATGAAGATCGTTGCAAGATAGGGCAGCATATCCATGAAACGGCCAACCGAAGGATTATTGGCAGTGGAGATCAAAGGTAGTGCCGGGTTTTGCAAGTCGAGGGGCAGGCGGCGGAGAAGGCCAAAGAAATACGAGACTGCCATGCCGCGCAGCGGGTCCCAGTTTGCAAAGATGACCAATCCGACTGCGATCCAACCCAGCCCCGAGGTTTTCCCATCCACCCAGCCCGGATCGGTGATCAGACTCATCACCGCCCCTCCGAGTCCGCTCATCACCCCTCCAAACACTACATAGATTAATCGTATGCGCTGAACGTTCAGGCCAAGTGAATCGGCGGCAGAAGGGTATTCGCCCACCGAGCGCAGATTGAGTCCGGGCCTCGTCCGGTTAACGTAATACCACACTGCAGGCGCA
>Ga0182027_10010221_pt1 | contig 13369 bp, 11 predicted proteins | sample 712E1DmetaG_FD_121300 | JGI IMG/M metagenome (GOLD analysis project Ga0182027, IMG submission 121300) | Permafrost microbial communities from Stordalen Mire, Sweden - 712E1D metaG (Illumina Assembly) | ecosystem: Environmental > Terrestrial > Soil > Wetlands > Permafrost | place: Sweden...
ATATAATCAGGAGTTATACCTCCTCCACCATAAACTATCCGGCCGTTTTTTGTTCTAAATTTTGATTTAGTAGAATCTTTTTCGCTTTTATGCTCAATATTAACTGTTTCAGATTCAATTCTGTCCATAACTTCTTCATAATAATTTTTTTTATCTTTATAGCTTCGCTGGATCTCTCTACCTGACGGAGTATAATATCTTGCAATTGTTATTCTAACGGCAGAACCATCCTGAAGTTCAAAAGATCTTTGAACAAGTCCTTTGCCAAAAGATGTTTCCCCGACAACTAATCCCCTATCCCAATCCTGAATAGCTCCTGTCACAATTTCACTTGCCGATGCCGAGCCTTTATTTATCAAAACAATTAACGGAATTTTTTCATAAGGATAAGTTTTTTCAGCATGATACTCTTCATCAAATTCCTTTACCCTTCCTTTAGTATAAACTATCATTTTGTTGCCGTCTATGAATAGATCAGCGATATTAGAAGCTTGAGATAATAAACCACCCGGGTTATTGCGTAAATCCAGAATAAGCTGTTTCATTCCCTGCTTGGTTAATTCTTCCAAAGCTTTCTTCAATTCATCAGTTGAAGTTTCAGAGAACATTGTAAGATTAATGTATCCGGTTTCTTTATCATACATCAATGAAGCATCTACAGTAAAAAGGTTTATTTTATCGCGTGTAATTTTGTATTCAGAAATAGATTTAGTTAAAGGCCTGTAAATTTCAAGATCAACTTTAGTTCCCTTATTCCCTCGTAGTTTTTTAATTACGTCCTCATTTTTCAAACCAATAGAATTAATTCCATTTATTTTTATTATTCTATCACCTGAAATAATTCCCACTAATTCACTAGGACCACCGGTAATTGGTGAAACAACTGTAATAGTGTCATTTATAATTTGGAATTGAATACCAATTCCTTCAAAGTTACCTCTGAAGGATTCCTCTTCAGCTGCTTGTTCCTGCTGCGAAATATATACGGTATGAGGATCTAACCCGCTAAATATTCCTTTGATTGCGTCTTCAGTTAATTTATTTGAATTAATTGAATCAACATAATATTTTTCTGTAACTCTAAGGACATCAGAAAATTTTTTGATTTGTTTTTTGTCTGTAGAGAAAATATTACCAAGATGTATCCCCAAATATATACCTACTAGAAGGACAACAATTAAATAAGGAGCTATTTTAAATATTTTTTTTATCATATTATTACTTTTGCGTTCTCATAAGAGGAAACAAAACAACGTCTCTGATAGAGGGTTGGTTAGTCATAAGCATTACCAATCTATCAATACCAATTCCAAGTCCGGCCGTTGGCGGCATACCATACTCAAGGGAACGAACATAATCTTCATCAATCTGATGGGCTTCGTCATCCCCTTCTTCTCTCATTTTTACTTGATCTTCAAATCGATTTCTCTGATCAATAGGGTCATTTAATTCACTGAAAGCATTACAAATTTCTCTACCATTGATAAATCCTTCGAATCTCTCAACAAGTCCTTTTTTATCTCTGTGTTTTTTAGCCAACGGGGATAATTCGACCGGATAATCAATCACGAACGTAGGTTGGATCAATTCCGGCTGAATTGTATACTCAAACAAAATATCTATTAATTTTCCTTTGCTTTCATCACCTTTAAATTCACCACTATTATCTTTAATAGCTTTTTTCAATTCTTCCTTAGACGCAATTATTACATCAAGGCCGACTTTATTTTTCAATTCGTCTACCATTGAAATTCTTTTCCAAGGTGCACTAAAATTTATTTTATTTCCTTCAATTTCAAATTCAACGGAATTAAAAATATTTTGTGAAATGAATGAAATCATATTTTCAACATAAGACATCATCCAGATATAATCTTTATATGCAACATAAAGTTCCAGCATTGTGAATTCCGGATTATGAGTTTTATCCATTCCTTCATTTCTAAAATCCTTTGAAATCTCATAAACTCCGTCAAAGCCGCCTACTATTAAACGTTTCAAATAGAGTTCATCGGCAATTCTCAAATACAAATCAAAATCCAGTGCATTATGATGAGTTACAAATGGTCTAGCGGCAGCTCCGCCATATAGAGGCTGAAGTATAGGTGTTTCAACTTCTATAAAACCATTAGTATCCAAATATTTCCTAATCTCAGTAATTATTCTGGATCTATATTTAAATACTTCCATTACGTCAGGATTTACAATTAAATCGAGATATCTTTGTCGATAACGTAATTCTTTATCTGTAAATTGATCATGAACATATTTATTTCCATTTTCACCAATTGTTTCTTTAGGAATAGGAATAGGTCTTATCGATTTTGTAAGAAGCGAAAATGATTTAGTATGAATAGATATCTCTCCGGTTTTGGTTTTGAATACAAATCCCTCAATACCTATTATATCTCCTATATCTAGTAATTTAAAAATATCATAGATATCTCCAACATCATCTTTCTTAATATAAAATTGAATTTTCCCCTCTTTATCCTGAATATGGGCAAACGAAGCTTTTCCCATGCGACGTATTGCCATAATTCTTCCTGCAACTTTAACTGTTTTGTTTTCATAATGTTCAAAATTATTTTTAATATTTACTGAATAATTATCTACATCATAGCTGTATGCAAAAGTCTGTACACCTTTTTCATTTAGTTCATTTAATTCTTCCAATCGTCTCTGCATTAGAGTATTAAGATCCTGCTCCACATTAATATTTTCCAAAAATCCTCCTGATTTATTTACTCTGCTTTTAGTTCCTGTTAAAATTTACAAGATGAATGCAAACGTTATCCTGTATATAATTCGCCAGCGCTTGCGGTGCCAAATAGTTATTAACTATCATGGAGAATACCAATATTTCACCGGAAATAGTTTTTAAATAACCTGAAAGAGAAGAAACGTTATTATTATAGCCAGCTTTTGCATGAACATTATTTTCAGCGGAAGTTTTTTTCATCCTATCTATCAATGTTCCATCTACTCCTGCGATAGGCAAGGAATCATAAAAACTCTGAAAATCGTCACTTTTATTCATAAAAGTCAAGATTTTAACAATATCTCTTGGAGAAACAAGATCTAACCTTGAAAGTCCTGATCCGTCAGCCATTACAAAGTTATCAGGATTAATTCCCATAGTATTGAATAAATCCTTACAAGCTTTTACGCCATTTTCAACGGTCCCAAAATTATATATTTCCAAACCTAATGTTTTTAAGATTTGCTCGGCATAAAAATTATTACTGTTCTTATTTAATTCCTGGAGAATATATTTCAATGCAATTGATTTATGTGTATAAACTGGTATTAAATCATCAGGATCGATATTTTTTTCTGAATTATCAATTGTCCCAATATTACCTTTAACTGCTATTCCTTTTTTTTCCAATACTTCTCGAAGCACTGTTAAAAAAAACATTGTAGGATCATAGATAGAAACTCTTTTGATAATTGGTTTAGAATCTTTTCTAATATTACCTGTAATTATCAATTGATTAGTCCCGCTATTACGTTTTATATCCACTGAAGATTCAGCAGATTCATCAGACGTAGTTACTTTTGAAATGAAAGAAATATATTTTGTATCAGGATTTACAGATATTTTTGCCGGGTGGTTTTCTTCAGTCGGTTCAATAACAATTTCCAGACTATTATCATTAAAGCTAAGAGCTCCTGACGGGGCAGAAAACCAGTTTGATTCATAATCAAGAGACCATCCTTTACCAAGGCCTATATTATCAAAATAAGAGTCATCTCCCAGTAAATCTCCATAAATTACCCAAACACCTTTTGCTTTTAACGTATCTGCCCAGTCTTCAAATATTTTTGTATCAGAATCACTAAAGAATCGTCTTGATATTGTCGGATCGCCGGAGCCTTGTATTACTACATCACCAAGTAATACTCCTTTTTGAATTTCCCCATTTAGGAACAATTTAGTTTCATACTGATAATCGGAACCAAGCAGCAACAGCGCGGCAGAACTAGTAAATAGTTTCATATCAGAAGCCGGAATAAAGAGTTTATCGGCATTACGCTTATATATAACTTCTCCGGTTCTTAACGATTTAACCATGACGCCCCAAAATGCGCTGTTAAAATTTGCATCATTAAATAAATCATCGAGCTGATCCCGAAGTTCATTGAGCGGGTTAAGTACAGAGATACTTCTCTTTTCACTCAAAGAATCCTTCTGTTGCGAATAAGAAACTGACCAACAGATTAAAATGATAATTAATATTTTATTTGCCGAAAGTTTCATAAACTTTTTTTATTTCAGAATAGGATAAAATTCTATATGAACCGGAAGGAATACCTTTAACATTAAAAAAACCGAAACTTGTTCTCTCAAGTTGTTTTACAAAATACCCTAATACTGCGAACATATTTTTTACGAAATGGTTCCTTCCTTCAACGGTAGATACAATTACTTTCGTTTTAATACCTTTCCCCGTGAATGATATTTCCTCAAATCTGCTCTTTCTTCCATCAAGCATTATGCCTTTGAGTAATTTCAATCTGCTTTCTTCAGTTAATTCTTTGTCAAGCACAGCTTTATATTCTCGCGGTACTTTATTTCTTGGATGGGTTACAAAATTTGAGAATTCACCATCGTTTGTAAGAATTAATACCCCGGTTGTATTAAAATCCAACCGACCAACAGGAAATATTTTATGATTAGTATTTATCAGATTAATGACTGTAGGTCTTCCTTTTTCATCAGCAGTTGAAGTAATGATGCCTTTCGGCTTATGCAGAAGAAAGTAAACTTTTTTTTGTACTTTAATTTTTTCACCATCAAGTGCAATTAAATCAGTATCAGGATTTATTACAACAGATAATTCTCTGATAATTTTTTTATTAACACTTACTCTTCCTTCTTTAATCAATTCTTCAGATTTTCTTCTTGAAGCAATACCGCATTCAGCTAAATATCTATTCAAACGCATTTTCACTCTCGTAATTGCTTTCAGATTTGCTATCTAATTCCGATTCTTCTTCAGCTTTTTCTTCAATCCCATTCATCATAATTCTTCTTTTCTGTTCTATAAAATCTTCATCTTTCATTATTTCTTCTATTTCTCTTGGTTTTGGCAAATCTTTAACCGATCTCAATCCAAAATATTTTAAAAATTCATTAGTTGTTACATAAAGCAGCGGACGTCCAACAGTTTCAGCTCGTCCTTCAATTGTAATTAGATTTTTTTCCAATAATGTATTCAAAGTATAATCAGAATTTACACCTCTAATTGATTCTAAATCAGGTTTTGTTAACGGCTGTTTATATGCTATGATTGCTAATGTTTCCAGCGAAGCCTGGCTTAATCTTCTTTTTGTTTTTTCACTTGAAAGAAATCCGACATATTTCGAACATTCATGTCGTGTGGCATGAATAAACCCATGAGATATTTTTAGAATTGTAAATGCAATTCCATTTTGGTCATATTTTGTATTTAACTCATCGATTGTTTTTTCAACATCGTCTTCCGTTATATCAGTATCAGGTCCGTCAATTCCTTTGATTGCATTAATGATATCTGAAGGACTAATCGGATCATCGGATGCAAAGACAAGCGCTTCAATTACCGATAAGTATAAATTATCCATTTTCAATTCCGTAAATAACAAAATCATTAACTTTTAATGATTCACTCAAACCAATTTGTCCGGCTTTTACCATTTCAAGAATTGCGATAAATGTAACAACTATTTTTAATTTTTCATTTAAATCTGCCATAAGTTCATAGAAATAAATAGATTTATGATTTTTTATTTTTGCAGAGATATACTCCATTTGCTCATCAATTGTTACATTAAATTTCTTAATTTGGTGAACAAATTCTGGAGGTTTCTCCATTAATACTTTTTTAAATGCTTTGATTAAATCATATATTGTAATATTCTTCAACAGTACATTATAGTCATTGGATGCTTGTTTTGAATCCTCATTAAAATTACTCCGGTAATTATATTTACGCATATTAGCTTCCATAAAACTCATTTCTTCGGACATTTCTTTATAACGTTTATACTCAAGAAGTGCTTTGACCAAATCTGCACGCGGATCTATCTCTTCCCCTTTTTCATCAGTTTCTTTAGGAAGCAGCATCCTGACTTTTATCTGCATCAATGAAGCAGCCATGAGAATAAAATCACCAGCTAATTCAAGATCCAGCTGTTCAAGTAAATGAAGATATTCCATAAATTCTTTGCATATTTTAGATATCGGTATATCATAAATATCCAACTCATCTCTTCGAATAAAAAAAAGAAGAAGATCTAAAGGGCCTTCAAATTCATTTAATTTTATCCGGTACACTTTATTTAGCCTAAATTCATTTTTAGATGAACTTCATTCATTGTTTTCATTGCAATTAATTTTGCTCTGATTTCCCCTTCTGTAAGAATTTCCTTTACTCTACCGATATTATTTTCATAATTCTTTCTTCTATCAATAATTGGAGCAAGAAATTCATTCATTTTAGAAGCACAGTTCAATTTACAATTTACGCAACCTAGTATACCACTCCTGCAATCGGTTTCAATCAGCGGCACTTCTGCCGGATTAAACTTCTTGTGATAAGTAAATACAAGACAAACTTCCGGTCTACCGGGGTCATTCTTTCTTAACTTCTGAGGATCAGTGACAGCTTTACGGAGCTTTTGCTCAACTTCCGCAGGTTCATCAGATAACAAAATAGTATTTCCAAGTGATTTACTCATTTTTGCATTTCCATCCAATCCGGGTAATCTTGCAAAAGTAGTTAAAAGCGGTTCCGGTTCCGGAAATACATTACCATATTGATTATTAAACTTTCTGGCTATTTCCCTGGTAATTTCAACATGCGGCACCTGATCTTCGCCTACAGGGACTACATCGCCTTTATAAAGAAGGATATCAGCGGCTTGTAAAACAGGGTATCCTAGATGCCCATAGATAATATTTTCAATATTTAAATCACGTACCTGCTCCTTTAATGTAGGATTTCGTTCCAGTCGCGCTTTTGAAATTAACATTGAAAAAATAAGGAATAATTCTGTATGTTCTTTAACAGCCGACTGGCGAAACATAGGAGTTTTTTCCGGATCTAAGCCGCATGCAAGCCAATCAATCACCATTTCTATTGTATTTTCATAAATATTTTCTGTATTGAGATCAGTTGTCAAAACATGATAATCAGCTATTAAATGAAAGCTATCATATTCATTTTGAAGTTTAATCCAATTTTCCAGAGCGCCAACATAATGGCCGATATGGAGTTTGCCGGTCGGGCGCATTCCGCTAAGAATTCTTTTTTTCGTCATAAAATGAGTTTTTTTATTGATTCTGTAATTTGATTTGTAAAAATAATGAAAAATTAATTCACATTATGCCTGGAAGAGGTACTGTTTCCAAGTTTCTTCTAATCGCCCGGCAGTATGGCGCATGAACATAATATGATTGGGGGTGTAAGGCTTAAATTTTAATCGCATACCTGCATCATCAAGACTTCTATTACCTTTCCGGTTATTGCATGGCAAACAAGCAGCTACAAGATTTTCCCAGCTGTCGTCTCCGCCTTTTGATCTTGGAAGAATATGATCTATTGTTAAAGGTAAATCCGCTCTACCGCAATAAACACATTTATGGCCATCACGTTTAAGAATGTTTCTTCTGGTAAGAATAATTTTTTTATACGGAACTTTAATATAATCATTCAATCGAACTACACTTGGCCAAGGAAAAGTTTTTAATACAGAATGAATTTCTTTTTTCCCATTGTTTTCAACGAGCTCTGCTTTACCTAAAAGAACGAGAATAATTGCTTTTTTTACATTGCAGATAGTTAGAGGTTCGTAACTTTGATTAAGAAGAAGTACTCTTGCATTCAGTGAGCTGTTTGTGCCGTTTTTTCTTTCGAAGACTTATCTCCTTTACAATAATGCATTGCAAATATCGTAATTCATTAGATATAATGAAAGTCCCGTTAAATTATTTTTATATTATCTTTTTTTTATTTGAGAGGAGTCTATCAAAGAAATAATTAATTTTTTCTTATTATTCCGCCTGCGAGAACATACCCGTTTTTATCGTATAAGACTAATGACTGACCGGGAGTAATTGAGTTTTTAGCTTCACTAAAACTTATTTTAATTGTGTTATCTGATGCATCGATAACTTTCGCTGGAGTTGCTTTATCATTATAGCGTATTTTTGCAAGCACGATTTCATTTACTTTTAATTCCCGGCAGCTAACATAATTTATATCACCTGCAACAACAATATTTTCAAGCAATTCTTCTTTGTCTCCAAGTTCAATTGTATTAGCAGCATAATCAATATTTTTAACATAGACTGGCTTACCTAACGCGACTTCAACTCCCCTTCTCTGTCCTATAGTATAAAACGGGATTCCGCGATGATGGCCAACTTTTTTCCCATGATATATAATATCACCGGTATTAATTTTTTCAATAGCATCGGGAATTCTTTCTCGCAAAAATCTTTCATAATTATCGTCGGCTACAAAACAGATTTCCTGACTATCCGGCTTTGTCGCAGTTTTAAGTCCGAGATTTTTAGCAATTTGTCTGACTTCATCTTTTTTATAAGTACCTAATGGAAATATTGTTCTGCTCAAACTTTCCTGTGTCAATCCCCATAAAGCATATGTTTGATCTTTAAGAAGATCTTGTGAATATTTTAATGAATACCTGTTTAGAATTTTATCATATTCAACAGTAGCGTAATGCCCGGTAGCAACAAACTTAGCATCAAGCGAATCAGCTTTTTTTAAAAGTTCCTCCCATTTAATTTTTCTATTACAAACTATACAGGGATTAGGAGTTCTTCCATTTAAATATTCTTCAACAAAATTGTCTATTACTGTTTCTTCAAATGCTTTTGAAAAATCAACTGTATAATGAGGGATTCCAAATGAATCAGCCACATTTTTAGCATCATAGATCGCGTCAAGAGAACAGCAGCCGGATTCGTGTTTAGGCGCTCCGCCGACTTCCATAAAGCCCCAGGTCTTCATCGTAATCCCTATGACTTCATAGCCCTGCTGATGAAGCAATGCAGCGGCTACTGATGAATCAACACCACCGCTCATTGCCACAATTACGCGTTTTTCATTCATAAATTTCTTTCAAAATGAGACAATTATTCTTTTCCAACAGTAAATATAAAGATTTAGTTTACAACCGGTAATAAATCCTTAATAAATAGCGTTATTCAGGCTATGGTAGGGTTAATATCGGGTTAAGGTAGGTGTTTGGGCGCATGTGGAGGATTTTGTGAAACGTCAAATGTCAGACGTCAAACAAAGCAAGTAAAGGAGACATACCCTATCAAATTCACCCGAAAATGTATGGAAGTTATAAAACAATTTTTATAAATAATATTTTTTTGCATAAAAACGAATTAAATCTTTAATTATTAAAATAACAAATTGATATTATTATGCAATGTAAAAATTTTTACCCTGTACCCAAATTGTGATTTCATTTTGATCATTTAATTAATGGAATTCCAATTGAAGCGCTTGGTTCTGTGATTTTTAACAGATCTGCAATTGTTGGAGCTATATCTATTGTATAAACAGGTGTGTTAATAATCTGCTTAGGAATGTGCCAGCCGTAAAAAATCATAGGAACGTGAGTATCATATGAATAGGATGCTGAATGAGTAGTTCCTTTTTCCTGATAATTCAACAGATATCCTGGCTTAAGAGTAAAAGCCACATCTCCGGATAAAACCGGATTAAAACCATTTAAAGTAAGATTTGTGGATTCGCGGGAAGGAATATTATTTTCTAAAACATCTCTCGTAAAAATTGCCATAATTGAAGGGAATGTATCTCTTAAATAATCGGCAACAGATTGTTCAATCAGATGAATATCCAAATTATTCTTTTCAATAATACTTCTGTTAAAAAAGATTTGTTTGTTGGAGATATTTTCAATTAGTTTTTCATCTCCATATTTTTTCGCTATAAATGATTTTAAAGAACTTGAAAACTGTTTGGTATTTAATTCACCTACAGGCAGATTATTATCTTTTAAATAACTTGGAGTTTCAAGCGCACCGTGATCGGCGGTTAAAAACAGCAAATAATTATTCTCACCTACTTGTTTATCAAGTATATTTAGAAAATCATCAAGCAGCGAATCTAATTTTATATAAATATCTTCAGTTTCCATGGAATACGTTCCATATTCATGGCCAACATGATCGGTCGATGAAAAGCTTATAGCCAGGAAATCAGTTTCATTTCCTTTTCCCAAATTTTCGTTTATCAGGACGGATTTAGCTAATTCTTCTACTAGTTGATTTCCGAAAGGAGATGTTTCAATAGCCTCATATTTAATTTTATTTTCAAGATTATTGAAGTTATGCAGTAAATAAGTTGTTCCTTCATTAAGCATATCATCTTTGTATTGTGATTTATCCGGCGAACAATTTGAATAATCCTTTATCGGAAGTGATAAACTCCAGCCTTTGGATAAATATTTATTCGCAGAGCGTCTTTTATTGAATTCATTAACATATAACGGCAGCTCATTCATATAATAAGACGATGAAATAATATCTCCTGTTTGATTATCATACCAATAAGCGGCATTTGCCATATGTCCCCCGGGTAAAACAGCTGCCCGATCTTTTAGCGAAACAGAAATGACTTTAGATACTCCCATTGTCGCGAGTTTTAATTGATCAGTAATAGTAGTAGATAAAAGTCTATAAGGTGAAATTTCTCCCTGATGATCGGTACTACCGATACTTTTTCTTGTAGAGTCAGAAACAGCATTGACTATTTTATGCAATTGTCGATCATAGAAATCATTTGCAATTATTCCATGGTAGGCAGGAGTTGTTCCGGTATAAATTGACGCATGTCCCGGAGCAGTAGTTGTAGGGACATAATTATAATGCGCGAAAGTAAAATTTGTTCCGTTGTTCAATAATTTATTAAAACCATCACGGCAATAATACCGATTGAAACGATAAAGATATTCATACCTCATCTGATCTATAACTATACCAACCACCAATTTTGGTCTTTGAATTTCCTGAGAAAATACTGTTTCGGTAGAAAAGAGAAAAATCAATAGGTATAAAAATCTATACAACATTATATATTCCTTGTTTTTTATTCATATTCGTTTCATAATTAAAAAGAATATTATAAAAGATTCTTTTCTTGTAGTAATATAAAAATAATAAGAATAAATTATTAATAAGTATGCATAAATAGATTTAATAATTATTTAATCTGTAGAAGGTTTGAAAATATTCCCAACGAATTGGATTAAAAGTATGATTAAGAAGAAGATTATTAAAGTTATTTACTCGTAGAATAAACAATTGCTACACAAGTAACATAATTATCTGAATGGCTCATTGATATTTTTAATTCTTTATGGACACCTAAATAATCTTTCAGCGGACCTGACAGTAAGACTTTTGGGAGGCCATTAGTTTCATTATATATTTCGATATCCTGCCAGCTATATATATAATCCGTATCGGAAGATAAAGCTTTATAAATTGCTTCTTTTGCTGCGAATCGGGCAGCCAGATGCTGGTACTTGTTTTTCTTTGAAAGCGAATAATTAATTTCTGTTTCAGTATATATCTTGTTTAAAAACAAGTTCCCATATTTATCAACACTTTGTTTAATACGATCGATTTCAATTATATCAATGCCGATTCCTAGTACCATTTTAAGCTCATTAATTCAATCAGCATTGAAGAACCCCTCCCCCGCTAACGCGGGTACTCCCCTTTGAAAAAAAGGGGAGAGTATCTTTCTAATTAACGTTAATCTTGAGAATATTTTATATATATAATGTCTCTTCCAACATGTCTGCTGATTATGCAGACGGTTTAAAAAAGTTTAACATGAGCATGGATTTCAATACCGTTTGCTTTTAGCTGATCAACTAAAAGTTTTGTAAGTTCTCTAACTTGCTGAATAGAAGCTTTAAGGTCGTCAACTAATGTTGTATCATTTAAAAATTTACCCAAATTATTCTGACTTTTGTCAGTCTTATCCATAAAATCATTCACCTTGGATAAAAGTTCTTTTGATGCTTTTAATGCGGAATGAACCGAACTAATAGTTTGAGAGATAGAATCACGGTTAGAAACAATAAAGTCATTAGTATTTTTTGTGAGTTCGGTTCCATTTTTAAGTAATTTACTTATCTCGGCGCTATTGTTTTGAATGAGAGTATTCAGACCTTGAGTTAATTGAGCAAGATTAGCAACAGATGATTTAAGATCATTTGAAAATTTCTGATCGGCTAATGTATTGTTAAGAGCGGTAAGTGATACTTTTACTTCTCTAATTACATCGACTAAATCATTTTGTACTGTTCCAACCATAGCCATAGCAGTAGCTATATCACCCACAAAACTACCTTGCTGGATTTTAGAATAATCAAGACTTTTATCTGATAAGCCAGGATTAACTTCGACTTTTTTACCACCCATCAAATCAAGCATCATTACGGAGAATTTCGCGTCCTGCGCAAGAAAAACATCCGGATCAAAATTTAACAGCGTCGTTACTTTTCCATTAATAAGCACAATTTTTTTTACATAACCCTTTTTAACACCGTTAACAGTAACTGGGTCTCCTTCGCTAAGACCGGCAACAGAAGTAAATTCAACCGACAAATCTTTTCTTTGCGAATTAATCGTGAAATTTTTCGCCCATCCATATATCCAAAAAAATATCAGTAATCCTACAATTACAGTTACGCCCACTTTAATTTCAGTTTTTCGTTGGTCTCTCATATTCCTTCACAATTTTTTTTAGTTCAAAAAAATCCAGTGAATCTATTTTTTTATCATCAATTAAAAATTTTATTTTTTTTGAAAACTTTGAATAATTTTCCCAAAGACTATCAACATTTTCAAACTTAATATTGCCTGAATAATCTTTTAGAAGAATTTTCAAAGAATCTTTGTATAATGAATTAATGTTTTTCTCAATCTTATTATTTAGTTCATTGATACTAATAGAAATATATTTTTCCTTGCCAAATTTACTGAAGGCCGATTTATAATGTTTAAAAATATAATACCCAAGCGCAACAAGAATTGTAAACACTGTGATTACGGAATAAAAACATCCTTTCTTCATATTAAAATATCTTTCTAAGATATTTTTTCAATCAAAACTTTTGTAATTCGCTTTTTATAAACATCTTTAACCGTAAAGTTATAATTATTGTATATAAAATGGAATCCCTGATTCGGGATTTTACCGGCATAATTTAAAATAAATCCTCCAAGAGTGTCATAATCATCATTTTGGGATGAAAAATCATTTTCTAATAATTCGTTTAATTCATGGATCGAAATCTTACCTAG
>Ga0182027_10010222_pt1 | contig 13368 bp, 12 predicted proteins | sample 712E1DmetaG_FD_121300 | JGI IMG/M metagenome (GOLD analysis project Ga0182027, IMG submission 121300) | Permafrost microbial communities from Stordalen Mire, Sweden - 712E1D metaG (Illumina Assembly) | ecosystem: Environmental > Terrestrial > Soil > Wetlands > Permafrost | place: Sweden...
AACTACCGAAAAGAATGTCAAAGAACATCGACGATCTCCTGCCGATAAATTGGAAAGAACCCGAAGATTTAAAATAATCCGCCCCGCTCATCACGGATACACACCGGTCGCCGTGGGCTTACGGCACAAGGAGTTTCAATCCACGCGCCCACGCGGGGCGCGACCCCGTTTTTTGACTATAATCACCAATTCACCAATCGTTTCAATCCACGCGCCCACGCGGGGCGCGACCGTGTTTTTGTGTTTTCTCGCAAGGTCTACACTGTTTCAATCCACGCGCCCACGCGGGGCGCGACGCGCTCAACATCAACACGGACATCTGTCGATAGACGTTTCAATCCACGCGCCCACGCGGGGCGCGACCAAAACCTAACGATTTGTCAATCGGCAGATTTAAAGTTTCAATCCACGCGCCCACGCGGGGCGCGACCAAGGGCGATAATTTTGATGATCCCCTTGCTTATGTTTCAATCCACGCGCCCACGCGGGGCGCGACACAAGCGATATTGTCCCACGTTCCAGCAACGGTTGTTTCAATCCACGCGCCCACGCGGGGCGCGACCCTTTTGGTTAATCGGCATTGTCCATGTACTCATTGTTTCAATCCACGCGCCCACGCGGGGCGCGACTTAAGGTCAAGAAAAATCGGTTATTAATTAATCGTTTCAATCCACGCGCCCACGCGGGGCGCGACATGATACCGCCGCCGTCAAGCACGATAGAACTTTGTTTCAATCCACGCGCCCACGCGGGGCGCGACGCGGTTGACAACTTTTTCCCCGCCTTCAAATTCGTTTCAATCCACGCGCCCACGCGGGGCGCGACTTGACAAGTGGTAATGTGACTATAATAAATAGTGGTTTCAATCCACGCGCCCACGCGGGGCGCGACCTTTTTTACCGCTTCAATTTCTTCACCATTATAAAGTTTCAATCCACGCGCCCACGCGGGGCGCGACCTGATTATTCCGTATGCGCTGCGGGTTATGGTCGTTTCAATCCACGCGCCCACGCGGGGCGCGACACGCTGGCGCGGGTTTCCAAACGAGCAAGACCGTTTTGTTTCAATCCACGCGCCCACGCGGGGCGCGACATGAGGGATAAGGATATTTCATATTTGTGGGTTCTTGTTTCAATCCACGCGCCCACGCGGGGCGCGACGATGGACAAGGAATTCAATGACTGTCCGTCATGGGTTTCAATCCACGCGCCCACGCGGGGCGCGACATTTCATTGGCCAAAATACCCACGCGTCATGATAGTTTCAATCCACGCGCCCACGCGGGGCGCGACAAGACAAGGAGCGACATTGCAATTAAAAGCAATGTTTCAATCCACGCGCCCACGCGGGGCGCGACTCATGGTATTGTCTTCCCTTGTTGGACATATGGGTTTCAATCCACGCGCCCACGCGGGGCGCGACCTTTCCAATTGGTATACGTCGCCTGATGATACGCGTTTCAATCCACGCGCCCACGCGGGGCGCGACTCCCGGTTATTTATTATTACTTGGAGACTATTCTGGTTTCAATCCACGCGCCCACGCGGGGCGCGACAATAAGTTCGGGGCGCAAATCTGCCGGGGCCGTTTAGTTTCAATCCACGCGCCCACGCGGGGCGCGACCCAAACGTCGCCGTGCTCGGCGTTGCGGGCGCGGTAATGTTTCAATCCACGCGCCCACGCGGGGCGCGACGGTCTTTGCGTCTAACGGACACGTCGGGCTTTCCGTTTCAATCCACGCGCCCACGCGGGGCGCGACTTCGTAACTGGCAATACCATTGTCCCGTCTTTATGTTTCAATCCACGCGCCCACGCGGGGCGCGACGTGTTTGCGGATTGACAAGTATTGATTTCGTTCATACGTTTCAATCCACGCGCCCACGCGGGGCGCGACCTGTAAAGCCGCCTGTTGCGCTTGCGGCGATAATTGTTTCAATCCACGCGCCCACGCGGGGCGCGACCACCCATTCCAACTTCCAAGCCGCTCCACCCCAAGTTTCAATCCACGCGCCCACGCGGGGCGCGACAGTATGCTATCTAACTAATTGAAATTAATTCAGTTAAACTACCCATTGCGCGAACCTGACAAAAACTTTTCCTGAAAAATTGACAAGCGCAACTAAAATCTCCCTAACTTAAATAATAACAAACTTTTACAAAAAGTGCGAAGCCGCTTATAAAGGCATGTTACCCAAGGGTCCGCGCAAATTAAAATCAGGCTAATCCTTTCAATAAATCAGAATATTTTCGGTTAAAAAATCATGGCGCCATCGGGATCGTAGGCCTTCTTTGCGCCCACATGTTCGATTCTGTTTTTCCAATTCGCGCCAAGAAAATAATATCTCAAGCTATCTAGTTCCGGATCTATAATATCTTCAAGGTCCGCCTTCAAAGCCACCCATTGCGCCGGATCAACGACACACTCAAAAACGGAATATTGAACGCGCTGTCCGTGGTTTTTACAGGCTTTAGAAACATTTCGCAACCGGCGTGAACCGCCTAATGAATCCGTTTTAACGTCGTATGTAACGAGCACCATCATAGGCTATTCCTTTCTGCAAAACTACTTCCAGAAAAACGGCGGATACGCTTCTAAATCACCCCGTAAATGCCGGGCAAGCAACCTTGCCTGAATATAGGGTAACAAGCCGATTTTGATTTTTTCATTAGTAAAAGGATGGGTTATTTCTTCCTGTTTGCGTTCTTGCCAGCTCACTAATACGGTTTTACGGGTTTCCGGAGTCATAAGCACACCGCCGTTTTCGGTACGCTCAAATCCCTTGGGCTGCACCTGCTGCCGATTTATTAGTGATAGCGCAAGTCGATCGGCCAAGGCCGGGCGAAGCTCTTCCATTAAATCAAGCGCAAGCGACGGCCTACCGGGCCTGTCGCGGTGCAAATACCCTACGGCCGGATCAAGCCCGACGGATTCCAGCGCCGAGGTCATGTCGTGGGCAAGCAGCGTATAGATAAACGATAAAAGCGCATTGACGTTGTCAAGAGGCGGACGCCGGGAGCGACCGCGAAAAAAGAAATCGTCTTTGTTGCATAAAATCAAATGGTCGAACACCGCAAAGTAAATCGCCGACGCTTCGCCTTCTTTGCCGCGCAAGCCGTCTAAATCAGGCACATTCGCGATGCTCCGAAGTATGCGCGACAGCGATTTTGCCGCCGACACAAGTATAATCTTGCCCTCGTCGTCTTCGCGCTCGCGCGCTGCGCGCATGAGCACGCTTCGGCAATTGGCAATTTTCCCGACGAGAACCATTCGGGCAATTCCGGCGGATTCCTCTAAATTGTCGGATTTCCGGTATTGCGCTTTGCGCAAAAGCACGTTGCCGGAAACCGGCCCGTTGACGCGGGCGATAAAGCGTCCCTGGTCGCTCAGAAACGCCACGCCGATCCCATTTTCAGAACATAGTTCAAACGCCGGAGGGCTTACCGATACTTGGCCGAAACATACCAAGCCTTCGAGCTGCAACACCGGAAACCGGGCTTTTATTTCATGTTCAACCTGAATAATAAGCGTCTCGCCTTCACGCGCAATATATGACCCTTGTGTGGTTACGTAAAGAGTATTAAGCATGTGCCGCATAAATGTTTTTCTCTTTCATTCTTTAACCGTTTCTTCATCCTCAGTCATTCGCCGTATATATTCATTTACCGATTCTTTTTTTCCCGATAAATGCGGACAGCAGAGGTCTTCCATGGAACAGCTATCGCACTTTTTTTCGTACTTTGCGGGCGGTGTTGTTCCGCTTTCAATAAGAACATGCAGTCTATGGGCCGCGCTTGTTGTTTCGTCGCGTAAACTACTATCAAACTCTATGTCATATCGTTTATGTTGAGCGCCGTAATATAAAGCGCCGGACGTTATATGCGTCGAAAGCATTTCCTCAAGGCAAATTGCCTGAGCGCACAATTGAACTTCGTCGCAGCGGTCTTTTTTCGGTTTCCCTCGTTTATATTCAACGGGAAAGACCCGCCAGGTTCCCTTTATACCAGCTAAAGTAATCCCCGCTTCGCCTTCAACGCATCGGTGAAATTCCACCAAATCCGCAATTCCCGCAATGCCGAGTTCGAGCGAGCGCAGCCGCAAACCCCGCACGCTTCGGATATCGCCGCGCGTTTCATTTTCCTGCCCATGCACGCGCTCATGCATGAGACGTCCTTGAGCGGTCAGCCGGTTTTCTTTCCACACTTGTTCAATGTGGATGAGCGCACATTGCCGTTCACAAAAGGCAATATGCTGAAGCGCTGAAAGCATGAGAAGATCGGATTCGGAGTACATGGTTCTCCTCAATTATAAAATATTGGGCCGGTATTCCGTTGTTGCCTTTTCACGCAAAACATTTTCAGTGCGTCCCCGGTCATCTTCAAGAAATTTTTGTATCTGTTCCTCAGACGGTAACGCCGTTAAATATTTCGATACGAACAGTTGATTGTCCATCCCGGTCGTTGCATATTTTACACGGGTCTCGTCGCGGTCGGTACATAAAATTAAGCCTATCGGCGGGTTATCACCTTCGGTCATTTCATTTTCACGGTAATAATTGAGATAAAAATTCATTTGTCCGGCGTCGCCATGTTGGAACTTCCGTACCTTAAGGTCGATAAGTACATGGCATCGAAGAATCCGATGATAAAACACCAAGTCAATCCGATCATGCTCATTGTCAAGCGTGATTCGTTTCTGTCGCGCTTCAAAACAAAATCCTTTGCCAAGTTCAAGCAAAAACGACTGGATATGTCCGATCAATGCGGATTCAAGATCGGATTCACTATATTCATACCGTTCCGGTAAGCCGGTAAATTCAAGAATGTATGGATCCCGAAAAATATCGTCGATGCTTGCCGGAATATTCTGGGCATGAGCCGTTTCAACCAAACCTTTTTTGTTAGTGGATAATCCGGTTCGTTCAAATAATAAGCTTTCAATTTGACGCTTGAGCTGCGGAAGGCTCCAACAACCTTTGATGCCCTCAATCTCGTAAAAGGCTCGCTTGAGCGGTTCGGAAATCCTCATTAATTCGACAAAATGGCTGAAAGAAAAATGTTTGATAAGTTGTTCAGGTTGCGGTGAATATTCACTAACAGTTTGATTATTAACGTTGTTACGTAATTTGGCAGAAGGCTTCTGCCGAATTTGCAAGGAATTATCGGCAAATTGGTCAGATTGCGCCTGACTTATTTCCTTAGGCAACATAGCCAATTGGTCAGAAGGCTTCTGACCAATTGCTTTTTTCTGCATTTCAAAAAGAGGACCGAGTTGGGGATATTCAATATAAAACTGACGAAAAAGCTTCAAGTTTGTATGGGAAACCCCCTTTAAATCGGTTTGGGCAAGTTTATCAGATAGGCTACGCAGCAAACCCGAACCATATTTCGCCCGATCCTCACCCTTCTGTTCATACTCCACAATGTACATGCCGATCATCCAGTTGCGCATGGTCATCATCCGGTTGACGGAGGCGGCAGCCGCACCGCGTAATGAGGTGTGCAATTGCCCGATTATCGTTGCCAAGTGTTCAAGGTTTTGCATTGTTAGAGTCTTTCCTTTTTTCCAAAAACCGGTTCAGCCTTGGGTGATGGGATGGATTGGATGATACGGAAAATGCCTTCGGTATTGGCGCAATTTAAATTCTGCGGGCCTCCTGAAGTTTGAACTGAAAGGGGGGTGACAATTTGTCCCCACCCTTTGCCGAGTTCTTCATCACGATCACGCATTTTACGGATATAATCTTTTGGATCCGGAGTATCCGTAAGAGCTTGGACAATGTCATTCACAACAAACCACCACTCGTTATTGTGAATGGTCTGACGGATTTCCTTGCCTTTGAATAGCGCGATTTTTGATGAGTCACCAATATTTTGTGCTTCTTTTTTATCTGCCATGAAAGGGCCTCCTTTCTGACTGTGTATTGCCAAAGCAAAACCCCGGCCCCCTTCTCCCGGAGATGGAGCTAAAGGGCCAGGGGAATTTTAGCCGACTTTTCGGATTAGAATCCGTCAATTGGTTTAGGCTCCAAACCATCAAGATTTTTTAGCTCATAAGTACCATCAGAATTAACTTTTACTGAACCATGTACTTTTGCTGAAGAATATTTTCCAGATCCTTGTTGCTCCCACCAAAGAACCTTTAACACTTGCATGCTGCCTTCCGGACGCGCGGAGGAAGCATCATTCTCAAAAAGCTTTGGCAAAACTTGTTTGATTGCTTTTGCATCTTCATCACTGAATTTTGTTTTTTGTGCCAGTTGCGGGTTCATGCTTCCATAAAAAACATATATGCCGTTGTCAACGCGATGCTTCATTCCCATTGTATCAGAACCGCGTTTGCCATCCTTTGTATCTTCACTGTTAACGCTTTTGGTAATCTGCGTGCTGGTCAAACTTACGGTGTCAATACTAAAAGCATGTTGTATGGAGACTGGGCCACGGATAGGAACAGAAACTCCACTTGCGTCTTCACCATCAGAAGCGTCTTCCTTTTTTTTGCCCTTTTTACTGCTAAAAGCAAATAGTTGCCCAAAAGCACGGACATCTATCCATCGTGCGCAAGCCTTGTCTACAGTATCCTTGCCCCCCAAGTCTTTTCCAAGTTCTTTTTCTGCTCGGTCTTTTAAGCTTGTTGCATCATCAAGCTTGCGATCATCGGATTGGACAAAAACTTTAAACTTGTATTCATCCTTTTCATTTTTTATTTCCATGAGCCGATCTCTGATTTTTCGTTTTATGCAAACATCTGAAATTTCTCCGCGGCCTTCATAATCAATGCGTGGTCGGTTACCATTTAGCGGATCGCCATTGGGATTGGCATTTTTAACTCGAATTATTACGGCAAAATCGATTTTATTTTGAAGAGTTGGCATTTTAAATCCTCCTTGGATTTTAAGGTTAATTTATTCAGTTATTTCTTCTAAAGCTGGCTCAGCATTAACGTCTATTTTTCCATCTTTCAGTTTCAAAGCTTCTCGCTGGCAATGATAACCAAGAAGGAATTCCCCTGAAAGATGTGCGTCATTTTCATAATCGCCAGGCAGGAATTTAGCATGTATATTGTCAAGCAGTTCTTTTTTCTGATAGAGGTAACCGGGGCGTTTTGATTGCAATCTTGTTTTATATGGGGTCAAAGCGAGTTCTATCGTTTTCCATGTGGTGAATGGCCGCTCTGCAAACCGCTGCATTAATTTCGAAGCTGTTGTATCTCTTTTTTCTCCGCCAATATTTATTGCCAAATTTTCAATATGTTCTGCAACCGCAAGTAACCGTCCATATAAATAATCTCGACTCGTTCGATCAGGTTCAAGCGCCATAGAGTAACTCCTTTTTTCATTAGGGTTTCTAAGATAATATCCTTTGTATAGTGAACATGCGATGCCAAGAACTTTTTCCCATTCCCAATATTCGAGACCCACGCGATTGCATGCACGATGGACTGTTGAATCAACTAAATCGCGAGGGATTGAAAGGCCATCTATAATGCAGGGTAAAAGTCGTTCAACTGTTGCCTTTTTAAGTTTATCATCAATGCGTTTGCCATACGCAGCTTGTGCGATGTCCTTGGGCGCAGGAGCGTATATTGGCCAAATGATTTTTGTTCCTTTCTTTTTTTCGGTATTATCTTCTATAGAGAATCTTTGTTTCCAGGCAAGGTCAAAGTGCCATTTTTCAATTCGACTAAGAAATTCTGAACCTGTAAGTTCTCTATAATAAGTAATTGCGAGCCGGCCAGGAGATGCCGAGTCGAGACCAAGTAAAACAATCCTATTTGTCGATCCAAGTTTAGCGGAATATCCTGCGATAAATCTACTTAAGCGTTGGGCAAAGCCTTGACCTGCATCACCTTGACAACCACTTTGTTGCTTAGAATTATCATTTTCAGAACCAAATAGGTCAAAGGAATTAATTAAAGGATCGGGAATATCCAAACCGGAAACCGCCCATGAAACTATAACCTGATCACCATTTTTAAAAGCCTGTTTGCGGCCAATCAGCCAACGAAGCGCGCTGTGTGCTTTTTGGGTTGTTTCCGAACTTACACTTGCAGCATCATTTGCATTTAGGAATCGTCCTAAAAAAGTATACCCTCCCAAGTCATTTGAAGAAATCAATTTTGCGCCATCGGCACTATGTCGCAAACGTGCAGGATGCTTTGTTGCTAAAGAAGATTCATTCCCACTTTGCATACACAAACCTTTAATTGAGTCCTTACTTGTTACAAAACCATTCCATGCTTCAAAAAGTGTGATGTCGGTCCAGCATTCAGATTGTAGCTTACCAGGTATTTCTACTACCCACCGAATAAATGCATCGCCTTGGTCTTGAGTAATGTATTTGAAGATTTCCGGTTTGGGCAATTCTGATTTCCATTCTGAAAGTAACTTGCCATCTTCACCAACGTGCAAGATCTTTTCTCCTACCAAATCTGCAACTAATGTTCCTTTTTTGACATAATTATAAACTGCTTCAATTGCTGGATGTGAGAAGTCAGATTTACACCATGTTTCTATTTGATTTAAATACGACTGAAAATACGTTTTCTTTAATCCACCATAAGCAGCATAATCCTTTGCACAATATTGCACTTTGTCACATAATGGATGTGGCTCATTATTGGTTGTTCGAGTCGAAGATTTTTCGGTCGCAGGTATTATTGTTTCCAATTTTGGAATTACTTTCACTCTGTTTTTTAAAAATTGACCATCTTTATCGAGATATATTTCTATATGCGCTTGTTTAAGCGTATGGTTAATTGGTAAGAGTGGTTTTTCACCTAAAGAGAATTCAGGATTTTTAATGCTGGATTCATATGTATCGTAAAGATCTTTTATCCAGCTCATAACAACACCCCCTCTTTTTCACATCCAAGCATATTTTTATCTTGTTCAAATTCTTTAGGCGTCATTTCACGAATAAATTTTCGAACCTTACAATCCTCTGGCCGCAAAAATGCAATTAGTCCATTTTTCATTGTTGGCGTCCAAAACCGACTTAAAAACGCGTTTTTGCCGATTTCATCGGGATAATCAAATCCGTGGAACATTAAACTATATGTAAGTTCACCGGCATTGTCATATTCACCTTCACCAGATCCAAAATCACATGGTTCAACATATCCTTGACAATCACGAGTTCCGAGAAATATATCTTGTCTGCCTCCTCGTTCTACCATCCTTTTGGCAATGCTGTAATGCTTGCCATCGACTTGGTCGTTTTTTAATTCAGGTCTATGCTCATTCCATTCAAAATGAGCCAATACCTGATATTCTACGTCTGCAAGAAACGTGTAAATTGAAAGGTCATTGCCGCCACTCATTTTTAATGGTTTAACACCCTTCGTTTGTGTACGAATTCTCTTCATTACTCGAACTTTATCGATATACCAGATTATAGTCGGTTTCCAATATATCGATTTGACAACGCCTTTAAGTGCTTCGTAAGTGGGAATGTGGTATGAGCACTTTTCACCGCCGATTTTTGTCAACGGGTCGGTAAAAAGCGCATAACGCCCCCGTACTTTAAACTCGATACTATTTTTTGGTGTCATATTACCTCACAGAATTAAGGTTTTTTGAGAATTGACTGGTTCATCGCTTATGCCGAAATTATCATCGTAATATTGATTATCCAGATAATAAATACCGCTTCCAGGTTGTGCTTCTCGGAGAGCTCCGGAAGCATACAATTTATCAAATCGCCATGGATAAATATTGACAGAATAACGCTGTGCACGTTTAAGGAGTTTATACTGTTTTGTGGGTTCAAAGGCGGCACAAATTTTATTAATTATTAATAGCCCCATTTTTCGGTATGGTACAATTATTCCGCAGGTTGGTGCATCAATTGCCTTAAATATTTTTCCGGCAGTGGAAAATGATTGGTTTAGGTTTCTATCCTCCAAAGGTTTTTGAGGATTGGTTCGAGCATACTCACAAATTGTTTTCTCATTGTCCGACAAAAGTGACAACAGTGTATCATCGCGATCTAAACCTATTGCGCTATTTGCATGAAATGGGTAATCCATTTCGCCTTTTCTGTTAAAGAAATAGTACATATAAAACCGTTCCATTGCAGCGGGATTCAACAAATGATTACCTAAGGATTTCGGATCATTCTTAAATTCTCCCAAAACTCTTTCACCGGATTTTTTCCCTTCTTGAATATCCTTTAGTCGGTCAAGGTTTTCTTCCTGTGGTGTAACAATGAATATTTGACCGAATTTTCTTTTCGCATTTCGATTGCATCGACCGGCCGCTTGTGCAATTGAATCAAGCCCCGCTGTGCATCGAATAACTGTCCCAAAATCAATATCGACACCCGCTTCAATTAATTGTGTGCTGACGCAAATTATTTGAATTCCATTGTCAAGATACTTTTTGATTTTATCTAAAACTCTAAAGCGATGGGCCGAACACATATCAGTGCTAAGATGAAATACCAGTTGAATGTTTTTACTTTTTAGCTCTATGTAAACAGATTTTGCAACATTCTTCGTATTTGTTACAATTAGACAACTACCAGAATCGTGCATTTCAACTATAGCTTTTTCAACTATCTCGGAAATAGACCAATCACCGACCTTTCGACTATCATGAACTAAAATATTTCGCAGATTGTTAAGATCATTAAAAAGTCCATGAACATTGGGGATTATTTCATTTGAGAAGTCATTTGCGCATGCCCCTTTAATAGTATCAACTTTATTGAGCAGTGGTTGTGTCGCTGTGCAAAGTACAGTGCTCGCTTTGCAGGATTCAACAAGAAAATTGATTGAATTGCTAAAAAGGTGGACGCACTTTATGGGTAATGATTGGATTTCATCAAAAATAATCAAAGCATTTGCTAATTGATGCATTCGGCGGACACTTCGAGTTCCACCGCTATAAAGCGCTTCAAGAAATTGAACACTTGTTGTAAAAACGACTGGAGCATCCCAATTTTCCGAGAGTATTTTTCCACGCCAAGATTCCTCATCCGGTGTTAAGTTCGAATGGTGTTCTAATACAATCGAAGAATAACGCTCAGTTTTCGGTTCCAATATTTTCCGTATTACATCGGCATTTTGATCAATGATTGTGGTGAATGGAATTACATAGATTATTCGATTAAGCGAATGCTTTTTAGCATGATGCAAGGCAAATCGCATGCTGGAAAGAGTCTTTCCGCCACCTGTAGGTACCGTTAAAGTAAATATTCCTTTTTCGCGATCAGCGGCTTTTAAACAATGCATAGAAACTTCAGTCCGAATAGCATCAATCTTTTTATCTTTTTTTAAACTTGCTAAATGATTTTCAAGTCTTTCAATAAGTTTGACCCAATCAGGCATGTCCTCTGACTGAAATGCAGTAATTGTATTCGGTCGTTCAAATTTAATAGTATTAGTTCTGTCCGCATCAATAAGGCAACTGTAAAGTATTCTAATAAATTGGCCAAGTTTGAAAAGGCGCACCTTTTGGCTTTTCCCTTTGATGTCACCCATTTTTATTAGTAGCTTTTCTGTAATTTTTGGAGAATTTAAAAGCTTTGAAATGTTTTCGAGAATTAAAGGGTCAATTTTTTTCAATACTTCGTCTATATGGGTTAAAGCGTCAGGCTTTTCCATACGCTTTGAAAAAACTGGGTTTCCTTGCGATGATAATAAATCAATCATGCCAGAGTGATGTGAAACAAGGCAGAGAGCCAAAACTTTACTAACTATCCATTCCTTACCACCTTTTAGCGCCAACTGACGCCAAATAAGTTGCGCCCCTGCGGTAGAATGATCAACTTTTCCTTTCAGACCTTTTGCGTTTACATAATCATCTTCGTCGGGATTTATTAAACCAACTGCCGACTTTATGTAGTTCTGAAATTCTTCACTATATTTACCCAGATCATGCAATAGCCCAAGCAGTTCCCCGATTTCCGAAAGATCAATTTTTCCTGCAAATCGTTTTGACTCTTCGGCTGTACATAGTAAATGTTCTTTAACGGATTGTTCTTTGCCATCAGATTCACGTTTATGGGCAATATAAGATTCATTCATCATTTTCCCCTTCTCGCTGCCGTCCCATCTTCCTTCTTCCGGGCCTTTCCCCAATACTGATAATACAGCGGTTTATCGTTCAATTTTCACCATTCCTTTTCTTCAAACTTTACCCCATTTTCCTCGCACCATTGCCGTCCAATTTCCAAATAGCCGAATTCTTGAACGTATACCAATTTTCCAACAATTCCGCCTGTTCAACGGTCGCCCCGACAAATCGCATATATTGTCAAATACGTCAATTGTCATTTCCCCCCATACTCCGCACAAATCTCCCGCACCGAGGAATCGAAAAATTCATGCAACTTATTCTGTAAAAGCCGCTTGTCCGGCAGCTTGGTTGTGTAAAAAGGCGAAATCCCGTCCGAATTCAATAATGAAATTTTTAAGTGAGCACACGATGCCCTTACGCAGATCATATTCCGAATGGTTGTCCGGAAGACCGAGGAAATCGAGTGAATAAGAGTCGCGAAGAATGTTTGAAATATTTTGGTGCAAAACTCTCAGCGCTGCCGAGAGTTTTGGCGCGCTTGAAATACTTCGCTCAAACATGGCGCTATTAATAGCACGCTCCAATTCCCGCGAGCTATAGGGATCTTTTGCCGCCAAATTTAAATAAAACTCGCGTTCTTCCATAGTCCGACATTTTGACATAATGAGCATATTATTGGTCCACGACAAAACTCTCAGCAGTGCCGAGAGTTTTGCATAACCTTTATATAAATCAAAGAATTGCCTCATTCTCCAAAGATTTTTTTCAGAAAAACCTTTTATATCCGGCAAATGCTCCGACAAATAGGCGGACAAACTTACAACAATGCTTTCGCCCCATTGGGCGCTTTCAATTTTTTGGCTGACATATTTTCCCACATTCCAATAAGTGTCCATCAGTACCGTATCAATGGCCGAATAAGCCTTTCTCCGGCCTTCACGAATAATTTCAGCAACTTGCTCGAATTGTTCGTGCATTCTTTTTTCTGGCTGTTTTTTCTGAACAGTAGACTTTTTTATATGTTTTATAACCGCCATTTTATCAACTCCTCATATGGATTCGTACCTGTCGGATGAAAACGTCGCCTCTATAAACTACAAATTCGCAACAATCAAAACAACAAAAAGGGACTTTAGAAATGGCCGGGATTAACATGTTGGCGAATTAAAGCGGCAACTACAAAAAATGACCTACGGACAAAATCCGCAAGTCATTGTATGATAATTGGTAGTCCCTAGGGGAATTGAACCCCTGTTGCAGGAATGAAAATCCTGTGTCCTAACCACTAGACGAAGGGACCAAATTTTCGAAGTGTTTAAAAATACTTATTTTTCATACCAAGCGCAAT
>Ga0182027_10010223_pt1 | contig 13368 bp, 12 predicted proteins | sample 712E1DmetaG_FD_121300 | JGI IMG/M metagenome (GOLD analysis project Ga0182027, IMG submission 121300) | Permafrost microbial communities from Stordalen Mire, Sweden - 712E1D metaG (Illumina Assembly) | ecosystem: Environmental > Terrestrial > Soil > Wetlands > Permafrost | place: Sweden...
CAACTTCCTATCGGGACCGCATCCACCCGCCGGCCAAGGGTTGAAGGAGCCTGTCGGTCAGGGCGGATTGCCTCGCGATGGAATCTCGAGCTTCTTCCGGTCTTTTATTCTACGCCCGACAAACTCCTAGGCCACGTGGCTGCCGTGGCTCGGGCGCGGATGGTGGGCCGGCGGTGCGGCGTGCGGAGCGCACGCCGCTGGTTGGTCGCGAAACTGGCAGACGGCGCAAAAAGTCTCGATCTCGCGATGGGCGACGTGCGCGAGAGTCTGTTTGAGCTCCAGCAGGGCGGTGGTCCGGTGATCGGCGGTATCGGGCAGATCGGACTGCACGAACACGAGCGTCTCGAGCAGCGCCTGTTCTCCCGCCACGAAATAGGCGAGCAGGGGATTGCGCCCGCACGGGCAAAGCGAGCGTTCGGCCGCGCACGAGCCGTTCGATCGCACGAGGCGCCGGCGCGCATGGGGCGTGCGGAGCGCCCCGAACAGCGTATCCAGCGTATAGTCGACCATGTGTTTGAGCGCTTCCGGTTGCCCCAAAGGAGTGTTCACCGGCTCCACACGCAGCAGCGTTTCCCAACGACGATGAATGTCGGGGCGCTGCGCTTCAAGGGCGTGAAGCATGCGTTCGTCCATGGGTCGAGTATGCCCGGCTTGCCGCGCCGACGCTGCGCACGTGTTGGCCAAGCTATTGCATCTTTTGCGCTGGTCGCGGGCGCGACCCAAAGCATGATGACCGCGTCTCCCTTTTGTCCGGGTGCCCGTCCGCCCACCGGCCGACCGATTTCAGTCAACCATGAACCTCCCCCATGTCCGTCATTCCTCTCACCCTCGGCCTCAGCCTCGTGCTCGTCGGCATCTTTCTCGTGTTGTTTTTACGCGAGCAGACGCGCTCGCGGCTGAGCAGCCCGGAGCGCGACGCGCTGTTACCGCTGGCCGAGGAGATGCCCCACGTGGTGCCGGCGCGGCGAAGTGGCGCGGCGCCAGAAGTAACAAGTATCAAGTAACAGGTAACAGGAATCCGACGTTTCGATCTCCCCTCTCTGACCGCTGACCGTCGATTTCCAGCTTCTTAACTCAGGCCCATCCACCATGTCCGTACCCCCACAAAAAATCACCATCGAGTTTAACGACCGGGTCGTCCGCCAGTTCCTGCTCGCCGCCGTCTTCTGGGGCGCCGTGGGCATGCTCGTGGGCGTCTTCATTGCCGCCGAACTCAACTTCTGGCAGCTCAACGCCGGCGTGCCCTGGCTCACGTTTTCGCGGCTGCGCCCGCTGCACACCAACGCCGTCATCTTCGCGTTCGTCGGCAACATGATGTTCGCCGGCATTTATTACTCGACGCAGCGTCTCGTGAAGGCGCGGCTGGCGAGCGATTTTCTCTCCCGCCTGCATTTCTGGGGCTGGCAGCTCATCATCGCGAGTGCGGCCATTACGCTGCCGCTCGGCCTGACCCGCGGCAAGGAGTACGCCGAGCTCATCTGGCCCATCAATATTGCGGTCGCCTTCATTTGGGTGGTTTTCGCAGTGAACTTTTTCTGGACGCTCGCCCGCCGGCGCGAGCCGAGCCTTTACGTGGCGATCTGGTTCTACATCGCCACGATTCTCACCGTGGCGATGCTCTACATCGTCAATCACCTCTCGATTCCCACGAGCTGGGTGCACAGCTACCCGCTGTTCGGCGGCGTGCAGGATGCGCTGGTGCAATGGTGGTACGGGCACAACGCCGTGGCGTTCTTCCTCACCACGCCGATCCTTGGCATCATGTACTACTTCTTGCCGAAGGCGGCCGGGCGGCCGGTGTACAGCTATCGCCTTTCGGTGATTCATTTCTGGTCGCTGGTCTTCGTGTACATCTGGGCCGGCCCGCACCACCTGCTGAATACCGCGCTGCCCGGCTGGCTGCAGACGCTCGGCATGACGTTTTCGCTGATGCTCTGGGCCCCCTCGTGGGGCGGCATGCTCAACGGCCTGCTCACCCTGCGCGGCGCGTGGGACCGGCTTCGGTCCGATCCCGTGCTCAAATTCTTTGCCGCCGCCGTCACGTTCTACGGCATGGCGACGTTCGAGGGACCGCTTCTCGCCATCAAATCCGTCAACGCGCTCGGTCATTACACCGACTGGATCATCGGGCATGTCCATGGCGGCACGCTCGGCTGGAACGGCTTCATGGCGGCCGGCATGTTCTACTGGCTCCTGCCGCGTCTCTGGAACAAGCCGCTGCACTCGACCGCGCTGGCCAATCTGCACTTCTGGCTCGGGCTCGTCGGCATTCTTTTCTACGTCGGCGCCATGTGGGCCTCGGGCATCACCCAGGGCTACATGCTCGGCGCCACTTCCGAGGGCGGCACGGTTCTGACGTATCCGAACTTCCTCGAAACGCTCGCCACCATCGGCCCGCTGATGCTTTTCCGCGTCTTCGGCGGCGCACTCTACCTCACGGGCTGGCTCCTCCTCGCGTACAACGTCTGGCAGACGATCCGCGGCGCGCAGGCCGTGAACGGCTCGATCGAGGTGTACGACGACGAGGTGCAGGCCGCCGGGCGTCCGCTGGGCCTCGGCGGCACGATCCTCAACCCGCCAGTGGTTTTCTCCACCCTCGGCACGCTGTTCGTGTGCGCCTGGCTGTTTGGCAACGAATTCGTGAGCCTCGCCGGCCTGTTGGGCGCGATGATCGTCTGCGTGCTGGCCTATGCGCATTTCCAGACGCGCGGTTCCCGCTGGAGCGGTTGGTACGACCGGCTGCTCGTCAGCGCGATGCCGTTCACGATCCTCACGTTCATCGCGGTCGCCGCCGGCGGCCTCATCCAGATCGTGCCGACGATCATCCTCAACCAGGCCGGCAGCGTGGAGGACCGCCTCCAGGTGCCCTACACGCCGCTCGAACTGGCTGGGCGCGACCTCTACGTGCGCGAGGGCTGCTATCTCTGCCACTCGCAGATGATCCGCACGCTGGTGCCCGACGTCCTGCGTTATGGACGCGTGGGCGTGCCCAACGACTATTCGCGCCTCGGCGAGTCGATCTACGATCATCCTTTCCAGTGGGGCTCGAAACGCATCGGCCCCGACCTGGCGCGCGTGGGCGGCAAGTATCCGAATAATTGGCACTTCATCCATCTGCGCGATCCCCGGGCGACATCGGCGGGCTCCAACATGCCGTCTTTCCCGTGGCTGTACGAAAACGCCACCGACGTCGCTGCGCTCCCGGGCAAGCTCGCCGTGCAGCGTCAGCTCGGCGTGCCGTATCCCGCGTGGACGGCGGCCCAGATTCAAGCGAACGTCGCCGCGCAGGCCCAGGCGATTGCCGACGATCTACGCACCACCGGCGCCTACCTCGCACCCGACCGGGAAATCGTGGCCCTGATCGCCTACCTCCAGAAGCTCGGCAAATCCACGCCGCTACGCGGCGAGTGAAAGTGAAAGTGAAAGTGAAAGAAGAAGTGAGAGTGAGAGTGAAAGGGAAAGTGGAACTCGGAATGTAAACCGCTCAACTGCACCCCCTCTTTCCCCTGTTCCTCGCCCTTTAACTTTCCGCTCTGCTTTTCCGATCCCCTTTCCCTTTCACTTTCCCTTTCACCTTCACCCTCACTTTCCCTTTCACTTCCGCCCATGTTCTCCCGCCTCGTCTTCGATCATCTCGCGCTGTTCTGTATGCTGGTGGCGTTTATCACTTCCGCCTCCATCTATTTCGCGTTCTTCTGGCATGCGCTGCGCATGAAGCCCGGCCAGGTGGAGCATTTCGCGAACCTGCCGTTCGAGACCGATACTCCCGCCGCCCGCCATGACGCCTGACCCGCAAAACCTCCCGTCGCCGCCGGAGGACACGTTGCGTCCGCACACGTACGACGGCATCCAGGAATACGACAAACGCCTGCCGAACTGGTGGCTGATGACCCTCTACGGCGCCATCGTCTTCTCGATCGGCTACTGGGCCTGCTACGAATGGTGGCGGGTGTTGCCCGACCCGACGGCGGTCGTGCAAAGCGAGCTGGCGCGCATCGAGGCGGCCAAGCTCTCCTCCGTGAAAACACTCGACGACGCCAGCCTGTGGCAAATGAGCCGCACCCCCACGTTCGTTGAGGCCGGTCGCGCGGCGTTCACCGCCAACTGTGTCAGTTGCCACCTGGCCAGCCTGCGCGGCAAGGCCGAGAATCCCACCGCCATCGGGGCCAGCCTGATCGGCACCAAATGGATCACCGGCGGGCACCCGCTCGATTTGATCAACACGGTCTCCAAAGGCACTGCGCGCGGCATGCCGGCATGGGGCCCCGTGCTCGGCTCGCGCCGCATCACCGAGGTGGTGGCCTACGTTCTCAGTTACCACCAGGAAGGCGAACCGATCGAAATCGTCACCTCCCCCGCCGCGGGCGTGAAATAGACGACGGGCGAAGAGAAGAAACTGAACGTCGGAGAAACGAAGACGCAGATGGCGGAGGAGGGAGTCATGGATGGAGTGCCGTTGGCGTACAGATTTGCACTTCTAGATTCCCGTAACGCTTGCGGTACGCGGGATCGCCGGAGGGAGTCACCAAGTAGTTGCGCCCTTTCGGGTAGTAGCTGCGGAAGAGCTTGAGGGCCGAACTGTCGAACGCGTCCGGATTCCATTTGCATTCGATGGCGTCCACTTCATCGCGGCGGCGGGCCAGGACGAAATCCACTTCGCGCCCCGGCTTGTCGCGCCAGTAGCGGATGGGCGCGTCGGGGAAGCGGGCCTGCAGATGCTCCAACACCAGGTGCTCCCACAGGAAACCGAAATCGTCGGGCCGCAGCGGATCCCAGCCGCGCGCAAAGCTGACGAAGCCTGTGTCGAAGGCATAGACCTTGGGCTGCTTGACAATCTCACTCTGGCCACCGCCATGGAACGGTCGCACTACCGTGACGGCGTGGGTGATTTCCAGCGCGCGCACCTGGCTTTCGACCGTGGGTCGCGTGATGCCGAGCGCCGTGGCGGTCTTCGTCACCTCGAACTGCCCGCCGCTTTGTCGCAGAAGGTATTCGAACAACGCGTTGAACCGGTTCATGTCCCGAAAACCAAAGAGGCGCTGGATGTCGCGCGCGAAAAACGAATCCATCCACTCGCGGTAAAACGCGGGCTGCTTGGAGGAGGCCACCATTGCTTGCGGCAGGCCCCCATGAAACAGTCGTTGCGGCAGCGTCACGCCGAAAGCGGGCAATTCCTCCCACAGCACGGGGGGCAAATGCACCAGGCGCTTCCGGCCGGTCAGAGTGTCGCGAAACTTCTTGCTCGCCGCCAGCGTGGAGGACCCCGTGGCGAGAATCTTCAGCTTCGGAAACCCATCCGCGCCTATTTTCAGCACCCGGGCGGGATCGCGCAACTGGTGAATCTCGTCGAAAACTACGACTGGTTTGGAGCAGCCGCGAAAAAAGACCTGAGGATCACGGACCATGTCCTCGACGGTCGGCAGATCACAGTTGACGTAGAGGACACGCTCCGGGCCGAGACTTTCGGCCAGAGTGGTTTTACCGGATCTTCGGACGCCCGCCAGCCAGGCAATGGGTGCCTCGCGCCAAGCCTCCTCCATCCGTTGCAGCCAGAAAGGTCGTAAAATCATGCTGCCGTACTATGTGTTTGGCGCAACCAAATGTAAAGTACAATAGCGCGGGGGCGCATCTCCGAATTGCCGGTGCTAACGCCGCCTTTCGTAGCACGGTCAACCTGACCGTGCTTTCCGTCCGGGCCAGCCGGGATGTCGCGGTCAGGTTGACCGCGCTACCATCGAGCCGACAACTCGCAGATGCGCCCATAGCGCGGCGTCCACCGCGAATTGCGTCAGTTGCCACCTGGCCGGTGGTCTTCAGCCGCCTCGCACCGGGTGCTACACTCCTATTCCACGGAATCGGAAATATTCCGCCGCGGACGTCAGGGTGCATCATCCGAGTCCCGGATACGATCCGCCGCCAGCGGCACCCGCCCCGACCAAGGAGCGCGGACGTATCGCCGCCGGCTTGCCCGCCGGAGGAGCGGCTTGCCCGCCGGAGGTGGGCGATCATCCACGCCGTTCATGAATTCTCGCCCAGTCTGTCCAGCGCGTGGCTACGGCTGATTGGAGATTTGAGGACTAACCCCTAGCTTGGTCCCTGCGTTGCAGGAGACCTTTGCGAAATTGAAGTCAGGCTGACGGATGTCGTAAGATCTATGGCGACCTGCTTTTGGAGAGGCGGAAAGAGAAAAGTCTTATGTAGGCAGGGCGAATCTTGCGAACGCGAATGGCAAGCGCATTGAGTGTGTCAAGTTCGGCTTGGAGGTCCGCAGGGAGAGGATCGTTAGGTTCAATGATAACCAATTGGCTGATTCGCGATAGGATAGGTTTAATCTGAAGTTGCTCGAAATAACGTAGACCGAGTTCGTCGAGCTGCGCCGCGGGTCCGAGTTGCCCGATTTCACGAAGCTGGGCGCTGAAATCGTAGACGCGCATCATTGCGCTCCCCATGCCGAGCGGTTTGGTCTTCGAGGCATCCATGAAGGCCGCCGCATCACGCAGGATTGTTCGAAAGGTGACCAGATCAACAGTGACCAACCCTGCCCACAAATTCACGAGCCCGCCAACGACAACCGCGAGAAAGAGAGGGAAGATGTATCCGCTCATAGGAGTGCGGCAGAGAAACTAAGGCATCCTATGGCCCATAGTTCCGAGGCAGAGGGCAAGGTCGGGAGCGCGAAGACGGTGTCAGAGCGCACAGATCGGGGCAAACCACGGGCTACGCCCAGAGCAGTCCAAGACAAGGGGGCATTCATGGTGAGCGAGTTCGTAATCGCCCATCAGGACGCCAGCAAGATTTCTTCTGGCTAGGCGATCTCGAGTTTCATGATTTATCCTCTTCGACGCTCCTCGCTGATCGAAGCAGACCTGCCAGATTTTCACGGGTGAGCAACGCAGCGTCTTGGGAGCGCTCTAGGAACGGGCGGACGTCGTCGCCGATCGCCTCCATGTCGAAAGCATTGAGCCGGGCCCGCACCAGCTTCTCCCAAGTATCCGCATCGTAGCGACCTGCCCCCCGCGTTTGGTCCAACGCATTCTGCAACAGAGGTAGGTTCGGTTCCATCGGGGGGCGTTGAGAGAGATACCATAGGAGGTCGTACCAGTCCCGTCCCTTCGCGTACTTGCGGGTGATGGCCGCATGGAGTTTGCCCGCCAGCAGCGATGGCAGGTCATAATGCTGGAGCAGGAACGTCACATACCGGGTGACGACCCGGCGTTCGCAGCGCGCTCCGGCCGGCGGGCGCGTATCGATTTCCACTTTGATGGCGAGTTTCTGCGCCGGCAGCGCCGACAACCCCGCGTCGTGAAGAATTCCGGCCACCCGCACCCACCCCGTATGCACGGCCTTGCGATCGTTCCACGTCACCTCCGGTTCGAACCCGGCCAGCGTGAGGTCCCGCTTCACCTTGGCCATCCACTCCCTGCCAGCATAGCCCTCGGCGGAAACCATCGAGAAGTCCAGGTCCTCCGAGAATCGCGGCAGACCGTGCAGGAAGCGCAGGGCCGTGCCGCCGACAAAAGCCAGGGGGCGGAAGGCCTCGCTTTCGTGGAACGACCTCAACACGAGTGCCTGGAGATATTCCCGCAACCGGTTGAGCGCCTGCCCCGGATCCGTTACCCCGCGAATCAGTGCCAATGCTTGCTCTTTCATAGTGTCACCGTGCCTTTCTCCGCTTCGGCGGTAATTTCCAGCCACCGCTCGACCGCCCGGTCAAGCCGCGGACTTCGGAAACGCTCGGCGTAGCCCCGGAGCCGGTCCTTCCCGACCGACTCGACATGCTGATAACGCATTTCCTCCAGGCGTTCCGCGGTCCATTCGCCCTCGGTCAGATGCCAATGATCCAGCAGCGCCTTTTCGGGCTCCGCGACGAGGATCTCCGCTCCGCCGTGGACCACCGTCCGATAGCCGAGGAAGCAATCCTGTTTGATGTTCCGATAGTCGAAGACGCCGAAGGGATTCTCGAAGCGCCGCGGAACGCGCGGGGTCACGCTGGTCAGCCAGACTACCCGCTCTGGGATCAGGTCATGGTAGCCGAGCGCCCAAAGTCCGCTCAAATAGGATGGATGATAGAGCAGGTTCGCCAAGGCTGCTGGGGTCAACGGGGCGTGCCGGTACATCTCGGCCAGCGTGTACCGGCCACGCCGCAGGCCGATAACCTTGCCTTGCTTCATCCAGCGGGAAAGCTGCACCCGAAGGCTCGCCCGTGGATCGTCGAACGACTGCGCCAGCAAAGGCAGATCGAAACACGGAATCGCTCGGGTCAACTTCACCAGCGATTCAAAATTCATATACGATCGATAGCACATCAGTTACTCATCGCAAATAGAAAAATTAGGCCGTCCGGTGCTCTAGACCAGAATCATGCAGATCGAATCCGCCGAAGGAAGTAGCAGCCGAGGTCACGAGGCTGGCCGGGTGTCTTTCACTGCGCTCCAGCCTCCTTACGTCGGCTGCTACGCCCGGCGGCATCGTCCCGCCTAAAAACACCTCGAAACTGGCGTGGCTGAGCCGCGCCAGGTTGATCGGCTCACCACCCGCCGGGCTTTGACTTCCGGCGCAGACCTTCCTCACTCGGACGTGCCTGTCATGCTGGTCTTTTGGCCTTAACCATCCGTGCTACCTCCCACGCAGCCATCGCTCGATTCTGTCTCCACCATCCGGGACGACGGGTCGCGCCGGTATTTGTTTCCGGCCGACGTTTCCGGCCGCTTCACCCGCGCCCGGGCCTGGGCGGCGCTCGTCCTGATCGCGATCTACCTCCTGCTGCCGTGGATCAAGATCGGCGGCTATCCCGCCGTCTTCCTCGACGTCGCGGAGCGCCGCTTTCACTTCTTCGGCTGGACGCTCGCCGCACAGGACCTGTGGCTGATGTTTTTCCTGATCACGGGCCTCGGATTTTCGTTGTTCTTCGTCACGGCCCTGCTCGGACGCGTGTGGTGCGGCTGGGCCTGCCCGCAGACCGTGTTTCTCGATCACGTGTACCGCAAGATCGAGCGCTGGATCGAGGGCGATGCCGTGGCGCGCCGCGCGCTTGACGCCGCGCCGTGGACCACCACGAAAATCGGCCAACGCGTCGCCAAGCATGTCGCCTACCTCGTCGTCTCGGCGGCGATCGCCCATCTGTTCCTGGCGTACTTTGTCTCAATCCCCGCGCTTTGGCGGATGATGCGCGCGGCACCGGTGGAGCATTGGGGCGCATTTGCGTTCATGGCCGTGTTCAGCGGCGGCCTCTATTTCAACTTCGCGTGGTTCCGCGAGCAGCTGTGCATCGTGATCTGCCCTTATGGCCGGCTGCAATCGGTGCTGATCGACGACGATTCGCTGGTGATCGGCTACGATGCGCAGCGCGGCGAACCTCGCGGCAAGATGCATCGGGAGACTTGTGGGGCTGAGGGCGCAAATCAGGTTTTGAGCGAGCGCTTGCCTGGAGACATGGGCGGGACGCCCATGCCACGTGGCACGGGCGTCCCGCCCGTGGGTTTGAACGCCCGCTCAAAACCTGATTTGCGCCCTGGGGCGGGGTCGCCGAACTCCGCCGCGACCGGAATGGCGGCAATCGGCAGTGCCGCCCTACAAAGACTGGGCGATTGCATCGCCTGCAATCGCTGCGTGCAGGTGTGTCCGACTGGAATCGACATTCGCCAGGGTCTGCAGATCGAGTGCATCGGGTGCGCGGCCTGCATCGACGCGTGCGACGAGGTGATGACGCGTCTCCACCGGCCCCGGGGCCTCGTCCGCTACGATTCGTTGCGCGGACTGGCCGGCCGCGCCACGCGGTGGTTCCGGCCGCGCATCGCCTTGTACGGTGTGCTCCTGGCGGTCGGCGCCGCGGTTGCCACGTGGGCGTTCTCGACGGTCAAGCCGGCGTATTTTAGCGTCACGCGGATGACCGGGATGCCGTACGTGGTCACCCCCGACGCCATCCGCAACCAGTTCTTCGTGCGTCTGGTCAACACGCGCGCCACCGCCACCGCATTTGTGGTGACGACCGCCAACGCCACGGGCGCCCGGCAGATGGGATTCGATGCGCCGGTCAGCGTGCCGCCGTTGGGCGAGGAAGTGCGGCCGTTGATGCTGGTCCAGCCGCGCGCAAACTATTCCGGGCCCTTCCGTTTCAACGTGGTGGTGCGCGATGCTGCCGGCACGTTCGAGCTCAGGCGCGAGGTTGAATTCCTCGGCCCCGATGTCCGGCTCTTGCAGGAGGACGACCATGAAAAAAGCCGCCGGCCGTAACCTGTTGCGATGGGTCGCGTTCGCTCTTCCACGTAGCCGCGAGCGTGAGCGAGTGGAAGCGCATCCACTCGCTCACGCTCGCGGCCACCACCCGACCTGGCCGAAACTCGACCGCTGCGGCGGGCCAGCTTCAGAGTATCGGACCCAACGCCCATGAATCTCCCCGCCATCAACTCGCCGAGCGCCGCGCTCCTTGCCGGTCTCGTCACCAGTCTGCACTGCGCCGGCATGTGCGGGCCGCTGGCGTGCGTGCTGATGCCCGTGCGCGGCGATCGGGCCGACGCCCACACGGTGAGCTCCGCTTACCATCTGACGCGACTAATGGGTTACACGTTGCTGGGCGCGCTGGTCGGCGGTCTGGGCCGACTGCCCCTCAGTCTGCTTTCGCAACCCGTGTTGCGTTGGCTGCCGTGGCTGATGGTGCTGTTTTTCGTCGGGCTCGCCTTCCAATGGGATCGATACCTGCCGAAGCTCACCGCGTTGGGTCGTTGGTGGCCGCGGTTGCACGCCTGGCTGCGCGGGCGGTCCCGCATCCAGACCGCCGCCGGCCTCGGCTTCGCCACGCCGCTGCTGCCGTGTGGACCGCTCTATTTCATCCTTGCGGCGGCGTTGCTGGCGGGGTCGGCCTTGCGCGGGGCGGAGTTCATGCTGGCGTTTGGCCTCGGCACGGTGCCGCTGCTGTGGCTGGCGCAATCGCGGTTCCATTGGCTGCAGGCGCGACTCTCGCCGCGCTGGCTCGGTCGCCTGCGCGTGACCCTGGCGCTGATCGCTGCGCTCCTGATCGGCTGGCGTCTGCGGGCGACGCTCGGCTTCGCTGGTCCCTCGGTTGATAACTTCATTTGCTGTTTCTGAGATGAGTCCATGCCGTTCTCTTCATCTCCGCCGTAGCCGCGAGCGTGAGCGAGTGGATGCTCTTCCACTCGCTCACGCTCGCGGCCACAGCCCAACCCAGCCGAAGCTCGCCCGCCGCGGCGGGCGAGCTTCGGGGGATCGGACCCATAGCGAATGAGCGATTCGACGGCCCAGGAGAAAGCCCGCGCAACACCTGCCGCGAAACCGGTCTGCCGGCACTGCGGCGCGCCGCTCATCGATGCGCGCATGGAGGCATCCGGCTTCTGTTGCGCCGGCTGCGCCTATGTGTACCGCCTCGTGCATGAGCACGGGCTGGAGGGCTATTATCGGCTCAAGGACGCCGTCACCGCGCCGGCCGATCCGGCGGTGTTTGAACCGCGCGATTATGCGTGGCTCGAACCGGCGCAACGCGTGGCCGAGCAGGCGGCGGGCGAACGCGCGCCCGAGCTTGCCTGCGATGTGCAGGGCATTTCCTGCGCCGGCTGCGTGTGGCTGATCGAACGGCTCTTTCAACAGCAACCCGGCGCACGCGACATTGTCGTCAACGCCCAGACCGGCCAGATGCGCCTGCGCTGGGTGCGCGGCGTGTTCCGCGCGGAGGACTTTGCGCGCAAACTGCAAACGTTCGGTTACCTGGTGGGGCCGGCCGGCGCAACGCCGGGCGATGCGGAAAGCCGCGCCCTCGTGAAACGCGTCGGTCTGTGCGCGGCCTTCGCGCTCAACGTCATGCTCTTCACGTTGCCGACGTACTTCGGCATGCAGAGCACCTTCGAATATGCGCGGCTCTTCGGCACGCTGTCGCTGGTGTTCGGCACGCTGAGCCTGCTCGTGGGCGGCAGCTATTTCCTCGGCCGGGCCGTGCGCGCGCTGCGCGAGAGTGTAATCCACATCGATCTGCCGATCGCCCTCGGCATCGTTGGCGCCTACCTCGGCTCGCTCTACGGCTGGGTGGCGGGCGAAGCGCGGTTCGTGTATTTCGATTTTGTCGCAACCTTCATCCTGTTGATGCTCGCGGGCCGCTGGGCGCAGGTCGTCGCCGTGGAGCGCAATCAGCGGCGCCTGCTCAGCCGGCAACCCCAGCCCCGACGCTTGCGCACGCTCGACGCGGCGGGCGCGTCGGGTGAAGTCACGCCGGAGGCGCTGCTGGTCGGCCAGATCTTTTTCCTCGAAGCCGGCCAGATTTTGCCGGTCGAGGCGCGGCTCGAATCCGCCGGGGCGATTTTCTCGCTCGCGTCGATCAACGGAGAGGCGGAACCGCGCGTCTTTCGGGCCGGCGGGCGGGTGCCGGCGGGCGCGGTCAACGTCGGGCGGAGCGAAGTGCGCCTCGCCGCGCAACAGCGTTGGGCAGAGTCGTTGCTCGCCCAGTTGCTCCAGCCGGGCGAACGCGCCGGCTGGCGGCACCGGTTTCTCGAGCGGATCGTGCAGGGGTACCTGATCGCCATTTTCGCGGTCGCGATTTTCAGCGGGATCGGCTGGTGGTGGGCGACCGGCGATGTGCGGCGCACGTGGTCGGTGGTTACTTCCGTGCTCGTGGTCTCGTGCCCGTGTGCGATCGGGCTGGCGTTTCCGCTGGCCGAGGAGATGGCCACGGTGGCGCTGCGCCGCCGGGGCGTGTTCGTCCGCGAGAACGATCTCTGGCCCAGACTCAGCCGGGTGCGAAAACTCGTCTTCGACAAGACGGGCACGCTCACGCTCGAAACTCCGGTGCTGCTGAATCCCGAGGCGCTGGCGGCGCTCGACGCCGACGCGCGGGCCGCCCTGCACGCCCTCGTCCGCGACAACCCGCACCCGGCGAGCCAGTGCCTGCTGGAAAATCTGCTCGCCGCCGGCGCGCCCGAATCGCTGGCCGGAGAGGTGCGGGAAACCGTGGGCTTTGGCGTTGAACTCCTCGCGACCGACGGCCGCCGATGGTCGCTCGGCCGGTCCGACTGGACCTTCGTTGCTTCCAATGTAAACCATAAGGTTACACTTTCGCGGGCGCGCGAAAGTGAAGGCGAAGTGATTCTGGCATGCGACGGACGGAGGGTGGGGGCGTTTGGGCTGGCGGACCTGCCGCGCGCCGATGCGCGCCGGGAGTTGGCGCTGCTGGCGGCGCGCGGTTACGAAACGTTCATCCTCAGCGGCGACCGCCGCGAAAAAGTGGCGGCGCTCGCCGCCGAGCTCCAACTGCCGGCGACGCACGGGCTCGGCGAGCTGACGCCGCCCGCCAAGGCCGCGTGGTTCGACCAGCACGACCGCCGCGATACCTTGATGCTGGGCGATGGCGCCAACGACAGCCTCGCC
>Ga0182027_10010224_pt1 | contig 13368 bp, 12 predicted proteins | sample 712E1DmetaG_FD_121300 | JGI IMG/M metagenome (GOLD analysis project Ga0182027, IMG submission 121300) | Permafrost microbial communities from Stordalen Mire, Sweden - 712E1D metaG (Illumina Assembly) | ecosystem: Environmental > Terrestrial > Soil > Wetlands > Permafrost | place: Sweden...
CAAGATCGTTCCAACTGAACTCGGCCGGCAGGCAATAGAGATGCGACAGGTGTTCGCCCTTTGCCGAACGAGGCTCAAGCACCGCGTAGTCCACCGAGATGTTTTCGCACTTCGGATAGAGTGAGCGAAACACTTCTTCGAAGTGCCTCGTGCCGTAAGCCGCGGCAATGCTCTCCAGCAACGGTGCTGTCTCCGGCAAGTGCTCACGCACAGCATCCGCAAGAGTACGCGCCGACCAGATAAACATGCCCGAGTTCCAGTAGTAATTCCCCGCGGCTACAAACTCCTCCGCCCTATTCTGATTGGGCTTCTCGATAAAGCGCCGCACATGAAGAGCAGTGTCGTCCTTGGTAAAGTCGCCGGTCTCGATGTAGCCATACCCTGTTTCGGCACGCACAGGTTCAATGCCCAGCACCACAATGTTGTCGCCTGCCGCAGCCACAGCAATAGACTTCTGCAAGGCCTTCAGGAAGCGCGGCTCGTCGGCAATCACATGGTCGGACGGAAAGATACCGAGCACGGCATTGGGGTTTTCTCTTTCAATCAGGAAAGCCGCCAATCCGCAGGCTGGCGCCGTGTTGCGCGCAACGGGTTCCTGAATGATCTGGCTGGCGGGCAACCCCGGCAACTGGTCGGCGATCTCATGGGCCAGGTACTCGTTGGTGATGATCAGCGTCTTGTCCAGGCCGGCGATGGGCTTCAGCCGCTCCATCGTTTGCTGAATCATCGAGCGCTCGCCGTCCAAGGTGAGCACCTGTTTGGCGCGGGCGCGGCGGGAACGGGGCCAGAAGCGTGTTCCGCTTCCTCCGGCAAGAATCACAGGGCGAAAATCTATCGGGTTCGACATTGAAGACACATCCTACCCGACCGGCACTAGGTTTGCACAGTGCTGGCCAGCACATTCTGCAAAAGAACAGCCCCGTCGGCCAGAGGCGGCGGGGCTGTGGTTGGTGAGCGCTCGGGATTCGGCCTGCCTGGCCGCTCTGGGGCGAAGGCCGTCCTACTTCAGTCCTGTCAAGAATTCGGCCATCCGGCGCGTCCCCTCGTCGATGTTCTGTTTAGTCACCGGATAGGAGATCCGCACGTGTTCCGCCGTGCCAAACGCCTCTCCAGGCACCGTCACAACATGCGCCTCGTGCAGCAAACGAGTCGCCATCTCCGTCGCCGTTTTGATGCCACCCTTCCCCAAATAGGCGGAAATGTTGGGGTAGACGTAGAACGCGCCTTCCGGCTTCGTGCAGGTTACACCGGGAATGGCGCGAATTTTAGCCAGCATGTAGTCACGCAGGTCGATGAATTCAGCGCGGAATTCGGAGACGCACTCCTGTGAGCCGGCTAGGGCGGCGATGGCGGCCTTCTGGACAAAGCTGGTCGCATTCGACGTGGATTGCGACTGCAGTTTGCTCAGGTTGGCGACAACCGGCTTTGGCCCCAGGGCAAAGCCGGCCCGCCAGCCGGTCATCGCATAGGTCTTCGACAGCGAGCCCAGAATCACAATGTGGTCCTTGGCCCAGGTAAAGGAGCCGCCGGAGACCGGCTTGCCTGCATAGTTCAGGTACACATAGCACTCGTCCAGAAGCAGATAGATGCCGCGGTCGTGGGCCAGGTGGACGATCCGCTCCAGGTCCTCGGTCGTCACCACCGAGCCCGCCGGGTTCGACGGCGAATTCAGAATAATGGCCTTGGTGCGCGGCGTAATGGCCTTCTCAATCGCATCGGCGGTGATGCGGAAGCTCTCCGCCTCGCTCGTCTCCAGAAACACAACCTTGCCGCCCGCGTACTGGATGATGTCCTTGAAGCTGACCCAGTAGGGCACGGGCAGAATCACCTCGTCGCCGTGGTCGACCAGAATCTGGATGGTATTGAAAAGAGCCAGCTTGCCACCGGTTGTAAAGATGGCCTCGTCGATGCCGTAGTCCGAGCCGAAGTCCGTAGCATGGCGCTCCACGATGGCCTTGCGCACGTCCGGAATGCCCGGCACCACGGTGTAGCGGGTAAAGTTGGCGTCAATGGCGGCGATGGCGGCGTCCTTGATGTGCCGCGGGGTAGGGAAGTGCGGTTCCCCGGCGCCGAAATCCACCAGGTTGGCGCCCTGTGCGCGCAGCTTGGCGGCCTCGGCAGCCACGGCCATGGTTGCGGAAACCTCGATCCGGCCAATGCGGTCGGCAAAGACTTTTGCGGAAGCTGAGACTGTCATAGCACTTCTATCTTTACAGATTTTCGAGGAAGCGCAAAATCCGTTTCAAGAGCCGCCGTTGATACGCTCCCGAAGGCGCTTGTAAACGTTGGGCGGAACCAGCCCTGTCACGTCGCCGCCGAGTGAGAACACTTCCTTCAACATGCGGGAGCTTACGAAGGAGTACCTGCCGGCGGGCTGCAGAAACACCGTTTCAATCTCGGGTGCGAGGCGCCGGTTCATCAGGGCCATCTGGAACTCGTACTCGTAATCGGAGATGGCGCGGATGCCCCGCAGCACCGCCGAAGCCCCCTGTTGCCGCGCAAACTCGACCATGAGCCCGTCGAAGGTGGCGACGGAGACGTTGTCGATGGCGCTGGTGGCCTCTTTGAGCATCTCCACACGCTCCTCGACCGTGAACAGTGGATTTTTGACCGGATTGACAAGAACGGCAACCGTGAGGTGACCAAACAGCCTCGATCCGCGAGTAATGAGATCGACGTGCCCGTTGGTGGGCGGATCAAACGTGCCGGGATAAAGGGCCTTGACGGTCATCGGGAGGTCTCCAGTGGAATTCTACGGCATTTCCAGGGAGTGCATCCCACTGGGGCAGTTCAATCCGCGGCAGCTTCTGTTCCGGCAACGGAGGGACCAGGGAACAGGCCTGTGAAAATTCAAATGAGGCACTGGAGTAAAACTCCAGTGCCTCATTTGTCGGGGAGGCCGCATCCTTACTATCGATCTGTTTGGCAATCGCTCGGTCCCGGATGGGAGCCGGCGCGATGAACGTTACTGCGGGTGGCCCGGCAGTTCAATTGCTGCAAGGAGTTGGTGCCGGCGTTTCGCCGCGACCGATTAGAGCTCCTGGCCCATACATTCATGCCCGTTGTGCACATCGCTGACATAACCTGGATTCCCTCTCAAGCTTCCAGCGGCCCGTCATGATGGATCAACTCCGGTTTCGGGAGTATACAAGCCGTATTAAGCCATAGTTGGTGGCGGCGGATCTGGTCAATAGTGCTCATTTCTGAAGAGAATTGCGCGAAACCTCCGGTACTGTGCGTGGGCAGCATGAAACTGGATGGGCCGCTGGCTCGAACGAATAGTCTCACACCGCCTTCGCCGACCCTCGGGGATGAAACTGGGTGCCCCATCCATCGGACGTCTTTGTTTTTGTCCGATGGGTGGGAGTCCGTAGAACTCCGTGACGACGCCTTGTTTTGTCGACGTTACAGGCCTGTTTCTTGTTAGGTGAAACGTCTACCGAGAAGAAGGCCGCCGCAGCCAAAAGCCCATGGGAATGGTCACTGACGATGTCCGTTCCTGAACGAGCGATCCTGGAAATGATGACGGTCGAAGCACCTGGATCGATCTTCAATCGATCTCGGTCTTGGAAAACGTCAACTGGTTCCCGCTGGCCGCGTCCTTGCGCTACCAGATCGCGTTACCAACAGAATTGTTCGCCACAAGAGGCGATCGCGACGCCCTCTAAAGTTTTTGAAACACAAGCAGCGCTCATGGTGCGTGCGCTTCCCTACGTCGCAGCAGAGACCTGCTTTGCCTTGAAGAGTGGGGGTGGCACGTCTATTTGCAGTATCTCCGCAGCCCACGAGATGTTCAACTTCCGCGGTTGGCACAACATCACCGCCGACGTTGTGATCATTCCTATACAGAAAACCGGCGAAGCATTCGAAAAAATGGTGAAGTCCGATGCGAAATACCGTTTCTGCGCCGATATGGCTTTTCTGAAACCCGAGTAGCCGCCAATACGAATTATTCGCGATTTAACACGAGATGGTTCGACCCACCCCGTATCCGGAAGCCATGTAAAAGCTGACCGGTCGCTCATCTGGGTATAAGCATCGAAGCCGGTCTCTTAGTGAAAGGATACAAACATGGAAAGCCAAATGCCGCGTCGCAGCTTCCTCAAGACTGGTGCGATTGCGTTGGGCGGTGTTGCCGCTATCGACTTGAGCAATCCAGCCAGCGCCGCAACTGAGCAAGACAATTCTCCGGTGTTCTTTACTCGGGATATCAGCGTCAGCGGGTTGCTGAAAATCTACGCCAAAATCAACGAGGGCATGACCGGCAAAATCGCTATCAAACTGCACAGCGGCGAGCCACATGGACCCAACCTTCTTCCTATCGAGCTCATCAAAGGATTGCAGGCTCAGATCCCGAACAGCACCATCGTGGAATGCAACGTCCTCTATCCAAGCCCGAGGCAAAACACGGCAACTCATCGGGAGACGCTGAAAACCAACGGATTCAGTTTCTGCCCGGTCGACATCATGGACGCCGACGGCGATGCGATGCTCCCGATTCCGGGTATGCGCGATTTTCTTGATAAGTACTCATCACCCATATTGACGGAACACCCCTTTACTCCGGGTGTCCATCTCACTGAGATCGCCGTGGGTAAAAACCTTTTGAACTACGACTCCCTCCTCGTCTACACACATTTGAAGGGCCATACAATGGGAGGTTTTGGCGGGTCCCTCAAAAACATCGGCATTGGTTGTGCCTCCGGACAGGTAGGCAAGCGGCAGATTCACGGCGAAGGATGGCCTAAAGGACCGCTCTTTCTGGAGCGTATGGTCGAATCAGGCAAAGGGACCGCCGAACATTTCGGTTCGCACATCGCCTATATCAACGTCCTGAAGAATATCTCCGTGGACTGCGATTGCGATGCGCACGGAGTGAAACCGACTTGCAACGACATCGGCATTCTCGGTTCACGGGATATTCTGGCCATCGACAAAGCCTCCGTCGATCTGATCTACGCACAGCCTGAACAGCAACGGCACGACATGATGGAACGTATCGAGTCGCGTAGCGGCCTGCACCAGCTTGAATACATGAAGACCTTGCACATGGGGAATGATCGGTACGAACTGATTACGCTCTGAGAGAAGAGGACGCCCGGTTGAGCAGCACCACATTGTGCAGCGGCTTGTGAACCTGGATGCGGCCGTTATCGTTGATAGACCCTTTGCCCTGTTTCCTGAAATCCAACCGAACGAAAGGACACATATCATGCCTCCTCCCAAGAAGGGTGCCAAAAAAGCAGCAAAGAAGGCCGCCAAGCATCATCCAGGCCATCGCCAGACGAGTGATTTGCGGCGAGCCTACGAACATATGAGTCGAGTCGAGATTCTCCAGAGGTCATTGAAGCCCTCTGATGCCAAGGTGGTAACGACACTGGCGACGCTGGCCCGTGAGCAACTAGAGGCCGGCAACAACCAGCAGGCTGCCGATCTGTTAAGAGGCGCGGAGCATCTGAGCATTGCCGCGCTTGCCGACCAGGCTTCCAAGAAGGTTCGGCTTTCGGCCGAACTTGTGCAGTCGATTACGGAGCGCTTCAATGAATTGACCGGAAGAGCGGAAGAGCACTGGTTGGAGCACAAAGAAGAACCAGGCGTATTCACTGCGATCTACAAGAACTCCCGCAAGAACGCAACTGCGGCATTCAAGCATGGTGCATACCATCAGGCGCTGGAGCTTGCACGCGCGACTGAGGCTTTGGCTCATGTGAGTCCACACGGAGCGCACAAACTGAAGCGGGACGAGAAAGTTCTAAGGCTCACCGCTGTCTAGTTGCGGGAACGCTGTCCCTCCGATTACTGCTTTTTTCCGTCTCTGCGGCCGTCCACTCCTTATTTCTCCAGATCGATCTCTGGATACTTCTGTTTGACCGCCGCCACCACGGTCGCGTGTTCCGGCTTTCCGCTGGACCGGGCCAGTGCATCTCGCGCGTGCGCAACATCCTCGATCGGGTAGCGCCGCGTCTTCGGAAAGACAAACTCCCCTTTGGGCAGTTCTTTCCGCGCCTCATACGTAAGCTTTGTCATCGTGATTTCTCCCGCCCTTTCTGTTTCAAGCCTTGCTCACCGATTGGATGAAGGAGGCTAATTACTGTTTCTTTGTGCGGCCCGAACTACTTCATTGTCAGCTCTATTTTCACTCTCTTCAAGTGTTTCTGGCACCGCGCTGAGTTGCCGTGTCCGAGCCTTCACGATGTTGCCTCCTGGATGCCACTTGCTTCTTGCTGACGGAGCGTTTTTGACAAGAACGGTAAGAATTGGACAATTTCATGCCGCGAAGAAACACAGAATCCAGTTTGGGCATTGTCGACTTACAATGTTGTTCCCAATTGCACAATCGATTCAGATTGCCTTGGCTGGCATAGCGTAACATCAGTTTTGAAGTGGGTGCGGGTGACGACGTGGCGATCGTCGGGCCTGACGGCGCGGGTAAATTCAAAAAGAAATTCAAGTGGAGATTCTCAGCATGAGCAATTCCGAAAATCGACGAATCGTCCTAGCCTCCAGGCCAATCGGAGCGCCTACTCCCAACAATTTCAGGTTCGAGACACAACCCATCTCTGTCCCGGCCCAAGGCCAGATGCTTCTGCGAACCATCTGCCTCTCGCTTGACCCCTACATGCGCGGCAGAATGAGCGATGCTCCCTCGTACGCCCCCCCTGTGGCGATCGGCGATGTCATGGTTGGATCGACGGTCAGTCAAGTCGAGATCTCTCACCATCCCGACTTTGCGGCAGGCGAACTGGTGCTGAGCCAAAGCGGCTGGCAGGACTATGCCGTTTCCGATGGCAAGGGAGTCTTCCGCATAGGCTCGCAGATAAAGCATCCTTCGTTTGCTCTCGGCGTGCTCGGAATGCCAGGGTTCACAGCCTATATGGGCCTGCTGGAGATTGGGCAGCCTGCGGCAGGGGAAACGGTAGTCGTTGCAGCGGCTACTGGCGCGGTTGGATCCGTCGTCGGCCAGATCGCAAAACTCAAAGGATGTAATGTGGTGGGCATCGCTGGAGGCGAGAGAAAATGCCGATCCGCTGTTGAAGATCTAGGCTTCGATGTTTGCGTTGACCATCGAGATCCCGCGTTGAAGGACCTGCTCGCAAAAGCCTGCCCTAATGGTATCGATGTCTATTTTGAAAGTGTAGGAGGAGTGGTCTTTGAGGCTGTTCTTCCCCTGCTCAATACGCGTGCGCGCATTCCCCTCTGCGGTCTGATCGCACATTACAACGACCGCGAGGCTCCTCAAGGAAGAGATCGCACCGCTCAAGTGATGGGGACCTTCCTGAAGCGTCGCGTACGCGTGCAGGGATTCATCATATTTGACGATTACGGTCTGCATTTCGGCGATTTTCAAAAGCAGATGTCGGAATGGTTCACCGCCGGGAAGGTCAAGTACCGCGAGGATATTGTAGAAGGGCTCGAACGTGCTCCCGATGCCTTCATCGGATTGCTTCAAGGAAAGAACTTCGGAAAACTGGTGGTACAAGTTGGCGCAACGATCACGTAAGTCCCCCAACGGCTTCGCCGACCCACCGGGGATGAAACTGTGCCCCATCCATCGGGCGTTTTTGTTTTTGTCCGATGGGTGGGAGTCCGTAGAACTCCATGCCGACGTCCTGTTTCGTTGAACGTGCATTTTTGTTTCTTTGTGGGAAAACACGATGCCGCTCTCACCGTCCCATTTCTCCCACGAATTGCTTGAGCTGCGGGACGACAAACCTCTTCGAAGGGCATCCTCTTCACAGTGCCGATTGGAATTCAATTCCATTGCAGAAAGTACCAGCGTGCGTTCCAAAACGTCCGCAAGCTGCTCGTTACCGGTGTCCGGAAAGCCGACAGCTGAAATCGTCAGGTCCGGGTGTTGGGCTCACCTCATCGACCAGGGCGGCGTTCATAACTTTCCACGGAAAGCGCCAGAGTGTTGACTGTCGCGGTGTTTGCGCACCAGGTCACACCTCGATCGTGAAGCCCTGCTTTTGGGCGACAGACTTGATCAATCGGGAGAACGTGCTGTAGTTCTGCGCCATATTTGCCGACCATGACAACCCGTCAGTGCGCCCAATTTTTTGCCAATACTCCTGAATGGTCCGGTCGTAGGCGTCAATCGCCGGCTTCAACGCTTCTGGATGATACTTTTCGTCATGACGGTAACTCTCGATCGGCATGCGGGGCTTTTGTGGAGACTCTTCGGCAACGTAGCCGAGCACGACTCCGTCTACCGGAAAAGTGTTTGGCGGCAACCCAAGCAGATCGATCATCGCCTGCGGGTCGCGGCGAATTCCGCCTATGGGGACGATGCCGAGACCGAAAGCGCGCGCGGCTGTCATTAGCGTCGCCATGGCAATTCCGGCATCGCTGACCGCGGCCAGGATCCCCTCAAGGCTTCGCTGGAATACTTGCTCGGCGCCTGCCTTCTCGACGCCGAGGCCAGTCTTATAGAGATCCGCGACTACGGCGATGAACACCGGTGCCTGCGCTATCCATGGCTGGCCACCGGCAATTTCGGCTATGCGTGCGCGGCTCTCCGCATTGCGTACCACCACGAGCGATACCTCCTGGCTGTTGGAGGAGCTCGGTGCACGATGTGCGGATTCGACGATAGCTTCAAGAATTTCCTCTGGGATTGGGTCGGCCTTATAGCTGCGGCTGCTGTGATGTGCCTGCAACAGGCGGACGGTTTCATTCATCGGGTCTCCTCGTTTTGTCTGCCGGCGTTTGTCAAGAAACCCAACAGACGAACTTCACCATGAACGCATTGCTTCTTTCGCTACGCACTCAGCGCAGGGTAATCGGTGTAGCCATGTGGGCCCGGTGTAAAGAAGGTGCTTCCGTCCGGCACATTGAGCGATGCATTGCGCATAAACCGCAGCGGCAGATCGGGGTTGGCGATAAAGAGCTGGCCGAAGGCTACCGCATCCGCCTCACCATCCTGGATGACCTGATTCGCTTGTGCCAGCGTGTATTTCTCATTCGCGATGTATACGCCGCCGAATTGCTTCTTGAGTTGCGGACCCAATCGGTCGGGTCCGAAGTACTCGCGCGCAAGCAGGAAGGCGAGGCCGCGCCTGCCTAGCTCACGCGCTACATAGCCGAATGTTGCCGGCGGGTTTGAATCGTGCATGTCCTGCGAATCGCCGCGTGGCGCCAGATGCATGCCCACGCGCTTGGCGCCCCAAACCGCGACTACCGCATCGGCGACCTCAAGCATCAGTCTGGCGCGGTTTTCAATCGATCCGCCATATTCATCTGTACGATGATTGGATCCGTCCTGCAAGAACTGATCGAGCAGATAGCCATTGGCCCCATGGATCTCCACACCGTCAAAACCAGCCAGTTTCGCGTTCTCCGCTCCCTTGCGGAAGGCCTCGACGATGCCTGGGATTTCGGACGTCTCAAGTGCGCGTGGCGTAACATAATCGGCAACTGGGCGCACCAGGCTCACATGGCCTGCGGGCCGGATGGCGCTGGGAGCGACAGGCAGATTGCCTTCAAGAAATCGCGGGTCCGAGATGCGGCCTACATGCCACAACTGTGCAAAAATGCGGCCCGCCGCCCCATGCACTGCCTTCGTCACCAACTTCCAGGCTTCGATTTGTTGCGGCGACCAAATCCCCGGCACATTGGCGTAGCCAACGCCCTGCGGTGCAACCGGAATGCCCTCGGAGATAATCAGGCCGGCGCCGGCGCGCTGTGCATAGTATTCGGCCATGAGTTGAGTCGGAATGTGTTCGGATGTGCCCCGCAAGCGGGTAAGCGGAGACATGATCACTCGATTCGGCAGGTGGATGTCTCTAATTTGGATTGGGTCTAAAAGAGAAATCATGGAATGAGTCCTTCCAGAAAAACGTTCTGATGCTTTGGATGTTTCTGACAGAAAAAAGATGCCAAACATGAATTTCCATCAGATATGCAAAGTGTGCAGGTTGGATGCAATTAGCCTGCAAGGATTGACTCTTTGAGTGAACTACTTGCCGGGTGAATCTTCTGCGCCCTTTTGCTCATTCTGTTTGTCTTCAGGGTCTGAGAACCGCAGCGATCAAGACTGAAAGTCCGTTCCATGCGATTTGCACCCCAATGCAGAACAGAATAAACGCAACGACCCGCAGAATGCCATGCGCAGTAGACGGAGGGATGATCTTGGTGATCTTCGGAGCATACGCGTAGCAGAAATAGACGAGCACACTGAGAACGACCACGGCAAGAAATACGCCAACATGGGCCAGAATATCTCTTGAAATATCGCGATTAGAGATGTGAGCGGTGAGTGTCAGGAGCGCGACAAGCGTGCCAGGGCCCGAGGTTACGGGAAAGGTGAACGGATAGAAGGCTCCCTGTTCAAGATATTGCTTTCGTGTTTCGTCTCGAACTTCGCTCTCCTCCTCCTTGTTTTTGATGATCGCGCGTGCATCCCTCTCGTTCAATACAGACCACCCCATCGCTGCTATCACAATTCCACCGGAGAATTGGACGATCGGTAGAGAGATCTCGAAGAAATTGAGAATGGACGCGCCGAGAACTTCAATGATGGCCAGGAAGACGATGTTGTTGATAGCGATCTTCCGCGCCAATGACCGATAGACGGCTGGCGGTGCCTCGCCGGCGAGCCCAAGAAACACGAGCGCCGACCCGAGCGGATTGATCAGCGGCAGAAGCACACTGAAGGCGATAAGAAACGACTTCCAAAGGAGCAAGAGCAGTCCCCTTACTGATGGCCTCAGTCTCTCGGCCTCGCAAGCGGGAGCTTACCTTGCCAGGCTCGGCTCCCGCGGACCAGTGACCTAGACGCCAATTTCGTGCAAGGCTAGAAAAGCCTCCAACAAAACGCGGGGATTGAATTGTCCCTTGTATACGGGCGGCGCCTCTCGGTCCAGGCCAAGCAATGAGTAAACCGCCGTCCGCGCGGAGCGAATGGAGTACTCAACTGTGAACACCACATCGTCTGGAAGTTCGCAATACTGCCCGACGAAGGCCACGTTCTTCGAGCCATCCGGTATAACCTGAGGGCGATCGCCCATGCTTCGAGGAAGAAACTGGCTGGTGATGAAGGGCATCATGCAAGGAATGCAGGTGCAGGTTTCGAGAATTCTGTCGCCATGTTTCTGGAGGCGCAAATGACCGACGATCTCCGTCATGATTTCGCGCCCCGTGCATGAGGACATGGGCTTCTTCACGAAATTGCCCGGTATATCGACGAACAGTCCATAGCCCCAGAAAACCTGTACCCCCTCTGGCTGCCCTATGAAATGCGGTTGGTGCGGCAACACGATCGATACCAGCCAACTGGACTCCGGGAAGGTAATGAGCCCGCCTTCTCCGGGAACGTTGCCCGTCAGATCGCGAATCATCTCGAAGAAAGTGGGGTCGTGGACAGTGGTCGTAAAGGACGTCCACTTGGATTGCTCGATGTGGCCGGCAAAGTTCGAAGGATGCCCGAACTCGGTGTGGTTCGCCGCGATCTTCTCCCAAAGTGCCCAGGAACCGCCATCCGCTTTCCCAAGCAGAGCTGCGGCCGAGTCCATTGCGCCCAGACTCGATCCCTCGGTCATCGACCCAAGAGTTACGATGACTTTGTCCTGCTCTGTAACTGCAATCTCGTTGATACGGCCGCTCTGATCAACAACGATTTTCTCTACGCTAAAGCCGTCCTTGCCATACGCGAATGCGAGGTCGGTAACAGTGGTATTGAGCTGGAACTTCACCCCGCGCTCTTCAAGCCATTTGTGAAGCGGACGCACCATCGAATCGTACTGGTTATAGACCGTCCGCATGATGCCGGTAAGCGTATTGAAACCGGACACCATGTGAGTGAAGCGCACCAGATAGCGTTTGAATTCGACTGCGCTATGCCAGGGCTGAAAAGCAAAGGTGGTACACCACATGTGCCAGAAGTCCGACTCAAAAAACGCCGGACCAAACTGATCGGAGATCGTGGTCCGTCCAAGAAACTCTTCCGGTTCGATCGCCAGGCGCTCGAGATTGAGAATATCCTTCTCGCTCAAACCAAAACTGGGACGATCGACCCTGTGACCATCCCGAAACAGGCGGGCTTTGGAGGCGGTCTTCATCGTCTTGTTCCAGTCGAATATCTCCTGCGTCACCGTTTTGGCCCCATCGAGGGTCGGAATCGATGAAAACAAGTCGTAGGTGCACAGATATTTGCTTTCAATCATGCGGCCGCCGCGCATCACGTAGCCGTCAGTCGCGTTTCCGGCTGCGTCAAGGCTGCCTCCGATCCGGGAGGACTCCTCCAGGATCGTGATTGTGTGTCCTTGCACATCTCCGTCGCGAATGAGGAACACTGCAGCGGCAAGAGAAGCGATGCCGCCGCCTACAAGATATGTTGCCGCTTTATCATCGGATCGTTTCACAGGGATCGCTTCACACTTTCTCTTTGCCCCGTCAATCTTGTAGCGCTTGCGCTAAGGGACGATACACGTGAGTGCCACGAGGGCTCAATGCGATTGTCAATCTGTAACGCAGGAATGGCTGTATCGAATTGAACAGAATTTCAGCCGTCCCAGATTGCAGAATCATGTAGAGCCTGCGGGTTCTGCATCGGCAGTCAATGCAGACCTTCAACACTTCTACACGGCATAAGACATCAAAGTATTTTGCCTCGGTTCAGACCGCTCGGATACGCCTTTGATCGAGTGATGGCGCCACGCACGAGGCATCTGTTTGCAGTAGCTTGCCCCAGCTCAAGTGCTACCGGATCGGAAAACGACAAAGTGAATCCGCACCAGCAATTCAACCCACAGTGCGGCCAACTCTCAGCTGCGCGAAGCAGGCCGAACAACCTACGGCTTCGTTCGAGCTTGATTATCAACGTCGGAAGTTTTGATATCTGGTGGCAAGGGGTCTTTGCACACCACGCGGTCATGGCCGCGACAGCTTCCGCACTGATGCGGGCGCACCGGCAAATTAGCGCATCCGGTGACCCTCGTGTCAATCAAGCGCATTGGTCAGTAGTTTGATGGAGTTGTGCAATATAACCAGGTTAGCGATACAGGTGGCCAACTGTGAGTTCAAGTAGTGTAGTCGCCCCCGCGTCGGACGCTCAGGCTGTGCAACCGCCTCATGACATCGCCTCTAAAGGGCTATCGAGCGAGGAAGCGCGCGCCCGTCTTGAAAAAGACGGTCCCAATGCAATGCCGGACACATCCGCTCATCCTCTGCGCAATGCATTGGCTAAATTCTGGGCGCCTGTACCATGGCTGCTTGAAGCTTCCATCGTGCTTGAGACCGTTCTGCATAAGTATTACGAAGCTGGTGTCATAGCGGCTCTGCTCCTTTTCAACGCGGCTCTCGCTTACTTCCAGGAAAGCCGCGCCCAGGCAACTCTTGCCGCTCTCAAATCCCGTCTGGCGCTCAACG